>Ga0214473_10005104_pt1 | contig 15751 bp, 16 predicted proteins | sample RVTome_7_FD_203509 | JGI IMG/M metagenome (GOLD analysis project Ga0214473, IMG submission 203509) | Soil microbial communities from uranium-contaminated site in the Upper Colorado River Basin, Wyoming, United States - RVT98D197 | ecosystem: Environmental > Terrestrial > Soil > Contaminated >... | reverse complement strand
AACCGGAGGCGCGGGCTTACCCTGATCATGGTCACCCACAACGAGGAGCTTGCCGGCCGGCTGCACCGGATTATCCGGATCGACGACGGGCGGGTCGTTTCTTGACGTTTCGCGCGGCGACAGCGGCTTTCTTCTCGGCCATCTGCGTGGCCGCGACGCTGCTCGCCGCCGGCGACGCGCGCCCGGAAGGTTTCAGCGTCGTGGCGGTGGACGTTCAGGGGGCGCAGCGGGCCGGCACGGAAACCATCCGTTCGGCGATGAGCACCAAGGTCGGAGGGGAGTTCGACCTCGCGCGGATACGCGAGGACGTCAAGGCCATCTACCGGATGGGGTATTTCACCGACGTGCGCTTCGACGCCGAGGAGGTGCCCGGGGGATACCGTCTGACCGTGATCGTGACCGAAAAGCCCATCGTGTCCTCCGTGAGGATCGAGGGGAACAAGGAGGTGGAGGCCGCCGACATACGGCAGGCGATAACCACCAAGGAACGGTCGCTTTTCAGGGAGGAACAGGTAAAGGAGTCGGCGCGCAAGGTTACCGATGTGTACCAGAACAAGGGATTTTTCGACGTTACTGTGGATACGAAGGTGGAGGAGGAGGCCGACGGATCGATCAGGGTCGTTTACCGCATCGTCGAAGGGTTGAAGCTCAAGATCGCGAAAATCCGCGTCACCGGGAATCTCTATCTTTCCGCCAAGGCCATCCGCAAAGTCATGGACACGTCCGAGGAGGGTCTTTTCTCCTTCATAACCGACTCGGGGACTTTCAAGAAGGACGTCCTCGAAAACGACATACGCAAGATAGAGTCGCTCTACCATAACAACGGATTCATCGACTCGAAGGTGTCCGATCCGGGGTTCACGAGGGGGCCGAAAGGCCTCGAAATGTCGATACACGTGTTCGAGGGGAGGCAGTACCGCGTGGGGCGGCTGCGGTTCTCCGGCGAGAGCGACGTCCCGGAGGACGCGCAGCGGAAGACCGTCAAGCTGAAGCAGGGGGGTATATTCAGCCGCGAGACGCTCCTGGCCGATCTCCTCGCCCTGACGACGCTTCAGAACGACAAGGGATACGCCCAGGCGCTTGTCTCGCCGATCGTCGAGAAGAGGAGCGAGTACCCGGTCGCGGACCTGACCTACCGGACGGAGCGCGGCGGCAAGTTCCGGTTCGGGAAGGTGGAGATCGCGGGGAACACCAAGACCCTCGACCGGATCATCCGAAGGGACCTCGAAGTGGAGGACGGGCAGCTCTACACGGCGACCGGACTCAAGGAAAGCAAGGACAACCTGACCAGGCTTTCCTACTTCAAGGACGTCAAGATCACCACCGCCCCTTCTAAGGCCCCGGGCGAGATGGACGTCAAGGTGGACGTGCAGGAAGGCCCCACGGGCACCCTTTCGGGAGGAGCCGGGTACAGCTCGCTGGACAAGATCTTCGGCGTCGTGCAGGTTAGCGAAAACAACCTGTTCGGCAAGGGATGGAAGGCCCAGCTCAGCTCGCAGTTCGGGGCCAGGCGGACGGTGTTCAGCCTGGATTTCCGCGATCCCCATTTCCTGGACACCGATTTCAGCCTGCTCCTGAACGCCTACAAGACCGACACGAGATATACCGATTTCCATCGCAAGTCCTCAGGGGGAAGGGCGGGCGTGGGATACCAGGTCACCAAATACACGAACGCCAGCATGATGTTCCGCGTGGACCAGACCCTGATCTCGGACCCCGGCACCGCCATTTCGCCGATACTGAAGGAGGAGTTCAACAAGGGGACGCAGGAGACCAGGAGCGTCATGGTCAGCGTCGTCCGGAACACGACGGACAAGATGTTCGATCCGACGAAAGGCACGGTACAGTCCGTGTCCGTGGAGTCCGCCGGCGGCCCGTTCGGCGGCGACAGCGATTTCGTCAAGTATTTCCTGAACGCGAGGGCGTACTACCCGGTCATCGGCCCCACGGTGTTGAGCGCGAACTTCCTCTGGGGGCACACGGTCACCACGGTCGGGGGAAGGGTGCCGATCTTCGAGAGGTTCTTCCTGGGCGGACCGTACAGTCTCCGCGGCTTCCGGTCGCGCACGGTGTCGCCCAAGGACGAGAACACGGGGGAGCTCATCGGCGGGAACAAGGAGCTCTTCATGAACCTCGAGTACATATTCCCCCTGTTCAACGAGTTCGGCTTCAAGGGGGTGGTTTTCTTCGACGCGGGCAATGCATACCGGCAGGGCGATTGGCCGTGGAGCGGCGAGCAGCTAAAATATGCGGCGGGAATCGGGCTCAGGTGGTATTCGCCGATGGGGCCGCTGCGCTTCGAGTGGGGGTGGAATCTCAATCCCGCCCCCGGGGAGACCCGGAGGGTGGCCGAGTTCACGATAGGGACGGTATTCTAACCAAGGGGGACGGGGAAGATGGAGACTGGAAAGACTTTGAGGATGGCGGCGGTCTTCGCCGCGGCGGTCATGTTCGCGGGCGCGGCCTGGGCCCAAGGACCCAAGGTCGCCGTGATCGACGTGAACAAGATACTGAACGAGTCCACGGCGGGCAAGGCCGCCAAGCAGCGGATCGAGGCCCGCTTCGAAGAGCTCAAGAAGAAGGTCGAGGACAAGCAGGAGGAGGCGAGAAAGGCCAAGGAGGAGATCGACAAGCAGAAGATCCTCCTGGGCAAGGAAAAGCTCAAGGAGAAGGAGGATGCGCTGAACGGCAAGATCGCCGAACTGCGCCAGCTGACCCAGGAGGCGGAGAAGGAGATGCAGACCCGCCAGGGGGAGCAGACCCGGGAGGTGCTTAAAATAGTCGAGGCCCAGTTGGAAAAGATAGTCGCCGCCGAGAAGATCGACCTGGTGCTTGACCGCACGCAGGGCGGCGTCATCCACTTCAGCCCCGCCATGGACATCACCGACAAGGTGCTGGAAATGGTGAACAAGGAGAAGGCCGGTGGGAAATGAGATCCGTCTTTCCGACCTGGCGGCGCGCGTAGGCGCACGCCTTGAAGGGGACGGCGATGCCGTCGTGACCGGGGTCGCTCCCATAGAGGAAGCCGGCCCGGCGCAGGTGACGTTCCTCGCGAACCCGAAGTACGCGCGGTTCGCCCGCGAGTCGAAGGCGGCGGCCATAATCGCCAAGGGCCGCATCGAGGGGGCGAGGACGGCATTCCTGCTTTCGGACAACCCTTACTTCACGTTCGCGTGCGTGGTAGAGCTGTTTCATCCGCCCGTGCGCCGGCCCGCCGGGATATCGCCCGCGGCCAGCATCCACCCGGGGGCGCGGCTCGGGAAGGACGTCACGGTCTGCCCCTTCGCGGTCGTCGAGGACGAAGCCGTCGTCGGCGACAGGACCGTGCTGATGTCGGGGGTCGTCGTGGGAGAGGGGGCGACGGTGGGGGAGGATTGCCTTTTTTATCCGCACGTCGTCCTGTACCACGACGTGCGGATCGGGTCGCGCGTGATCCTGCACGCGGGCTGCGTCATCGGGAGCGACGGGTTCGGGTTCGCGCCGTCGCGCGAGGGGTTCCGGAAGATCCCCCAGGTGGGGACGGTGGAAATCGGCGACGACGTGGAGATCGGCGCCAACTCGACCGTGGACCGCGCGGCGCTGGGCGTGACGCGGATCGACCGGGGGACCAAGCTCGACAACCTGGTGCAGGTGGGGCACAACGTCACTATAGGCAGGGATACGGCGATCGCCGCGCTAACCGGGATCGCGGGAAGCTGCAAGATCGGCAACCGGGTGATGATAGGCGGCCAGGCGGGCCTGGCGGGGCACCTGGAGGTGGAGGACGGGATAATGCTGGGGGCAAAGTGCGGCGTGGCCGACACGCTTCGCGCGTCGGACGCCATGGTCTGGTCGGGGATTCCGGCGATCCCCCACCCTTCGTGGCTGCGGATGTCGATGCTGCTGCCGAAGCTGCCGGATCTGTTCCGCCGCGTGAAGCGGCTCGAGGAATCGGATATCCGGAAGGGGGAGGGGTAAGATGCTCAATATACAGGAGATCATGGACCTGCTGCCGCATCGATACCCGTTCCTTCTGGTGGACCGGATCCTGGAGCTGGAGCCGGGGCGGCGCATCGTCGGGGTCAAGAACGTCACGATCAACGAGCCGTTTTTCGCCGGTCATTTTCCCGGGCATCCGATCATGCCGGGCGTCCTTATCGTCGAGGCCCTGGCGCAGACCGGGGGGATCCTTGCCCTCAAGGCGATGGGCGGGGAGAAGATGCTCGCCTACTTCGCGGGGATCGAGAACTGCAGGTTCCGGCGGCCCGTCGTCCCGGGCGACCAGCTCCTGCTCAACGTGACGATCACCGCCCACAAGGGGCCCGTGTGGAAAATACACGGGGAGGCGCGGGTGGGAGACGCCCTGGCTGCGGAGGCCGACCTCACCGCCACGATCAGGGAAGCGTTCAGGGATCGCTCCCGGGAAGGGTCGCAGAAATGATCCACCCCACGGCAATCGTCGATCCGGATGCGCGCCTGGGGGAAGGCGTCGAGGTCGGGCCCTACGCCGTGATCGGGCCGAAGGTGACGATAGGGGACCGGTGCTCCATCGGCTCCCACGTGCAGATCGCGTCGCACGTCCGCATGGGGTCCGGGAACCGCATATTCTCCTTCGCATCGATCGGGGCCCCGCCGCAGGACCTGAAATTCAAGGGGGAGGATACCTGGGTGGAGCTGGGCGACGGCAACACCATCCGGGAGTACGTTACCGTCAACCGCGGGACAGGGCACGGCTCGGGGGTGACCCGGGTCGGAAGCAACACGCTGCTCATGGCATATTGCCACGTGGCGCACGACTGCATCGTGGGGAACCGGGTCGTCATGGCCAACGCCGCCACTCTCGCCGGGCACGTCGAGGTCGGCGACGGAGCGATCATCGGAGGCCTCGTGGGCGTGCATCAATTCGTGCGCATAGGGGAGATCTCGATCGTGGGGGCGCTCTCCGGGGTCCCGCAGGACGTCCCGCCGTATGTTACCGCCGTCGTAGCCCGCGCCCAGAAGGGGCAGTCTCTTTACGGGCTGAACATGATCGGCCTCAAGCGAAACAAGTTCACGGAGGAGGGAATCTCCGCTTTGAAAAAAGCCTACCGGATCCTGTTCCGTTCCGGGGCCCCGATGAAAGACGCGATGGCGAGGGTGGAGGCCGAGGTGGAGCTCCTCCCCGAGGTGAGGCGCCTCCTGGATTTCATACGATCGAGCAAGCGCGGGGTTTTAAGGTAAGCCGCCATGGCGGGGAGCGGACGGCTCAAGGTCGGAGTCATCGGCGTCGGGTACCTGGGGCGCATTCACGCCCAGAAGATCGCATCGTTCCCGGACCACATGCTGGCGGGGGTGTGCGACTCCGACCCCGCCCGCGGGAAGGCCGTGGCGGATGAGTGCGGGACGGCATTTTTCGCGGACCGCAGGCGCCTCCTGAAGGAGGTGGACGCCGTATCCATCGCGGTGCCCACCACCGCGCACTATAGCGTGGCCATGGACGCGATGCGCGCGGGAGTCCATGTCCTCCTGGAAAAGCCGATAACGGCGAACGTGCGCGAGGCGCGAGCGCTGGTGAGGGAAGCGGCGAAGCGGAAGCTGGTTTTCCAGATCGGCCACGTGGAGCGCTTCAACCCGGCGGTGCTGAAGGCGGCGGCGCTCCTCAAGGAGCCGCGTTTCATAGAGTGCCACCGCCTGGGCCCGTTCGGGGTGCGGGGCACGGACGTCGACGTGGTTCTCGACCTGATGATCCACGACCTCGACTTGATCCTTTCCTTCGTCCGCTCGCCGGTCCGGCGCATCCATGCGGTGGGAGTTCCGGTGCTGTCCCCCAACATCGACATCGCGAACGCGAGGATATCCTTCGCCAGCGGGTGCGTGGCGAACGTGACCGCGAGCAGGGTGTCCGCCCGCAAGCAGCGGAAGATCCGTATCTTCCAGGAGGACGCCTACGTCTCGATGGATTTCGTCGAGCACACCATCCAGATCTTCCGGAAGACGTTCCCCGGGGGGCCCGGGGGGCCGCCGGAAATATCCGGCGAGCTCCTGGAGACCGGAAAGGGGGATTCGCTCAAGGACGAGATCCGCTCCTTCCTGGACTGCGTGCTTCACCTCGCCCCGCCGAGGGTCTCCGGCGTCGAGGGACTGGCCGCCCTGGAGACGGCCTTTCAGATCCTGCGCAACATGAGGAGAAGTTGAGCCCTGGGCCGAAGACCCTGTTCATCATATGCGGCGAACCGTCGGGGGAAACGTACGCGGCGAGCGTCGCCCGGGCGTTCCGGCGGCGCTTCCCGCGGGTCCCGATGGAAGGAATCGGAAGCTACAGGCTTGCCGCCGAGGGCGTCAGGCTGCTGCTGGACTACGGGGCGATCTCGGTGGTCGGGATCCTCGAGGTCGTCCGTCACCTTCCCGCGGTCGTCTCCGCCCTGCGCGCCGCGAAGCGGCGCATCGGCGGTCCCGACGTGGGGGCTCTCCTCCTCGTCGATTTCCCGGACTTCAATTTCCGGGTCGGCAGGGAGGGGCGAAGGAAGGGCGTCCCGGTGATCTACTACATCCCTCCCCAGTTGTGGGCGTGGAGAAGGGAGAGGGCCCGCGAGCTGGCAGGATTCACGAAAGGGGTCGTGGTTCCGTTTCCTTTCGAGGAGCCGATCTTGAGGGAACACGGGGTTAACGTCCGGTTCGCCGGCCACCCGCTGCTGGACGAGCTGGCTCCGTACCTCGAAGCGCCTCCCGACCCCGCGCGGTTCGGCATTCCGCCCGGGAAGCGCGTCGTGGGACTTCTGCCGGGAAGCCGGGCCGGCGAGGTCCGCGCCCACATGCCTGTCATGGCCGCCTCGGCGCGGCTGCTGTCGAAGAGGTTCCCCGACGTACATTTCGCGGTTCCTTTGGCGTCGCCGGAGCTTAAGAGCCAGGTCGAAGCGGTGCTGCGCGGAGAGGGGTTCCCGCATACGGTCGTGGAGGACGAGCGCTTCGTCCTTTTCCGCGGGATGGAGGCCGCCGTCTCGGCATCGGGAACGGCGACGCTGGAGCTTGCGCTCCTGGGCGTACCGCACGTGGTCGTTTACCGCACGTCGGCGGTCACCTACTGGATCGGCAAGCGCCTGGCGAAGGTCTCGTCCATCGGGCTGCCGAACATAGTGGCGCCCGAGCCGTTCCTCCCCGAGCTGATCCAGGACGAGTGCACGCCGGACCGGATCGCGCAGGAGCTGGGCGCCCTTCTGTCGAATGCGGACCGCCGGGACTTTCTGGCCGCCCGCTGCAGGTCGCTGCGGGACAAGCTGGCGGGGCCGGGGCCCTCGGAGGCGGTCGTCGACATGCTGGCCGAAGCGGCGGTGGGATCATGGGCATGACGATCTACAGGCGGATGCTGGACTACGTCCGCCCGTACACGGGGCGGCTGGCCATGGCGATGGTGTTCATGGTATTCGTGTCCGCGTTCCACGGCTCGATCGCCTTCCTCGTGAAGCCGGCGCTGGACGACATCTTCATAAAGAAGGACGCGTCGCGGCTTGCGCTCATTCCCTTCCTCGTGCTGGTTGTCTATCTCCTTAAGGCCGTTTTCGAGTTCCTGCAGGGATATCTGATGGCCGGCGTCGGCCAGCGGGTGATCCGGGACATCCGGGAGCGCCTGTACCGGCACCTGCAGTCGCTCTCCCTGTCCTTCTACACGAAGCACCCGACGGGCGTGCTCATGTCCCGCGTGCTGAACGACGTGGCCCTGATGCAGGGGGCCGTCACCGAGGCCGTGACCGGACTGATCAAGGACTTCTTCACGGGGATTTTCCTGATAGGGGTCATATTCTACCGGGACTGGCAGCTCGCCCTCATCGCCCTGGTCGCCTTCCCCCTGGCGTTCTGGCCGATCGCGAAATTCGGCAGGAAGATGCGCAGGACGAGCATAAAGACCCAGGAGGTGACAGGCGGGCTGACGTCGCACCTGCAGGAGACGATCAGCGGGGCCAAGCTGGTGAAGGCTTTCGGAGCGGAGGAGTACGAGGTGGACAGGTTCGCGGCGCGCAACGCCGACCTCTTCCGGCTGAGCATGAAGATCGTGAAGGTGCAGGCGCTCACCTCCCCGCTTTCGGAGACCTTCGCGGGCATCGGGGCCGCGGCGGTGATCTTCTACGGCGGATACAGCGTGGTCAACGGCCACAGCACCCCCGGGAATTTCTTCTCGTTCATGACGGCGCTCTTCATGCTGTACGAGCCCGTCAAGCGCCTGTCGCGCATAAACAACGTCATCCAGCAGGGGATCGCCGCCGCGTCCCGCGTGTTCGAGGTGATGGACACCCTGCCCGAGGTGGAGGAGAAGGCGGGCGCGCCCGCGCTTGCGCCCGTGAGCCGGGAGATCGAGTTCGACCGAGTCGATTTCCGCTACCATGGCGACGGGGACTACATCCTGAAGGACATAAGCCTTCGCGTGCCGGCGGGGACGATGGTCGCCGTCGTGGGGTCCAGCGGCGCCGGCAAGACGACGCTCGTGGACCTGATGCCCCGCTTCTACGATCCGCAGAACGGCGCGATCCGCATCGACGGCGCGGACTTGCGGGACGTTTCGCTTGCGTCCCTTCGGGCGCAGATCGGCGTTGTGAGCCAGCACACCATACTGTTCAACGACACGGTAAGGGCCAACATAGCTTACGGCATGCCGGACGCCCCGCTTGCGAAGGTCGAGGCGGCCGCGAGGCAGGCCAACGCGGACGGGTTCATCTCCCGGCTTCGCGAAGGGTACGACACCGTCGTGGGGGAGCAGGGCCTGAAGCTCTCCGGGGGCGAGCGTCAGCGCCTGGCCATCGCGCGCGCCCTGCTCAAGGACGCGCCGATCCTGATCCTGGACGAGGCCACGTCGGCGCTGGACTCGGAGTCCGAGAGCGTCGTCCAGGAGGCGCTGGACGCGCTGATGCGGGGGCGCACCACTTTCGTCATCGCCCACCGGCTGTCGACCGTTCGGAACGCGGACATGATCGTCGTCGTCGAGGATGGCAGGATCGTCGAGAAAGGGTCCCACGAGGAGCTGCTCTCCGGGGACACGCGTTACCGGTCGTTCTACCTCAAGCAGTTCGAGGAACGGAAGTCCGGGGCTCCCTCCGGCGCCGGTTCCGAATGACCTTCACATGAAGGCGTTCCTCCCCCGGACCGGGGCGCACTTCCTTTACAATCTGGCCCTGACCGGCGCCCTTATCGCGGCCTCGCCCGCCCTGGCGCCCTGGGTCCTGGCATCGCGCAAGCGAAGAAGGAATTTCCTGGACCGCGCGGGAGCCAGGATGGAGCGCGTGCCGCCCCCCTCGGGAAAGAGAAGGATCTGGATCCATGCGGTATCGGTGGGCGAGACCCTTTCCTCGGCGCCGCTGGTCCGGATGCTGCGCAGGCGGCTGCCCGAAGCCGAGCTTCTTTTTTCCACGGTGACGATCACCGGCCAGGAAACTGCCGAAAAGGTGCTCGGCGGCGAGACGGACGCCCGGTTTTACTTCCCGTTCGACCTTCCCGGCATCGCGCGGAAGTTTCTCGCCCGCGTCCGCCCCGACGTCGTTGTCATACTGGAAACCGAAATCTGGCCGAACTTCCTCGCCGAGTGCGCGGCGGCGAATATCCCGGCGGTGCTTCTCAACGGAAGGATCTCCGAGCGCTCGTTCGGCGGGTACGGGCGGCTCCGGTTCCTGTTTTCGAGGGCGCTCGCCTGCTTCACCGCGATCGCGGCGCAGACCGAAGAGGACGGCAGACGGTTCCGCTCGCTCGGAGCGCCCCCTTCGTCGGTAGTCGTGACGGGGAACATGAAGTTCGACGTCGCCCCCCCGTCGCATGACCTGTCGCCCCTGCACGCGCTGCTCATGGGAGACAAGGCCAGCGGAACGACGTGGTTCGTCGCGGGGTCGACCCACGAGGGAGAGGAAGAAGCGGTCCTGCGCGCATTTGCAGGGGCGAGGAGGGTCAACGGATCGGTAAAGCTGCTCCTGGCGCCGCGTCATCCCGAGCGCTTCGGGCCGGTCGAGGAGATGTGCCTGCGCGAAGGATGGGAGACGCTCCGGAAGACCCGCGCGGCCGACGGGCTTGCAGCGGGGCTTCCCCCAGTCGTCATCCTGGACACGGTCGGGGAGCTCCTTTCCGCTTATGCCGCCGCCGACATCGCTTTCGTAGGCGGCAGCCTCGTTCCCAAGGGCGGGCACAACATACTGGAGCCGGCCTTGTACGGCGTTCCGACGCTCGTGGGTCCGCACATGGATAACTTCCGAGAGATCGCCGAGATATTCGGCGATGCCGGCGCCGTCGTGAAGGTCAAGGACAAGGCGGAGCTCGCCGATAGGCTCGCGAGATGGGCGGCGGACCCGTCGGGCATGTCGGTTACGGGCGCGAAGGCGAGGGAGCTGCTGGCGGCGTTCCGGGGCGCCACCGACAGGAACGCCGGGATAGTGGAGCGCGAGCTTTCGAGGCGGCGGAGGGACGCGCGGTGATCGGGCCGTTCTCGGCCCTCAGAAGGGCTATGTACGGCTGGGGAGTCCTGCCGTCGGGATCCCTTCCGCGCCCCGTGGTAAGCATCGGCAACCTCTCGGCGGGCGGGTCCGGGAAAACGCCTCACGTCCGGCATATAGCGTCGTGGATGAGCGGGCTGGGACTCAAGGTCGCCGTGCTTTCCCGCGGATACGGGAGGCGGAGCAAAGGGGTGATCTGGGTCTCGCGCGGCGATGGGCCGCTCGTTTCCGCCGGCGTCGGCGGGGACGAGCCCGTCCTTCTCGCCGGGACTCTCCCCGGCGTCGCCGTGCTGGTCGGGGAGTCCCGCGCGCAGGCGGGGATCGAGTGTCTCAGCCGCCGGGAAACGGACGTATTTCTATTGGACGACGGTTTTCAGCACCTGTCGCTGCGCAGGGATGCCGACATCCTGCTCGTGGATGCCGCGCAGGGGCTTGGAAACCGCCGGTCGTTGCCGTTCGGACCTCTCCGCGAGCCCGCAGGCAGCGCGCGCTTCGCCGACGCCCTCGTCCTGACCAAGTGCGCAGGCCTGGCCCAGGGCGAAGCCGTGGCCGCGACCGTCCCTTTCCCCGCCGGCCGCCCCAGGGCGTTCTCGCGGCTTGTCCCCCGCTCCCTGGTGGACCGCGGCGGCGCCGAGATCCCCCTTCCCTCCCCGGGCGCGGAAGCGGTGGCCTTCTGCGGGCTGGCCCGAAACGACCAGTTCTTGGCGACGCTGCGGGAATCGGGATTCGTCGTTCGCAGGTTCCTGGGCTACGGCGATCACCATTGGTACCTGCCCGCGGAGCTCGGGGAAATCGCATCGGCCGCGGACGGAGGCCTGGTGCTGACGACGGAGAAGGACCTGGCGCGGCTTCCCGACGACGTTCCTTTCGACGTCAAGGCGCTGCGCGTGAGCGTGGAGTTCCTGGAGGGGTGGGAAACGCTCTCTCGCCTTCTGCTGGAAAGGATCCGGTTCGCGGTGGGGCGATGAATGAGAAGCTGATAATGCTGTTCCTCAAGATTCTCCAGGCGATCCCGCTGTCGCTGCGGGCCGCGCTTTTCGAGGCGGTCATGCTGGCGGTCTGGGCGATGGACTCCAAGCACCGCCGGGTCGCCAGGATAAACCTGCGGATCGCGTTTCCCGGGATGGGAGAGCGGGAAATGGCGCGGATCGTACGGCTCTGCTACGTCCGGATGGGCACTTCCGCCGCGGAATTCATCCATATCCCGAAAATGGACGCGCGGTATATAGCGGAGCATTTCCGTATCGAGGGCGCCGAGCACGTCGTAAAGGCGACGGAGGAGCGGGGAATCGCCCCACTGGGATTTACGGGGCATTTCGGGAACTGGGAGCTTTTCGCGTTCGTCCACGGGATTCTGGTCGCACCGATCGCTTTCATCGTCCGGCCGCTCAAAAATCCGGTCCTGGACCGCATCGTGACGGAATGCCGCGAGTGGGGCGGGAACAAGGTGATACGCAAGGAGGACTCGGCGAAGCTCATAATGCGCGAGGTCCGCAGGAAAACGCTCGTCGGGATCCTCATCGACCAGAACGTGGACACGTACAGGGGAGTGCTCGTGGATTTCTTCACCCGGAAGGCCTACACCACCTTCGGAATCGCCCGGCTCGCCCTCGCGATGCAGACGACGGTCCACCCGGGGTTCATCTTCCGGGACCCGGCGAGGAAATTCCACCATACCATCAGGTGGGGCCCGGCCGTGCCGATGGACCCGGAGGCGCCGCGGGAAGAGGAGGTCCTGCGCCTGACTCGCAGGTGCAACGAGGAGCTCGAGAAGGCGATCAGGGAGGACCCCACCCAGTGGCTTTGGTTCCACCGCCGCTGGAAGACCCGTCCGCCGGGGGAGCCCGACATTTACGAGGAAGCGAAATGAGGGGAATCGTTTTCCTGGACCGGGACGGAACGCTGATCGAGGAGAAGGAGTATCTTTCGGACCCGGCTCTCGTAATGGAAATCCCCGGGGCGGCGGAATCGCTGGAGCGCCTGTCCAGGGGAGGCTTCCTTCTCGCCGTGGTTTCCAACCAGGCGGGAATCGCAAGGGGGCGGATCAGGGAAGACCAGATGGATGCGGTTCACAGGGCGTTCGTCGATCGTTTCCGGGCGGGCGGCGTCGAGTTCGACGCCGTGGAATATTGCCCCCATCACCCGGAGGGGGTCGTGGAGCGGTACAGGACGGCATGCTTGTGCAGGAAGCCCGCTTCCGGCATGGCCGACAGGGTCATGCGGCGGCTCGGGGTGCCCGCTTCGTGCAGAATCTGGGTGGTAGGTGATAAAATGTCGGATATATTGATGGGCAAGCGGTTGATGGCCGGGACGATCCTCGTTGCGACCGGCCACGGGGAGGAGGAGCGCCTGGAAGGCGAGCGCGTGGGTGTGCGTCCGGACAAGTTCCTGCCCAGCATCCGGGAGGCGGCGGCGTGGATATTATCGAGGGAGAAAGCGGATTGAGCAGGGGCACGGGACGGGGCGCTACCGTCGCGGCGATCGGACTCTTTTTCGCGCTGTCAGTTCTGCTTTCGGCGGGGCAGGGGTGTTTCTGGGGGAAGGCGGCCAGGGGACCCGTTCCGTTCACGCCGGACGAAGAAGCGGAGGTCACCCTGCTCGACGAGGAAGCGGGGCCGGAGATCGTACCCGAGGCTCCGGAAGGCCCCGAATCCGTCGAAGCGCCTCCGCCCGCGGCCGGGCAGGCCGAAGGACAGGCACAGGCTGCGGAAGCGGCTGCGGGAACTCCGCCGGCCGTCCAGGATGCTCCGCCGGCCGTCCAGGATGCTCCGGCGCCGCTTCCGGGAGCCGCGGAAAAGGCCCCCAAACCCAGGCCGCACGCGGAGACTCCGCCTTCCGCCGTAAAGGCGCCCGCGATCGCGCACCCGGATGTGCCCTCATGGGCGGCCAGGAAGGAAGTGCTGATTTACAGGGTCGAGTTCCTGGGCCTGACGATGGGATATGCGCGCTTCACGTCCAAGGGGAAGGTGCTGATCGACGGGAGGGAGGCGTACCACCTGAACGTAAGGGCATGGACGTCTGATTTCCTCTCCGTCATCTACCCTATAAACGACAACATCGAATACTACCTGGACGTGAAGACGCTGGCCCCGATCCGCCAGGAGTTCACCCACATCGGGAAGGGCAAGGACGACGTGGCGACCTTCGACCAGGAAAAAGGAAGGATCGTTTACCGGTACAAGAATACGGGGGAAATCCGCAAGGCGGTTGACGTCCCCCCCGATGTACACGACCCGGTGACGGCGGCCTACTATTTCAGGGCGCGGGACCTGGGCGTCGAGGAGCGTCCGCGCCACGTCTACGGCGGCCGCAAGCTGTATGAGATATCCACCAGGAAGATAGGGCAGGAAAGGATCGATACCCCGCGGGGACCGGTAGGGACTATCATCATCCGGCCGATCATAAAGAGGGACGGCCAACCGGATAACAAGGGCGACCTGCGCATGTGGATGACCGACGACGGCCGGCGAATCCCGGTCCGGATATACGCCAAGTTCAGGAAAATCAAGGATTGGACGCTTGTCGCGGAGCTTGTACAGCCGCGGGAAGGGGGATGACGCGATGGACGAGGAACTTCTGGAAATCCTTGCGTGCCCGAAATGCAAGGGCGAGCTTAATTTGACCACGGACGAGACGGAGCTGCGCTGCGAGAAATGCCGCCTGAGCTACCGCATAGACGATGGGATCCCCATACTGCTTGTCGACGAGGCGTCTCCCATTGAATGACGCAGGCTTCGCCGCGCGCGCCCTCGACTTCCTGGAAAGGGTTCAGTCGTGCAGGCTCCTCGTGGTCGGAGACATCATGATGGACGAATACGTATGGGGGAACGTGGGGCGCATTTCCCCGGAAGCGCCGGTTCCCATCGTCGCGGTGACGAGGGAAACCCGGGCGCTGGGAGGCGCGGGAAACGTCGCGGTCAACATCGCGGGGCTAGGGGCGGACGTCTCCGTCGCGGGGCTCGTCGGCGCCGACCCGCCGGGCAGGGAAATAGTCAGGATGCTTAAATACCGCCGGATCGGCGTCTCCGGCATCGTCTCCGACCGGAATCGTCCCACGACGACCAAGACCAGGGTGGTGGCGCACAACCAGCAGGTGGTCCGGGTCGACCGGGAGAACAGGGAGCCTCCGGACGCCCGTTCGGCCGACGCCCTGAGGAAATACGTGCGCTCCGCCGTCCGGGAGGCCGACGGCGTGGTCCTGTCCGACTACCGGAAAGGGGCGCTGTCGCGCGAGCTCGTCGAGGACATCGTCCTCGCGGCGAGGCGCAACGGCGCGTTCGTGGTCGTCGACCCGAAGCGGCCGGACTTTTCCTTCTATCGCGGATGCACCCTCATCACGCCGAACAAGCACGAGGCTGAGGCCGCCCTGGGGGGCAGGGAGCTTCCCGGCGACAGGGAGATCATGGAGGCGGGGAAAACGCTTTTGCGGAAGAGCGGCGCGAAGGCCGTACTGATAACGAGGGGCGAGGAAGGGATGAGCCTTGTCGAACGAGGGCGCAGCTCCTGCTTCCACATCCCGGCCCAGGCGCGGCAGGTATTCGACGTTACCGGCGCCGGGGACACGGTCATCGGTACGCTCGCGGCGGGGATCGGCGCGGGAGCGTCGCTGCGCGACGCGGCCCTTCTCGCCAACATCGCCGCCGGCGTCGTAGTGGGCGAGGTAGGCACGGCGCCCATCACGCTTGAAAAGCTTGCCCGGGCGATCCGTACGCAGGAGCGCGAGGGAAAGGCCGCGCGGGAAGAGCGGAAAGATCCCGTTTCGCCGCGGAAGCGATGAGCCCGGCCGGATGAGCGTCAGGAAGGTCCCCCTTCCCGCCAGGCTGCTTGTATCGGTGATATATCGGGAAGAGAGGATGTTCGCGGAAATCCTGCCGCGGCTGGAACGCATGCTCGGCCCGGTAATGCGGACCAGCGGGCCTTTCCCGTTCGACAGGACCGAATACTACGGGAGGGAGATGGGAGCGCCCCTGTTCAGGCGCTTCGCGGTGATGGAGCGGCTGGTTCCGCGCGACGTGCTGGCGGCCGCCAAGATAGGCGCCGAGGAGCTCGAGACGGAGTTTTCCGAAAACGGGATGCGCACCGTGAACCTGGATCCCGGGATACTGACGGAGGAGAACTTTCTTCTGGCCACGGGGAAGAATTACAGCCATCGCGTATACCTTCGGGACGGGGTCTTCGCCGACCTGACCCTGGTATACCGGAAGGGGGAGTACCGCACGCTCCCCTGGACCTATCCCGATTTCACCACGGCGGAGATCCGGGCTTTCCTGTCCGGAGTGCGGGAAGAGCTGCGCGAAGCCAGGAAAAGGGAAGAGAGGAACGCTTAATGT
>Ga0214473_10005103_pt1 | contig 15752 bp, 11 predicted proteins | sample RVTome_7_FD_203509 | JGI IMG/M metagenome (GOLD analysis project Ga0214473, IMG submission 203509) | Soil microbial communities from uranium-contaminated site in the Upper Colorado River Basin, Wyoming, United States - RVT98D197 | ecosystem: Environmental > Terrestrial > Soil > Contaminated >... | reverse complement strand
TGGCGACTGACACGCGATCCCATGCGACCATGGCGGCAAAGGCGACATGACACCGCAACTGCAAGCGTCGCTCGGCATCGCCGCGCTTCTCCTCGTGGCCGCGTGCAAGGGCGACACGCCCACGCCGGTCAATAGCTCGGTCGCGCGGTTCGAGCCGACGGCGGAGGGGCCGCCGGACTGGGGCGAGGTGCCCTTCCCGAGCGACCTGTATCTCGACGCCGCCGGTGAGGTCGAGCTCGGGGTGCTCCCGACGCGGCGGTCTTCGGACCCGCTCTACGACGCCATGCGCGCTGCGCTGCGTTCGCGCCGCGGCTTCTGCGCCACCTGCAACGCGTACTTCCCCATCGATGGCGGCGTGGATCCGGAGAGCGCGGCCCTGACCTCCGACCCTGCCCCAAGTGACGCGATCGTCATCGTCGACGTGGATCCCGCCTCCCCAGAGCGCGGCCAGCTCTACCCGACTCGCGTCGAGTGGAACGACCGTCTGTCGGTCCTGGCGGTGCGGCCGGCCCGGGGTGTCGCGCTCCGGGCGGGACGTCACTACGCGGTGGCGCTGACGAGCGCGCTGCTCGGCGTCAACGGGCTCGCGGTCGAACCTGGGCCCGCGTTTCGTCTCGTGCGGGACGAGGCGAGCGGCGGCGGGGCCGCCATCGAGAGGGCTCGCGCGGTGATGGAGCCGGCGCTCGTCGAGCTCGAGCGCGCGGGCGTCACGAGAGAGACCGTCGTGTCGCTCGCCGCGTTCACCACCGAAGACGTCACGGCCGACGTGCTGGCCGCGCGGAGCGTCGTGCACGCAGCGCCGACGCCGGCCGCCGTTGTGGATCGTGTATACGAGGGCGCGGATATCGACGATCTGCTCGGCATTCCCTCGGAGCCGCGGGCCGGCATCGACGTGGAGCCGGCCGCGGGGACGTTGGGCACGCGATCGCTGCGCCACGAGACCGTCGCGCTCGTCGTGACGGGCCGCTTCCAGGCGCCGCGCCTCGTCGAGGGCGTCGGGACGGAGGTGGGCGCCACACGCCGGGACGAGACCGGTCGCGTCGCGGGCGGTCCGCTCGAGGACGTGCCGTTCATGCTCACCATCCCGGCCGGGGCGGACCTCGCTCGGCTGCCGGTCGTCATCTCGCATCACGGCTTCAACGCCAGCCGCACTACTGGCTTCGTGCTTGCGGACACGGTCGGGCGCGCCGGGGCCGCCGTGCTCGGCATCGACGCATATCAGCATGGCTCGCGAGCCGAGTCGGCGCGCGACGATCGCCACGCGATCCGCGGCGAGCTCGACGGTGCCGATGGCTTCGCGGAGGCGGACATGACGGCCGTGTCGGGGCGGGTGTTCGGCCTGGCCGGCGTGCCGGACGACATGGTGCTCTTCCCCGGCTACCCACTCGCCGCCTTCACGCAGTTCGTTTCCGACACGATGGCGGCCGTTCGATTCGCGCGCGAGGGCGACCTCGGGGCGCTCCGGGCCGCGCACCCTTCCCTGGCCACGCTGGCGTTCGATCCGGCCCGCGTGCTCCTCGTCGGCAATTCGATGGGAGCCGTGGTCGGCACGGGAGTCCTCGCCGCGGAGACCGATCTTGCCGCGGTCGTGCTCAACGTAGCCCCCGGCTCGATCATCGAGACGCTCTCCGAAGGCGCGGAGTTCCGGGGGCTGACCGTGAACGTGTTCTTGCCCGTGCTGAGCATCACGGGTGTCTTCGACGAGATCGAGCGTTCGATCGTGATGGACCCGGTCATCGATCTGTTCCGGTGGATGATCGAGCCCATCGATCCCCTGGCCCTCGCGCCCTACGTGGTCGCTCACCGCGTCGTGGCCGGCCCTGCGCCGGACGTGCTCTGGCAGCTCGCCCGGCTCGACGAGGTGGCGTCCCCGCCCGCGAGCGAATCCATGGTCGCCGCCGCCGAAGCAGAAGCCGGCCTCGACATCGATGGCGCAACCTTCGCGGTCCGCCGCTTCGATCCGGCCGCGCACGGAATGCTCGAGGAGTCCGAACAGGTCTCGCGCTACGAGCCGCCCCTGGTGCCACCCCTGGTCCCGCGGGCCGAGCCGATCCCCGTCATCAACCCCATCGATGCCGTGCACGGGCAGATCGAGGCGTTCGTGCGATCCCGGATCGAGACCGGCCGGGCGCAACCGCCGGATTGAATGGCGCCGTCGGGCGAGGGGATCCCCGTCGCGCCTACCAGCCGATCGACCAGACCTCTTCAAACGTTCGCGGATTGTAGGCGACGGTCGTGGCGAAGAAGTTGATGTAGAGCAGGCCGTTGGCCATGCGGATGTCGCGCAGGCTGCTGGCGTCGCGGTGGTCTTCGGTCTCCTCCGCCGTGGACAGGATTCTGCCGGTCGAGGCTTCGAGGGTGAACAAGACGATCCGATCGTTCCCGAGGCCCCGGCCGACCACGAAGAACTGCTCGCTGTTGAACCCTGCGAAGCCGCTCGTGTCGCCGTGGCCGAGGCCCACGGCGGGCATTGGAGTGGTCCACCGCGTGACGCCGGCCGAATCGGTCGCGGTCGCGACGAGCGTGGGCGTGCCCTCCTGGCGCATGCCGAGGTTCAGCGCGAGCCCTCCGCCCGTTGCGCCCGCCCACAGCGCCTGACGAGCCTCCTCCTGATCGTGTCGCCGGGCGGGCAGGGACGGTGCATCGTCACACGCCGGCAGGGTGGCGCCGGTGTTCAGATCGAACGGCACGAGCTGACCGCCGTTGAGCTGCGCGACGCCGCACGGCTGGGTGGGCGAAGGTCGCACCATTTCCACGACGTCTGAGAAGCGCTGATCCCACTTGGTCGATCCGGTGCGAACGTCCACCCCCACCAGCCGAAAGTCCGGCGTCGACAACACCATCGTCTGTGCGTCTCCGCAGTAGGCGTGCCACTCCGACTCCATACGCGCCTCGGTCGCCCAGAGCGTGCTCCCGGTCAGGCCGTCGATGGCGAAGATCCGATTCCCGTCGTCGCCGGCGTAGGCCTCACCGAGGATGTCCTCGGCCTGGTCGTCGTTGACCCTCTGAAAGCACACGTGGCCCGTGAACGAGACGACCCTCGGCCCGAGGACCGTGCTCGCCACGCCGCCGCCCGTGCCACTCCCCGAAAAAACCAAGAACGAGACCCCCAAACCGGCGACGAGGACGGCCACGACCACCGCGAGACACGCCGGCTTGCCCTTGGCCGGCGCGGTGCGCGGAGCCGCCCCCGGCCGCACCCTCAAGGCAGGCGCCGGGGTGGGCGCGGGCGCCGGGGCCGGCGCCGGAGCGTGCGCCGGCACCTTGGCGCGACAGTAGGTGCACTCGAAGAAGCCGTCGCTGGGCAACCCCTCGATCGGCGCGCCGCATCGCGGACACTCGGTCACGCATCGAGCAGACTCCACCTAGGCTCGGATGGTCAAGCGTTTTGCGGGCCAGGCCGCCAGGGGCGAGAAGGCGAGCGATACCGCGCCGTCACCAGACCGATTCGTCCACCGTGTCGAGATCCTCTACGCTCAGGATGGCGCCGTACATGACGCTGCGCGGGTTGTCGCTCATGGGTAGCCCGCAATGGAGGACCCCAACGTTCTTGGTGAGGATCTTGTAGAAGCGGGCGTACAGGGCGGCGGCGTCCTCGGATTGCCCGAAGAAGACCGGATCCATGCGCGCGCTCGACATGATGGCCATGCCCTCGAAGCGTGCCGAGAAGGCGAAGCGCCAGTCGGAGCCGCGGATGAACATGTCCTCGTCGGTTACTCCGATGCGGAGCGCGGCATCACTGCCCGCCCGTGGCCCGTGGACAAGTGACACGGCGGCCGCCAGCTCCTCGGCGACAACCTGGTTCCGCTGACCGTCCATCGCTCGCGGCCCGATCGCGACGGGCGCGGCCAGACCGATAGGGAGCCCGTACTCCTGCCGGTAGCGCTCGATGATCTCGTTCAGATCGATCCGCCTGACCTCCCCAATCGGCACGAGAAACAGCCGCCCCTCGCGGGCGCAGGACCGGGGCAGCGAGAGGATGACGGCCGGGGGGCGGGACGCGCTTTGGTCCCAGGGACCGGGGTCCGCGCCGCACGCGCTCGCGATCACGGCTGCGAGGAGCAGAAGGAGAAGCTGTCGCATGCGCAGTGAGCTAGCAGAACTGGCGGCGAACGTCAGCTAGGAGCTGCGCCTGTGGATTCGGTGGGTTTGGCCACGAGCCGCACACGGCCGGTGAAAGGCGCTTCGCCGCCTGGCGGGGTCGCGGTCACGGCGAGACGCCAGCGGATCGCCGTGCCGTCCTTCCCCCAGCCGTATGGGACGCGACCCGGCTCCGGCGGCACGACTCGGCCGGCGTAGACGCCTGGCCTCTCCGTTGCTTTCATCAGCACGGGCGTAGCGAGCAGGCAGTGGGTGCGCTCCTCCGATTTCTTGCGGCTCTGGTTGGCCCGCTCGACCCACACGGTGACGACCTCGTCGACCTCCAGGGATGCTTCGATGGCAGCGAGACCAACCTGAGGCGAGACCCCGATGATGAAGTCGTAGCCCTGATCGGCAGGCGGGGCGTGGCGATAGCCCTCCCCTCCAGCCCGTTTCAGAACGAATCGGGCGAGGACACACAGGCCGGAGGGGGCACCGGCCGGCCCGATCACCAGCTCATTGACGTCCGGGCCGAGATCCGGAGGGTCCCGGTAGCCTGGAAGCTCGGTCTTGATGAATCCGCCGATGACGATGAGCACGTGGCAACCGAACACCACGAGCGCCAATCCCGCCAAGATGCCGTCCGTCCACGCGAAGTCGTGTCGAAGCAGCGCCCGAGCCACCAGCGTGGTCAAGGCGATCCAGCCCCCGCCTAGCAGCACGTGCACGAAGAGGCGCCCCTCGCGTCCCGAAGGAAGCTGCAACTTCCCTCCCCAGTAGTGGAGCTCGACGCGCGCACCGTCCGGGGGTACGAGGGCAATGTCGTGCTCGGCTTCGGGGTCCCGCGCCATCGGCATCTGGGCCGTCGCGTGGACCGACCACGACAGGCTGAGCGTCTGGCCGCGGTAGTCGAACGGTTGGGTCGGAGCCGGGAGCGTGAACGGATGGGTATGCTCACCGGACTGCCAGGGGCCGTTGAAGATCACGAACGGTTGATCGTCGTGGACTCTGGGTCGTGATCTCTCCGGTGTCACGGTCAACCGCGTGGTCACCGTGAGCCCGCCGCACTCGCACGCCTCGTCGACGCGGGAGATCACGTCGCCGGTGATGGGTTCGCCGGGACGATACCGACCGTCGGCGCGGTGGAGGCGGATGCGCAGATCAGGAGGAGTCATGTGTGGCTCCCCACTCTACAGGCCCGCGCCAGAAACCAACGCTGAGATCGTACTCGCGAAGGTCTCGCGGCTCTGCAGCGACTTTCGGCGCCCGGGTCCGCATCGAAGACGGCCCGTCAATCCGCGGGATCCGGCGGAGCCGCGATCCGGGGAGCCATGCCGCGGTGGAGCGCCACGATACCGACCGGCGCGGTGAGCACGATGGCGACCACGGCGGTCGTGAGGATGAGCTCTCCGCCGGCAAGGCCGCGATCGAGGGGCAGGGCTGCGAAGGCAGCCTGGATGGTGGCCTTGGGGATGTAGCCGAGCATGCAAGCGACCCGCTCGCGCGTGGACAGGCCCGCCCCTTGCGTCGCCACGAACGAGCCGGCGGCGCGCCCCACCTGGCCGAGCGCGACCACCGCGACCAGCAGTAGACCCGTCTGCGCGAGCGGACCCAGGTCGACGGCGAAGCCGATGAGCGCGAACAGCGGGTACTGCGCCACCTCGAACGCGCGCCTGAGCTGACCGTTCCACGACTCGAGCAGATCCGGATTCAGCGCGCGTGCGACCGCGCCGAGTCCCATGACGCCGAGCACGAAGGAGAAGTCGAACGACTGGCCCAGACCCGCGAGCGCACCGGCAGTCAGCCAAAGGGCAGTCGCGCCCACGCGACCGCGCATGCGTCGTCCGAGCCAACGCGCGAGCAGACCGATGCTCACACCGGCCACGAGCCCGAGCACGACCCCGACGATCAGCCTGCGCGGAACGGCCGTCAGTGCGCCCTGTACACCCGCGGCGTCGCCGAGGGCGAAGTCGAGCGCTATCCCCAGACCGACCAAAGCCAGAACGTTGTCGAGCGGTGCGCCGACGAGCATCGCGCTTAGAGCCGATCCCAAAAGCGGACCGAGCCGGGCGCGGCGCCGCGGGATGCTTTGCCATCAGGTCGAGCAAGCCGGGGATGACGATCGCTGGGGAGATGGCCGCGATCAGGAAGCCGAGCGTCAGCGCCGTCGGCAGATCGAAGGAGAGGAGCAAGGCGGCCCCGGCCGCCACGAGCGCTGCATCGGCCGTGAGGGGCAGGACGCCCAACTTGAGCCCGAGCGTGCCCGCCCTTCTGAAATCGTCCCGTGACAACCCGAGGCCGGCGCGCACGAGCACGAGCGCGAGCACAGCCAACCGCACGTGAGGGGAGACTGCGGCGAGGTCCCACGTCGTCTCGGGAAGCGGCAGAGTCACTGCCCGGAGGAGGACACCGGCCGCGATCATGCCGAGCAGCGGCGGGAGCTTGATCCACTCGGCCGCCCGCACCAACGCCCACGCACCAAAGAGAAGGAGCGCGAGCTGGACCGGGAGTGTCATGGCAGGAGACTTCGCTCTGGCTGGCGAAGCTCACGCTCCCATGAGGCGCCCGCGGTCGTGTCGATCTGGGGAGAAAGCGTGGTCGTCGGCACCCGCGGAGGGGGCGTGGGCGGCACATCGGGCTGGAGCGGCTCGCTCACTGGCGTCCGTTGCTGCTGCGAAGGCGCGACCCACGCCTGACCGTTGATCCTCGCAGCGTGCTCGGCAGCGTCGATCGACCGGCCGTTCCACGTCGCCGGCATCCACCGTTCGCTCGTATGGCACTGCTCGCATCGCTTCGAGTAGCGGAGATGGTCTGGGAACGTGTTCCGCGCAAACGCGTCCAGGTGGCAGTCGACGCACTGGTCTCCGGTTCCCTCGAAAACGGGTGGCGTGCCGACATGACAAGCAAGACATCGGGCTCGTTCGTGCGCGCCGGTGAGCCGCCACCGGTGCCGCATCACGTCCGGAGACCACCGCTCACTCGTGTGGCACACGGCGCAGGTCGTCGGATTGCTGCCCGCGTGGCTTGGCGCGTCTAGATAGTCGGGCATGTGACATTCGGCGCACCGTCCTGAGCCTGCGTCGCGGGTCCCACGATCGCCCTGATCGGCACAGGCGAGCGTGCCGAGCGTTGCGACCGAGAATGCCCCCGCGATGATCATCCGGGTGAGCGGACGCCACGTCGGCTCGAGCCGCCGCAGTCGCAGCATCAGAACTTCTCCTCACGAAACGGCATGCCCAGCTCCGCACACACCCGCCGCAGCTTCACGCCGAGGCCATGCGGGCCGCAGTAGTACACATCCACGTCGTGAGGCGCATGCTCGCGTGCGATCGTTCGGAGCTCCGCGCGCCAGTCCGGGTCGCCCATGCGCGTCTTGACATGCAGACCCGTCGCGACGTCACCGAGCCCTCGCGAGTGCGCGACCTCGCGTGCGATCTCGAGGCCGAGGGCGGTCGACCCGCTGCGCCCTTCGGTCATGTGCAGGTGCAGCTGGAGGAGGCCACGCGAATCGCGTCGTTCGATGTCCACGAGCAAGTCGTGAAACCACTCGAACGATCGCTGGTCTCGGTTGAGCCAGAAGAAGTGTGCCCGTTCGAGCGCCGCGCCCTCGTCGCCTTCCTGTCTGGACACGAGGCTCTCGAGCACACTCGCGAAGGGCGTCACACCGATGCCGGCACCAACGAGGACGGCAAAGCGTGAACGGAAGATGTGAGCGCTGGGCGTGCCGTAGGGACCGTCGACGTACGCGGCCAGCGGCTCCCGTTGCTCTTGGCGCGAGCGCTCCTCCGCAAGAGCGCGCACAGCGGACGTCCAGTTTCCCACTGAACGCACGTGCAACGTGATCGAATCCCGCTCAGGGGCGCTGCTGATGGTAAATGGGTGCCACTCGTGACGGGCAACCGCTGGAATACGAACGAAGACATAGTCGGCAGCGGCGAAAGAAAAGCCTGCCGGACGTGCGATCTCCACGCGCGTGACTCCCGAGCGCAACGGCTCGATCGACAGCACGTGAGCGTGTTCTCCGCGACGAGCCACTCGCAACAATCGCTCGACTCCGAGGCCGAGCAGCGGCAGTCCAATCCAGACGAGCGCATGCGGTGCGTGCACGATCAGCAGCACGAGCCAAGGCAAGTACAGCAAGTGAGTGTAGTAGAAGATCTCGAAACGCCGCGTGCGACGGATCCACCGCAGCGCCGCAATCCACATCACCGTCGAGATGCCCAAGAGCAGCGTTCCCGTCAGACCGCGCCCGGTCATGAAGAACAGACGCGCGATGGCGCCCGCGAACGACGTCGACGGATGGCCGGCGAGCCAACTCGTCGTGAAGGCTGCGACGTGGGCCAGCATGAGGACGAAGAGGGCGTGGCCCATTGATTTGTGGAACGCGACGGCAGAGTCCACCGGGAGGACGCGACCGAGCCAGCTTGCACGCACGCGCGTGAGCAGGCGCCGCATCACGGGGACCAGGATCAGACCTGCGTTGAAGCCGATGATGGCGCCCGTGGCGCGCCCGAATTGCATCGATCCGTTCGTATGCTTCCCGTCCGGAGCGGCCAGGAGCGTTGCGAAGAATATGGCTGCGTTGGCGGCAACGCACGCGATGACGATGACCGCTTCGATCCAGTGGTTTTCGACGAGGCGCAGCACGGGCCGCGAGCGCCTCGGCGCCGCCGGAGGCGCCGAGAGGCCGACGAGCAGGTCGCGGTTTGGCGCGATCCAAAGCGCCTCTGCCCGCGCCATCTCGCGCATGAGCTCCGGGCGCTCTCGAACCAGGAGCTCGAGCTCCGCGAACGAGATGCGGGCGTCCCCATCGCGGTCAGCGGCGTCGAGCAGGGCGCGCGCGAGCGTTTCGGTCGACTGATTCGCCTGGGCCTCGATGCCGTCCTCGGCAAGGCCGATGGCGATCATCCGCTCGAGCTCCACCAGCGAGAGGTATCCGTCGCCATCATGATCGTGCAGGCGGAACGCGAACATCAGACGGTCGTGATCGGTCCCGTAGACGAGCCCGCGGACGCCGTCGAAGAACTCCTCTCGACTGACCACCCCATCACCGTCAGCGTCGAGTTGCGCGAGAATGCGGCGGGCGAGGTACTCGCTCTGAAGGCCGAGCGCCTCCTGAAGCGCAGCCGCACCGATGTGCGCTCGGTCTCCGGCGATCTGCGCGAACCTGCGCTCGAGCAACTCGAGCGTCAGCGCGCCGGGTTGATGCTGCGGCGGTGGCGAGGCCATGGCGGTCGGAACCGGATGCTACGCCCTCAGGCGTGCTGCGTGTGAAGCGGAACGCCGGTCAGAGCCTCAGAACAGATCGATGCACGCGTAGGACGCGGTCACCGTGTGAGTCCCGCCGTCAGTCAGCGTGTCGCACGGGGGCCCGAAAAGCTCGAAGACCGTGTTGCTGGCATTCGTGTAGGCCCAGCCGTTCGATCGGTCGTCGGTGTGCGGCACCTCCGTCCCGTCGAGCAGAATGCGCACGCGACGCGGGTTCTCGGGCGCGATGTCCATCGTGAAGACGCAGCTCACGATGCCAGCTGCGATTGTGCCGAGCGCGCTCTCGAGCGCGGCGGCGTCACCAGCGGCGTAATACGCCGGGCTGAGCCCGGGACCCCGCCGATCCGCCTTCAGAGTAGCAGATCGGGGCGCCCCTGTGTAAGGCTCCCCGGATCTCGCATCGGTGCGAGCGCGTGGACGAAGGGACGATGTCCGGCTCGAAACTATCGGTCGTCGGCAGCGGGCCGCGGCTTCGGCTGCCGCAGGTTTCTGAACGCCACCACGAGGCGATCAGAGAGCTCTCCCGCGTCATGGACGGTGAGGTGCGGGACGACGCGACCCACAGAGCGATGTATGCGACCGACGCGAGCCTCTACGAAGTGCTGCCTGTTGCGGTGGCGATGCCCAAGTCGACCCGCGACTTCGAACGCATCGTGGCGATCTGCGCCGAGCACGATCTGCCGCTGACGATCCGAACGGCCGGGACGAGCCTCGCGGGGCAGGCGGTCGGGCCCGGGCTGGTGGTCGATAGCGGCAGATACCTGACGCAGATCCTCGAGCTCGACCTCGAACGGCGCACCGTGCGCGTGCAGCCCGGGGTGATCCGCGACGAGCTCAACCGCCACCTCGCGCCCCACGGCCTGTTGTTCGGTCCGGACACGTCCACATCGAATCGCTGCATGGTCGGGGGCATGGTCGGGAACAACTCCTGCGGAGCTCACTCGATCCTGTACGGCAGCACACGCGACCATCTGGAGTCGGTCGAGGTCGTGCTGACCGACGCCAAGCGCCACCTGCTCGGCCGAACGAGCCGCGAACAATGGCAGCGCCTGTCGACCCGAGAGGACCGGCTCGGAGAGGCCGTGCGCGTCCTCGAGCGAGTCGTCCGCGACAACGCCACGTTGATCGGTGATGTGTTCCCGCGACCCGAGATCAAGCGACGCAACACCGGCTTTCCACTCGACGATCTGGCCGCTTCGTGGCTCGGCCACGACGTCGCCCGCGACCCGAACCTGGCCCGCTTCCTCTGTGGAACCGAGGGCACCTTGGCGGTCACCACCGAGGCGACCTTGGGTCTCGTCCCGGCCCCTCGCAGGAATCTCGTCGTCGCCGCCCACTTCGAGAGCGTCGAGCAAGCCCTGCTGGCGGCGGTCGAGTCGGTCCGCCACGCGCCGGCCGCGGTCGAGCTGATGGACAAGCGCATCCTCGACCTCGCGGCGCTGAACGCCAATCAGCAGCGCAACCGGTGGTTCCTCGAGGGTGATCCGGGTGCGATCCTGGTGATCGAGCTCTACGGCGACGCAGACGCCGACCTCGAGGCGCGCGCACAGGAGCTCATCGACGCATTGCGCCGGTCGGGCCTCGGCTACGCGTGGCCGATCATTCGGCCGCCCCGGATCGAGAGCGTGTGGGCGCTTCGTCGCGCAGGGCTTGGAGTCCTGTTTGGCAAGCCGGGGGACGTCAAGCCGGTGACGCTCATCGAGGACACGGCCGTGGTCGTGCAGGATCTGCCAGCCTACATCTCCGATCTGTCCCGACTGATGGCGGAGCACCGCACCGAATGCGTCTACTACGCGCACGCCGGCGCCGGGGAGCTCCACCTGCGCCCCGAGCTCAATCTCAAGGATCGCGCCGACGTGGAGCGGGCGCGGGCGATCGCGACCGAGGTGACTGACCTGGTCAAGAGCTACCGCGGCGCGATCAGCGGCGAGCACGGCGACGGCAGGCTGCGCGGTCCCTTCCTTCGCCAGGCGTTGGGCGACGAGGCCTACGAGCTGCTCGTGCAGGTGAAACGAGCGTTCGATCCGGACGGAATGCTCAACCCTGACAGCCTGTTGACCGGCAAGCCCTTCGACTCGGACTGGCGCTTTGGAGACACGTACGAGGACCGTTCCATCCCGACCGAGTTCGTTTACCAAGAGAGCGGCGGCTTTCAGCGCGCCGTCGAGCGCTGCAACGGCGCCGGCGTGTGTCGTCGCACGGCGGCGGCCGGGGGGACGATGTGCCCGTCCTACATGGCGACGCTCGAGGAGCGGGAGTCGACACGGGGCCGCGCCAACCTGTTTCGATTGCTGATCCAGCAGGGACCGGACGCGGTGTTCGGCTCCTCCGAGCTCCGGGAGGCCCTCGACCTGTGCCTGTCGTGCAAGGGTTGCAGGAGCGATTGCCCGGCTTCGGTCGACATGGCCAAGCTGAAGGCCGAGTTTCTACAGGGGTACCTGGATCGCAACGGCGTGCCCTACGCGACCCGCGCCTTCGCCTCCGTGACCGAGCTGTCGAGGCCGGTCCAGCGCGTCCCGGGTCTGGCCCGAGCCGCCAGCTTCGTGCAGGGGACCTGGCTCGGCAAGCGCGTGCTCTCCTCTGTGCTCGGGATCGACAGCCGCCGCTCCATGCCCGCGATCGCGCCGCGGAGCTTTCGCGCCCTGCTGGCCGCACACCGACGCGCGGTCCCCGAGCCGGACGGGAGCGCTTGCCTCGGGACCGTGTGCCTATTCGTCGACGAGCTCACCGATCGGTACGAGTCCCACCTGGCCATGGCTGCGGTGCAGCTGCTCGAGGCCGGCGGCTATCGGGTCGTGGCGCCGAAGCTCGCCCCGTCGGGGCGGACCTATCTGAGCAAGGGGCTCGTGCGTGCGGCACGGCAGCACATCGAGGACAACATCGCCACGCTTCGACCGATCGCCGAACGGGTCGATGCGATCGTGGGCATCGAACCGTCGGCCGTGCTGACCATGGTGGACGAGGCGATCGATCTGCCGCGCGATCAGGCGACGCGCGACGACGCCCGAGTGATCGCGGCCAAGATCGGGATGGTCGAGGGGTTCGTGGCGAGCGCCGTCGAAGCGGGCCGATGGCGGACCGGCTTCACCCCCGAGTCGGCGCGGGTGCTCCTCCACGGCCACTGCCAGCAGAAGGCCCTCTTGGGCATGGACCAAACGCTCCGCGCCCTTTCCTTGCCGCCGGGCTACGAGGCCAGCCTGATCGACAGCAGCTGCTGCGGAATGGCGGGGAGCTTCGGTTACGAAGCCAAGCACTACGAGCTGTCGATGGCGATCGGGGAGCTGTCGCTCTTCCCGGCAGTGCGCGCGGCGCCGGCCGCTACGCTGATCGCCGCTCCCGGCACCTCGTGCCGCCACCAGATCCACGACGGGACAGGACGTCGAGCGCACCATCCGGTCGAGATCCTGCTCGACGCGATCGCGCGCTGAGGGACCGCGGCCACGCGTTCCGGTCGCCGGATCTTCCTTGGCGCCGCTCGGCTCGCGGCGTGAGGTGCGCTAACCTGTTTGGCGTTCTAGGACGGCTCGAAGATGAGGGGATAGGAGAACGTGACGCTCCCGCCCTCCGGACCCGGGCTCCACCGCAGCCGTCGGACGATGCTGAGCACGCAGCTGGCGAGGGAGGCATCGCCGGTGGAGTTCTCTGTCTCGATCGCGCTCGACACGGTGCCCTGTGGCTCGATCGTGAACCGCACGACGATACGGCCCGAGCGGGTGGGATCGCTTCGAAGGGACCTCTCGTAGCAGTGGCGGAAGGCGGACTGCTGGCTGCGGACCATCTGCACAACCTGGCTCTGGTCGAAGTAACCCGCGCCGCCGATCTCTTGACCGCCCGCAAACGCCACGGTGCCGCGAATGAAATCCTCGACAGTCCCAGAGGCGGGCAGATGTATCGGATCGACATCCCCGCGGAGCACGCCGCCGCCGGAAGGGCCACCCCAGGGAACCGGACTCGCGGGCTCGGGCCCGAATCCGAGCGTCGTGTTCGGATGTCGCCCGCGCGCAGCTCCACCCTGTCGAGCAGCCCGGCGCGGCGGATCTTCTCGCGCGCCACGTCGAGCATCCCTTCGCTCAGGTCGAAGAGCACGACGCGACCAGAGGGTCGGACGCGCTGCGCGGCCAGGAGCGTCGTGCTGCCCGTGCCTCCCCCGGCGTCGAGGACCCGGTCCCCCTCGCGAACCCCGTGCTCGACCACGAGGCGTCGGCCTCGCTGGTCGGCCCGAAGGGTGAGAAGGCCGTGTTGCTTGTCGTACCGCGACGACGTGCGATCGTAGACCTCCTGGAGGTCCTCTTTGGGCAATGCATCCAGCATTTCGCTCCTCCGGTCGGTGACCGACCTTGGCACCCGGCAGCGTGGCCCGCAAGGCCGCGACGACTGCGGCCCTTGCCAGCACGCCAGGCCCGCGTCATAGACTGGCCCACCGTGGGATCATCCGGACCCGAGCGCGAGATGGGCACCCGCGAAACGTGGGAATTCGCGGGCTGGGGCACGGCCGAGCGCTTGAGCGGCATCGACCTCGACGAGGTCGAGGTGTCGCGACTCGACCAGAAGACTCGCCACGCGCTCGGTCCGTGGTCGTCCACGGCGATCTGCGGCAACGACATCACGTCGAGCTGCCTCTATGTGTCTGCGCTCTGCGCCGCGCAGGCAGGGCCCTACGCGCCGGTGGTGCTCGCGATCGTGGCCGGCGTCCTCTACCTGTACCGGCAGGTCTACGCCGAGGTGGGCAGCGCCCTTCCGCTCAACGGTGGGACCTACACGCTCCTGCTCAATACAACCAACAAGAAGCTCGCCGCCGGTGCTGCCTGTCTGACGCTCCTCTCGTACGTCGCCACGGCCGTCATCAGCGCGGGCGAGGCGATGCACTACGCGCACAACCTCTGGGGCGGCCTCAACGTGTTCTGGGCCACGGTCGGGTTGCTCGGGCTCTTCGCGTTCCTCAACGTGGTAGGCATCAGCGAATCGGCGGCGGTCGCGGTGGGGATCTTCACCTTCCACATACTGACGCTGACCGTCCTGTCGGTCGCCGCGGGCATCGCCGTCGCCGCAGATCCGTCCTTGCTCATCGCGAACTGGGGGACGCCGGCGCCGGGCGGCCTCGGGCGCGCCCTCTTCTTCGGCTTCGCCGCGGCCATGCTCGGCATCAGTGGATTCGAGAGCTCGGCGAACTTCATCGAGGAGCAACGCCCCGGGGTGTTTCCGAAGACCCTGCGCAACATGTGGATCGCGGTGGCGATCTTCAACCCCCTGATCTCGTTCCTGTCGCTCGGGCTGATGCCCTTGCCGGAGATCCAACGGGTTCCCCCCGACCTGCTCGCGCAGATGGGCTTGCGGTCGTGGGGACCGATGCTCCAGACGTGGGTCAGCATCGACGCCGTGCTCGTGCTGAGCGGAGCCGTGCTCACTTCTTACGTCGGCGTGACCGGGCTCATCCGACGGATGACCCTCGATCGGTGCTTGCCCCGCTTCCTGCTCTCGGAGAACCGCCTGCGGCACACGAACCACTGGATCATCGCCGCCTTCTTCGGCGTGTGCTGCTCGATCCTCGCAGCCACAGGCGGCGACGTGGCGACTCTGGCGGGCGTCTACACGCTGTCGTTCCTGTGTGTCATGGCCCTCTTCGCCATCGGCAACATGCTCCTCAAGAGCAAGCGAGCGCGACTGCCGCGGGCGACGCAGGCGTCGTGGACCGTCGTCGTCGTGGCCCTCGCCGCGGTGGTCCTCGGGATCGTGGGCAACGTGATGCTCGACCCGACCTACGTGCGTGTGTTCAGCATTTACCTGCTGGGCGCGGCAACGGTCGTGGGCGTGATGTTCTTGCGGATCGAGCTGCTCAAGCTCGTCCTTTTCGTCTCGCGGGCCATCGTCGAACGCGTCACGGACGTCAATCAGTGGATCCGGACGACGGTCGTTCGCAAAATCGAGGAAATCAACAGCCGGACTGTCGTCTACTTCACCAAGGGCGACGATCCGGCCGAGCTCAATCGCGCGGCTCTCTACGTGCTCGAGAACGAGCAGACCACCATCATGAAGGTGGTTCACGTCCACGGCGAGCCCGAGGGCGTGCCACCTCACCTCGCGGAGCACCTGCGCACGATCGACGAGCTGTACCCGCAGCTTCGCATCGACCTGCTGGCGGTGGAGGGCGAGTTCACACCCGAGCTCATCGAGATGCTCTCTCGGCGCCTCGGCGTGCCCAAGAACTACATGTTCATCGGCACGCCGGGGGACCGCTTCCCGCACCGCATCGAGGCCCTCGGTGGCGTCCGCCTGATCCTCTGACGCCGCGCCCGAAACTCGTGCGCCTTCTCGCGTCATCAGGCGCCGCTGGCACGTGCCGCCGACCTGCTGTACGTTCTTCTCCATGGGGTCCGCGAGGCTTGCGCTGGTCTTGCTCGGCGCAT
>Ga0214473_10005102_pt1 | contig 15753 bp, 11 predicted proteins | sample RVTome_7_FD_203509 | JGI IMG/M metagenome (GOLD analysis project Ga0214473, IMG submission 203509) | Soil microbial communities from uranium-contaminated site in the Upper Colorado River Basin, Wyoming, United States - RVT98D197 | ecosystem: Environmental > Terrestrial > Soil > Contaminated >... | reverse complement strand
ATCAGGCGCCGGCCGCGCTGGCCGCGGGCGTCTCCTCGCCGCCGAAGCGCACGCCGAGCTGACGCAGGAAGCCGAACGGCGGGTCGCCCCCTGCGAACACGAACACGTAGTCGTTGGCCAGCTCGACAGTCCTGTCGCCCACGCCCAGGCGAACCGCCCGCGCAAGGATCTCGCCGACCTGCGAGCCGAACAGCGGACGCACCAGGCCCTTGCGGATCGCCGCCTCGATGCGCTCTTCGTTCTTGCGCTTGATGCGCACGAGCTTGTCCCTGCGATACGAGAGCGTCACGCGGTTGCCCGCCTGGTGGGCGAGTCCCAGCGCCGCCTCGACGGCGCTGTCGCCGCCGCCGACGACCAGGACCCGCTGGCCCTTGTAGGATTCGGCGTCTACCAGCTGATACATGACCTTCGGCAGCTCCTCCCCCGGCACACCCAGCTTGCGCGGCGTGCCCCGCCGGCCGAGGGCCAGCACCACGGCACGGGCAGTGTATGCGCCCCCCGCGCTCTTCAGCGAGAACAGCCGACCCTCTCGCCTGATCTCGCCGACCCTCTCGCCGTAGCGGACGTTCAGGCGGAAGCGCCGCGTCAGCTCCTCGAACATCGCCAGGATGTCCTCCTTGCTGTACTCCGCCGCCTTCACGCGGCCCCAGAGCGGGATGTCCATGGCCTGGACCAGCACCAGCTTCCGGCGCGGATAATGGAAGATCGTGCCGCCCAGGCTTTGCTCCTGCTCGAGCACTGCGTAACGCAGCCGGCGCTCCTGCGCCGCGGCGGCAGCCGCCAGGCCCGCGGGGCCGGCGCCCACGATGGCGACGTCGAGGACGTCGGGGCCGCCCAAGGTCCGCAGCGGCGGCGACTTCTGTGCGATCCGCTCGATCACCTTGCGCCCCTGGGCGATCGCGTTTTTGACGAGCGCGAGGCCGCCGAGCTCGCCCGCCACGTACAAGCCGGGCACGTTGGTCTCCTGCCAGTCGTCCATCCAGGGGATGTCCTGCCGGGACCTGAGGTCGCCGAGACCGATCTCGATGGCGCCGACAGGGCACACCTCCGCGCAGGTCCCGTGCCCGACGCACTTGAGCCCGTTCACGATCGTCGCGGTGCCGCCTACGACCGCGAGCACGTCGCCTTCGGGACAGGCGTCGACGCAGGTGCCGCAGCCGATGCAGCGCGCAACGTCGATGTGCGGGTATTGGGCCGCGGGGCGATCGATGCCGAGCTGCACCGCCTCCTGCTTGCGCGTCCGGGCCTCGTGGCGCCGGCGGCGGAACCGGAGCAGGTACGGCAGCACGATCCCGGCCGTCAGCAGCCCCGACACCAGCCAGACCAGCGACGACTCAGAGGTCATGCGCGCCTCAGAACTGGTAGCCGAGCTCGACGAGCCCGCGCGGGCCCTCGATGTCGTCGCCCCGGTCGTACTCCAAGTCGCCCACGCAGTAGAGGCCGCGGAAGAGCTGGGCCCGGCCCGAGAGGCGCAGCCACTGCGTGGTGCGGCGGTCTGCGCTGGCCAGCAGCCGGTAGACGGAGCTGCCGTAACCCAGGTCCAGGTAGTGCCCACGCCCGAAGTGCTTGCCCGTCTGCGCCGTCAGCAGGTAGCCGTCGGTGTAGCGGTTCGAAAAGCCCGAGTAGTCGAAGCCCAGCGTGACATCGCTGCCGAAGAGGTTGCCGTGGCGGATGCCGCCGCCATACGAGTAGGCGTCTTGGGCGTCGCGCTCCTGGAAGCGCAGGCCGCCGTTGAAGGAGACGTTGAGCCCGTGCGGGCGCCCGAGGTAGAGGTTGGCCCTGAGTCCTTGCTGCAGGAAGTCGTCGAAGATCGTCTGCGGGATCGTGCGGTTCTGGTAGGTGCGGTAGTTCTTCCGGCTGTCGTAGGAGAGCACGAACGAGCTTCCGGACGAGAACCGGTAGTTGGCCGAGACCGCGAGGTTTGAGAGCTGGTAGCGGCGGCCGGAGATCTCCTCGCGCCAGCCGCGATTCACGTCCAGCTCCGCCCGCTCGTAGGCCGAGAAGCGCCGCCCGGACCCGAAGCGGGTCTCCAGGCTCAGGTACTCGCGGCTGATCTCGCTGCCTGCGAACTCGCGGACGCCGGCCAGGATCACCTCGTAGGCGCCTCCGCCGAAACGGCCGGGCGGGGCGAGGCGCACGAAGCCACCGTACTTGAGGCCGGAGACCTCGGCGCCGAAGCCGTCGATCTCGGCCCGCTGCCCGAAGAAGCCGCCGAGCTGCAGCGGGCCCGCCAGCCGCAGCCGCGCCAGCCCGCCGTCCAGGTAGCCGACGCTCGAGAAGTGCGAGGCCGCGATCCGCCCGACCTCGACACCGACGCCCTCTGAGGCCGGCTCGTAGCGCAGCGACATCTCGAAGACACGGTCGTCGCGCTCGATCTGCGGCGTGAACTGGCTCAAGCTGCGCGCGCGGGCGTCCTGGCGGCTGCGGAAGCGCAGGTTGAACGTCATCGGCTGGCCGCCGATGTCCCAGAGGCCGAGGTCGACGCGGGCCGTGCGTTGCTCGAAGTCGAGCGCGGCCGGTGTCTCGTCCCAGACGCGCGAGTAACCGAGCGAGACCACGCCGCGCACGCGCATCGCCGGCTGCTGCGACACCCGCTTCGGCGCGGCCTCGGCGGGCGCCGGCTCCTGAAGCGGCGGCTCCGGCTCGACCTCGGGCTCGGGCGCCGCCGCCGCCGCCCTCTTCATCAGGGTCGCGATGTCTCCCGCTCGGACCGGCCACTTCTCGCTGACCACGCGGCACGAGGCGGACTGGTCGGCGATGAACACCACCTCCAGCTCGGCACTGGTGGCGCCGTTCGCAGCCACGGTCAGCCGGTCCCCGATGGCGAGGCCCTGGGCCTTGCCGCCGTCGAGGTACACGTTGGCGGCCGAGCGGTACTTCACGAGGAAGCCCGGCTGGCCGGCCTGGACGAGCGGTGCCACGGCCAGGGACACGGCGGCGACCCGAACCCAGGGAAACGGCGTGCGCAGTCGTCTCATGGCACCTCCGTGCTGCCCGCAGCGGTCCGCGCTCAATGTGTGCCCTGGGGATGGCAGCGGTAGCAGGCAGCGCTCTGGAACGTGTACCCGGCGACCTCCCTGTGCTTGCTGTCCAGCTTCGTCTTGTCGTTGTGCGCGTGGCAGACGATGCACTCGAAGGCGCGGTAGTTGCTGGCGCTCACGTGGCAGTCGCTGCAGGCCTTCCACTTGCCCTTGTGCTTGCCCGAGTAGATCGGGAAGTAACGGGCGTCGTGGTCGAAGCTGGCCGGCCTCCAGGCCGAGGTCTGGTGGCAGTTCTGGCACTGCGACGGGAAGCCGGCGGCTGCGTGGTTGGGATTGGTCGTGCTGTTGTAGGCCGCCTGGTGGCAGGAGAAGCAGTCCTTGGGCGTCCCCGCGTAGCGCCCGTTCTTGTGGCAGAGGCCGCAGTCCGTCCGCTGGTGCGCCCCGGTCAGGGGGAACGCCGTGCGGGCGTGATCGAACGTCGCGGGGCGCCAGGCCGAGGTCTGGTGGCAGCTCTGGCACTCCTTGGGGAAGCCCGCGGCCGCGTGGTTCGGGTTCGTGGTGCTGTTGTAGCTCGCCTGGTGGCAGGAGAAGCAGTCCTTGGGCGTTCCGGCGTAGCGCCCGTTCTTGTGGCAGAGACCGCAATCCGCCCGCTGGTGCGCTCCCGTCAAAGGGAACGCCGTGCGGGCATGGTCGAACGTCGCGGGGCGCCACGCCGACGTCGCGTGGCAGCTCTGGCACGTGGTCGGGAAGCTGGCCGCCGCATGGTTCGGGTTCGTGGTCTGGGCGTACTTCGCCTGGTGGCAGGAGAAGCAATCCTTGGGCGTCCCGGCGTAGCGTCCGTTTTTGTGGCACGCGGCGCAGTTCGTGGCCTGGTGCGCCCCCGTGAGGGGGAACGCCGTGCGGGCGTGGTCGAACGTCGCGGGGCGCCACGCCGAGGTCTGATGGCATTGCTGGCACGTGGTCGGGAAGCCGGCCGCCGCGTGGTTCGGGTTCGTGGTCGCTGCGTATTTCGCCTGATGGCACGAGTAACAGTCCTTGGGCGTTCCCGCGTAGCGCCCGTTCTTGTGGCAGGAGCCGCAGTCCGCCCGCTGATGGCTACCGGTCAGCGGGAAGGCCGTCTTGGCGTGGTCGAACGTGGCCGGACGCCAGGCCACGGTCGCGTGGCAGCTCTGGCACGTGGTCGGGAAGCCCGCGGCAGCATGGTTCGGGTTGGTGGTTTGCGCGTACTTCGCCTGGTGGCAGGAGTAGCAGTCGGTGGGAGTCCCGGCGTACTTCCCGCCCACATGGCAGCGCGTGCACTGCACAGCCTGGTGGGCGCCGGTGAGCGGGAAGCGCGTCTTGCTGTGGTCGACGCCCGCCGCCGGCCGCCAAGCCGAGGTCTGGTGGCAGCTCTGGCAGGTCGTGGGGTAGCCGGCGGCGGCGTGGTTCGGGTTCGTGGTCTGGGCGTACTTCGTCTGATGGCAGGAGTAGCAGTCGGTTGGAGTCCCGCTGTACTGCCCGCCGACGTGGCAGCGCGCACATTGGGCCTGCTGATGCGCTCCCGTGAGCGGGAAGCGAGTCTTGTTGTGGTCGACGCCCGATGCTGGACGCCAGCCCGTCGTCTGATGGCAGCTCTGGCACTGCTTCGGGAAGTTGCCGGTGACGTGGTTCGGGTTCGTCGTCCGGCTGTAGTCCGCCTGGTGGCAGGAATAGCAGTCGCTGGGCGTGCCGGCGTACTTCCCGCCCACGTGGCATTGCGCGCACTGCGCCTGCTGGTGCAGCCCGGTGAGCGGGAAGCGCGTCTTGGCGTGGTCGAAGCCCGTGGCGGGGCGCCAGCCGCTCGTCTGATGGCAGGTCTGGCACTCCCTTGGGAAGTTGGCGGCGACGTGATTCGGGTTCGTGGTCGCGGCGTACGCGGCCTGGTGGCAGGAGTAGCAGTCGCTGGGCGTTCCGGTGTACTTCCCGCCGACGTGACAACGCGAGCATTCCACCTGCACGTGCAACCCAGTCAGCGGAAAGCGCGTCTTGCTGTGGTCGATGCCCGTGGCCGGCCGCCAGGCCGCGCTGGTGTGGCAGCCCTGGCACTGCGTGGGGAAGCCGGCGGCGACGTGATTCGGGTTCGTGGTCGCGGCGTACGCGGAGCGGTGACACGCGAAGCAGTCGAGCGGCGTGCCGGCGTACTTGCCGCCCACGTGGCAGCGCGCGCATTCGACGCGCTGGTGGGCGCCCGTGAGCGGGAAGCGCGTCCTGCTGTGGTCGACGCCGGTCGCCGGCCGCCAAGCCGCCGTCTGGTGGCAGTTGCGGCACTCCTTCGGGAAGTTGCCGGCAACGTGGTTCGGGTTCGCGGTGCGGCCGTAGTCCGCCTGATGGCAGGTGTAGCAATCCATCGGCGTGCCCGTATAGCGACCGTTCTTGTGGCACAGCGTGCATTGGGCGCGTTGGTGGGCGCCGGTGAGCGGGAAGCGCGTTTTGTCATGGTCGACACCGGTCGCCGGCCGCCAGGCCGCGGTCGAGTGGCAGGCCAGGCACCCCGTGGGGAAGCCCGCGTGGTTGGGGTTGGTCGGCCGGCGGAAGTCGTCCTCGTGGCAGCCCAAGCAATCCGTCGGCGTCCCCGTGTAGCGCCCGCCCGCGTGGCAGCTGGCGCACTGCGCGCGCTGGTGGGCGCCCGTGAGCGGGAAACGAGTGCGGCTGTGATCCTGGAACGTGGCCGGACGCCAGGCGCTGACCCGGTGGCAGGTCTCGCACTGCGTCGGCAGGCCCGCCCGCAGGTGATCGGGCTGCCGCGTGCTCTCGTAGTCGGCCTTGTGGCAGGCGAAGCACTCGCGCGCCGTGCCCTTGAACGCCGTCGCGTGGCACGCGGCACAGCGCGCCGTGGCGTGCGCGCCGCGCAGCGGGTAGCTGGCGGGATGCCGGAACGTAGTCTGGTGCCAGTTGCTCGAGGCGACGCCGTGGCAGTCCTCGCAGCGCCTCGCGAAGCCGGCCAGCACGTGATTGGGGTTGCGGGCCTGCTCGAAGCTCGGTCCGTGGCAGGTGCCGCAGTCCGACGGCGTGCTCGCGAACTCCGACGGCTTCTGGTTCTTGTGGCAGGCCTCGCAGTCGAGGTTCGCGTGCACCGCGAAGAGCGGGAACCGCGTCCGGCTGTGCACCTGGAACATCTCGCGCTGGTTCGACCAGGTTTTCGGCGTGTGGCAGGTCTCGCAGCGCCGGCCCAGCTCGCCGCGGTGGACGTCCTTGTGGCAGTCGATGCAAGCGGTGCCGACGCGGTTGAACAGCAGGCTGCGGTGGCAGCTCCGGCACGCTGCCTTGGCGTGGGAGGCCTCGAGCGGGAACCCCGTCTTCTCGTGGTGGAACGCGGGCGGCTTGGTCACGGGCACCCAGCGCTCCGGTGTGTGGCATTCCGCGCAGTCGAGCTGCAGCTCCCCATGGGGCGAGCTGGCCGTGCCCTGCGCCGATGCGAGCGCCGCCTGCAGCCACAGCACGCCAAGGGCGACGAGCAGGCGGGCCCTCATGAGGCCTGCTTCGCGGCAACGCGCGACACCGCGTGACAGTCCTTGCACGCCCTGCCGAGCGGCTTGTAGCGCACGAACGAGACGCCGTTGCTGGTCTCCCGGCGGTGGCAGGCCGAGCAGGCGACCCTGGCGTGGGCGCCATCCAGGGGATAGGCCGAGTCGCGGTTGTGATCGAACCGGGCGGCCTTGACGTCGTCCTTGTTGTGGCAGCTTTCGCAGGCGGCTGATCCCTGGCGCGCGAGCTGGCCGTGGTGCGGGTCGTGGTGGCAGGCCTCGCAGGCGAGGGGCGTGCCCGCGAGCCTGGTCCGCTGCCGCGGCGTCCCGGGCTCCGTCGGCTTGTGGCAGGCGCTGCAGGCCCGCTTTGCGTGACCTCCCGCCAGCGCAAACCGCGTCTGCTGGTGGTCGAACGTGACCTGGCGCCAGGCCTCGACCCGGTGGCACGACTCGCAACCACCGGCCCGCACGTGGCGATCCAGCTCGCCGGCATGCGCGTCGCGGTGGCAGTCGGCACACCGCGTCGCGGCGAAGCGCAGCTGCAGCGTGGGACGCGCGCCACGCTCGCCCGCCAGCGCCAGCCGCAGGCCGGGCAGCGCTCGGAGGATCTGGGGCGCGACGCGACGGTGGCACGCGTCGCAAGCCACGGCCAGGTGCGCCCCCTCGAGGGGATAGCGCGTCTTCTGGTGCGCCTCGAGCGGGAACGCCGCTGGAGCGAAGCCCGAGACGTCGTGGCACGACTCGCAGCGTCCCTGGTCGGCGCGCTGGGCCAGCTGGCCCAGGTGCGCGTCGGCGTGACAGTCGGTGCAGCGCCCGTGAGCAAGGCGCAACGGCCGGCCGGGGGCGTGGCAGGCGTCGCAGGCGACTGTCGTGTGGCGTCCGCGCAGCGGATAGGCCGTGCGCTCGTGATCGAACCTGGAGCGGTCGACGCGTCGCCAGTCGGCCGTCGAGTGGCAGCTGGCGCAGGCGCTCCCGAGCTTTCCCCCGTGGACGTCCTCATGGCAGCTCGCGCACTCGCGCGACGGGGCGCCGGCCTTCCGATCGCCGGGCCGGCCCGCGCCGTCGGTCGCCTTCACGGCATGACAACGCGCGCAGGCGAGCGCTGTGTGCCTGCCGGTCAGCGGGTACCCGGTTTTCGCGTGATCGAAGCGCGGGGCCGGCTTCCAGGCCTCGAGCGTGTGGCAGAGCACGCAGTCGCGAGCGGCGAAGCGGGTGCCGCGATGCTCGTCCTTATGGCAGGCGAGGCAGGCTGTCGGGAGCCCCAGGTAGGTCCGGGCCGCGTTCACGCCCTCGCCCGGCTCCCAGGTCCGCTTCTGGAAGCGCCCCTGATGGCAAGCCTCGCAGTCGAGCCGCGCGTGCTTGCCCTCGAGCGCATAGCCCACGTCGCGGTGGTCGAGGGCTTGGCGCCCCGCCTTGCCCCACCAGACGAGGTCGTACTCGACCCCCTGGTGTTCGACGTGGCACCTCTTGCAGTCGGAGTGCGTCGGCTTCGCGTGGAGGCCGAGGCCCGCGACCAGACGCTGCTGCAGGGCCAGATGGCAGGCCAGGCACCTGGGCGCCGGCAGGCCGTGGCGGGCGTCGTGACACTTCGCGCAGTGCGGGCTGCCTTCGAGGGCCGCGTGGCTCTTGCTGAGCTTGCCGGGGGAGATCTGCGCCTCGCAGAGCGACGGCCGCAGCCCCACGCCCAACCCACAGGCGATGGCGGCACGCCCCACGAGCCGCACGATCAGGAGCCTCCGGCCCATCCGTAACCGGTGAGCACAGCCACCGCGATGTGAATCAGCATGAACAGGTACATGACCACGGCGAACGGCTTGTGGATCACGTTCCAGTAGTGGAAAAGCTCGTGCAGCCGATCCCACAACAGGATGCGCCGGCGCAGCGCGGCCTTCTGCAGCAGGACCTGCTCGAACTCTTGCAGCACGGGTGCTGGAACTGTGCGACAGCTGCGGGCGAAGCCCTGCACGGCGCGTAGCTGCCGTGCGCGGTGGAGCAACAGGTCGGCCAGGGAGCCCAGCAGCCCACGGCGGGCCTCGGGCGCCGCCGCCAGACTCTCCAGGCGTTCGAGCCGCGCTGCATCGAGGCCGAACTCCTGGCGCAACCGCTGCGTCAGGCGGCGGTCCGTTTCTGTGAGGTCCGCCAGGCTCAGCTCCTCACCGGCCCGCGTGCGCGGGATCTGCAGATAGAGGTAGCGGCCCGCGACGCCCGAAAGCGCCACCGCGATCATCGACCAGAAGCTGAGCGCCACCAGGCCCTGCACCTTGAAAGCGCTGTGGAGCACGACCAGCAGCGGCCCGAACACCCCCAGGTAGATGTGCACGTCGAGCCAGCGGCTGACCGGGCCCAGGCCCCGCAGCGCCTTCACGCGCTTGCGCGCGCTGTAGAGCAGCATCAACACCAGCATCGAGGCGCCAATCGAGCCCATGGCATGGCCGACGCTGCCGCCTGCCTTCCACTCCCAGTAGCCCTCGTGGTGGGCGCGTTCGCCGACCGGGGTGAGGTAGAAGGAGCTGCCGAGCAGCAGCAGCCAGAGCACGGCGGCGCCCGAGACGACGTACAGCGTGTGCAGCACGGCGCGGAAGACGGGAGCGCCGGCCGTGCGCACGCGCGGCTCACGGCTCGCGCCGATCGCTCCGGCCCGGGGGAAGGCTGCGCGTTGCAGAGACGTGCTCATGCCCGCAGCGTAGCGGCGCCGCGCCGCGCAGAGCTACTGGTCGAGGGGCGGGACTTGGTACAGGTGCGCGGGCTGGACCCGCGGTCAGCTCACGGCGCGGAGGTATGCTGCAGGGACTTCAGGATCAGGTCCGCCCGGCGCTGGACCGAGAACTTGCTGAGCAGATTGGAGACGTGGAACTTCACGGTGCGCTCCGAGATGTTCAGCTTGCTCCCGATCTCCTTGTTGGACAGGTTCTGCAACAGCGAGCCGAGCACGTCCTGTTCGCGATGGCTCAGGGCGAAGCGGCCGGGCAGGGCTCGCGGCGCCTGGCCGCTCAGCAGGCTGTCGAGGAAGCGCGACAGCGCGCTCCGCGGCACCCAGCAACCGCCTTTCGCGAGCGCCCCCAGCGCAGGAAGCAGCTGCTTGCGCGCATCTGCGTAGGCCACGAGGCCCTTGACCCCCAGGCGCAGCAGCGCAAACGCCAACTGGTCGGTCAGATCCTCGGCCAGGACCAGCACTCGGCCGGCCGGACAGCTCGAGACCACCGCGGACACCAGCGACTCGGTCGCCACCGGCGGGAAGCAGGCGTCTACGATGCACGCGGAGCCTGGCCCCGCCGCCAGTGGGCCCAAGGCCGGCGTCAGGCTGTACTGGAGCCGCACCGCTTCGACCGCGAGGCCCTTCTGCGCCAGAAATCGTGTCAGCTCCTCCAGGACGAGCGGGTGCGGAGACAGCACGTGTACCTTCATCAGGCTCTTCCACGACATCGCGAGTAAGTGTACCTGTACTTGCGGCCAGAGGCCTATGACGCCGCTCACGTCGGCGCCGCGGTTGACCCAGAGCAATGAAGGACTTGCGCATGGCGCCCCCGCTGTGAACCGCAAGCGTTGAGGGGCTCCGTCGGCGGGTGCGAGCTGTTCGCGGGGCCAGTGGCGCTCCTGTACCGAATCCCGACCTCAGACCAGTAGTCGGCGCGGGGCGAGCGCGCTACCTTGGGTGCAGGAGGATCGCCCATGAATCCCGAGCTGATCGCGCAGTACGACGCCGCGGCGCAGGCCTTGGACGCATTCGCGGAGGTCGCGGAAGAGGATGCCGCCTCGATCGACGCGCGGCTGGCGCGGGACGTCGCCGACTCGCAGTTGCAGGGCTCGCGGGCCTGGTTCCCGCGCTGGGTGCTGGGCCCGCTCAGCGCCTTGCGCGTGTTCGAGGAGCTGCATCAGCACGCGGTTGCCGCGCTGGCGGAGGTACGCCTCGAGATCGGCCGGCTCGACGAAGAGATCAGCCGGCTGCGACGGGCGGGACAGTCCGCGGAGGCCGATCCCTTCGCGCGCCGGCGCGTGGAGTTGCTCCGGCACCAAGCCTCGCTCAGCGTCCGGCTCGAGGGTCGCCGCAGCGGGCAACTCGCGGAGGCCCGGCGCGGCATCGCCCGCACCCTGGAAGCGTCGCTGCGCTTCACGGCCGAAGAGGCGGCGTGCCTCGCCCGCGAGACGCTGGCAGAGGCCGCGGTCCGGGTGCAGCGAGTGCTGGGCCAGCTCGAGAACTACGATCGGCTGGCGCGGGAGGCGCGCGAGATCTCGGGCACGCTCGCCCTGCCTCGGTTCCTGCCGGAGGACGTGGCCCGCGTCCGCAGCGCCGCCACGCTCAGCGGCGTGCAGCTCGAAGCTGCGGAGCTGCCGGCGCCCGCTCCGGGCTACGCGTTCGCGGCGCGCGCGTCCCGGCCACTCGAGGCACGCAGCGCCTAGTCCTCCACGACGCGCCCGAACAGGAGACCGCACAGCGACCAATGCACCAGGTCGAAGCTCACCAGGAGCAGGGTCCAGGAGCCAAGCTGTCCCATCGGGTCGCCCTGGATCAGCAGCGAAGTGGCCTTGACGGCTGCCAGCAACACCGGAACCACCAGCGGAAACAGCAGCAGGGGCAGCAGCGTCTGCTTGGCTCGGGCCTGCGAGGTCATCGCCGCGTAGAGCGTGCCGGGAGCCGACAGGCCCGCGGCGCCAAGCGCGATCACCCCCACGAGCCCGGGGATGCGCAAGGTCCCGGCGTCGTAGAGCACGATCATCACCGGAAGCAGCCCGATCCCCAGCAGCACGAGCTGGGCGGCGTTGGCCACGGCCTTGGCGTAGAACAGCGCGCGGGGCGAGGCGGGGAGCAGCAGCAGGCCCTCGAGCGCACGCTCGTCCATCTCGCTCTGGAAGCTCTCGGCCAGCGTCAGCGTGGAGGACAGTAGCAGCGCCAGCCACAGGAAGCCGCCTGCGTAGGTGCGCAGCGCCTCGGCCGAGGGTCCGATCGCAAAGCTGAACAGCAGCAGCGCCGTGGCGCCGAACACGAAGATCGCCGCGGCCTGGACGCGCCCGCGCCACTGCAGCAGCGCGTCCTTCGCCAAGGCTGCAGCCAGCTGTCTCACGCCCCCTCCTCGAGGCCTGCGGCCTCGAGGCCGCTGCTACGCGCCAGATCGTTGGCGGGTCCCTGCCAGGTCAGCCGACCCTGCTCAAGCACCAGCCCCCGCTCGCAGAGGGCGCCCGCACGCGCGAGCTGGTGCGACGCGATCAGCACGGTCGCCCCCCGCGCGCGCAGCGTGCGTACCACGCCGTCGACCAGCCGGAAGCCCGGCGGGTCCAGCTGGCCGTAGGGCTCGTCCAGCAACACGACGGAAGCGTCCTTCAGCAGGACCCGCGCCAGCGCCAGGCGCTTGCGCATGCCGGCGGAAAACGTGACCGGCGCGTCGTGGGCCCGGTCCGCCAGGCCCACCAGCTCCAGCAGCGGCATCAGCGCCGCGTCGCGCGCGTCGCGTTCGAGGAAGCGGGCTGCGATGCGCAAGTTCTCGAGCGCCGTGAGCGCGTCGTAGAGGTAGCTGGCGTGCGAGAGCAGCGCGGTGCATGCGCGAACCTGCGTGGTGTGGGAACGCAGGTCGTGGCCCAGGATCCGGCCGGAGCCACGGTCTGCGCGGATCGCCGTGGCCAGCACGCGCAACAGCGTCGACTTGCCGGAGCCATTGCGGCCGGCCACCAGCAGCGCGGCTCCGCGCGCGAGCCGCAGGCTCACGTCCACCAGCGCCCAGCGGCGCCCATAGCGCCGGCAAAGTGCGTCGGCTTCCACCGCCAGTTGAGGCTCCACGGCGGCGTGAGGCTACCCGCTGGCCGGCTGCGCGGTCAACCCCGTGTAGGAAACACGAGCGCGTCGAAGCGACATGTTAGAATTCCGCCCGCTGCCATGAGGACGTTGCGGCTGCTCCCGGTTTTCGGCGCCCCGATCGAGATCGCGAAGGACGTGCTGGTCGGGCGCGACGCCTCTTGCGACGTCGTGATCAGCGACGGCTCCATCTCGCGCCGCCACGCGCGGATCGAGTGGCGCGGCGACAACTGGGCCGTGGTCGACCAGGCCAGCGCCAACGGCACCTTCCTCGACAGCCAGCGCGTGGGCGAGGCCGGCCTGCGTCACGGCCAGGAGCTGCGGCTGGGCGGTGTGCCGCTCAAGGTGGAGATCGAGGGCGAGGTCGAGGACATGGGCGCCACGATCTCGACCGCGGGTCTGGCGGGCGCCACCATGCTGCAGCCGAGCCTGCCCGCCCCCCCGCCACCTCCTCCGTCACCGTCGGTGACGGCGCCCGCGATGCCGAGGCCGCCGTTGCCGCGGCCGTCCGCCCCGCCGACACCGCCGCGTCCCCCGGTACCTCAGATCACCGCTTCGCTCTCGCCACGGCCAAGCGTCATCGAGGCCGGCCCGCCGGCGCCGCCTCCCAAGAAAGGGCGCGGCCCCTTCTTCTGGGCGGCCACGGGCTGCTGCGGCTGCCTGGGCCTGGTGGTGCTGCTGGCGGTGCTCGGAGGCGGCGCCTTCTACGTGATGTTCCGCGGCCCCGTGGAGGCGGTGCGCGAGCAGCTGGCGGAGATCAAGCAGGGCGAGCTGGAGCAGGCGTACTCGCGCCTGTCCGACGAAGCACGGGCGCGGTGGTCGCGCGATGACTTCGAGCGCCTGGTCAGCCAGCACCCGGTGCTGCGCGAGCACACGGACGCGATGCTGTGGCCCCCGCAAGCGAGCGTCAACGTCGTGAACGATCGCGCGGAGGTCAAGGGCGTGCTGGTCGCGCCCGGGGGCATGCGCCAGGAGGCGGCCTTCGATCTGGTCAAGGAGCATGGCGCCTGGAAAGTGCTCTCGATCCGGGTGGGCGGGGGCGGGGCGGGACTCAGCCCTGCGGAACAGGACAGCGCCGGGCTCCAGGTCGAAACGACCCGCGTCCAGAAGGCCCCCGCAGGCGAAGGGCGCGGCGCCGAGGTCACGATCCAGGTGCGCGTGCGCGGCTTCGAGTCTCGGGCCGAGGCGGGCAGCCACCGCGTGGATCTCGTCGAGGACCTCGAGACCCTGGGCCCCGACGGGACTCGGATCGAGAGCCTCTCGCAGGACAATTTCTACCGCTTCGCGAAGCCGCAGGCGACAGCGCCGGATTTCGCGGACTTCGAGACGACGCTCCGCTTCACCGACGCGGTGGCGGGGAGCTACCGCTGCCGACTGACGATCCGGGACGTGCTGAGCGGAAAGCGCCGGGTCCACGAGGTTCCCTTCGAGCTGCCGTGAGCGCCCCCCCGCCGTACCCGGAGCCGGTCGAGGTGCGCCACGAGAAGAGCGCGCGGCGGCTGGTGATCGAATGGGACGACGCCCACGTCTCGACCTACCCGCTCGACTATCTGCGGAGCTGGTGCCCCTGCGCGGGCTGTCAGGGCCACGCGCCGACGGCCAAGTACCTCGACCTCACGGGACACGAGCTGGTCCAGCTCGATCCTGTCGGCAACTACGCCCTGGCACCCACCTGGCAGGACGGCCACAACACGGGTCTCTACAGCTTCCGCTTGCTACGCGGGCTGTGTCCGTGTGACGACTGCGGCGGCGAGAAGCGCTAGCCGCCCAGGCAGGGCTAGGCCGAAGTTCCCCGTAAGCGCGGGCCGCGATCGATAGTCAACAAGTTGATAGAACGAAGGATAGCGCTCTTTGCAGATTTCTATCTGTACCCATGTAATATGTAGATAGCTCTTGACATGTGCGAGTCAGAATGATATATAGTGACCATGTACATCGACCGCGTTCCCAATCGAGGCTCCCCACCCGCCGTCCTGCTGCGCGAGGCCTGGCGCGAAGCAGGCAAGATCCGCAAGCGCACCCTCGCCAACCTCTCACACTGGCCTGATCAGCAGGTCGAATCCCTCCGACGTCTGCTCCGCGGCGATACGCTCGTCAGCCCCCAGGACGTCTTCGCTATTGAGAGCTCCGTCCCCCACGGCCAGGTCCAGGCCGTCCTCGGCAGCATTCGCAAGCTCGAGCTCGACAGCCTGATCGCCTCCAAGCCCTCACGCCAGCGCGACCTGGTCGTAGCCATGATCGCGGAGCGCTTGATCGCGCCGGGTTCCAAGCTCGCCACCACGCGGCTGTGGAACGGCAGCACCCTGGCGCAGGAGCTCTCGGTCAGTGACGCGGACGTCGATGAGCTGTACCAGGCCCTCGACTGGCTGCTGGCCCGCCAGCAGCGGATCGAGGCCAAGCTCGCGGCGCGCCACCTCAAGGACGGGGCCTTAGTGCTCTACGACACCACCACCAGCTACTACGAGGGACGCACCTGCCCGCTCGCCCGTTTCGGCCACGACCGCGACGGCAAGAAACTCCCCGTAATCCTCTACGGACTGCTGACGGACCATGCCGGGCGACCGGTGGCGGTTCAGGTCTATCCGGGCAACACGGGAGATCCCACCACCGTGGCGGACCAGGTCGAGAAGTTGCGCGAGCGCTTCGCTCTGAGCAGGGTAGTGATCGTGGGAGATCGGGGGATGCTGACCCAGACGCAGATCCACAAGCTCAAGGAGCACCCGGGCCTGGGCTGGATCTCCTCGCTACGCAGCCACTCGATCCGCTCGCTGGTGGAGAGCGCGCAGCTGCAGCGCTCCTTGTTCGACACGACAAACCTTGCCGAGATCCGTGCGCCGGAGTTTCCGGGCGAACGGCTGATCGCGTGCTTCAACCCGCTGCTGGCCACGGAGCGCCAACGCAAGCGCGGCGAGCTGCTAGACGCGACGGAGAAGAAGCTCGCGCGGCTCGAGGCGGAGGTCAAGCGTCGCAGCAAGACGCCCCTAGACAAGGTCGCAATCGGGGTTAAGGCGGGCCGGGTCCTGGGGCGCTTCAAAATGGGCAAGCATTTCGTGCTCAGCATCGCCGACGGGGTCTTCTCCTGGGCGCGGCGCGAGGAATCGATTCGCCGCGAAGCGGAGCTGGACGGCATCTACGTGATCCGAACCAGCGAACCAGACGAGCGCCTCTCGGCGCCAGACGCAGTACGGACGTACAAGAGCCTTGCGCTGGTGGAGCGGGCCTTCCGCTGCCTGAAGGGAGTCGACCTCTTGCTGCGGCCGATCTGGCATCGCACCGAGGATCACGTGCGTGCTCACGTGTTTCTGTGCATGCTCGCCTATTACGTCGAGTGGCACATGCGCCAGGCCTGGGCGCCGCTCTTGTTTCACGATGAAGAGCTGAGCCAGCAACGCCAGCTGCGAGACCCGGTCGCTCCTGCACAGCCTTCGGCTTCGGCACGACGCAAGAAGTCAACGCGTCAAAGCTCCGAGGGACTCCCGCTCCACAGCTTCAAAACCCTGCTGGC
>Ga0214473_10005101_pt1 | contig 15754 bp, 13 predicted proteins | sample RVTome_7_FD_203509 | JGI IMG/M metagenome (GOLD analysis project Ga0214473, IMG submission 203509) | Soil microbial communities from uranium-contaminated site in the Upper Colorado River Basin, Wyoming, United States - RVT98D197 | ecosystem: Environmental > Terrestrial > Soil > Contaminated >... | reverse complement strand
TAGGTGCGGCTCCGCGGTGTAGTCCAACATTTCTGATTCCCCTCATCGCTGCTGCCGGGATTTCCCCGGAGCTTGCTTGCTCCCACGCTTTGGGGGATAAAACGCAAGATGCCGACGTGGTCAATTATGAAGATTATCATTGAGGTGCAATATGCGCACGCATAATCCGCCCCATCCGGACCACGACCACGCCTTCTCTTGTAGACAAGATCTCGACGAATCGAGTCTGTCGCCCGGTTTTTTTGGGACGCAAAAAAGACGTCTCTATCGAGTTTACCTTCCACTCGGAGCCCACGCTAATGCGAACATGCTTCCAGAGCCGGTGTTAGGCTTTGGCTATTTGATATTGTCAGAATGCGGTGCTAAAGGGCGGGCATGGCTCGTAGCCCTCGCGTCCACTTCTCAGGGGCTCCTTACCACGTCATCAGCCGGGGCAATCAAAAGCAGACGGTTTTCAGAGACGCCGAGGACTACCGTCGCTTTGGGCGATTGCTTGAAGAAGTTAAAGGGCGCCACTAAACAAAGCCTGACACCATGGTCACCATTGTTTGTGAAAATTTTTCTAGGAGGATGGTCATGAAGATACGATTGGCGAAGAATCCGGTCTGCGTCTTGGCGATATCCGTGTTTTTTGCGGCCGTGTTTAGTTACTCCGGGGCTATGGCGGCAGACAAGTTGGTTGTTCTCTATTCGGCCCGCTCGATGTCTCAATCCATGCCTTGGATAGCAGAAGCGGCCGGACTCTTAAAAAAGTACAGCCTCGATATGGAGCTGGTTTATGTAGGAGGGGGCCCGCGGGCGGGTGCAGCGACAATTGCCGGGGATACTGATGTCACGGTGGTGGGAGGGGTATCGATCGTCCGACCCTTTGTGCAGGGAAACAAAGATCTGGCATTCATAGGCTCTGTAAAAAACATCCTGACGCACAGCATTTTTGCCAAGCCGGACATCAAAAAACCTGAGAACCTAAGGAAGAAAAGGATCGGCGTCACACAAATCGGCAGTAACCCGCATTACTTTGCGGTTCAAGCGCTGCGTCATTTTGGGGTCGAAGCGAGAGAGGTTGCCTTCATCCAGACCGGAGGCACGGCTGAGACGCTCGCTGCGCTGGTTGCCGAAGGTATCGACGCCGCTGTATTGCTCCCGCCGATAGATGCCCAAGCGATTGATTTAGGCTATCACTACGTTATCAATGGTCCTGAACTCCGTATCCCCTATGCAGCCACAACCCTTGTCGCACGCCGCGCCACAATCGCCAAGCGTCAACAGGTTTTAAGCCGGTTCATGCGCGTGATGGCGGAAGCGGCGAAGATTTTGCACACCGATAGGGAGTTCACTTATAAAGTTCTGGGGAAGCAGTTACGCCTGACCGACAGGAAGATCCTGGACGCCGCCTACAATGCGGAGATCAAAGCTCTCGAGCCCAGACTGGTATTCAAGCCCGAAGCGCTTCAGGCGATTCTTGACGAGGTCGCGGAGATAGACTCGCGTGCCAAGAAAATAAAGCCGCAGGATCTCGTTGATACCCGTTTTCTCGACGAGATGGAGAAGAGCGGATTTTTCGACCAGCTCTGGTCAGGCAAGCGCTAAGACAGCGAGATAATCTAACCGAGTATTGGGAGAATCACCGTCGCCCTCGCCCTTCTAGCTCTACGTTCGCACGGGGGTGGGTGAAGGGGAAGCGTCACTTTCGGGACAGGGAGCAGCAAGTTCGAGAGAGAGGGTCAGAGAGAGGGTCAGGCAAATCTTATTGCCATTTCTTGGAGAGGGTACTTGTCAGATGATGATTCGGTATTCGCCTAATGGTTTTTAGCAAACGCAACAAGAGCCCGGCACCATCTCCCACCGAGTCTAAAAGCGGCCCTCTTTTTCCAATTTTCTGACAAACCTGTCATCCACCATCTCTTCAGCTTTGATACGGCGAATTTTTTCATTGCCCGCTCCCAGAAGGCGGATCACATTGCGCAGCCCCTCGATGTTGGGATAGATGCGCCGCTCGTACAGGTTGGTCATGCTTCGATAGCCTTCGGCTGCGTCCTCAACCTTGGGAAAGCGAAGCCCTCGAGCCAGACTCTTCATGACCAGGGGTTTGTTTCCCGGCTCTTGAGTAAAACCGATCGCCTCAACGAGACCTTTCAGAACACCTTCCACGATGTCGGGCGAAGCAGCGATGAAACCGCGTCGGACCAGAACACCGGTCCCCTGATACGGGATGGGCAGCTGAGCGAGGTCGGCGAGGGGGCGGTAGCCCTTATTCTTGAGAACCGCGGAAAACGTGTAGCCGAGCTGAGCGCCGTCGATAACCTCCGAGGCGATCGCCTGAGCCCGCACCGAGTCATCGCCGACAACTCTTATCGTGATCCCGTCTCGTTTTGGTTCCAGTCCCCAATGATCCAGCGCCAGCATGGTGAAAATCCAACTGCCACCGCTCATGCTGCTGACACCGAGCGCTTTCCCCTTGAGGTCGACAGGACTCTTGATCTTGGTATTCACCATGAACGTGCCGGTCAGTTTATTGATGAGTCCGGCGACAAAGACCGCGTCCGAACCTTCCGCAATGGCGCCGAGGGTGGCGCCCGTGACTGATCCGACGTGAAATTGAGACTCGCCGGCGGCGAGCGCGGCCATGCCCACAGGCCCGCTGCGCACGTGAACAAATCTCACGTCCAAGCCGTACTTGCGAAAGAAGCCCTGGTCTTGAGCGACAAACACGACTCCTTCTCTCTCACTGAAGGCGCCGGTGGTCATAAGGACGCGGGTCAGCGGGGTAGCCGCTTGTGCCCGCGGATGACCCATCGCAAGTAAAAGAAAAAACAGACCGAGTAGACGACTGAGTTGGATTCTCAAATCGGCCATTGACTTCCTCCAGTTTGGATTCGGGAGCATCGCTAAATTCTTGCCTTCAAAATGTTAAACAAAACCACTGCCAGAAAATTTATCGCGCCAAGACACCAGAGAAACAAAATCTGAAATCCGAATATCGAAATCCCAAACAAACGTGAAGATTTAAATCCAAATCACGAAATCCGAAACGGCCTTCTTTGGAATTTTCTGATTTTTGACCATTTGAAATTGTTTCGAATTTCGGATTTCGAGTTTCGAATTCGTAATTTTGTTTATCCTTGGCGCCCCTTGCGTCTTTGCGCGAGTCATCTCTTTTCCTTTTGTGTAAGGCACGACTCAACCGAAAAATTCAAATATCTTTGGCTAACCTTTAGTCCAAAGCTTGTCGAAAAAGCCGCTCTTTTCCATCTCATCCAAAAAACGCCGATCGATGAGATCTTCCGGTTTCACTTTCCTTGCCCGCGGGTCAATCTCCGCGACCTCGTCAAGAATCGCCTTGAACGCTTCGGTCTTGACTTCCAGTCTCGGCTCCAGCGCTTTAATCTCGGCATCGTAACCCGCGTCCAGAACTTTTCGATCCGTGACTCGCCACTGCTTGCCCAGAACCTTGTAAACGAACTCTTTATCCGTATGGAGAATCTTCGCAGCTTCCGCCATCGCGCGCATGAACTGCCCGATGGCTTGAGGACGCTTCGCCATCAGCGAACGGCGCGTCGCGAAAGAGGCGGCCGCGTAGGGCAGGCGAAGGTCCCGGCCATAGATCAAATAGCGGTAGCCGCGCGCGACGGCCTGCGCATCGGCGGGGGCCGTCATCGCTGCCGCATCGATAGACCCGTTCAGCAGCGCTGCAAGGTTCTCGGTCGCGCCGCCGGTCTGAATGAAAGTAGCGTCTCTCCCGGCGTCTAAACCCAGACGCCTGAGAACCTGGATCGTAAAGTAATGAGTGTTACTGCCGATGCGCGTCACGCCGATCTTTTTACCTTTGAGATCTTCCGGCCGCTTGAGATCCGGTCCAGCGATGATGCTGTGCGTCAGGATATTTTTGTTGCTGCCAATAAAGACGAAGTCGGTGGCTCCTTGGGCGAAGGCCCGCACCAAGCCGACGGCGCCGGTCAGAGCGACCTCAGATTCGCCGGCGAGCAGCGCCGCTGTGACCATGCCGGACGAGGAAATGTAGACAAGCTGGAAATCGAGATTATGCTTGCGAAACAGCCCGGCTTCCTGGGCGAGATAGGGCAGGCACTGCGACATGACCATGCTCGAGTGGATGCCGGTCATCTTCTCAGCCGCCGCGCAGACTCCAGCAACGCCAAGAGCGCAGAAAGCAAACGCAGCGCCGAAAAATTTAATATTGAAATAAGGCTTCACGGTGGGCCTCCTTACCTAAGACTCCGATCCCGAGTTTGAATCATTGTGATGGTTAAAGCCTGGCGTGATCTCGGTGCGAGAATCCTTATCTTGTCGCTGATTGAGGGATCCTCTGGCCGAGTTCTTCCAATAGAGAAAAGTCAACAATCGTCTCAGCGCGCAAACCTGCCGCCCTGGGATCGTCATACGTCGACATCCGCAACAGATTCTTAATCGATGTTTCCGGCGGGTAAAGTCCGGGGCTTTCGTTAGACCGCATGTAATCATAGACGTACTCCAGAGCCTCTTTGTCTTCGCTCCGCAAAGCTGTCCGTCCGGATCGTCAGTGCGTCGCGGCCCTCTTCTCCAGGCTCAGCGAGAGACCGTGCCTTCGCACCCGAATATGGTTACAGTCCCTCCGCTTGGTTATTTCCTCAACCAGAGTCACCACAGGATGCATGGCGCTGAGGTATGGCCTGGGCGGCCCGGCAGCCCGCATGGCGGCGACATCTTCCTTGCTGGTTAACCAGCGCAGCACCATCTCTTCATCTGAAACGCCTGTCCCGCCATACAGGCGACGCAATTCATCGAGGGATGGATCGGGAAGCACGCGGCTTGCCAGCTCACGCGCCCGAGGCTGGCCCAGAACCCGGTCTCTCACATTGGGATCCATCGCGGTCATCGCTTCCTCGCCATATCGTCCGAACGCATAGTCGATAACCTGGTCGGTCACATGTTTATAGCGCTCGCCGACGATGACGTTCAAGGCGGCTTGGCTGCCCACGAACTGGGAAAGGGGTGTGACCATAATCGGATAGCCCATTTCGGCGCGGACCCGGACGGTCTCCTCCAGCGCTTCTTGTAGTTTGTGCTCCAATCCGACGAGGCGCAGTTGGTGCTTGAGGTTGGAGATCATCCCACCCGGTACCTGGTGCAGAAATTGGGAATGATCGTATTCGACCAGCGCCCCGATGGGGAAACCCGCGCGCTTGGCCACGGCCGTAAAGTGCGCCGCCACCGGCCTCAGCACCTCTTCATCGATCATGGGCTCGTATCCCAGTGCGCGAGCGTTCGCCGCGACATTGAAAACGGACGGATTGGACGAGCCGTTGGCGAGCGGTGGAATGGCCGTGTCCACCGATTTAATCCCCAGCTTGATCGCCTCCAGGCAGCAAAGCGGGCCGAGACCCGTCGTGCAGTGGGTATGAAACTCGACGGGGATGCCGTTACTGTTCTTGAGGAACAAGGGAATGAGCGTGCGTGCGCGCTCCGGCGTCAAGAGCCCTCCCGGGTCCTTGAGTGAAAGCCGGTACACCGGCAACGACGCGGCCTGGCGGATCCTCTCCGCGAAGTATTCGTCGGTGTGCCGGGGCGAAACGGAATAGGTCACGCACAGCACGGGCTTCAACCCGCAATCGAGGGCGATCTCCACCCGGCGCTTCATGCCGGAAAAATCGTTCCAAGGATCGAGTATACGAACCTCGCGCATCCCATTGGCGGCGCTCAACTCGAGGAAGCGCCGGAACATTGCCGGGGGGTCGTAATTGAAGGTGTTGATCCGGCTCGTCATCATGCGCATGGATGTGTTCTTAAGCCGCTCAGCAACGAGCCGTATGCGTTCCCAGGGATCTTCCTTCAACTCGCGCACGGCTTTCTTGAAGAATGACGAGGAGACGATCTCGATCGCTTCATACCCTGCCTGATCCAGGCGCTCGACGATAGGCAGTAGCATGCCAGTGGTCATGTTCGAAGCCCACAGGCTCAGTGTCCCGTCGCGCATTGTGGTGTCGACAAATCGCACCTCTCTCATAAGTCCTCCTCTACCCTAGCCGGCATGGTCTCCCCGGCTCCACACCGCTGGACGATCCTGTAACAATTGCGACCGCACCTCGAAGGTCCATCAGATTGCCCAACTCGTATGTGGAAGCTAGTCGATAACAACCTTTCGGTCAAGAAAAAATTCGTGCGATTAAGCCCCCTTCCGAAACTTGACACACTGCTACCTGGTCGGATAGTTTCGTTCCTCTCAATTGAAGTTGCCTTTGCCTGCTCGATGAAGTTGATGACTCGCATCCCTGCCTGCGCGGTAGCAGACAGGTTCCTTTGCCGCTTGGAGCAATCGAGAGGTTTGTCTCACAGGCCCTTGGGATAAAATGAAACCAGCGTTTTTTTGACCGTAACGTTTGAAGCAACGGAAAGGAGCAGCCGACATGCTGAAAAAATCACTTCACCGATATGCCATTACCCTACTAGCGTTCCTTCTAATTTTACTCATGTGTCCGAACTTCACGCAGGCGCAACGGCTTCCCCGTTCCGTCACCCTCGGGAGCCCGGCTGCTGGGTCGCTTCTATACTCTTTGGGGTCGGGCTTGGCCAAGGTCGTCAGTGAAACAGCGCCTTTTCAAATGACGATTCAACCCTACAGTGGCACCAGTACCTTTCTCCCGCTCGTCGATAGCGGCGAAATGGATTTCGGTGTCAATAATGCCGTAGACCTCGCGCTATCCTACCGGGGCCCCGGCTATAAAATCGGCGGCCGAAACCCGTTTCCTCTTACCTCTAACGTCCGTCTGGTCATGCGCGGCTCTCCCCTCATGGGATCGCTCGTGGTCAGAAAAGATTCCCCTCTCAAGTCCATTCAAGATGTCAGGGGCAAGCGGCTGACCGGGGAGTACCCGGCGCACCTGGCCGTCTGGTACACGACGTTCGCCTCGCTCGCCAACGGCGGGCTCACTTGGAACGACGTGAAGGTAGTGCCGGTGCCGGCTGTCAATGAAGGCATCGACGCCCTGATTCAGGGGAGAGCGGAAGTGTCGAATCACGCCATCGGTGCGGCCAAGATGAAGGAAGCCGACGCGACCATCGGCGCGCGCTTTCTCTCGCTGGATTGTTCTCCCCTGGGCGAGGAGAGGATTAAGAAGGCCATTCCCGGTTACTATGTGGTTCTTCTCAAGGCCGGCTCGTCCACGGGAGTCATCGAAGATACCTGCGTCTACGCCTATGATCTCTACCTGATCACGCACAAGGCCCAACCCGACGGAGTGGTCCGGGCGGCGCTCAAGGCTCTCTGGGAGAACATAGACAAACTTCCTCCCCTTCACCCGTCTTTCAAAGAGTGGACGCGGGAGCGGGCGGTGTCCTCCGAAGTCACCATCCCTTATCATCCTGCGGCGGTCCAGTCTTACAAGGAGCTGGGGATCTGGAAGACAGGAATGGACCAGATTCAGCAAAAGCTCCTGGCTGTGAAGCCGTGACGCGCAAGGAGGCGGGCCGATCCGGCCCAAATATTCTGATACCTGTCGATGATTCAGCTTTGACTCAATAACTTTGGCATCCAACGCAAGCGATGAACGGCGCGTCGGGAGGGAATAAAAGATGCGGCTGCACGATTTCCTCGACTATCATGCCCGTGAACGCGGTGACGCGGAGTTTGCCATCCAAGGGAACCGACACCTGACCTATCGCGAGGCACTCGCTGAAACAAATCGCATGGCCAACGCGTTCGTCAACGCCGGCCTCCAGATCGGTGACCGGATTGCAGCGCTCTCCAAGAATAGCATCGAGTACGTCCTCCTTTACTTCGCCGCCTCCAAGGCCGGCGTTGTTCCCGTCCATCTCAACTACCGCCTCGCCCCTCCGGAGTGGAGCTATATTATCAACGATGCCGGCGCGAAGTTGCTCCTCGCTGGAGGCGAGTACACCGAAGCCGCAGAGCTGATCCGTAGCGAGCTGCGGACCGTCGAACGCTTCGTGGCAATCGACGGTGCTGGCGCCTCAGCGTGGGACGACTACCATCAGTGGGTGGATAACCAGCCGGCGACAACTCTTGACCGCCTCATTACAGAAGACCATGACCTCTGCCAAATGTACACCAGCGGCACGACTGGCGAGCCCAAGGGAGCCGTGCTCACGCACCGGGCCGCGACCGCACACCTGGTGCAGCGGGGGCACATACTAAAGAGTGAGCCGGGCGAGCGGTGGTTCCTCGTCGCTCCCCTATTCCACGCTGCGGCAGCCAGCCAGGTGGCCTGCCAAAGCGTCTATTGGGGCAGTTGCCTGTACATCCAGACGGACTTCAATCCTGTCGAGGCGGTCCGTGCGCTCAGCGAGGAGCACATTGGTGTCGCGCATATGGTGCCGGCGATGATTCAAGCTTGTCTTGTGGCCGTCCCTGACGTGGCTCGGCGCCGTTACGGTGAACTGCGCCTGATGAGTTACGGTTCGTCACCCATCGCGGAACAGACGCTGCGGCGTGCCATCGAGGTATTCAAGTGCGGCTTTGTCCAGGGCTACGGGATGACCGAGACGATCGGTCTCACCGTCCTGACTCCTTCCGACCACCGCCGTGCGCTCACGGGGAAGCAGGAATGGCTCCTCTCCGCCGGACGCCCGTTGGTCGGGACAGAGGTGCGTATCGTGGACGCCGATGACAATCCTGTGCCCAACGGCACAACCGGTGAGATCATCGCCCGCGGACCGCAGCTCATGAAGGGCTACTGGAACCGGCCCGAGGAGACGGCCGAGGCTTTGCGCGGCGGCTGGATGCACACCGGCGATGCCGGCTGCATGGACGATGAAGGCTACCTATACATCCAGGACCGAGTCAAAGACATGATCGTGTCTGGCGGAGAAAACGTCTACCCCCGTGTGGTCGAAGAGGTACTGTTCCAGCACCCAGCCATCGCCGATGCTGCCGTGATCGGCGTGCCCGACGAGCGCTGGGGCGAGACGGTGAAAGCGATTGTGGTCGTGCGCCGAGGGTTGAACGCAACGCCGGAAGAAATCATCGAGTTTTGTCGCGGCAAGCTGGGCCGTTTCGAGCAGCCTCGCTCGGTAGACTTCACTGACGATCTACCACGCAACCCTAGCGGCAAAGTGCTCAAGCGCGCTCTGCGCGAGCCTTATTGGGTCGGCCATCAACGGCGTGTCGCCGGAGCCTAGCTCGGATTCCTCCGAAAGTGGCGCTCAGGCACAAAGACGATCTCAGCCAAACCTTATTGCTATTTTAAAGCCTGGCACCATCCCGGCTAAGATGATATTTCACTTGCATGTCAAAGTTCGACGACTTCTGCGCCGAGTACTTCAAGAGGTACTTTGATCTTCACCCCAGCGAGGCCATTTACTACGGCGTCGGCGGTTACGATCATCTGCTGAACGACTATTCCGACGAGACTTACCAATCTGAAAAAGCTTTAATCGAAGAGTCGCTGGCCAAGCTGCGGCAAGTTTCAGTGCTCGAACTCGACCAGGACGAAGCCATCGATTGCGCCCTGCTCGAAGGGCGGTTGACGATTCAACAGTACGAGCATGCGAAAGAAGACTACCGGCTCAAGTGGCCGGATACTTACTCACCCATCGACGCAATCTACATTCTTACGGTTCGAGCGACGAATGATCTATCCGCCAATCTTATGAGCCGCCTGGAGCGAACGCCGGGATTGATCCGGCAAGGAATCGCCATCCTGAGCCGGCGCCACGCGAATCCGCCGAAGCTATGGACTGAAATGGCCATCGAGAGCGCCAAGGGCGGTATAATCTTTCTGGACACACTGCCGAACCATCCGAAGGTACAAGCCGAAGTTAAAGATAAGGAGACGTTGCGCACGGCCATCGACAAGGCAGAGAGCGCGATCAACGATTTCGCCGCTTTTCTCGAACGCGATCTTTTGCCGCGCAGCAGCGGAGTCTACGCGGTCGGTGAAGAGCATTTTAATTTGCTGCTTGATAAAAAACATTTTTTGAATCACGACGCGCAGAGTTTACTCGCCCTGGGCGAAGATCTCTTCGCGAAAACCAAGCAAGGGCTCACTGCGCTGGCGGACGAGATGGCTCCGGGAAAAACCATTGAGGAGGTTGCGCGGATCATTCAGGACAATCATCCTGCGATCAGTGAAATCTTGCCGGCGTATCAGAAGGCCATGGAAGCCGCGCGCGACTTCGTCAAGGAGCAAAAGCTCGTCTCTTTTCCGCCAAAAGAGGAACTTCACGTCGTGCACACCCCGGAGTTTCGCCGCCACGAAATCCCCTTCGCGGCCTACCTGTCGCCGTCGCCGAAAGACCCCGATCAGGTCGGTTACTATTACGTCACGCCTGTGACCGACGACGATTTGCTGCGCGAGCATAACTGGGTTGGCTTGGAGAACACATCGGTCCATGAAAGTTATCCCGGCCACCACCTTCAATTCTCCGTCGCCAATTCGATTTCGGCGGCCGCCACGCTACCGCGGCTGATGAACGAGTCGTCGGTTTTCTACGAAGGCTGGGCGCTTTACTGCGAGCAACTCATGCAGGAGCAGGGTTTTTTGAAGAGCAAAGAGCACCGCTTCGTCATGCTCAAAGATCGGCTCTGGCGCGCGCTGCGGATTATCATCGACATCAAGACACAGACCGGCAAGATGACTTACGATGAGGCGGCGGACCTCATGGTCCGCGAACTCCACTTTCCCCGCGCTCAAGCCTGCGGCGATCTCAATTGGTACAGCCAATCGCCCTCTGGCCCGATGGGTTATGCCCTCGGCTGGTCGATTATCAATCGATTGCGGGACCAAGAACGCAGCCGTCTCGGATCGCGGTTCAGTTTGCTTGAGTTCCACGACAAACTCCTCAGCGCCGGAAGCATCTCGCTGCCGCTGGTAGAGAAAAGACATTTCATCCAATGAGCGAAAACGACTTGAACGTTTTGAACGCTTGGAACGACTTGAACGGGCCGCGGCGCTGATTCGTTCAAACAGTTCAAATCGTTCAAGTCGTTCAAAACGTTATGAAACCCAAAGAAGTGCGCCGCGGCCCTCTGTTGGGCGCCCATATGTCCATCGCCGGCGGGGTCGGCAATGCGCTGCTCGACGGCAAGAAGGTCGACTGCGACGCGATCCAGATCTTCACCAAGTCCTCGCGCCAATGGGCGGCGAAGCCTTACACCAAAGACGAGATCGAGCAGTTTCGGATAAACCAAAAGGAAACCGGCATCGCGACAGTCATTGCCCATGATTCATATTTATTGAATCTCGGCTCGCCTGACGCGGGTTTGCGCAAACGCTCCGTGGCGGCTTTCATCGATGAGTTGGAGCGCTGCGAGGTTCTCGGCGTCACGAATCTCGTGGCTCATCCCGGCGCGCATGTGGGCGCGGGCGAGGCGGAAGGGATCAAACTGATCGCGAAGTCGCTCGACGAAATTCACCGGGCTTGCCCCCGCTACAAAGTTAAGGTCACGCTGGAAATTACCGCGGGGCAAGGCTCCAATCTTGGCTATCGCTTCGAGCAGATCGGCGCTATGATCGATGCCACCAAAGACAGCAACCGCGTTAGGGTCTGCTTCGACACCGAGCATGCCTTCGCCGCCGGTTACGACATTCGCACGAAAGAAGGCTACGAGCGGACTTTCGCTGAATTCGATGACGCGATAGGAATCGACCGCCTCGCCGCCTTTCACTTGAACGACTCGAAGAAAGAATTTCACTCCCGCGTCGACCGCCATGAGCATATCGGCAAGGGCCACATCGGCGTGGAAGCATTTCGTCTGCTCCTGAACGACAAGCGCTTCTGGGGATTGCCGATGTGCCTGGAAACGCCCAAGGGACCAGACTTAGCCGAAGACCGGGAGAATCTGACTCTCCTGCGGAGCCTGATCAAGAGCTGAGCAAGGTCACATTCAAGCACCCTCACCTCTATCCGCTCCCTCCAAAGGAGGGCGAGGAAGTCGTCATGACAAATCCGGGGCATCAGAGCGTCAATTCATACGGTTTGTTATTAACCCTCTCCCGTTCAACGGGCGAGGGGGGGGTAGGACTCTACGCCGGAATCGAAATTCCCGGAAAAAAGTACTGCACGACAAGACCTATCAGATAGCCCAGACCAGCCGCGCCGACGGCAACGGCGAAGAACTGCGCGCCGGAGCGGGCCGGCGATTTCGCGGCCAAGTATCCTTTGAACACGCCCACCACGAGGAGCGTTAAGGCCGACAAAGCAACGGAAAGATAAAGGGCGCTGATGCCGTGGAGCAGAAAGTAAGGAAGGATCGGAATCAGCGCGCCGGCGATAAACGACGCACCCATCACCATCGCGGCTTTGAGCGGCTGGTTCAGTTCCGCCGAGCCAAGACCAAAGACCTTTTCTTGGAATGTCCGAAGAAAAACCTGCTCTTGGCGCAACAGTTGTTTCACAACCCCGTAGCTTTGCTCGCGCGAGAGCCCTTCTTGATTAAGCGATTTGAGCAGACCTTCGGCGGCGAGATAGGGTTCCTTCTCGGCGAGAATTTCGGCCTCGCGCAATTCCTTGTCGAAGATTTCCTTTTGCGCGTTCGACGAGAGATAAGAACCCGCCGCCATCGAGATGGCGCCGGAGAACATGGCCGTGAGACCGGTGATAATCACGACCGTGGCGCTTTCCGTAGCGCTCTGAACGCCTGCGAGCAACCCCACGGTGCTGATAAGTCCGTCCTGAATCCCAAAAACCAGCTCGCGGATGCGCGCCCGGCTTTCGATAACCTCTCTTTTGGTTTCAATGGCCTGCAGCGACATTGCTAAATTCGAAGATGGAGGATAGAGCGTTGAGCATGGCGATCTTCTATCCTCGATCTTCTATCTTCCAGTTATTTTCCCATCTTCAGTACTTGAGCTTGAGATCCCCGGTCGGTTCGCCAGGTTTCCAGTCCGAGGGACAAAGACGCTCGGTGCGCAGGGCCTTGAGCACGCGCAACGTTTCTTCGACGCTGCGCCCGACGTTGGTGTGGCTGACGACCAGATAGCTGACCTCGCCGGCGGCGTTGATGACCACCGTCGCTCGCAGGCAAACGCCTTCTTGCTCGTCGAGCACGCCGTAGGCGCGGCTGACCTCTTTATTCTCATCGCTGAGCAGCGGATATTCCACACCCCCAAGTTCCTCCGCCCATTTGCGATGGCTGTCGATGGAGTCGACGCTGACGCCGAGAATCTCGGCTTGCTCGGCGCGGAACTCGCTCGCGAATTTGCTGAAGCCGGTCACCTCCGTCGGACAGATGAAGGTGAAATCGGCGGGATAGAAAAACAGCACCAGCCACTTTCCTTTGTACGACTCCAGGGAATAGTCGGAGACCTTTCCCTGCAACACGCCCTTCAAGCTGAATCCCGGCGCCTTTTTTCCAAGCATGACCATAGACTTTGCCCTTCCCTTTACCATCAGGTGAGGTCGTCTCCAGGTGGAATAACGAGCACCATCCTTTCACCCACAGAGCTGATCGTGAAACGATCCGCGATGGGCTTCAGACGATCTCTTCGCCCCGGTAACTCTTCGCGAGCATCTGCATCGGGTTGAGCGACCGCCCGGGGCGAAAAAAAGCGAGGATCGAACGCGACCGGGGAAGAAATCACCAGATTGAAAAGGAATCGTTACCCTTCGCCCCGTCGGTCGAAGTCAACCAAGGCTCGTCAACCTTGGCGCCGTTGATGAGTCCAAAAAAGTACAACCGCAACATTTGCTCTATCAACTGCGAGAACGGCAAGTCGCGCCTCGGGTGGTACCAGGTGTAAATCCAGTTCATCATGCCGAAGAGCGCGAAGGTGGCCACGCGCAGATCGACGCGCTTGCCGCCTTCCTGTGCTTGCAACTCGCCGAGCAGGTCCATGAGGACTTTGACGTAGCGGCGCTTGAGCACCAGGATCTTATCTTGGAACTCGCCGCTGAGCGATTCGTCCTCATGGGCCATCACCTTCATCTCGTGCATGTTGTGTAAAAAGAAACTCAGATGGTTTTCGGCGAAGGCGCGGATGCGCGCGTGCGCGTCCTTGTGCGCCGATGCCGCTTGCTCCCAGCGCTGCAACAGGGTGAGGAAGCAGCGTTCTTGAATGAGATAGAGCAACTCTTCTTTGGTCGCAAAGTAATAATAGAGGCCGGCCAGGCTCTTGCGGGTCGCGCGGGAAATGTCGCGCATGGAGGTGTGGTGAAAACCCTTTTCGGCAAAAATCTTGGCCGCGGTTTTCAAAATTTGCTGGAGTTTTTCGTCGTGGTGACGAGTTGCGGGTTCCAAGCGATTGGCCATGAGTGAAAAGATACTTGCAAATCGGTCCCAGGGTGTCAAACGGCAGCACTCCCATCCGGGAGCGCTGCCCTCCCGAACGAAGTGAAGGACCTTGTCTTGAATAGCCCACCCTGAGCTATTTTTGACACCGTCACTTACACGGATGGTTTTCTTGAATCACCACCATCCATAGTGTATGTGTAATTGTGCTGGCTTTATGGACTTCGAGAACGTCATCGTCGACAAAGACAACCCGATAGCCGTCGTAACCCTCAACCGGCCCGCGCAGTTGAACGCGCTCTCCTACGGCCTCTTCAAAGACCTGTGCCTGGCCATGCAGGAACTCGATCGGGATGACGATGTGCGCGTGATCATCGTCACCGGCGGCGAGAAGGTTTTTGCCGCGGGCGCGGACATCAAGGAAATGGCCGACAAGGGGCCGTTCGATCAAAAACTCCGGGAGCGGCTCGCCTATCGCGATCAAATCAACAAGATCACAAAGCCCGTGATCGCCGCGGTCAGCGGCTTCGCCCTGGGCGGCGGTTGCGAGCTGGCGCTGAGCTGCGACATCATCATCGCTTCGGAGACGGCGCGCTTCGGCCAGCCCGAAGTGAACATCGGCATCATTCCCGGCAGCGGCGGCACCCAGCGCCTGACCCATGTCATCGGCAAGCACCGGGCCATGGAACTGGTGCTAACCGGCGACTTCATGAGCGCGGCGGACGCGGAGCGTCTCGGCCTGGTGAACCGGGTCGTGCCGGTGGAACTGTTGATGGACGAGGCCAAATCAGTGGCGAAAAAAATCGCCGCCAAGCCCGCCCTTGCGATTAAAGCCGCCAAGGAAGCGGTGCTAAAATCCGCGAACGCGCCTCTCGATGAAGGACTGGAGTTCGAACGGAAATCTTTCTATCTGCTGTTAGCCTCCGAAGATCGCGCCGAAGGCATGAAGGCTTTTTTGGAAAAACGTAAGCCGGAGTTCAAAGGCAAATAAGGAACCGAGATTCGCCCGTGGCGTACGAAACCATCAACTACGAAAAAGTCCAGGGCGTGGCGACGATTACCCTGAATCGGCCGCAGTCGTTGAACGCCTTCGTGCCGCAGATGAACCAGGAAGTGCTCGCGGCGTTGAAGGAAGGCGAGCGCGATCAAGAAGTCCGCTGTTTCATGATAACCGGCGCGGGACGGGCCTTCTGCGCGGGTCAGGACCTCAAGGGCCGAACCCCGGAGCAAAAAGGCTCTCTGGGCGCATCGCTGCGCGAGAAATATAATCCGATGATCCGGCAAATCCGCCAAATGGAGAAGATCGTCGTTGCGGCGGTCAACGGAGTCGCAGCCGGTGCCGGCTGCAATCTGGCCTTGGCATGCGATCTGCGCGTGGCATCGGAAGAGGCGAAATTTATCCAGTCTTTCGTCCGCGTCGGCTTGGCGCCGGATTCCGGCGGGAGTTTTATTTTGCCGAGGTTGGTGGGAGTCAGCAAGGCCATGGAAATGCTCCTGCTCGGAGATACGATAGACGCCAAAGAGGCCCTGCGGATCGGTCTCGTCGCTCGCGTGTTTTCGGCCCCCGAGTTC
>Ga0214473_10005100_pt1 | contig 15757 bp, 9 predicted proteins | sample RVTome_7_FD_203509 | JGI IMG/M metagenome (GOLD analysis project Ga0214473, IMG submission 203509) | Soil microbial communities from uranium-contaminated site in the Upper Colorado River Basin, Wyoming, United States - RVT98D197 | ecosystem: Environmental > Terrestrial > Soil > Contaminated >... | reverse complement strand
GGACGACGTCGCGCGCGAGCGGCGTCTTCGCCTCGTGGAGCATCACCAGCACCTCGAGCGCCAGCGCCGCCATGCCGAGGTCGTCTTCCACGCCACGCCCGACGAGGAAGCCGTTCGCGGGCGTCACCACGTGGGGATCGCTCGACCACGCCTGGCCGTCGGCGCCGACCACGTCCGTGTGCGCCATCAACAAGATCGGAGGCTGCGAGCCGTCTCCCCGCAGCCGCGCGACGAGGTTCTCGCGGCCCGGCGCGAACGCCGTGCGCTCGAAGGGGATCCCCGCCGCGGCCAGGCGCTCGGCGCCGAGCGCCGCCGCGCGCGCCTCGTTGCCGGGCGGGTTCGAGGTGTCGGCGGCGACGAGCGCGTCCATCAGGCTGCGTGCGGAGCGCGCGGCGGCGTCGTAGTCCGTGGCCTGCGCCGACGAGGCGGCGAAGGCGAGTGCCGCGAGCGCCGCTGCGAGCTGGAGCATGAGCGTCCTCCTCGGATGCGAAGGACGCAAGCCTAGGGGAGCTTCGCGGCGCTGTCCCGCGCGCCCGGTCGGAGACGGGGATGTCCATCGCCTCGACCGCGAAGGTGACGATTCTGACCGATCATACTCTATCCAGTGTATGGAGAATTCACCGCACCCGTTTCCCGTCGGGGAGAGCGCCTGCGCGGCTCCCTGCAACGCGTTCTGCCGCCGGGGAAGGCGCCGTCGCCCGTGATCCGGGTCACGGCCCGTGCGCAGGGTCGACGTAGACTCGCTGTTAACGAGATCGAGTGGAGTCGATTCGAGCGTGGCGACGAACGCAGCCAACACGGAGAAGGGACGGGTCGGACCGGGGCGCCGCCCGCGCGCGGCGGGGAAGTTCCTGGCGCTCGGCGACGAGAAGCTCTGGGTGCGCGGCGTCACCTATGGCGCCTTCCGTCCCGACGCCGAGGGCCGCGAGTACACCGATGCGGCGCAGCTCGAGCGGGACTTCGCGGCGATGGCGCGCAACCACCTGAACGCGGTCCGCATCCCCCACACGCTTCCGCCGCTCTCCCTGCTCGACGCGGCTGCGCGCCACGGGCTGCGCGTGATGGTCGGGCTCAGCGCCGAGCAGTACGCGGGCTTCCTCGTCGACGGACGCCGGGCGCGCAGCATCGAGGCCGAGATCCGGGAGAAGGTGAGGCGCTGCGCCGGGCACCCGGCGCTCCTGTGCTACGCGCTCGGCAACGAGATCCCGGCACCGCTGGTGCGCTGGCTCGGCGCGAAGCGCGTGGAGCGCACCCTCGAGCGCCTGTACCGGGTCGTGAAGCAGGAGGATCCGGAGGGGCTGGTCACCTACGTCAACTATCCGACCACCGAGTACCTCGAACTCCCCTTCCTGGACCTCCTCGCCTTCAACGTCTACCTGGAGTCGGGGGAGGACTTCGCCCGCTACCTCGCGCACCTGCACAGCCTCGCCGGGGACCGGCCGCTGCTGATGAGCGAGCTCGGCCTCGACAGCCTGCGCCACGGCGAGGCGGCGCAGGCCGAGGCGGTCGGGCTTCAGGTCCGCACGGCCTTCGCGGGCGGCTGCGCCGGCGCCTTCGTCTTCTCCTGGACCGACGAGTGGTTCCGGGCCGGCGCGCAGGTCGAGGACTGGAGCTTCGGTCTCACGGACCGCGAGCGGCGCCCGAAGCCGGCGCTCGCGACAGCGCGGCGCGCGATGATCGAGGTCCCCTTCCCGAAGGACCTCGACTGGCCGCGCGTCTCGGTGGTGGTGTGCAGCTACAACGGCTCGCGCACCCTCGCCGATTGCTGCGAAGGGCTGCTGCGCCTCGCGTACCCGAACTTCGAGGTGATCGTCGTGGACGACGGCTCCACCGACGACACCGCGAGCATCGCGCGCGGCTACGGATCCCGGGTGATCCGGACCCCCAACCGGGGGCTCAGCGCCGCGCGCAACACCGGGCTCGAGGCGGCCAGCGGCGAGATCGTCGCCTACCTCGATGACGACGCGCGGCCCGACCCGCACTGGCTCTGCTACCTGGTGCGGGCGTTCCAGCGCACGGACCACGCGGGGATCGGCGGGCCGAACGTTCCACCGCCGGGCGACGGACTGGTCGCCGACTGCGTCGCCTGCGCCCCGGGCGGGCCGATCCACGTGCTGCTCACCGACGAGATCGCCGAGCACATTCCCGGCTGCAACATGGCCTTCGTGGCCTCGCGGCTACGGGAGATCGGCGGCTTCGATCCGCAGTTCCGCGCCGCGGGCGACGACGTGGATCTGTGCTGGCGGCTGCAGGAGCGCGGCTTCTCGATCGGTTTCTGCGCCGCGGCGATGGTCTGGCACCATCGGCGCGGGTCGCTGCGCGCCTACTGGCGACAGCAGCGCGGCTACGGCCGCGCCGAGGCGCTGCTCGAGCGCAAGTGGCCGGAGAAGTACAACGCGCTCGGTCACCCGAGCTGGGCCGGTCGCGTCTACGCGGGGTGCCTCGCCGCGATCGAGCGGGGGCGCGGGCGGATCTATCATGGCCTGTGGGGCAGCGCTCCCTTCCAGTCGCTCTACCAGCCGGCGCCGTCGAGCGTGTGGTCGCTGTGCTCGATGCCCGAGTGGACCCTCGTGGTGCTCGCGCTGGCGTCGGCCTCCGCGCTCGGCGCGCTGTGGGCGCCGATGCTCTGGGCGCTCCCGCTGCTCGGGCTCGCGGTCTCGGGACCGGTCGCGCGCGCCGCGATCGTCGCCGCCCGCCTGCCGATCCCGGGTGCGCCGGGCCGCCGGCGAGCCTTCGCCTTCCGCACCCTGACGGCGTTCCTGCACCTGGTCCAGCCGCTGGCCCGCCTGCGCGGGCGCCTGGGGAACGGTCTCTCACCGCTGCGCCGGCGCGGCCCCCGAGTCCTGGCGTGGCCCCTCCGCTGCGCGCGCGCCGTCTGGTCGGAGACGTGGCGCGATCCGCTGGAGCGCCTGGCTGGCGTCGAGGCCGCCCTGCGCTCCGACGGGGTGGCCGTCCGTCGCGGTGACGCGCACGCGGGCTGGGACCTCGAGGTGCGCGGAGGATGCCTCGGCGGTGCGCGGCTGCTGATGGCGGTCGAGGACCATGGCGGAGGGACGCAGTACGTGCGGCTTCGCACCTGGCCGCGCTTTGCGTGGAAGGGAGTGGCGCTGGCGCTCGGGCTCGCGGGCCTGTGCGCGCTGGCGGCTCGCGATGGCGCCGTCGCCGCGGCCGTCCTGCTCGGAGCCGGTGGAATGGGGCTTGCGCTCCGGGTGGGGCTCGAGTGCATGCGGGCGAGCGGTGTCGTGCTGCGGGCGGCCGCTCGGGTCGACGGCCCCGCGGCCCCGCGTCAGCGCCCTCCCGAACCCGCGCTGCTGCGGCGCCTCGCGGCCCAGGCGCGCCCCTATGCGATGCCGCTCGGGGGGCTCCTGCTGCTCTCGCTGCTCGCGACGCCGCTCGCGCTGCTCGCGCCGCTCCCTCTCAAGGTCGCGGTGGACAACGCCATCGGTGGGGAAGCGTTGCCGGCCTTCCTCCGGCTGCTGCTCCCGGCGGAGATCGAGGGATCGGCGGGGGCCGCCGTCGGAGTGGCGGTCGGCCTCGTGCTCGCACACGGCCTCCTCGTCTATCTGCACGCGCTCTCGCTCTGGCTGCTCCAGACCCACCTGGGCGAGCGCCTCGTGCTCGACTTCCGCGCGCGGCTCTTCGGGCATCTCCAGCGGCTCTCGCTCGCCTACCACGACGCGCGCGGCAGCGCGGACTCGACCTATCGCATCCAGATCGACGCTCCGGCGATCCGCCACATCGCGGTCGGCGGCGTGATTCCGCTGCTCACCTCCGCGGTCACCCTCGTGGCCATGATCGGCGTCACGGCCAGCATCCACTGGCAGCTCGCCTCGGTGGCGCTCGGGATCTCGCCCGTCCTCTTCCTGCTGACGCGCAGCTCGCGCCGCCGGCTCCGCGCCCGCTGGTCGGAGGTGAAGGAGCACGAGAGCTCGGCGTTCGGCGTGATCCAGGAGGCGGTCTCGGCCGTCCGCCTGGTGAAGGCCTTCGGCCGCGAGGACCACGAGGCGTCCCGCTTCGCGCGGCGCGGGGATGCGACCGCGCGCGGCCACCTGCGGCTCGCCTGGATCGAGGGCGGCTTCGACCTGCTCGTGGGGCTCACGGTGGCCGGGGGCACCGCGGCCGCGCTCTGGATCGGCGTCGGCCAGGTGCGCTCGGGCACGCTCAGCGTCGGCGCGCTGCTCGTCGTGATGGCCTACCTGGCGCAGCTCTACGGGCCGCTCGAGGCGATCAGCAAGCGCTTCGCGGACCTGCAAGCGTCGATGGCGAGCGCCGCGCGGGCCTTCGCGCTCCTCGACGAGCCCAGCGACGTGCCCGAGCGGCCGGGCGCGCGCCCCCTCGGCCGGGCCCGGGGCGCGATCGAGCTGCGCGACGTGCACTTCGCCTACGAGCCGGGCCATCCGGTGCTGCAGGGCGTCCACCTCGCGATCGAGCCGGGGACACGGGTCGGGATCGTGGGCGGTTCCGGAGCCGGCAAGACCACGCTGATCGGCCTGCTCCCGCGCTTCTACGATCCCACGGCGGGAGCGATCCTCCTCGACGGGGTCGACCTCCGCGAGCATCGGCTGCGCGACCTGCGCGACCAGTTCGCGATCGTGCTCCAGGAGCCGGTGCTCCTCTCGACGAGCATCGCCGAGAACATCGCCTACGGGCGGCCCGATGCCCCGCGCGAGGAGATCGTCGCGGCGGCGCGGGCCGCGAACGCGCACGACTTCATCACGGCGCTCTCCGACGGCTACGAGACGCAGGTCGGGGAGCGCGGCGCCCGGCTCTCGGGCGGCGAACGCCAGCGCGTCGCGCTCGCCCGCGCCTTCCTGAAGGACGCGCCGATCCTGATCCTCGACGAGCCCACGAGCTCGGTGGACATCGCGACCGAGTCGGCCGTGATCGACGCGCTCGAGCGCCTGATCGGGGGACGCACCAGCATCGTGATCGCCCACCGCGCCTCGACCCTGCGCGGATGCGATCGGCTGCTGCGCCTCGCAGGCGGGCGGCTGCTGGAGATCCCGCGTCCTGCGCGGGTCCGCGTGCCCGCTCCCCTCGCGACGGTCGCGATGCGATGAGGAGCTCGACCTCGCGCCTGCGGCTCCTGGTGACCGGACTCGTCGCGCAGCACCCGCGCCTCGGAGGGGTCGCCTGGGACTACCTCCAGTACCTGCTCGGCTTCGCCTCGCTCGGCCACGACGTCTACTACCTGGAGGACTCGGGCCAGTGGCCGTATCGGCTGGGCGCCCGCTCCGCGGGCAGATCCCGGGTCGCGCGCGATCCGGCGGCCAACGTCGCGCACCTGGCGAAGCTGATGGAGCGCTTCGGTCTGGCCGAGCGCTGGGCGTATCGCTTCCCCGTCACCTCGACGTGGTTCGGCCTCTCGCAAACGGCGCGGCGCGAGATCACGGCAACCGCGGACCTGCTGATCGACGTGTCCGGAGCGCTCGAGCGCCCCGAGCAGCACCGCGGTCGCGGGCGTGCGGTCTACATCGACACCGACCCGGTGTTCACCCAGCTGAAGCTCGCCGCGGGCGCGCGGGAGTTCGCCGCGCGGGTCGCCGCCCACGACCTTCACTTTAGCTTCGGCGAGCGGGTGCAGGGCCTCGCGATCCCGACGCCCTACCGCTGGCGGCCGACGCGTCAGCCGGTGGTGCTCTCGGAGTGGCAGCCGGGCAACCGGGCGCGGAAGGCGTTCACGACGGTGCTCTCGTGGACGAGCTATGCGCCGCTGCGCTTCCGCGGCGAGAGCTACGGTCAGAAGGACGTGGAATTCCGGCGCTTCCTCTCGCTTCCCGCGCGGGCGGCGCCGATCTCGCTCGAGGTGGCGATCGGCGGCACCCGGCACGCCGACTGGGAAGGCGATGCGGCCGCGCCTCCCCCCCCCGAGATTCTCCGCGGCGCGGGCTTCAAGGTCGTCGACGCCTACCACGTTTGCGCCGACCTCGACCGCTACCGCAGCTACGTCGAGTCCTCCCGGGGCGAGTGGAGCATCCAGAAGAACGGCTACGTGCGGGGCCAGCCCGGCTGGTTCAGCGGTCGCTCCGCCTGCTACCTGGCCGCGGCGCGCCCCGTGGTGGTGCAGGACACGGGCCTCGCGGGCGTCCTGCCGACGGGCGACGGGCTCCTCACCTTCGGCAGCGTCGACGAGGCGGAGGCGGGGCTGCGCGAGGTGGATGCGCACTACGAGCGCCACGCCGCGGCCGCGCGGGCCCTCGCGGCGGCCTACTTCGACGCGGAGCTCGTGCTGCCCACGCTCCTCGAGGAGGCCCTCGCGAGCGATGCCTGAGGCGACGCCTGCGCCGAGGGCCGCGGCGAGCCGGCTGCGCATCGCCGTGCTCGGCTACGTCGTGCGCGGCCCCCTGGGCGGGATGGTGTGGAGCAATCTCCAGTACCTGCGCGGGCTGGCGCGCCTGGGTCACGACGTCTTCTTCGTGGAGGACAGCGACGACCATCCCTCGTGCTACGACCCGGAGCGGGGCGGGACGGACGTGGATCCCGGCTATGGACTGCGCTTCGCCGAGCGCGTCTTCCGGCGCATCGGCTTTGCCGGGCGGTGGGCGTACCACGACGCGCACGCGGGACGGTGGTACGGGCCCGACGCGACGGGAGTCGTCGCGCGCTGCGCCGAGGCCGACCTGCTGCTCGATCTGTGTGGCGTGAACCCGCTGCGCGGGTGGACCGAGCGGATCCCGGTGCGGGTGCTGGTGGACCAGGACCCGGCCTTCACGCAGATCCGGCACCTCACGCAGGCCCATGCGCGCGCGCGCGCCCTCGCTCACGACGCCTACTTCAGCTTCGGCGCCAACCTCGGCCGGCCCGGCTGCTCGGTGCCCGACGACGGGCTGTCCTGGCGGGCGACGCGACAGCCCGTGGTGCTCGACGAGTGGAGCGCTCCGTCCGCCACGCCGCGGGGATTCTTCACCACCGTGATGCAGTGGGAGAGCTACGCGCCGGCGGAATACGGGGGGCGGCGCTTCGAGATGAAGTCCGCCTCCTTCCTTCCCTACCTGGACCTTCCCGCCGCCGCCGGTCCCGTCTTCGAGCTCGCCCTCGGAGGCGCCCGCGCGCCCCGCGACCTGCTGCGCGCCAGGGGCTGGCGCCTGCTCGATCCCGTCCCGCTCACCCGCGACCCCTGGACCTACGAGCGCTACCTGCGCGCGTCGCGCGCGGAGTTCAGCGTGGCGAAGCACGGCTACGTGACGACTCGCAGCGGCTGGTTCAGCGAGCGCAGCGTCGCCTATCTCGCGCTCGGCAGGCCCGCGCTGGTGCAGGACACGGGCTTCACGGACTGGCTGCCGTCCGGGAAGGGTCTGCTGGCCTTCCGAACGCCCGACGAGGCGGCGGCCGGCGTCGAGGAGATCCTGCGCGACACGCCGTCGCACGCGCGGGCGGCGCGCGAGCTCGCGCAGGCGCACTTCGCGTCGGGGCCGGTGCTCTCGGAGCTGCTCGAAGCCGCCTTCGCGGAGCGCTCGTGAGCCGCGCGAGCGTGGCGCAGGCGGCGCCGCGGGCGGGGGGCCGACCGCGGATCGCCTTCTTCGACTACGCGGACGTCTTCGAGGACTTCTATCCCCACTACGGCGTCGACCAGCGCAGCTTCGCCACGCGCTTCTGCGGGACCTCGAACCACGCGATCCTGGCGCTCGTGCAGCGCGAGATCGGCGACGTGGTCTGGTACGTCTTCTCGCACGCACCCGCCCTCCGCGAGGCGCTGCACGAGGAGCTGGGCTTCCGGGTCCGGATCCTTCCCTCGCCGCCGATCCACCGCGGGCTGTGGCGCGCCTTCTATCTCCCCCGCTGCGCCTGGCGCTGGCGGCGCGCCTATCCGGTCTACGCGCCCCTCGCCGCGTATGCCTCGCTCGTCTCGCGGGACCTCTGGCGCGCGCTGCTCGGCGACCGGCCCGACTTCCTCTTCGCGCAGGACTACGCGACGGGGCGCTTCGACATCCTCGCCGGGATGGCACGCGGATTCGGGATCCCGCTCGTCGCCTATCACGCCGGGAGCCGCCCCGAGTGGTATCAGGGTCGCTGGCTCAAGAGGCTCTCGCTGCGGAGCGCCCACTGTCTCCTGGTCTCGAGCGAGGAGGAGCGGCGCCGTCTCGCTCGGAGCTACGGCGTCGCCCCGGGCCGGCTCGCCGTCTTCCTGACGCCGGTCGACACGCAGGTCTTCCGCCCGAGCCCGCGCGCCGCCTCCTGTGCCGCCCTCGGCGTCGACCCCGCGCGGCGCCGCCTCCTCTTCGTCGGGCGGCTCGACGATCGCGTGAAGCGCGTCGGCGCGCTGATCGGGTGCTTCGCCGAGCTGGCACGCACGCACCCGGACGTGGACCTTCTCGTCGCCGGCGACGGCCCCGACCGCGCGAAGCTCGAGCGGCGCGCGGCCGCCGGCCCCGCGCGCGGCCGCATCCGCTTCCTGGGCTGGGTGGGGGACCTGGCGACCAAGGCGCACCTCTACAACGCCGCCGAGTGTCTGGTGCTGCCGTCGCGCAGCGAGGGCTTCCCCGCGGTGGTGGGCGAGGCGGCCGCCTGCGGGACGCCCGGGCTGGCCGCGCGCGTCGGGGGCGTGCCGGAAATCGTCGTGCCGGGCGAGAGCGGCTGGCTCTTCGAGCCGGGCGACGACGCGGCGCTACGCGAGCGGCTGGCCTTCGCTCTCGCCCATCCGGCCGCGCTCGCGTCGATGCGTCCCGCGACGCGACGCATCGCCTTGGCGCGTCTCTCGCCGCCGGTGGCCGCGCGGCTGCTCGGCCGGGTGTTCGCACGGGGCACGCGCGCGCCGGGGCGCCGCGCCTGGGGGAACGCCGCGTGCTCGTGATCGCGCGAGCCGGCGAGCTTCCGCCCGAGCGGCGGATCTGGGGTACGGGAGGCTGGCTCGCGCCCGAGGAACGCGAGGGCCTCGACTGGCTGGCGCTCGCGCGCCTCCTCGGTTGGAGCGCGGAGCTCGCGCCCGCTTCGCGCGAGCTCGATCCCGCAGCGCTCGCCGAGCGGCGCTGGGTCGTAGTGGCGAGCGATCCCGACAAGCTCTTCGAGAGCTGCGCCGAGCAGCTCGGCGCGTGCCTTCGCGAAGCTCCGCTCGCCCTGGTCACGCGCGCCGCGGCACCACGGACGCCGCTCGCGCGGCTCGCCGGAGCCTCGCGCGGGTCCGAGCCGATCGCGGGGCGCGACCTGCGCTGGACGGGGCCGGGGCCGCCGCTCGCGCTCCGCTGCCGCGAGCCCGTGGCCGGCTTCCGGCTCGATCTCGCGCCGACGGTGGAGGTGTGGGCACGTCTCGACGGCGCGCCGCTCGTCGCGGCGCGAGCGCTCGGCCGCGGACGCGTCGTGACGCTGGCCTTCCATCCGAGCGCCGCGCGCGACGCGGCGGGTGCCTTCACCGCGCTCGCGAAGCGCGTGCTCGTGGGCGCGTCCCTCGAGCCGGTCGCCTGGCTCGAGCAGGGCGGGGCGCTCGCGCTGCGCATGGACGACCCGGGCGGCGCCCAGAGCGTGTACTGCCGGAGCTGGCGTCACCCGAAGCTCGGCCCGGACGAGTGGGAAGCGCTCGGCGCGGCGCTGGGGCGGCGGAGAGCGCGCCTCTCGATCGGCTACGTTGCGGGCTTCGTCGACGACGGCGACCCCGCGCGCGGGACGCTCTACGTCGACGGTGCGGCGGCGGCGCGGGCTCCCGGTCGGGTGCATCCCGCGCCGGCCGTGCGCTACGAGGAGCGCGCCGGCCACGCGCCGGGCACCGTCTCAGACGGAGCGGCCGAGTACCGGGGCATCCAGCGGCTTCGCGCGGCAGGGCTCGCGGAGGTCGAGCTGCACGGCTACACGCACATGCACCCCGACCCGAAGGCCTGGGCGCGCGCCCCCGACCGCTACGAGGCGGTCGCGTGGTACCGCGAGCTCGGCCGGGCGGCGAGCCCGATCCTCGCGGCGGCCCCGGCGGCGCGCCATCCCCTCGCGCTCGGCCTCGCCGCCTTCGAGCGATGGTTCGCGACGCGGCCGGTCGCGCTGGTGAACCCCGGCGACGAGTGGACCGACGAGGTCCTGGAGCGAGCGCTCGCGCTCGGCCTAGAGCTCGTGAGCAGCTACTACCTGGCGCTGCGCGACGGCGAGCGCTTCTGCTGGGTGCAGCACGTGTGCTCGCCCTACCTCGACCTCCCCGACGCCGCGTGGTTCGACGCGGAGCTGCCGGTCGTGGCGACCTTCCACGACCGCGACGTGGCGCTCCACGGCGTGGGCTGGGTCGAGGACTGGCTCGAGCGCTGGGAGGCGGCGGGAGCGCGGCGGCTGGTCGACCTCCGCGAGCTGGCCGCAGCCCTGCGGCTGCGTCTGCGCCTCGCCGGCGACGGGTCGGGGCTCGTGCTGCGTGGCGCGCAGGCGTCCCTCCCGCGGCCCGTGCCCGTCGGGCTCTGGGCACCGGGGCGGCGGCTCCCGACGCAGATCGCGCTCGAGGGAGCCACGACGCTCCTCCCCGTCGAGGAGCTGCGGCCGGGGCTCGGGCGCGCACGGCTCCCGGCCGGCCCCCTGGCGCCGGCGGAGGCCCGGCCGAGCTACTTCAGTGCCGCCCTCGCGTGCGAGGATCGATCCGGGGGAAGAGCAGCGTGAAGGTCGTCCCCGACGGGTGGTTGGCGTCGATCTGCACCACGCCCCGGTGGCGATGCAGGATCCCGAAGACGCTCGCCAGACCGAGGCCGCGGCCGGCGAACTTCGTGGTGTAGAAGGGGTCGAAGATGCGCTCGAGCCGGGTGGCGTCGAGACCGCGTCCGGTGTCGGCGACGCGCAGGAAGGCGTAGGCTCCGGGCTCGGGGTCCGGCCAGCCGTGGGTCCGCGCGAGGAGCTCCGCGCCCGCCTCGAGGCTACCGGTCGAGATCGAGATCGAGCCGCGGCGGGCCCCGGTCGCCTCGGCGGCGTTCACGACGAGCGCGATGAGGAGCCGGTGCAGCTCGGGTCGCTGCACTTCCACGTACAGCGCCTCCCGCGAGGCCTCGCAGCTGAGGTCGATCTCCGGCGAGACGATGGTCGCCAGGAAGTCGGATGCCTCGAGGACGAAGCTCGCGAGCTCGACCTCGCCGGGAGCGCTGCGCTCGAGCGCGGCGTAGTCGCGCAGGCGCTGGATCATCTCCGCGGCGCGGAACGCCGCGCGATGGATCTCGAGCAGCGACGTGCGCAGCCGGGTCGCGCGCGGGACGCTGCCGAGGGATGCGAGGGCGGCGTCGCATCGGTCGAAGATCGTTCCGACGAGGGTGTTCAGGCCGAACCCGATGCCCGCGCAGAGGGCCCCGAGGCTCTCCATCTTCTCGACCTGGCGAAGGCGCTCCTGGAGGCGAACCTTCTCCTCAGCGATCCTGCGCCGCTCGATCGCATAGCGGATCGAGCGCTGCAGCAGCGAGCCTCCGAGCTCCTCCTTTACGAGGTAGTCCTGGGCGCCAGCGGCGAGCGCGCCGACGGCGGTCTCCTCGTCGCCGGCCACCGTGAAGACGACGATCGGGACGTGTGTGTCGTGCTCGCGCAGCCGCACGACGGTGTCGATCCCCCGGCTGTCCGGCAGGTTCAAGTCGAGGAGCACCGCATCCACGTCGCCTTTCGCGAGACGGTCGATTCCCGCCTGGAGCGTGGGGGTTTGCTCGACGCAGATCCGCCCTTCGGCCTGCGTGCCGAGGGTGCGGCGCACGAGCGCCGCGTCGACGGGCTCGTCCTCGATCAGCAGCACGCTCGTCGGGCGCGGGTCTATCGCCTCACCCCCCGAGCCGGCAGGAGGATCCGGAACGTCGACCCCGACCGCGGTTCGCTCCGGACGAGCATCCCCGCGCGGTGCCGTGCGAGGATCGCCTGGACCTGGCCGAGGCCGTGGCCCCTTCTGGTTCCCTTGGTGCTGAAGCCGCGCTCGAAGAGGCGCGCGCGCACCTCCCCGTCGAAGCCGCTTCCGTCGTCGCGGACCTCGAGCCAGGCGTGGGGACCGGGCGCCATCGCCCCCGACGCGCTGAGCCCCGAGAGCTCGCCCTCTGCGAGCACCGCCTGCCCGGTCCGGATCTCCACGCACCCGTCGGCGTCTCCGATCGCCTCGACGGCGTTCACGACCAGCTCGAGCAGGACGCGATGCATCGCATCCGGGAAGACGGCAACGGGAGCGAGGTCCGGGGCGAGATCGAGATGGAGCGCGACGCGCTCCGGCAGCACGGCGCGGAGCAGGGGCTCCGCGGCGCGCACGAGCGCGCAGAGCTCGCACGGGCGCGCGGCCTCCTCGGAGTCCTCGGCGTCGGCGATCTGCCGGACCAGGTCGGCCGCGGTACGCGCGGCCCCGAGCAGGGCCTCGACGCGCTGGGCAACGAACCCCTCCTCCCGCATCTCCCGCTGGAGGATTCGCGCGTTGCCGAGGATCGAGGTGTGCAGGTTCTTCAGGTCGTGCAGCAGTCCGCGGTGGCCGTCGCGGTGTTCCGGCGCGAGCAGCTGCGGTTCCGGCGGTGGACACGCCCGGCGACGCTCGATCGCGTGGCGGATCGTCCGGCGCAGGAGCGCGGTGTGAAGGTTGCCCTTGACGAGGTACTCGTCCGCACCCGCCTCGAAGGCGCGCGCGGCGTGCTTCGGGTCGTCGTCCCCGGTGAACACGACGAGGGGCACGCGGCGATCCCGCTCGCGGAGCCTCGCCACGGTCGCGGGACCGTCGCTGTCGGGGAGGCGGAGGTCGAGGAGCAGCACGTCCACGGCGCTTCGGCTCAGGTGCTCGATCCCCTGTGCGAGCGTGCCGGCGTGCTTGAGCGCGAAGCGCTCGCGGGACCTGCTGCCGTGGCGCAGGCTCCGTTGCACGACGAGGGCGTCGGTGATCTCGTCCTCGACGAGGAGGACACGGGTCGGGCCGTTCGGGGCGGCTTGCATGGCGAGACTCCTCGCGGCACCGCGGCCGGAGACGATTCTATCACGCGGCCTCGAAGGAGGGCGTGTGAGCGACGTCACCGGGTGGTATAAGATAGAACGATGTTTTACTATCCTGCGTATCCTCGTTCGCTGCGGTCGCGGCGCGTCGTCTACTCTACGACGACGGCATGGACGCGAAAGCCCTGATCCTGCACGTGGACGACGATCCGATCGACGTCGGGAACCTCCGGCGCGCCTTCTCCCGCTGCGGCGCCGTGAACCCGGTGCGCGCGGCGAAGAACGGAGCGGAGGCGCTGGCGCTGCTGCGCGGCGTGGGGGGCGAGCCGCGGATGCGGCCGGGGATCATTCTCCTCGATCTCAGCATGCCCGTGCAGGGCGGGCTGAGGTTCCTACGGGAGCTCAAGTCCGAGCCCGGGCTGCGGTCGATCCCGGTCATCGTGCTGAGTGCGTCACGGCACGACCGCGACCTCCGGGTGGCCTACGAGCACGGCGCGGCTGGCTACGTCGTGAAGCCGATGGACTTTGACGGATTCGTGCGCGCGATCGCCACGATCGAGCGCTACTGGGCGCTCTGCGAGGTCCCTTGATCCCGACGCGGTGAGCCGCGCGACTCCGGGAAGGTCGCCGGCCCGCGTGGAGGCGCCATGGCGCGATCCTCCGAGCGCATGCGCGCTGCGACGCTCCTCGCGCTCGCGGCCGTGTACTTCGTCTCGGGCAAGCTCGGTCTCTCGCTGGCGTTGGTTCACGCGAGCGCGTCTCCCGTGTGGCCGCCGACGGGGATTGCGTTGGCTTGCTTCCTCCTGTTCGGACGCGGCGTGTGGCCGGCGATCCTGGCCGGCGCCTTCCTCGTGAACGTCACGACCGCGGGCAACGCGGCGACGTCGCTCGGAATCGCCGTCGGCAACACGCTCGAGGGGATGGCCGGCGCGTGGCTCGTCGAGCGCTTCGCCAGCGGGACAGCCGCGTTCGACCGGCCGCGGGACGTCTTCAAGTTCCTGACGCTCGCGGGTCTGCTCGCCACCGCGATCAGCCCGAGCATCGGTGTGACGAGCCTGTGCGCCGGAGGCTACGCGCAGTGGTCGGAGTACGGCCGGATCTGGCTGACCTGGTGGCTCGGCGACGCAGGGGGCGCCGTCGTGGTGGCGCCCGCGCTCGTCCTCTGGGCGCGGGAGCGCCGCCCCGGCTGGACGAGGGCGCAGCGGATCGAGGTGGGCGCGCTGGTGGTCCTCTGCGCCCTGGTCGGCGCGATCGCCTTCGGCGGCCTCGAAACCCCGCCTGGGAGCCGCCGATCCCTGAGCTTCCTGTGCCTCCCGCTCGCGATCTGGATGGCGTTCCGCTTCGGCCCGCGGGAGACCGCGACCGCGGTGCTCCTGCTCTCGGGAATGGCCGTCTGGGGGACGCTGCAGGGCACGGGACCCTTCCGGGGAGCTTCGGAGAACGAGTCGCTGCTCCTCTTGCAGAGCTTCATGGGTGTCGTCTCCGCGACCTCGCTCCTGCTCGCCGCCGTCGTCGCCGAGCACCGGCGCGCGCTCGACGCGCTCGAGCGCCAGGCCACCGTGCTCGCGCGCTCGAACGCCGACCTCGACGAGTTCGCGCACGTCGTGTCCCACGACTTGAAGGCGCCGCTGCGCGGGATCTCGTCGCTGGCGGCGTGGATCGCGGGAGACTGCGAGGCGCTCCTGCCGTCCGAGTCGCGGGAGCACCTCGTGCTGCTCGAAGAGCGCGCGAGGCGGATGGGCCGGCTCATCGACGGCGTGCTCCGCTACTCGCGGGTCGCTCGAGAGCCGGCCGCGTTCGAATGGGTGGACTCGAGCGCCGTCGCCGAAGAGGTGGTCGATTCCCTCGGACCGCCCGCCGGCGTCGCGGTGCGGATCGAGGGCGAGCTCCCGGTGGTTCGCTACGACCGCACCCAGCTCACGCAGGTCTTCCAGAACCTGATCCAGAACGCCATCCAGCACCTCGGCAAGCCGTCGGGTGACGTGGTCGTCTCCTGTCGCGAGCGGGCGGGGGACTTCGAGTTCTGCGTGCGTGACGACGGCGTGGGGATCCCCGAGGACCACATCGAACGGATCTTCCGGATCTTTCACGCCCTGAACCCCGACGCGGGCACGACGGGGGTCGGGCTCGCCATCGTCAAGAAGATCGTGCAGATGCACGGCGGCTCCGTCACGGTGCAATCCACCCCCGGCGGGGGGGCCACGTTCCGCTTCACGATCGCGAAGGCGCGGGGTTGACGTGGAGCGGGCCGGCTAGCGCCCCTCGTCGAGGAACTGGAGCACGACGTGGTTGAAGCGCTCGGCGGCCTCGACCATCACGACGTGGCCGCCGTTGTGGAGCGTCACGAGGCGGGCGTCGTGGATCTCGTCGGCGAGCTCGCGCGAGAACTTCGGGGGCGTGAGGGCGTCGTGGCGGCCGCAGACCACGAGCGTCGGCTGGCGGATGCCGCGCAGGCGGTCCGCCGTGTCGTGGCCGAGGCAGGCCTCGCACTGCCGCGCGAAGATGTCGGTGGTGAAGGCCGGCTCGTCGCGCGTGAAGAAGGTCACCATGCCGTCGATCAGGTCGCGCTGCTCGAGCGTCTCGTCCTGGAGCGTCCAGAGCAGGCGCTCGCGGATCAGGACCTCGAGCGGGGCGCTCGCGCGGGCAAGGTCGCGCCAGTGCTCGAGCAGGAGCCGGCGCTTCGCGTCGGGGCGTGCCCAGGTGCCGACGAGCACGAGCCGGTCGACGCGCTCCGGGCTCCGCAGCGCGAGCTCCTGCGCGAGCATGCCGCCCATGAAGGCGCCGAGGACGTCGGCGCGCGGGATCGCGAGCGCGTCGAGGAGCCCCTGCGCGTCGGCGGCGAGGTCGGCCGTGGTGAAGGGGCCCCCGGGGTCGTCGCTGCCGCCGACGCCGCGGTGGTCGAAGACGATCGTGCGGCGCGTCTTCTGGAACT
>Ga0214473_10005099_pt1 | contig 15758 bp, 11 predicted proteins | sample RVTome_7_FD_203509 | JGI IMG/M metagenome (GOLD analysis project Ga0214473, IMG submission 203509) | Soil microbial communities from uranium-contaminated site in the Upper Colorado River Basin, Wyoming, United States - RVT98D197 | ecosystem: Environmental > Terrestrial > Soil > Contaminated >... | reverse complement strand
ATCCGCCATCGGAACGGTTCGCCCGGCAGGCGTCGTAGGGCCGCGCTCATGCACGGACTGACGAATCAGGATTTGACCCTGCTCTTTCTGGCCATCGGCCTGCTTCTTCTGGCGGCGCGCGTCTGTGGCGAGCTCGCCCAAAGACTTGGGCAGCCGAGCGTGCTCGGGGAACTGATTGCGGGCATCCTGCTGGGTCCGACGGTTCTCGGCGCCGTCATGCCTGATCTGCCCCAGACCATCTTTCCGGCAGAGGGCCCGGTCGCGGTGGCGCTGGACGGCGTGACCACGCTCGCCATCGTGCTCTTCCTCCTGGTGGCGGGGATGGAAGTCGATCTGTCGGTCATTTGGCGTCAGGGACGCACGGCGTTGACCGTGAGCTTGGCCGGCGTCGTTTTGCCCTTTGGGATAGGGTTCCTTGCCGGCCTGACGCAGCCCGTTGCATTGGGTATGTCGCCGGAATCGGATCGTTTGACGTTTGCGGTGTTCCTTGCGACGGCGTTTTCGATTTCGGCGCTGCCGGTCATCGCGAGGACCTTACTCGATCTCAATCTCTACCGAAGCGATCTGGGGATGGTCGTGGTCGGGGCGGCGGTGCTCAACGATCTGTTCGGCTGGATCGTTTTTGCGATCGTCCTCGGCATGATGGGCGAGGCCGATGATGCCGCGTTCGGTGTCGCAGGCACCATCGTGCTGACCTTGGCGTTCGCCCTGGGGGTGCTGACGGTCGGCCGCTGGGCCGTTCATCGCGCATTGCCTTGGATCCAAGCGCACACCAGTTGGCCCGGTGGCGTGATCGGCTTCGCCCTCACGCTGGCGCTGCTCGGGGCTGCTTTTACGGAATGGATCGGGGTTCACGGAGTCTTTGGGGCGTTTCTGGTCGGCGTCGCCGTGGGGGACTCATCCCATCTCCGCGAGCGAACGCGGGCGATCATCAGTCAGTTCATCTCTTTCATCTTTGCCCCGCTCTTCTTCGCAAGTATCGGGGTGACGCTCGACTTCGCGAGGCATTTCGATTTGTCCCTATGTGTAGCGGTGTTTTTGCTGGCGTGCCTGGGAAAGGTGATCGGCTGTACGCTGGGGGCGCGCTGGAGCGGGATGTCGCCGCCGGAGGCCTGGGCCATCGGTTTCGGCATGAACGCTCGAGGCGCCATGGAGATCATTCTGGGCCTGCTGGCGCTGCGCAACGGTCTGATCAACGAACGAATGTTCGTCGCCCTCGTCGTCATGGCCATAGGCACCTCGATGATCAGCGGCCCGCTGATGCGCCGCGTGCTGCGGCTCGAGAAACCGTTACGTCTCGGCGACGTGCTGCACCCCAAAGGGTTCGTCAAACCCCTCGAGGCTGCGGAGCGAATGGCGGCGATCCGGCAGCTTGTCGAGGCCATCTCCGATGGCCGGACGCTGGTGCGCGAACGCATCGACCCGATCGTGCTCGCTCGCGAGGCCCTGATGTCGACCGGCGTGGGCAACGGGTTGGCGGTGCCGCACGGGAGAATCGACGGCTTGACTTCGCCCGTCGTCGCGGTTGGAATCAGCGAGGCCGGATTGGACTTCAACGCTCCCGATGGGCTGCCGGCGCATCTCGTCTTTCTGATTCTCACGCCACCGGATGACGACGGGGCGCAAGTCAAGATCCTGGCTGACATCGCCCGGACGTTCTCCGACCCTGCGAGGGCCGCCGCCGCCACGCGCACGCGTTCCATGACCGAGTTCCGCGCGTTGCTCAAGGCGGCGACGGGCAGCGAGGGGCAGTGACGGGCCAGGTCCGCACGGGCCAGACGGACCGACGAAGCCTCTGCTGGATAGGCCGGATCGCGGCCGCTTGGTGATTCCGTGCGTCTGCCAAACTGGCAGCGCTGGTCTAACCGCAAACCGGAAATGACAGCAAACGCCATGCGGACGAGGTCCCAGGCGGCCGTCACGATGCGCGCGACAATTCCGTAACGTATTATTAAAAATGAAGTTATAGAGGTAGCGACGATTCCCTGGTGCTCCCGGTTTGCTGGCACCCGGCGTGGTTGTGCAGGAGTCGGGAAAGTTGTACGGCCTAAGGGTGATCTCTTGACCAACGTACCGGGCGTGCTCGTGAACCCCTGCCGGGAGGTGCTCGTCTCGCATGACGTGCTCGGCGGCGGCCCGCGCTGGGTTGCAGAGGTGGAGGATCGCCTGCGTCCCACGGGGCTGGTGGTGCGCCGCGTCTTTACCGGGCTCGATACGATCCGGCGGGTGGAGGTCGGCGGCTTGGCCGCGGCCGTCCTTGTCGCCGACGGAGCTCGGATCGACGGCCTGTCGATCCTCCGCGTGATCCGCACCATCGACGCCGGGCTGCCTTGCTGGCTGGTCACCGGCGACACCACGCGGCGCATCCTGGAGGAGGCGCTGGCCCTGCATGTGACCAGCGTCATGGCCCCGCCGGTCGAGGCGGATCGCCTGACGATGAGCTTGAAGAAGGCCTTGATTGGATCAATTCGAGGGAACTAGCCGTAGTCATCGCGCGGTCGATGACGGGGCTGACCAATGAGGAGTATGCAGAACATGGCGAAGCTGAACATCAGGCCGCTGGGCGACAAGGTGATCGTGAAGCGCGTCGAGGCCGAGGAGAAGACCGCGGGGGGCATCGTCCTCCCGGACAGCGCCAAGGAGAAGCCCAAGCGGGGCGTGGTCCTGGCGGTGGGCAACGGCCGGCTGCTTGACGACGGGACCCGCAGCGAGATGCAGGTCAAGAAGAACAACGAGGTGCTCTTCACCAGCTACGCCGGAACGGAGATCAAGGTCGACGGCGAAGACTACATGATCATGGACGAGTCGGACATCCTGGGTGTGATCGAATAACCTCAATGACACTTGGGCCCGACGACTATCGGGAAGGCGCATTACGACGGCTAGAGGACGCGTGGCGCCTGTTCGACAGTCAACAGTGGGAAGGTGCGGCGTACCTTGCGGGCCGAGCCGCACAAGCCATGCTACGCAGCTTCTTGGCTCGCGGCCAAAGGACGCTCGAGTTGGGCCACGACCTGCGCGATCACTTGAAGAAAGTGCGAGCGTGTGCGGTCTTGATTGCCGCAGAGGACGACGAATCGCTTGCGGACGCGATCAACGAGCTCGCCATCCTTTGGCGCAACGATCTGCGATTCACCGGGGTCCGACGATTCCGGCAATTGCTTGTGCGAGCCGGACGAGTGAGCCGTTTGCGCGGCCGGCCCATAGTCGGAGAACCGGAAAGACCCAACGCAAGGGCGTTGCTCGATGCGGCCCAGACGGTCGTGACGAAAGGGAAATCGGCATGGCGACGCTTGAAGAAAAACTGAGGCGAATCGTCAAAGACGATCTGGAGGGAAGCGCGGAGCTCGAGACGTTGCCAAACGGCCATGTTTCCGGCGACGTCGTGTCGCCTCTGTTTGAGGATAAGGACTATCACGACCGACGGCAGCTCGTTCGGGAGGCGATTCAGAAACACGTCGCCTCGGGTGAACTGTCGCCAGACGAGCAACTTCAGATCAGCACCCTGTTGACGTATACGCCCGCTGAGTGGGATGTGGCAACTTCGGATTCGAAATAACATGGAGACCATATAGATGGCAGCAAAGCAGATTGCGTATCAGATGGAAGCCCGCGAGTCGATTCGCCGCGGGGTCAAGCAGCTTGCCCGGGCGGTCAAGGCCACCCTGGGCCCCTGCGGGCGCAACGTGGTCATCGAGAAGTCCTTCGGCGCCCCCACGGTGACCAAGGACGGCGTGACCGTGGCTAAGGAAATCGAGCTCGAGGAGGCCTACGAGAACATGGGGGCCCAGATGGTCAAGGAGGTTGCCTCAAAGACCTCCAGCGTGGCCGGAGATGGCACCACCACGGCCACCATCTACGCCGAGGCGATCTTCGACGAGGGGCTGAAGAACCTCGCCGCCGGGGCCGAGGCCATGGAGCTCAAGCGCGGCATCGAGGCCGCGGTCGAGGCCATCGTCGCCGAGCTGCAGCGGATGAGCGCCCCGGTCAAGGGCGCCCAGCAGATCGCCCAGGTGGGCACCTGTGCCGCCAACCAGAACGCCCAGATCGGCAAGCAGATCGCCGAGGCCATGGACAAGGTGGGTAAGGACGGCGTCATCACCGTGGAGGAGGGCAAGGGGCTGGACACCTACGTCGACCTGGTCGAGGGCTTGCAGTTCGACAAGGGCTACCTGTCGCCCCACTTCATGAACAAGTTCGAGGACCTGTGCTGCGAGTTCGAGAAGCCCTACGTGCTCATCCACGAGAAGAAGATCTCCTCGATCAAGGACCTTATTCCGCTGCTGGAGAAGGTCTCGCAGTCGGGCCGCCCGCTGCTGATCATCGCCGAGGACATCGAGGGCGAGGCCCTGGCCACGCTGGTGGTCAACAAGCTCCGCGGCACGCTGCAGTGCTGCGCGGTCAAGGCGCCGGGCTTCGGCGACCGGCGCAAGTCTATGCTCGAAGACATCGCCGTTCTCACCGGCGGCATCGCCATTTTCGAAGACCTGGGCAAGAAGCTGGAGAACATCACCCTCTCGGATCTCGGCACGGCCAAGAAGGTCCGCATCGACAAAGACACCACCACCGTCGTCGAGGGCGGCGGCAACACCGCGCAGATCAAGGGCCGCATCGAGCAGCTTAAGAACGAGATCGACAAGACCACCAGCGACTACGACCGGGAGAAGCTGGAGGAGCGGCTGGCCAAGCTCTCCGGCGGCGTAGCCCAGATCAACGTCGGCGCGGCCACCGAGGTGGAAATGAAGGAGCGCAAGGCCCTGGTGGAGGACGCCCTGCACGCCTGCCGGGCGGCGGTCGAGGAGGGCGTGCTGCCGGGCGGCGGCGTGGCCGTGGTCCGGGCCTCCAAGGTGCTCGACAACGTCGCCAAAAAGGTTAAGGGCGACCAGAAGACCGGCGTGGACATCGTCCGCCGGGCCGTGGTGGCCCCGCTCAAGCAGATCGCCGAGAACGCCGGGCTGGAAGGGTCCATCGTCTGGCAGCGCATCACCGAGAGTCCCGACGTCAATTTTGGGTTCAACGCCCTCACCGGGGAATACGGCGACATGGTCAAGATGGGCGTGCTGGTGCCGGCCAAGGTGGAGCGCGTGGCCCTGCAGAACGCCGCGTCGGTGGCGGGCCTGCTGCTGACCACCGACTGTATCATCAGCGAGATCAAGGAGAAGGAGAAGAAGACCCCGGCCGGGGCCGGCGCCGGTGGCATGGGTGGCATGGGTATGGGCGGCATGGGCGGGATGATGTAAGGCGCCCAGTTGAATCCCGCGGCGCTGCCAGCGCTACGGCACCCGCGCCCGCGGGGCGCTCGATTGCGCTTCAAGTGGGGCGTGGTGGGCAAAGAAGAGAGTGTGGTAGGGTCAACCGATCATGGAGTACCGAGGCTTGTTGTTTAAGCAAATAGAGAAGGGCGCAGTTGCCGCTGTAAACGCGCGGGTGTCTCACCGATTGTTCGACCAAGTACGGTCTGGACTTCACCCCTGCGTGCACGCGATCCTCGAGGTGCAGGTTCCCACTGTAGATGAAGTCGCGCAATTCGCGGCTGAACGCTCGTTCCAGGGGCCGCGCGCCTGAAGGCGCTCGAGGAAGCGTGCGATCGGTATTCCCTCGATCGCTGCCAATAAACACACCCCGTCGGGCGGGAGTCGCCCGGCGGGGTGTCTCCGTAATGGAGGGCGGCAGGTACGCACGATGACCGGCAGCCGGGGCGCCTCGGGCTGCTGCGAAGCTGACCGCTCGTTGGCACTCGGGGTAGTAATCGGCGGAGGAGCAGCCCTCCGGGTGCAGTCGCGCCCCCACCGCTCGCTTCGCGCTCGCGGCTCGTACCGGTGATCACGGTCGCCGACCACCGCCCGGGCTGCGACCACCGGGGCCGCCGCCGGGGCCGCGACCGCCGGGTGCACCGCCGCGGGGCCCGCGGGGCATGGGGATGCCGCGCTCCGCGGCGCGGCTGCGGAGGGCGTTGAAGTACGCCATGCCGCGGGCCATTTCATCGGGGTTCCGCGACTCGGAATCCGCCTTGCGATCCTGCTGGGACCGTTCGCCGAAGAGGCGGCGGAAGTCCTCCCGGCCACTTTCTTCGCCCTTTTTGTCCTCTTCCTCCCGCCGCTTTTCCCATTCCTTCCAACGGGCCTGCATCTCGTCCAGGTGTTTGTCGAGGACGGCGTCCTTCTCGTCGTCCGGCGCGTTGACGTACTCAGTCACGCGCTCGTTCATCCCTGACCGCCACGCTTCGCGCATGTTGCCGGCCAGTTGCCGTCGCTGTGCGTCGGTCAGGTTTTCGTTGCGGGCGGCTTCGCGGACGGTTTCCCTCAGGCGGCCGGGGTCGGTGACCGCCTGCTGTTTGATCTCTTCGGCGGAGAGCCCTTTTGGCATGTCGATTTCGCTGCGGACCTCCGGGCGGCCGGACAGGCCCCACACCGCGGCGCCCGCGACGAGAATGCCGGCGCTCGCAATCAACCAGGTCTTCGGCGATTTCATGTGCGGCATGGTCATCTTCATCGCCTCCTTATCGATCGGACTCGATAATGCGACCGAACACGCTCCGCCTTCTCGCCCGCGCCGCAGTCAGGCGACTTGGAAGCATCGGTCGCTCGGGCTGCCGACATTGTCGGGGCAAGTTCCGCTCCGGGCTCACCGCCGTCGCCGTCCTGCGTCCGGCCGCTCAGTTTTCGAAGTCGGTCACGTGGCCATCGATGTAGAGATAACGCCTCGCGCCGGGCTTGCCTCCTTCACCGTGAAAGTTGTCGTAGTCCCGCATGATCCAGATGGCGTTGTCCGCGACGGCGCGGCCCCGAAACCTACCCATGCGGGTGGCCACCTCCGCGATGGTCTGCCCGCCGAACTGAACGCGATACTCGTAGCTCGATCGTTCGGACTCGAAGAAGCTCAGGCCCTCGTTGGGCGCCAGGCGGACCCCTCCCGGTTCGTCCTTGGGGCAATGAAAGACCTGGGCCTCACCGTTGAGGTGCGGCAGGAGCACGTCGGCGATGAAGAGGGGTTCCTCCCGGTCGAGCGGAAACGGTCCGGTGGAAGGAAGAAAGGAGGCATACGGCAACCGGTCCTGGCTTTCGCCGAGGTACGACCGCAGGCCCACGCCGATCTGTCGCAGATTGCTGGCGCAGGCCGTCCGTTTCGCCTGGACTCGCGCGTCGCTGAAGGCTGGCAGGAGAATCGCCATCAATAAGGCCATGACGGCGACGACGACAAGCAATTCGATCAGGGTGAAGCCTCGCAGACGTGACAAGCCTGCTTCTCCCGGGCGCCTCGTGCGGACAAACCCTCCTCATTCGCGCTTTGCTCAAACGATGCCGTTGCCGGTTTACTGCGAAGCAACGACGGAAACTCCGCACATGGTACCACTGGCTACGGGAAAAGCGGAGGGGTGTGCCGGGGGCGCGGGGTTGCCGGCTTGGTTGTGCCGGGCACGCGTGGTCCAGCCCATCCCCCGCGTCGGGTGACCCCGGACCTACGTCAGAATACGGCTGTGCCGTGGCCCGGGCCTCGCACGCGGCCCGGGCCTAGGTGAACGTCCCAACAACCGAACGCACACTGTACAGCGCCGCGCCGCGGTACACGTTCGAACCCCGCGCCGCCGCGGACGGCGACCAGCCGCGTAACGACCTCGATGGACGACACGGCTCATGGGGCCGCGGCACACCCCACCGTCTCAGGGCGCGCCACTAGCCCGCGTCGGCTCCCTCCACGGCACCGGACGAACCGCCGGAGGAGGAACCCTCGCCCTCGACCGGAATGCCGGGCTCGGGCACGATCACGCCGCCACCACCATCGGACACCGGGTCAGCCAGGAACAGCTCGTGCGGCTCAGAGGACATGTCGTCCACCGGCATGGTGCGGACGCCGAGGTCGGTTACGGCGTAGACGTCTTCGTTGATGATGACGCCGCGGGTGAACGAGCCGCCCCAGTAGTACCCTTGCTCCTCGAAGCGCGTACTGATCCGCCCGACCTCGTCGAAGCCCTGATCCGTGGAGACGCGATAGAGGTACAGCCCGTCAAAGCCCTCCGGCACGAACGGATCGGCAATTTCCGAGACCTCCGGCTCTTCGGACACGCCAGATGGCTCATCGGTGGTCGCGTCGGGCGGCGGTGTGGCGTCGTCCGACGACGTCGGTTGGTCGGGTTCGGTGGAAACAACGGGGCCATCCAAGTAGTAATAGTCGTAGAGCGACACCGGCAGGGCCACCAGCCCGGCCTCCGCGAAATAGGTGAAGGCCTTGGGGTCGTAAAGGGCTTCCGACCAGCCGTTGGCGTCTTCACCGCCGATGACCACATTGGCCGACTGGATCGGCTGTTCGAAGTCCGTAACGTCGAAGATCGACAGTTGGACACCCCACGGACCGAATGCGGGAGGCGCGGGCAGATACTGCCCCACGGTCAGCAGGTGGTTCTCATCCATCGGTACGATGAACGTCGAGAATCCGGGGACCTCGATCTCTCCGATCACCCGCGGGTCCGTCGGATCCGAGAGATCGAGCGTAAACAGCGGGTCGATCTGCTCGAACGTGACCACGAAACCTCGCTCGCCGATGAAACGAGCCGACTGAATGGTCTCCCGCGGAGCGATGTCGTCCACGCTGCCGACCACGGACAGCTCGCCGTCGACCTCGTCCAGGACGAACACGCTGTTGGTGGGGTCGCTTTGCACGCCGTCGAGGAAGGAGAAGGTGGGCCCGATCGTCGTCGCGACGCGCAGGTAACCCTGGTATTCGCCCATCGAGTACTGATTGAGGATCCGGCCGGGGACCGACCCGGTGGCCACGGGGACGGCGCCGTCATCGACGTACGCGAGCTTGTAGAGGTTCGTGGTTTCCCGTTCGCCATCGCTGGAGAAGTCGTATTTCGTGTTGGTGAGATAGAGAGCTTGCAGCGAGGAGTAGATCAACCCCGGTTCGGCGACCACGCCCACCGCGGAGAACTCCCCGTCGCCTTCGACGTCCATGGAGACCACCGAGACCATGCCGAACCCGTCGGGTTCGATCGGACGATACAGGTTTTGCCAGGTGAGCAGGGGGGCTTCGGTCTCGACGCCGTTATCGTCGATGCGCCGAACTTGCGGCACGAACTCATCGACGTCGTCGCCGGCCACTTCCAACTCCGGCCGGCCCAGGAGCGGCATGACATCGTAGTAGTAGTCCTGATAGTTCGAGATGACCAGGTGAAGGACGCCGTCGATCATCCGGCTGGACGATTGGGACCCGTCGAATGAAGTCTGCGATAAGACGGCCGGCGCCTCCCGAGAGCTGACGTCGATGATGGTGACGAAGGTCTGCGGTCGCTCGTAGAGGTACTCGTCCTCCGGCGCCGCGATGAGGGTCAAGTCCTCTCTATCCCCGTCTGCTCCGTCCGTGCCATCGCCGAGGGCCGGATCCACGAGGGCGATATCGTCGCCGAAGTAGTAAAACCCCCCGAACGTCGCCGTGATCGCGATGATCCTGTCCCCGCGCAGGTAAATCTCGCGGCCGTAGCCCTCCAGCGGGACCTCGCTGACCAAGGCAAGATCGGCCGACGGATGGGCCCGGACGATGCGGAGCATTTCCCCGCTGATGATGTACAGGTAGGTTCCGTCGGTCTTGACCACGTCAGCCTCGTCGACGCCCTCCTCCTGGATGGTGGTTCCGGAGAACGAGTTGTCGGCCGTATCTTCGTCCGCAACCGCGCCTGCGTCAGGCGCACCCGGCTGAGGCGGAAGAGACGGATCCGACTCATTACCGGTGGCCCCACCTTGGCTTCCGTCGACGGCGGCGTCATCAGAACCTTCCTCGCCGCGGAACACGGCCAGTTGGTCGTTCCGTTCCACGATCTGCCCTGAGAAGTAGGCCTGAAACTCCTGCTCGGATTCGAAGGCTTTCAAGCCCGCCGCGCTTGGCGTAACGGTTCCGGGATCGTCTGGGGGTGCGGTATCAAAGAGGAAACATCCGGGGACAAACGCTAGGGCGGCTACGAATGGCCATGGACGAAACATGATCGGGGTCTCCGTTTTGATAGATTGGGCGGACGTAGCCTTGCCTACCGCAAGGCCATCCACCACTCAAGTATGCGTTCTGCAAGTGGCCGGTCAAGGAGCGGCGCGTCGATGACGCCAACGCAACGTGGCTCCCCAGCGCGCGATTCTACGACGGGCGACCGCTGTTGCCCGCAGGCGTCCATCCGCGGACGAAACCGGGCGCCGGCTGCCCGATAAGAACGTCCCACATGGAGTGGATTTCTATCCCGGTTTCCGCCATGATCTCCGGCTTCACCCGCCGGCGCCGACGGACCGTACGGGGGAATGACAGCGGAAACCCACTCGGCTCCCCTGCCGATACAAGGAATCATCGGCAGGGTTGAGGTGCGCCCGACAGTGCGGCCCGAGTGGAAGGTTGTTGGGGGCACTTTGATCGATTGCCAGCCTCTCGCCGAAAAGCCGTCCCGGCAGACGCGACCGTACCGGGGCGGTGTACCCTTCGTTACGAGGAGCAGACAATCGTGGACATCAGTGTGAACCTGTCTGAAAGACAGTTGCATGCGCCGGTCAGGCTCAGCCGCCTACAGTGGGCGGCGATTCTTCTAACCTGCGCCGCAGGGGCGATGCTGCTCGTCGGCAGCGTCACCGGCCAGGTTGGTGGTCATGGCGGCGGAGCGTCCGCGGGGCATGCCCCGGCCGGATGGTCCGTCGTTCCGTTCGTGGGCCTGCTGCTGTCCATCGCGGTACTTCCGCTGATTCCCAAGACCGCCCACTGGTGGGAATCGAATCAGAATCGGCTCATGGTGTCCGCCTGTTTCGCGGCGGTGACCCTGGCGTACTACCTGCTCGCAGATGGCGCCCAAAAGGTCGTCGGCGTGCTGGAACACGCGGTGCTGGCGGAGTATATCCCGTTTATCGTTCTGCTATTCTCGCTGTACGTCATCAGCGGGGGCATCTGCCTGCGGGGCAACCTGTCAGCCCACCCGACGACCAACACGGCGTTTCTCGCGGTGGGCGCGGTGATCGCCAGCTTCGTGGGGACGACCGGGGCGAGCATGTTGCTCATCCGCCCGCTGCTGCAAACCAACGCGGAGCGGCGGCGGAAGGTCCACACGGTGATCTTCTTCATCTTCCTGGTGAGCAACATCGGCGGCTGCTTGTTGCCCATCGGCGACCCCCCGCTGTTCCTCGGGTATCTCAAGGGCGTGCCGTTCTTGTGGACGTTTCGCTTGTGGCTCCCCTGGTTGATAACGTGCGGAACACTGCTGCTGATCTATTTCATCTGGGACTCCCTCCAGTACAAGAAAGAGGAGCCGAAGGACATCACCCGCGACGATTCGCAACGGACGCAGCTCACGGTCGCTGGCAAACTCAACCTGATGTGGCTGGCGGGGGTGGTGCTGTGCGTCGCGCTGGTCCGGCCCGGCGAGGAGTTCCTGGGGCTGGGGTTCAAGCCTTTCCCGTACATGCGCGAGCTGCTGATGCTTGGGCTTACCGGTCTGTCGCTACGGCTCACGGATACCCGCCTGCGGACGGCCAATCAGTTCAACTACCACGCCATTCTCGAGGTGGCGGCCCTGTTTATCGGCATCTTCATCTGCATGCAGGCGCCCATCGAAATCCTACACGCCAGCGGGGAGAAGCTGGCTCCGGTGCTCAGTTCTCCGTTCCGGTTCTACTGGGCGACCGGAGCGCTTTCCAGCTTTCTGGACAACGCCCCGACCTACGTGGTCTTCTTCGAGACCGCGGCGACGATGACGCCGCCGGGCGCGACCGGTGTGGTGGCCCTGGCGGACGGCGGGGCCATCCTCGAGCAGATGCTCGCGGCCATTTCGCTCGGGGCGGTGTTCATGGGGGCGATGACCTACATCGGCAACGGTCCGAACTTCATGGTCAAGAGCATCGCGGAGCAGGCGGGCGTGCGTATGCCCAGCTTCTTCGGCTATATGATCTTCAGCATCGGCATCCTGATTCCGCTGTTCGTGCTGGTCACCGTCGTTCTCCTCTGACAGGCGGCCGATTCCCGACCTCCGGCGCAGTCGTTCCGGCGGAGGGCGCACCACGGGGTGGCGCCAAAGCCCGGCGCTGGTATGCTGCGCCGAGGACTGTGCCGGGCCGCCCGGAGCGAGGTTCGGACGGACGAACGCCGGCGAACTCGCAGGCGTAACTACTCTCAGAGGTGTGCGAACATGCTCGTTCGGTTTGACTGCCCGGCATGCGGAGGGTCCCACTCCTTCGACATGCCGGAGACGACGATCCACATGACCTGCTCGCGGACCCACCAGGCCCTTGAGCTTCGGCTGACCAAGGGCGGCGATGTCCGCTCGGCGATCGTCGGCAAGGAGGACGTGGTCGCGGACACAGGGCCGTGAGGGCGCGGAGCAGGGGTGGGGCAGACGCGCCTTGCCGTCCCGAGTTCCTGGGGATCGGGCGGTGTGCGGGGGGACTACGATGACAACTCGTGGCTCCACGCCCTCTTGTTCGAGAAAGCCAATGGACGGGCGAATTTATTGAATCGAAGGCGCTCGTCGGAAAAAGCGCAATCGATCGTCAAAACTATGCTCATCAATCCGGGCATCCGTCTTGTGATCCCTGTTGGCTCTGAGTTGACAGGTCCTGAAACGGCCCGACGTACGATACCGGTGGAGCGTGAAGGACCATGATCGACATAGAAACTGACCGACCCCGCCCGCGGAAGGGCGAGTTGAAGCGATGGGGTCCCGCGGGTCTGGCTCTGCTGGTCGTGGCGTTCTATTACCTGGCGACCCGTCCGGGGCCGGCGCCGGAGGGCTGGCTGACGGAGTTCGGACCGGCCACGGCCCAAGCGGCTGCGACCAACCGCTGCATGCTCGTCCAGTTCACCCTGCCCGGCTGTCCGGCCTGTGTCACCATGAAGCGGACGGTGCTGAACAAGTCGCAGGTCATCGACGCCCTGCGCGAATTCGTCCCAGTGCACATCGATGCGTCCAAGGAGTCGGAGCTCGCCACTCGGTTCGGCGTGTATGTCACGCCGTCGTACGCGGTGGTCGACCCCGACGGCCGCCTTCTGGCCAAGGCGGAGGGCTACGTGCCGGTTGACGAGTTCGTGGCTTTCCTGAACCGCGCCGCGGCGCTTACGGTCCGTCCGGAGGTGGCGCTGCCTCCGCCGTCTGCGCCAACAGATGACGGTTCGCCAAGCGCTCCTTGAGAAACCGGCCGGTGTGGCTGGATGGACACGCCGCGATGGTCTCCGGCGTCCCCTCGGCGACGACGGTCCCGCCGTCGTTCCCACCTTCGGGCCCAAGGTCGATGACCCAGTCGGCCGACTTGACCACGTCCAGGTTGTGCTCGATGACTAGTACGGTGTGACCCTGGTCCGCCAATCGATTGAGCACGGCGAGCAGGTTGCGCACGTCGGCCGGGTGCAGGCCGGTGGTAGGCTCGTCGAGGACGTAAAGGGTGTGGGCGTCCGGGGAACGGTGCAGTTCCGCGGCGAGCTTGACCCGCTGGGCCTCCCCCCCGGAGAGGGTGCTCGAGGATTGCCCCAGGGTGACGTACCCCAGCCCGACCGCTTTGAGGGCCTGCAGGTGCCGGTGGATGTTGGTGAAGTTCTCGAAGAAGGCCGTCGCTTCCTCGACCCGCAGGTCGAGGACATCGGCGACGCTCTTACCCCGGTAGCGGACGTCGAGGGTCTCGCGGTTGTAGCGGCGCCCGCCGCAGCCGCCGCATTCCACGAACACGTCCGGGAGGAAGTGCATGGCGATGCGCTTCATCCCCTGTCCCTCGCACTCTTCGCAGCGGCCGCCCTTTACGTTGAAGCTGAAGCGGGCGGGACCGTATCCGCGGATCTTTGCCTCGCGGGTGCGGGCGTAGAGCTGGCGGATGAGGTCGAACACGCCCACATAGGTCGCGGGCGTGCTGCGGGGGGTGCGGCCGATGGGGGCTTGGTCGACCTCGATGATCTTGTCGATCTGGGCGCTGCCCACGATGCGCTCGTACGGCCCCGGACGCGGGCCGGCCCGATCGATCCGCCGGCGCAGCACCCGCACCAGGACCTCGGTCACCAGGGAGCTCTTCCCGCTTCCGGAGACCCCGGTAACACACACGAAGCAACCCAGCGGGAAGCGCACGTTCACGCCCTTCAGATTGTTGGCGGTGACGCCGCGGAGCTCGACGCACCGCTCCGCATCCACGGCTCGGCGGCGGTCGGGCAGCGGGATGGACTTCCGCCCGGACAGGTATTTCGCGGTGATGGACTCTTCCGAGGCCAGCACTTCGTCCAGGCGTCCGGCGGCGACCACGTGCCCGCCGTGGGTGCCGGCTCCCGGCCCGATGTCGATCAGGTGCGAAGCCGCGGCGATGACCACTTCGTCGTGCTCAACCACCACCACGGTGTTGTCCAGGTCGGCGAGCGCTTTGAGGATGTCGACCAGGCGGCGGCTGTCGCGGGGGTGCAGTCCGATGGTGGGCTCGTCCAGGATGTAGCACACCCCGGCCAAACCGCTGCCGATCTGCGTGGCCAAACGGATCCGCTGCCATTCGCCTCCCGAGAGGGTGGCGCTGGCCCGGTCCAGGGACAGGTAGCCGACGCCGACGTTGTCTAGAAAGCGCAGGCGCTGGCGGATCTCGCGGAGCAGAGGCTCGGCCACGGGCTGCCGATCCGCGGAGAAGCGGAAGCGCTCGATCGCCGCCAGGGCCCCGACAGAGTCCATCCGGGTGATGTCGGCGATGCCGAGACCGTCGATTTTGACGCACAACGCCTGGCGCCGCAGCCGCGTGCCCCCACAGCCCTCGCAGGGCGATTCGGCGAGGAAGGCGTGCAGGCGCTGCTTCATCGACTCGGACTCGGTGGTCTCCCAGCGCCGCTTGAGGTTGGGGATGACGCCCTCGAAGGTCGCCCCGAAGGACCGGGCGTCCTCCGGGCCGGTGCCCTCCATCAGGATGCGCTGCTGGGACGCGGGCAGGTTGCGGAACGGGGCGTCGGGCAGCACCTCGAAGTTCCCGCAGAACTCCCGGATCATGCGGGTGTACAGCTCGTTGAGCCGCTTGCCGTGGTGGCGCCAGGCGGCCACGGCCCCATCGGCGAGGGACGCCCCCGGATCGGGCACCACCAGCTCGGGATCGAACTCCTGAGTGGTGCCCAGGCCGTGGCACTGCTCGCAGGCGCCGTGTGGAGAGTTGAAGCTGAAAAGCTGCGGGGTCAGCTCCCCCAGGCGCACCTCGGCGTGGACCGGACAGCTCAGGGCGGCGCTGTAGCTTTCCTCGGACCAGCGATCCTCGGCCTGTTCGGAGGCGATGATGACCCTCCCGTCGGAGAGCCGCGTGGCCAGCTCGATGCTGTCGGCCAGCCGTTGGGTGAGGCCGGGCTTGATCCGCAGGCGGTCGACCACCACGTCGATGGAATGGCGGCGGTTCGGGGCCAGCGGCTCGAGGTCATCCAGGAGAAGGACCGTGCCGTCCACGCGGGCCCGCACGAAGCCCTCGCGGACAATCCGCCGGAGCAGGGCCTCGTGGCCGCCGCGCTGCCCCCGTACCAGAGGGGCGAGCACCAGAATCCGCCGCCCTTCCGGCGCGGCCAGGACGGCGTCTACCACCTGGGCGGTGGATTGCCGGACGATCGGGCGGTCGCACTCCCAGCAGCGGGGCTCGCCCAGGCGGGCGTAGAGCACCCGGAGAAAGTCGTGAATCTCGGTGGAGGTGGCTACGGTGGAGCGCGGACTTGTCGCGGACACCCGCTGCTCGATCGCGAGGGTGGGGCACAATCCCTCGATCCGGTCGACGTCCGGCTTGGGCATTTGCTCCAGGAACTGCCGGGCGTAGGCG
>Ga0214473_10005096_pt1 | contig 15760 bp, 13 predicted proteins | sample RVTome_7_FD_203509 | JGI IMG/M metagenome (GOLD analysis project Ga0214473, IMG submission 203509) | Soil microbial communities from uranium-contaminated site in the Upper Colorado River Basin, Wyoming, United States - RVT98D197 | ecosystem: Environmental > Terrestrial > Soil > Contaminated >... | reverse complement strand
GACTCCGGTGCCTGTCCCGGACCACGATCCGGGATTCACCGAAGTGACGACTGGTTAAGGGGGCATCAATATTGATTAATGGCATTAGGTAAAAGTCTTTTCTCATAGAGAAAATTTAGAGGAATTAGCCTCTTGAGTCAAGAAGAAGGTTTCTACACCGGTGACCCCTCAGGGTGGAAATGGAGGGCCTCTTACTTAACACCCCTTAAAGAGCGGCTCTCTTTTTTCCATAAACGCTTTCACTGCTTCTTTCTGGTCGTCGGTTTCGCGAACAAGATTTTGCCCGTAGCTTTCGAAGAACAGAGATTGCCGCATCTTTTGGCGGACTTCTTCCCACATAATTTTTTTTATCATGCCGACCGTAACGGGCGGCATCCCGGCAATTCGCTCGGCTAATGATTTTGCCCGGGTCATCAGCTCTTTGTGAGGAACCACTCGGGTCACCAGGTTAATTCTTTCGGCTTCTCCGGCATCGATAATATCTCCGGTAAAGGACATCTCCATGGCCCTGTCCATACCGACAACCATGGGCAATAAGAATGTGGCCCCCCCATCCGGAATCAATCCGCGCTTAACCCAAATGGCCGAAAAGCGGGCGCGTTCGGAGGCCAGGCGGATGTCGCAACATAAGGTCAGGGTTAATCCGACCCCAGCGGCCACCCCGTTGATTGCTGCAATAACCGGTTTGTTTATTTTTCCAAAAGCCAGGGTAAAGTCGCCGACCAAACTTAAAAGCTCACTACGCCCGGTATCCATCTGCTCCCCGGAGGCACGGGCAGCCTGAATAGCCACATCCGCCCCGGAGCAAAAACCACGTCCCGCGCCTGTGACAATAAGGGCTCTCAGGTTATCATCGTTTTCAACCTCTTGAAGGGTCGAGCTTAACGATTTTCTCATCTCGTCATTGATCGCGTTCAACTTCTCCGGCCGATTCAGGGTCAGCACCGCAATGCGGCCTTCCTTATCCAGGATTGTTTCATTCCCTGCCATCCTTTTACCTCCCATTATCGTTAAATAAATAAGGGGAATCGAAGTCTTGAAAAATCGCTTTCCTTTACCCCTGTCTATCCTCTCATCAAGTTAACTGTAATATAAAGAATTCTCCCATAAATCACAATCTTTTTAAAAAAATATTGGGGTGGGGATATCTCACCCATAAAACTTATATTTCAAGACCTGCCCCGATCCCTTGTGTTTTTCCGTTATCGTTGGACTTGACTCTTGGGGAAATATGTATAATGATAAGACCTGTTTTTCTTCATCGTTCAAGTCGGCAAGGTTTAGGATGGCCGGGGGTTAATAAACTAATTATTAGACCATGAGAAGAAGGAGCGACCAATGAAGCTGGAAAATATTCAATGTATCGGAATCGTGGGTGGGGGGGTAATGGGCGGAGGGATCGCCCAGTCGGCCATTTTGGCCGGTTATAAAGTCATTCTACGCGATCTTAAAGATGAGATTTGTGAGAAGGCCAAAGACACCATAATCAACGGACGATTCGGCATTAAAACAGCCGTGGAGAAGGGAAAAACCACCCAGGAGGAAATGGACAAGGCCCTTTCTCTTCTTAATTTCACGACAAAGATCGAGGATCTGAAGGATTGTGACCTTATTATCGAGGCCATCGGAGGGGGTGCTGACGGGGCCATTGAAAATAAGGACATGAAACTCGCCGTTTTTAAAGAACTTGATGCGATTCTGAAAAAGGAGGGGGTGATCGCCAGCAATACTTCACGTTACACGATTACCGATCTGGCCGAGGTAACCCGTCGCAAGGACCGGTTTATCGGTATGCACCTCTTCAGCCCGGCCAATATCATGAAGTTGGTGGAGGTGATCTACACTAAGGAAGTGACCGAGGATGTGATCGTCCTTATTGAGGAGTTGAGTAAAAGCTGGGGGAAAACGCCCGTCCGGGTGAAAGATGTCCCGGGAGATACAGGGTTTATCGGTAACCGGGTTTTTGGGGCGGCCAGAAAGGAAGCCATGAAGATTGTTGAAGAAGGTATCGCAACGGCCGAGGATGTCAATACAGCCATGGAATTAGGCTTTCGCTGGCCTGCCGGTCCCCTGCCGGCCAAGCGACCCGGTGCGAGAAGCGGTTGGCAATAAAAAGGGGGATCGGGTTTAAATTTTTAATTTTGCGTGTGGGCTTTGAGGGCATCGATGATCCGGGGCCAAGCCCCTCCGTGAGGGAGATCGTGACCCATGCCCTCGATCAGCATCAGTTGCGCTCCCGGGATCGCCCTAGCCGTTTCCTTGCCCCCCTCCACCGAGACCAGGGGATCATCCGTTCCATGAACAACCAGGGTCGGCACCTTTACTGAAGCAAGCGCCGGGACTCGGTTGTCCTGCGTCCAAATGGCAACGAGCTGGCGGGTTATGCCCTGGGGATAAAAGCAGCGGTCATAGCTTTCGGCCGAGATTCTGCGGGTCCATTCTTCATCCATAGGAAAACCAGGGCCGGCAATGGCTTTAAAGACTTTAAACATGTGCTCGATGCACGCCTCCCGCTCTACGGGAGGAGGGGTGATAAGCAACCCCATTACCTCCGGTTTCGGTTGAGGAAGTTCCGGATTGCCGGTGGTTGAGTAAATGGAGGTCAAACTCAGGACACGGGAAGGATGCCGGGTGGTGATCGTCTGGGCGATCATTCCCCCCATGGACATGCCACAGAGGTGGGCTTTCCGGATGCCAAGGGCGTCCAGGAGCCCAACCGCATCGTCAGCCATATCTTCCATTGTATATGGCGGCTTGATCTTCTCGCCCCGGCTGAGTTTTCCGAATAGGTCCATCAGATCGGGCTCGCCGGCTTCCTCGAATTTAGTGGAAAGCCCCACATCCCGGTTATCGAATCGAATGACATAATAACCGTGTTCCGCCAGATCGCGGCAAAGATCTTCGTCCCAATGATTCAATTGCTCCCCCAACCCGATGATCAGAAGCAGCGGTCGGCCGGATGCGTTTCCGAAGGTTTCATATTCAATCTGAATCCCATTGGCATTCACTTTAGACATTTAAATACCTCCCTGTTGAACTTGACTGTGTTGTCAGAAGGGACATCAGAAGGATCGATGTTTCTAAAACAACTTATTTCTCCCCATTTGTCCGATTGATTCTAATTTAACCCAATTATTATACTCCCTTTTTTCACCCACTGCAAATCACAAAATCCCTTCGTCGCAAATCGGAATTATTATGCTTTTTTTCCACCCGTCTAAGGGGATATCCCGTCCCCAATTCCCATTTTCCTCGACGGCAGGACGACCGTTGCCGATCCGTTCGGTATCATAAATTTGCCGTCGTGATCCTCAAGGGTAATCGACAGGTCGACCAGGTGTTCCCCCTCCTGCACGTATTTTTTGACTACCTTGCCTTTGCACAGGGCCAGGGAATCCCGATACAACACCCCGCGAAGCTGGTCTCCCATCTTCTTGATGAACCCGTCGTCCCCCATCCAGTTCGAAATCATGCGTCCCAGCCAGGCCCGCATTTGCATGCCCAAACCATTGGCGCGGGGCATGCCGAGCCGTTGAGCGGCGGCGTCGGTCAGATGCCAGTGTGTAAAATCGGGCAAACCGCTCTCCGGATCGATCATATTCTTCCAGCTGTCCCGGTTGTGCGCCATATGCGTTCGCCAACTGACGCTTTTGCCCATTGCCGAGGAATAGGCGATTGCTTCCGCCAGGGTAAAAACGTGGTGTGTCGATGGAAGTTCGTCCCCTTCATTTACCTCCTCCCAGAAGCGCGGATTTCCGCCCCGAATTACTTCTCTTTCCGCCCGCCTATACCAGTCTTCCACTTCGCGACTGGAAAAGCGGCGAAATTGAGGCGGTTTCCCGACCTGGACCCTGTCCGACGAAGGCTCCTTAAGAACAACGGCAATCCCGGCAATATCCACTACGGCCACGACTTCGTCCCGTTGATTATTAAACACCCGGTTTCCATTGACTAAAAATTGTAAGGCGGTATTCTCCCGCGTGATGTCCTTCACCGACGTAGGATATTCAAATACCGTAAACCGGTCATCCTCCCGTATGATCTTAAACCATTCGACGGAAACTCCCGCATCGACCCGGGCAACATGAAAATCCAGATCTTCCGCCGCTTTGGCGATCCCGGAAAAGGGGGCAAGGGCACCCAGGAATTGAGGAGGCGCGATAATGCCGCCGTAGCGGCTGTTTTTTACATAATCCCGGTTGCGATACAGCGGATTGAAATCGCCTATGGCATCACAGAATTGTCGTATGGCGTCTTCGGTTGCCACCCGGCGCGTCATTCGGTAGGCGCCCATCTTATAACCGGTTTCCGGGTCAGGCCCATCAACCGTCACCGGCCGCGGCTTTCCTTTTTCCAGTTTCGCTTCAATTTCAGCAATAATGCCTTCCCTTATTTTTTTATCCGCCTTCGCCCGCTGTATTTCTTCCTCGGTCAGATATCTCTTCATGAATTGGACCTTTCGTCTATGACGCGTATTTTGATATAAGGGGAAAAGGATGTCCGTTTTTTTCCACTCCGAAGGCGTTCAAATCCAGGTCCGGATTTACCCGGCCTTTGAATTTTTAAAACCGGACCTTTTTGATTTTACGATTAAATCCTCTAAGACGGCAATGATGACTTTGGTTTTTGTATTAATGAGAGTACCCTTCATGGCCTCATCGATTAAATTTTCCGGCAAATCAAGAGGTGTTCTCATCATCGGCCTCCTTATTCATATGCAAAATAATAGCATCATATGCATTTGATATCAAGGTTTTCACAAGGAATGAGCAGGTTTTGACTAAATGGTCTTCCTGTGCTATTCTGTCGGGAATTTTCCAAGGAGAGGTATTTATGAAACCCGTTACCAATAATCCGGCCCAAACCACAGAGGCCTATATTGAAGAATTAAAAGAAGCTCTGACCAAAAACCCGGACTGCGGGACTTCCCATTATAACCTAGCCGTGGCTTTTATTAAACAAGGGCAATGGGATGAGGCGATCCTTGAACTCAAAGAAGCCATCCAAAGCAGCCCAAGTCTGGCCGAGGCCTATGTGGACCTGGGGGGGATCTATTTTCAGCAGGGGGATCTGGAAGGGTGTATTCAGCTAAATCAGGAAGCGATTAAAGTCAGGCCGAAGTTTTCCGTGCCTCATGGAAACTTGGGCTTTGCCTATCTACAGAATGGAGACGTCGAAGCCGCTGTCGAATCCCTGGAAAAAGCCGTTGCCATAAACCCGCAATTTATTCAGGCCCTGGCTACATTGGCCAGCGCCTATTTTATGCAAGGGCGTCTGGAAGAAAGTATTGCCGCCTCCCAAAAGGCCTTACAAATGGCTCCCACCTTTGCCGTTGCCCATAATAATCTGGCCTTGGCCTATTTTGAAAAAGGAGAAATTCAAGACGCCGTTGCCCATTGCGATCAGGCCATGACCTATGGATTTTCGGTTGATCCCCGGTTCTTAGAAGTGCTTGAGCCTTATCGAAAAACAAAGTGAACAGGGATGAAGCATGAGGGACGAGGGATGAATCATCAACCCGTCGTTTCTTTTCTATTTTCCTCCCTTTTAGGGAAAAAGCCCTTTACCCCGGACCGGCTAAACAGCCGGCTGCCTTTGTCTCAATCCGGTCTGGCCGAACCGGAACAATCCTCCTGGACCTATGGTGAATACTTCCAGACCATACATGAAGTCCTTGCCGAGGATTCCTATCGATTGCTTTTGGAGGCCGTCAGGCGGCAATTAGCCGTCCCAGTCCCCTATTCAAGTTTACAAAAAATTCTCGTTTATGCTGAAAAGCATGGGAACTGGTATCATCCGGCCAAAATAGAGGTCATCACCCGTCAAGGATGCGCCCGTTTTGTTTTGAATGCGGCTCTGACCGAAAGAGGACGGGCGGTCATGTTTCAGGAGATTCGGGCCTTAAACCGTCTTTCCGAGAAATATGACTACCCCTATCTGCCGACCTTGTATTTCCAGGCCGAATCGAGAAAGGTCTCTTCTTTACAAAGTCTTGGAGGACGTTCCTTGAGTTTGTTTCTGGCGGAATGGTTTGGAGGATTCCAGGAGTTTCACCTTTCTATCGATCCTGTTGACGGGCGTCAGAAACTGATCCTTTGGGATGGAAGCCCAAGCCCCAAGTATCTCTCCGGATTACAAGCTAAGCAGGTCTATTTTAAGATTTCAAAAATGCTGACCCTTTATTATGACCACGAGAATTATGAACAGATCTTTCCCTGGCATCATGGAGCCGGTGATTTTGTAATAAAAATTAAAGGAGACCGGATCAAGGTAAGATTGGTGACGGTAAGACAATACGGGGCCTTGGCCGACCCCCAGGAGATGGCCGTCGAAGAGGCCCTGCTTTTCTTTTTTTTAAACCTTTCAATAAGAATGAGGTTGGATCGGCTGGACGGGGTTGGGGAAATCGTCTGGTCCGGCAACGAATGTCTGAATATGACCTGGGAAGGGTTCCTGGAAGCCCTGTCGATCAAAGAAAAGGAAGGGGTTCTGTCTCCGGGGTTTCAAAAAAATTTCCTGAAAGATCTGCACCGGATTTCCGTAGCGTCCTTGACCGAACGGTTTTTCGCCCTCCTGGAGTCTTATGATCCGGCCGCCCCTGATCTGCCTGTCATCAAAAACCATATTATTTCTCATATTAACCGGGTCCATGGGGCCATTCAAGACCCGGGGAAATAAGGGTCATCAGGGGACCTCAGAATTTTTTCCGAAATCGCTTTTTCGATTGGTAAACGGCCCAATAAATTTTATCCCAATAACTTTATCTTGACAAAATCCTTGAATTTATTATTATTAATATGGTTATGGAACATTTTAACGCAGACAGATTCGTATCAAGCGGGGGCCGAGGGGTTGCTTTTTACCGAGTTATCAACACCGGGTAACGACATAAAAATAATGGCCGAAAATGAAGATTGGAATATTATCCGATACCCATTTGACCCGGGTAACACCGGAATTTAAACTTCTCTTTAAGACCTATTTTAAGGATGCGGATCTTATCCTGCATGCCGGGGACATGGTCGGTCTGCCGGTGTATGAATTTTTGCAATCCATGGCGGTTGAGGCGGTCCAGGGGAATATGGATGAAGGGGGTTTAAAGAGCGTCCTGCCGTCCAAAAAAATATTTACTTTCGGCGGCTTTCAGATCGGATTGATTCACGGTTGGGGTTCCGCCCATGGGTTGGAGGACCGGTTGCTTCCTGAGTTCGACCACATTAATTGCCTGGTGTATGGTCACTCTCACAAACCGGCCAATTACTGGTCCAACGGGGTGCTTTTATTTAATCCGGGGTCCGCTTCCGGAATCGGTTTTTTCCGAAAAAAGACTATTGGACTTATCCATATTAACGATTCGGACATAAAGGGAGAAATCCTGGAAATATAATAGGATAAAGGTTTCAAGGATTCAAGAAAAAACAGGCAATAAAATCTTATTATTTATAGCCTCTGGCCCGGAGCCTATTACCCCTAATAAATCGATTCCCCTTTTTGGTTAATCCAATATCGGGCAAGTCGGCAGGTTGGGCAAGGAAAGGATATAGAAAGGATTTCGGAATGAAGGTGTTGTGGGCCCCTTGGCGAATGGATTATATCTTGAATAATACGAAAGACAACGGCTGTATCTTCTGTCCGGGGAAAAAAGAAAATCGATCGGAACGATTCATCCTTTTTATGGGAAAACGCTCCCTAGTGATGATGAATAAATATCCTTATATCAACGGTCATTTATTGGTGTCCCCCTTAAGACATGTGGCCGCCCTGGATCAGTTGGAAGAAACTGAAATGACCGCCCTGATGACTATGGTCGGCCATTCGGTGGCCATTTTGAAAAAGATCATGAAGGCCGAAGGATTCAATGTGGGCCTGAATCTTGGGAAAGTGGCCGGGGCCGGGGTGAAAGATCACCTTCATTTTCATATCGTTCCCCGTTGGAACGGGGACACCAATTTTATGACGGTCTTTGGGGATCTCCGGGTGATCCCCGAATACATGGAACAAACCTACGCCAGACTGCTTCCATTGTTCAAAAAGGTCAAGGAGGATTGCCATGCGCACCGCTAAATTGTATTTCTATGGTTTCCTTGTTTTGCTTTTTGTCATCTTTGTCATTCAAAATTATTCCACCTTAACTTATAGCGTCTCCCTTCGATTGAACCTGGGCATCCTGGCCTTGGAATCGGTTCCTTTGCCGTTTTTTTTGATTGCGCCCGTTATCTTTTTTACCGGCCTTCTCCTGGCTACGGTTATCGGGTGGGTGGATCGCCGCCGCCTGTCCAAGGAACTGAGGCAATTAAAAGGCGGCCTGCGCGAGCCTGAATCTAAGACGGCACCTCATGAGGAACCACCCGCACCTTCTTCTCCCCCAGGCGAAACGGGAAATTTGACTTCGGAAACCAAACCCTCTACTCACTCTTAATTCCCTTTTTGTTCATGACCAAAATTACCCCCATGCTGGAACAATACCTGGAGATCAAGGAAAAATACCAGGACTTTGTCCTTTTCTATCAGCTGGGGGATTTTTTTGAGATGTTTTATGAAGACGCTTTGCTGGCCTCTCGGATTTTGGAAATCACTTTGACCTCCCGCCACAAAGGGGACCGGATGGATCAGATCCCCATGTGCGGGGTCCCGGTTCATGCCGTTTCGGGTTACGTTGCCCGAATGGTGGAAAAAGGGTACAAGGTGGCCCTGTGCGAACAGGCCGAAGACCCCACCCAGGCCAAGGGGATCGTGCGCCGTGAAGTGACCCGGCTGATTACACCGGGACTTTATATTGATGAGACTTCCGGTAAAAGCAACCGTTATCTGGTGGCTCTTTCTTCCGATGAGACGCGCATTGGACTGGCCTCGGTGGACTTGGCCACCGGAGAATTCCGGATGACGGAAGTTGCCGACCGGGAAAAGGCTTTTGAAGAAATCGGCCGGATCGACCCTTCGGAAATCCTGATCAGCCGGGCATTAAAACAGGATTCTTCCTCCAAGCCTATTCTGGATCGACTGTCCGCTTATTTCCTGACCTATGGAGAAGAAGGGCCTTTTGAAAAAGGACGTGCCCAAGATCTGCTGATCAAACATTACCAGGTCCAAACTCTGGCCGGTTTCGGAGCAGGAGCCTTAATCCAAGGAATTCGGGCCGCGGGGGCCCTTCTTTTTTACCTGATGGAGACCCAGAAGGGGAGTGTGTCTCATCTTCAGCCATTGCAGGTTTATTCCCTGTCTCAATTCATGGTTCTGTCCGAGACCACCCAAAGACATCTGGAATTGACACAGACTTTGTATAGGGGGACCCGGCAAGGATCTTTAATTTCGGTGCTCGATCAGACTATGACCGCCATGGGCAGTCGAAAACTTAAACATTGGCTTAACTATCCCCTGCTGGAACTGGAAAAGATCCGGCAGCGGCAGGATCTGGTTGAGGCCTTTGTTGAAGATTCCGTCCTGCGTCAGGCCCTTCGCGCTCACCTCAAAGAGATTTATGATATCGAACGGTTGGTCGCTAAGGTTTGTCTGAATCAGGCCGGTCCGAGGGACCTGGTGGCCTTAAAAAATTCCCTCCTCCATCTGCCTTCAATCGGCCGGATTCTGGAGGAAAGCCCGCACACCAGGTTGAAGGAAATAGGATCCGGATTGGACCCCCTGCCTGAAGTAAGCGACCTTATTGCCCGGGCCGTTCTGGATGAACCCTCCTTGAATTGGAAAGATAAAGAGGCCCGGATTATCCGTCTGGGCTATCATTCGCAACTGGACCAGTATTTGACGGTGAGCCGGGAAGGCAAAGAATGGATTGCCAAGTTAGAGGCCCAGGAGAGGAAACGGACCGGGATCAATTCCCTGAAGATAGGCTATAACCGGGTCTTCGGGTATTATATCGAGGTCTCCCGGCCCAACCTTCCGATGGTTCCTTCCGACTATCAGCGGAAACAGACCCTGGTCAACGGGGAACGGTTCCTGACCCCGGAGCTTAAAGAATATGAAGTCATGGTCTTAGAGGCGGAAGAAAAACGTTGGCAACTGGAGATTGAGCTCTTTCAGGAGGTTCGTCGCCAGGTAGCCCGGGAAAGCTCCAGGCTGCAACAAACGGCAGGGCTTCTCTCCGACCTGGATGTTCTTACTTCATTGGCCCAAACGGCCCAGGAAAACCGATACCAGAAACCCATCTTGAATGAAAGGGATGCCATTTCCCTGAAGGAAAGCCGGCATCCGGTTATTGAAAAGAATCTTCCGGCCCAGCGTTTTGTCCCCAATTCCGTGGAACTGGATAATGAAGAACAACAGATGATCATCATCACCGGCCCCAATATGGCCGGAAAATCCACCATCCTTCGCCAGACGGCCCTGATCTGCCTGATGGCCCAGATGGGTTCCTTCGTCCCGGCGGAAAAAGCGGAAATCGGCTTGATCGACCAGATATTTACCCGGGTAGGGGCCTCGGATGATCTTTCCTCCGGTCAAAGCACCTTCATGGTGGAAATGCAGGAAACGGCCCAGATCCTCCATCAGGCCACCGAGCGGAGTCTGGTCTTGTTGGATGAAATCGGAAGAGGAACCAGCACCTTTGACGGCCTGAGTATCGCCTGGGCCGTGGCCGAACATCTGCATGACTTAAAAGGAAAAGGGGTAAAAACACTTTTCGCCACCCATTACCATGAATTGACCGACTTGACCCAGACTAAAAAAAAGGTTAAAAACTATCATGTCTCGGTAAAAGAGTATAACCAACAGATCATATTTTTGAGAAAGCTGCAGCAAGGGGGCACCAGTCGAAGCTACGGGATACAAGTGGCCAGGCTGGCCGGTATCCCTGTGCCGGTGATTGAAAGGGCTCGGGAAGTACTGAAAAACTTGGAAAAAGGGGAGTTGGATTTCTGGGGCTTCCCTGCCCTGGCTTCTTCCAGCCGGACGAGGGTCTCCCATCCGGCCCAGATGGAACTCTTTTCCGAAGGGGGGCAGATACTCCGGGAAAGATTGAAAGCCCTTTCCATCGATGACCTGAGTCCTCTTCAGGCCTTGCTGACTTTAAAAGAGTTGAAAGATCTTATTGAAAAAGAATAGAATTCCAAATAGTATCCATCAAAGGGTTCAAAGGGTCAAGGATTCCAGGATTCCACTGAAAGGTATTGAAGTTAAAACCCTTGAATCCTCAAATTCTGTCCCGCCTATGGCGGGATCGAATCCTGTTTTCTTACGAAACCCTCCTGTCTCTTTCGGACACCCAAAAAGCATGAAGATTAATTTCGCCGAACCCCGGACGCCGAACGCCGAACGGTATTTTCGTAATGAACGGTTGCGGTTCCTTCCGATCTTCATACTCCTGGGGATAATTTGGCTGCTGGGGGGAGCGGTCAATCAGGCCCAGTCCACCCCGGTTGATAATGAAATTGAGACCAAATACAACCAGACTCGGGAGGCCTTCTTTGCCCTTGATAAATCTCCTCAAAAAAAACAGCGTCAATATTGGCAGCCCATGATCGATAGCTTTAAGGAGATTTATAAACAGTATCCCCAAACCGTCTGGGGAGAAAAATCCATGTTCATGGTGGGCCGGGTTTCATACGTCCTCTACCAAAGGTCGGGGATGGAATCCGATCTGGACCTGGCCCTCGATCATTTTTCACGTTTCGTCAATCATTACCCACAAAGCTTTCTCGCCGACGACGCCCTTTTTTTATCCGCCGAAATATTTTTTCTGCACAAAAAAGACCGGGAAAAGGCCCGACAAACGATCCTGGGTTTGATCAAAACCTATCCGAAAGGGGACATGAAGAATCGAGCCGAAGACCTGTTGGCGAAGCTGGACCAGAGCGGCCTTTTATCCGAGGCGGATAAGGCCGACCTGTTCAAGGAAGAATCATCCATAGAAGTGAAGAAGGCTCCGGCAGAGATAGAACGCCCAAGGAAAAGCTATCCGCAAGTGACCGGCCTGCGTCATTGGTCCACCCCTCTTTATACCCGCGTGGTGGTGGATGTTGAAGAGAAGATCTCATATCGTCAGAGACTGCTCAAAAAAGATCCGGCGATCGAAAAACCGGAAAGGCTGTATCTGGACCTCTATCCGGCCCGACTGGCCTTAGGCACTTCTCCGCTAACCATTCAAGATGGGCTTTTGAAGGGGGCCCGAATCGGCCAATTCGACGCTTCAACCGTTCGATTGGTCCTGGATATTGAGAGTATCAAGGGATATAAGATATTTTTCCTGGAAAACCCTTTCCGATTGATCGTGGATGTTTCCGGAAAAGAAAAAACCATGGCCCAGCCTGTCGAACCTCCCGGCCGGGAAAAGAAACTTTCCTTGGCCCAGCAGTTGGGGTTGGGGGTAAAACGTATTGTCATTGATCCTGGTCATGGAGGCAAAGATAAAGGGGCCAGCGGCAAGAACGGTTTATATGAAAAAAACATAAATCTTAAAATAGCCAAAAAATTATCTCAACGGATCAAACAAGACCTTGACATGGAAGTCTTGTTGACCCGGGATTCGGATCATTTTATCCCGCTGGAAGAGAGAACGGCCATAGCCAACACCAAGCATGCCGACCTGTTCGTCTCCATCCATGTCAACGCCAGCCCCAATCCTCAAGCGGAAGGTTTTGAAACCTACTTTTTAAACCTGGCCACCGATGAAGAATCCATTCGGGTAGCGGCCTTTGAAAATGCCACCTCGACCAAACGGATCAGCGATATGCAAAAAATACTCAAGGATCTGATGCTGAATACCAAGATTGATGAATCTTCGCGTCTGGCGGGTCATGTTCAACAAAACGTTGTTCAAGTTTTGAATGAAAAATATTCCCCGGTAAAAAATCTCGGGGTCAAGCAGGCCCCTTTCTATGTCCTGATCGGCGCCCAGATGCCCGCTATTTTGATAGAAACCTCTTTTATTTCCAATGAGCGGGAACGGGAACGATTGTCTCAGGATGACTATCTGGACCAAATCGTCGAAGGTCTGTTAAAAGGGATCGAAGGTTATATCAAAGAGATCAAACTGGCCGGGACGTGAAGGGGAAGATAGTAAAAATGATTATGGCAAAGCCGGTTCTGGAAGTAATGGTATGAAATCCCCACCTCCATGTTTGGGACAATACTCGGTCGGTTGGGTCCCTTCAATATAAAATTCTTCCTGTTTTATTGGGCATTCCTGAGTAGCTAAGTAGCCGGTCGTAGGGTCAATTAAGGCCGATACAACCGAACCCGGAAGGGGGAAGTCCATGACCGGTTTGTCGGCCAGAACCGACCGCATAAATTGGGCCCAGATCGGGGCACAAACCGCCCCGCCGGTAAAACCCTTTCCTACGGGTCTGGGCTTGTCATAGCCTACCCAAATACCCGTTATCACCTGAGGGGTATACCCGATAAACCAGGCGTCCCGATAATCATCGGTGGTCCCTGTTTTTCCGGCCGCCGGTCTTTCCTGACTGAAGGCGTGAACGGATTTAGCCGTCCCGTAAATCAACACATCCTTGAGCATCTGAGTCGTTACATAAGCGGTGGCCGGAGAAAGGACGGAATTGACTACCGGGGGATTTTCCAACCAGGTATTTCGGTTTCGGTCATAGATACGAACAATGGTCCTGGATTCCGGACGCGAGCCCCCATTGGCCAAGGGGGTGTAAGCCAATATCAGATCATTAAGAGTGACCTCTTCGGTTCCCAGGGCCAGGGAAAGGTCATTGGGGGAACGCAAAGAAAGGCCCAACATTCCGGCAAAGTTAACGAAATAAGGGACACCGATGGTATCCAATACTTTTACGGTTATGATATTATTGGAGTAAGCCAGGGCCTGCCTGAGCGTTAGCTCCCCATAGAGTTTTCTTTCATAATTCATCGGCTTCCATATTTCATGATTGCCCCAACTATAAGCTACCGGCGTATCATTCCATAGGGAACTGGGAGTAATCCCTTTCTCCAGGGCAGCGGCATATATAAGAGGTTTAATGGCTGATCCGGGCTGGCGTTTGGCATAATAAGCCCGGTGATAAGGATTCTGTTTGTAATCCACCCCTCCAACAGCCGCCAGAACATCGCCGGTGTTGGAATCCAGGCACATCAAAGCGCCTTGTAACTGAGGGGAAATTCGTCTAACCCCTTCGCTCAAGACCTTTTCGGCCAGCTTTTGCAGAGGCAGATCCATAGCAGCGGTGACTTCCAAACCGCCTTGTTCGATAACCTCCGGTCCAAACCTTTCGATTAACTTGTTCCGCAGATGAGCCAGATAATACGGGGCTTCCCCGGTTTTGATGACTGCAATAGGTCGGGTTTTCAGTTTTTCTCCCTGTTGTCGGGGGATCATCTTGAGTTCTACCATGCGTTGCAGGACCAGGTCTCGTCGACCTCGAATTTTGGCCGGGTTCCCCAACGGATTGTAACGGGACGGGGCCTTGGGTACTCCGGCCAACAAGGCGCATTCGGCCTCATTCAACTCCTCCGGATTTTTGTCGAAATAGAATTGGGCGGCCTGGGCAATACCCCAGGCCCCATTACCAAAATAGACCTCGTTAAAATACATTTCCAGGATTTGATTCTTGGTGTATTTACGTTCGTATTCCATAGCCAGGAGACCTTCCTTAACCTTCCTCTGGAAGGTTTTCTCCCCGGACAAGAGCTTATTTTTAATCAACTGCTGGGTGATGGTCGACCCCCCCTGGGCCATTTTCCCTTTGACCATGTCTTTGACCAAGGCCCGGGCGATCCCCCGAATATCGATCCCCTTGTGTTCGTAAAAACGGGCGTCTTCAATAGCCACCAGGGCCTTTTGCAAAAAAACAGGTATTCGGTCAATGGGAACCCAGTATCTTTTTTCCGGCAGGATCCTGCCGACGAATCTTCCCTGATTGTCAAAGACCTTGACGGTGCTGTAACGGACCGGCAGGGGGGGGAAAGTGGCGATTTTTTCCTGGGCCCAGGTGAAAGATCCAAGGGCAATGCCCCCTAATGAAACCATCAATACAACCAAGGGCATTTTTTTAAAAACAGACTTTAAGGGAAACAAAATAACCGGTCACTCCTTTAGAAAAAATCGAAAACCCTTGCCAATAAAAAAGTATAACAAATTTCTTGACAAAACAACCAAAAAAAAATAAGTTTAAAATTTTTAATGAGTCCATAATGGACCCCAAATCCCTTTGTGAGTCATTCCGGTCCCGCTGGTAGCGGGATAAACTCCAGCCGGAATCCAGAACTTTAAATGAGTTAAAATTCATCTGGGTCCCGGTGCCTGCCCCGGACCTGATCCGGGGTTTTCCGGGGAGACGACTTTTGCTGCTTTTTACGAGTTTGTCGTCTTTATATTGGGCCGTTAACTCAGGAGGTAGAGTATCTGCCTTTTAAGCAGAGAGTCGCTGGTTCGAGTCCAGCACGGCCCACCATCCGCGTCCCCATCGTCTAGCCTGGCCCAGGACACCGGCCTTTCACGCCGGCAACACGGGTTCAAATCCCGTTGGGGACGCCATAGCCTATCCAAGGGTTAGCCGATTTGGCTAACCCTTTATTTTTTGTAATGCCATCCTCATTTTTTTTCAAACCCGAATGAGTCTCCTGACGGATGGAAAATCAGTGAAAAAAACCGATTAAAATAGATGATTGTTTTGCCGGAGGCGAAATCCTGTTTTTTTGTTCAGATCTGTGATAACCAAGGGGGGAGGTGCTCCGGAAAAGATCCGATCCCGGAAATAATGTTATTTTATTTGAAAGGAAATGAAATGGGAAAATCAATGGAAATAATCATAGCTGCTGCGGTGATGGTAGGGTGGGTCATCGTATTGGT
>Ga0214473_10005095_pt1 | contig 15761 bp, 27 predicted proteins | sample RVTome_7_FD_203509 | JGI IMG/M metagenome (GOLD analysis project Ga0214473, IMG submission 203509) | Soil microbial communities from uranium-contaminated site in the Upper Colorado River Basin, Wyoming, United States - RVT98D197 | ecosystem: Environmental > Terrestrial > Soil > Contaminated >... | reverse complement strand
TTCGCTACCAGGTTACCGGTGAGCTACTGGAGCAGAGCGGCATCAGCCACCAGACCATTGACAGCCGGGGCAAAAGTCAACTGAGCCAGATGATGGGCTTAGTTTACCTCGGCGATTGGGTTAGCTACTATCTGGCCATGCTAAACGAAATTGACCCCACGCCGATAAAGGCCATCGACTACCTGAAGAAGCGCCTGAGCCAGGTAAAGAAAGGAGGTGAGAGCAATGACTGAAATCCTGTATCTCCAGTTCACCTGAGTTTGAAACAATTGGCTCGGTGCAAGTTTTGCATCAGTCATTTGCTCGCAGAACCTCCGTTTCCGTAATATCAGGAGGCTTATGGCTATTTAGTGCATTCTCGAGGGAATGCCTCCTGAAGCGATGGTGCGGAGTTTCTGGGCCATCGCTTTTTTATTTAAAAATAAACAAGGAGTATAGAAATTGACAACTGATAACAGAGAAATGTGGGCGGAATTAGGTATAGACCTGAAACCGCATGATGCGCTTCTTAATGCTTTAGGCCCGATCTTTCAAGAAGTCTATCTCTCGCAGAAAAACCGCCCCGAAGGTATGGGATTTTTTGACTTCGTCGTTGGCGATATACACGGTATCAGAGTACGAGAACTGAGGCAACATGCCATGAATGGTGGCAAAGTAGTGGCTACTTACTGCGTATTCGTTCCTGAAGAGTTTGTCTGGGCTGCCGATGCTATTCCGGTGGGGCTATGTGCCGGGACACAATTTTCCATTCCGATAGCTGAAGAAATCTTGCCTAGCAATACCTGTGCCCTTATCAAATCATCGTTTGGTTTCAAGCTGGGACGTATCTGCCCTTATGTGCAGGCAAGCCATCTTATCGTCGGCGAGACAACCTGCGACGGTAAAAAGAAAATGTTCGAGATTCTTAATCAATATCAGCCGGTCTATGTTATGGAGGTCCCCAATAAAAAAACCAAATTGAGCCGAGACCTCTGGTTAGGGGAAGTTATCGCCTTTAAGGATGTTGTTGAGAATCTGACGGGAAACAAAATAACTTTGAATAAACTTACTCAAGCGATTAAGACGGTTAATGAACGGCGCCGCGCGCTGCAGCGGCTCTACAACCTTCGCAAAGCCAGGCCGGTACCGATAAGCGGTAAAGATGCTTTACTGGTAACGCAGGTATCCTTCTATGACGATGTAACCCGTTGCATTACACAGGTGAATGCCCTTTGCGACGAGCTGGAAAAGCGGGTTGACTCGGGGAAAGGTGTAGCTCCGGCCAAGGCGCCCCGCATTCTCATCTCAGGCAGTCCCATGGCTATACCTAATTGGAAGCTACATCACATCTTGGAAAGTGCCGGGGCTGTTGTGGTTTGTGAGGAATCATGTACTGGTACCCGCTTCTTCTCCGACCTGGTTCAAAATGAGAAGCCGCACACTGTGGAGGAGGCATTGAAATCAATAGCCGAACGATACCTGCAAATACACTGTGCCTGTTTTACCCCTAATGAAGAGCGTTTCGACGACATTGTGAAGCTGGCCAGAGAGTACCAGGCTGATGGCGTAGTGCACTATAATCTTCAGTTCTGTCATACCTACGCCAATGAAGCAGTCCAGGTGGAAAAACGACTGGCTAAGGAAGGTATTCCCTTACTGCGTATTGAAACTGACTACAGTGACGGGGACACCGGCCAACTCAGAACCAGAGTTGAAGCCTTTTTGGAGATAATACGCCGCTGATGTTTCTGGCTATCCCCCTGAGCCACAAGCGGTTGGCGCTCCTGGTGCCGCCCTTGTGGCGAAGGGGTTTTGCGCTGAATAACGCTAAAATTAAAAATAATATGGAGGTTCGATGTGACACACAAAGTATTTCTTATCCAATCGGAGGGGCTAGGGAGGGGTGATGAACAACTGGGCTCCATGCTCATGGCTAACTTTCTTCGATTGCTCGGTGAAAATGAAGACAAGCCTGGCAGCATGATATTCTGGAATACCGGAGTACGTCTTGCCTGTGAAGGCTCCCCTGTTTTGCACCGTTTGAAACAGCTTGAAGAACAGGGCGTGGAGCTTCTGGCCTGTACCACCTGCCTTGAACACTTTGAGCTGACGGATAAGCTGGCAGTCGGCGAACCGACAAATATGATGAAGTCCATTCAGTCTATGCTGAATAGCGACGTCGTCAGCCTGTAAATAAAGCAATTATCACTTTTATACATGGACGGATGGAAGCAGATATAAGAACTCAATCCATCTTCTTGGGAAACCAGCCTGACCTCTTTGCCCACCAGAAGGCGAGATAGGTGGCTAAAACAGTGGACACCACCAGAAGGGTGATATACCAGCCCCTATCAGCCGGCGTCATGGCGAAAGCCGAATTGCCGAAGATGGTTGCCAGCGTGTTGGGTACAAGCACTGCCGTGCCCAGAATGGTCAAATATGTAATAATCATCGCCATCCTGTTGTTAAGAACCTGCAGCTGATTGTTGTAAATCGACTGCAATACTTCCAGCCCTGAAGCCAGCACTTCTGATAAGTGCTCAGCCAGACCTATCTGCTGCTTGACATCCTCAGCCAGCATCCCTACCTGTTCCAACAGACGCGTGTCATCAGAGATTATCTCAGCATCTCCGTAGCGCACATCGTGCAGCACATCAACTGTCTCCCATAGTGCGTTCAGGTAGCTGATAAGCGCATGTTTCATGCCATAAATCTCCGGCCCCAGTATGTTGCGCGGAGTCTCGGGGTTCATCAGCCGTTTGTTCAGCTCATCACCGTGTTCCTCAATCTGGCGCAGGTGCTCGAAATTTCGGTCGTTGTTCTGGTCGATTATGCGTATGAGCAACACGGTCAACTTGTCTTCTGGAGAGGCATCGATAGGTATTTTCTGCAATACTTTACTGGAATACCGGCGCAAGCGGCTGAATCTACGGTCTACATCCACCGGGTGAATGGTCAGAATGAGGTTCTTTCTCAGAAGGAGTAGTGTGGTGTGAGTCTGCACGTCAGGGTGTTCGTGCAGTCGAATCTGAATGGAGGGAAGCTTCAGCCCCATCTCGGTATTCAAATCTTCGTAAAGCAGGCGAGATTCTCCGCTTAGCGACGAAATAAGTTGATCGCTGAACCCCAGCAATGTGCCGGAAATGCAGGCTTGTTTTTCAAAATCGTCGGTACGGAAGTCCACCCAGGCAATTATAGCTCCGCTAAGTATCTCCAGAATGCGAACCGGCGAATCGGCTTCATCCATAAAGAGACTGCCGTCGGAACATATGGCGGCGCAGAACCATCCTTTCTGATGGTTTTCGGTAATGGCAGGCTTATCCGCCTGACAAATTGTATCGGCAATGAGCAGGTCCTTTTCCACGTCGCTCATTACGTTGGCAGCTACTACTTTGGCGCGTTTCCGATTTATAGTTTCTTTTGCCATTGATTTCCCCGTCGCATTATCTCAGGCAAGTCAGTATCAGTCAAGCCCGCCCGGCAAGTGAAACCATGCAAGAAAATAAGAATTATAAAGCTGGTGAAATCTAGTTAAAACTGGGCTGCCTTCACATAAAAAAATGGATAAATAAGAAGAAGCAGGCTTATACCGGTTTTCCAAGTCGGGAAGCTTTAGCGCTTGGTATACTGAGGCGCTTTGCGGGCGCGCTTGAGACCGTACTTCTTGCGCTCTTTTATTCGAGCGTCGCGGGTCAGTAAGCCCTCCTGACGCAGCAGGGGCCTGAACTGCTCATTGCCCTTAACTAAGGCTCGCGCAATGCCATGTCGAATAGCTTCAGACTGCCCGGTGACACCGCCGCCGGTCACCTTGATTTCAACATTGAACTTCCCTGCGGTGTCAGTAGTCTTGAAGGGTTGCTCGATGTTGTGGCGATGTTCAAGGCGAGGGAAAAAATCCTGGTAAGGCTTACCATTGACCATAATCTCTCCCTTGCCTGAAAACAGTTTCACTTGCGCTATGGCGCACTTGCGCTTGCCTGTGCCACGGTCATATGTCTGAGTAGTCACTAGATTCAACTCCCCTTTGCAGTTGTTTTACTACCGGCGACCTGTGCCTGATGAGGATGGCTGTCACCGGCGTAAACTTTGAGCTTCTTAAACATGGCTCTACCCAATCGATTATGCGGTAACATGCCTCTTACTGCATGCTCAATCACTCTCGTCGGGTGGTTCGCCATCAATTCTTCGTAAGTCTCGGCTTTAATGCCGCCCGGGTATCCTGTATGATGATAATAAGTTTTTTGCTTTGGTTTTTTCCCGGTGACTCTGATTTTAGTTGCGTTGAGCACAATGACAAAATCGCCGGTATCAAGATACGGAACGAATATCGGCTTATGCTTGCCCATGAGCAAGTTTGCTACCTGTGTGGCCAGCTTGCCCAATATCTTTCCCGAGGCATCAATAACATGCCACTGGCGTTCGACATCTTTAGCTTTGGTTGAATCGGTCTTCATATTGCCAGCTCCAGATTGCCGGGGTAATTAACTTTAGTCAAGAAAAGGCCACAAGCCGGTGCCGTCGGTCCGGCCAGCCCCAGCAGCTTTGCCTCCATAATCTGATTAAATTCATCAAGTCCTACTTTACTTAAACCTACCCTTATTAGCAAGCCAATCGTATTACGGACCTGATGAGGTAGAAATGAATTTGCCATCATATTATAAGTGACCAGGTCATCCTTTTTTGTCACCCTCGCTTTATAGACAGTGCGCACCGTGCTTCTTAGCTTGCCCAGAGCTGTGGCGAAGGAGGCAAAGTCATGTTCGCCTTCAAGAAATTTACATGCCTTATTCATAATTCCAGTGTTCAACTTTTTGGGCACAAAATAAACAAAACCCTCGGATAAAGGCGACCGAGTCGAGCTATTCAATATGTAATAATCATATTCTCGGCTAACAGCATCACGCCTAACATTAAAATCCATATTCACCTTACAAGCGCCCTTTACTACAATATCTCTCGGCAGATAGTAATTTAAAGCTCTAATAAAAACCTGTGGAGTTAAGCCGGATTTAGTCCGGAAGCTAACTACCTGGCCTCTGGCATGTACGCCGGTATCAGTCCGGCTGGCAGCTATCACCCGGCTGCGTTCTCCGGTAACTCTCCGTATAGCCTCTTCCAGCTCAGCCTGAATTGTAGGCAACTTAGCCTGCCACTGAAAACCATAATAATTTCTGCCGTCATACTCCACAACCAGAACAATCTTGTTAACGCTGTTAAAGAGCTTCTCCAATAGGGTTTATCGTTATTCTACCATTTGAATTTGGGCTAGCCGTGCCCCGTCACCGACCCGCCGTCCCAACTTAACTATCCTGGTATAACCTCCGGGACGCTCCGCATATCTCGGTGCCAGCTCGCTGAATATCTTATCGACAAGCTTCTTATCGGTAACAAAAGCCAGGGCCCGCCGCCTGGAAGCCAGGCTGCCTTCTTTACCCAGGGTAATCATCTTTTCAGCCAGACCTCGAATCTCTTTTGCCTTGGCCTCGGTGGTGACAATTTTCTCGTATTTAACTAAATCAGCCACCAGGTTACGGTAGAGTGCCCAGCGCTGCGCCGTAGGCCTGCTCAGTTTTCGTCCAGCTACACGATGTCTCAATCTTCAGCCTTCCCTTCCGAATTTTCAGTATCTTCCTCTTTCTTAGAAGCCGCAGCCCTTGATGCTTTCTTCTTCTCTTTAGCCTCGGGGATGAAAGGCAGGTCAAGATGTTTAAGAGCTGTCTCCACTTCTTCTCTGGATTTAGCGCCGAAGCCGGCTAAAGCACAGAGGCCATCCAGACCTTTCTCCAAAATCTGACCTAATGTAGTAACGCCGCCTCTCCTCAAGCTGTTATAGGTATGCGTTGATAAATTCAACTGGTCTAGAGGCATCAAGTACTGCTCCGGAGGAATCAGCCTTTGCCATACTATTTCAGCTCCTTCCTGGGTTATAGCTTTAGCCAGTTCGCGGAAGCAACCAAACTGTTCTATCAGGATAAACGCGCTCTGGCTAACCGCCTCTATCGGAGATATGGAGCCGTCAGTCCAAACCTCCAGTACAAGTTTTTCCTGATTACTGCCCTCTCTAAGACTGCTGGGCTCCACCGAGTAATTAACTTTGCGAAGCGGTGTGAAAATAGCATCTATAGGAATCGCCCCAATAGGCAGGCTATCGCTCGAACTGGCCGGTATATACCCTCTGCCTATCTCGACATTAAACTCGACGTCCAGCTTAGCCTCAGGGGCATCCAGAGTAGCCAGATAAAGTTCCGGATTAACAATCTCGAAATCTGCCGTCTGTTTAATATCACCAGCCCGAACTTGTCCTTCTCCTGCTGCCTCCAGTCTTAACTTCCCGGAACGCTGGGCAAGATGACGAAGCCGTATGGCTTTAACGTTAAGCAGAAAATCTATTGTATCTTCTTTAACATGGGGGATGGTTGAGAATTCATGCTGGACACTCTCAATCATAACCCAGGTTACCGCAGCACCTGGCAGAGAGCTAAGAAGCACCCGGCGTAATGCGTTACCTAATGTAACTCCGAAACCTTTTTCCACAGGTTCAGCAACGAAACGGCCGTACGTTTCGGTGCCTTCAACACATTCTACTTTTGGTAGTGCTAAGCCAGCCAAGAGGCCTCCTTAACGAGAATAGTATTCAACAATAGCTTTTTCATCGAACTTGACTTCAATATCCTCAGCTGTGGGCAAGCTAACAATTTGGCCTTCCAGTTTTTGTTTGTCTAATGCCAGCCAGCCGGGAATAGTCCTGCCCTCAATTTCCTGGACCAGTATTTTATAGTATTCATTCTTAGTGCTACTCTCCCGCCAGGCGATAGCATCACCGGGCTTCACCAGGCAAGAGGGGATATCCGTCTTGCGGCCGTTCAAAAGAAAGTGACCGTGGCGTACTAGCTGTCTGGCCTGAGCGCGGGAACTAGCAAAGCCAAACCTGAAAACCACATTGTCCAAACGTCTCTCAAGCAAAATTAGAAGAGTCTCTCCTGTTATGCCGGGAAGTCTTTCAGCCTCGGCAAAGAATTTGCGAAATTGCCGTTCCATAAGTCCATAGGTATAGCGCGCCTTCTGTTTTTCCTGTAACTGAACCCCGCGGTCAGACTTTTTAGCACGGCGCTTGCTGACACCGTGATAACCGGGGGGAACATCCCGGCGCTCAAAAGCGCATTTGGAGGTAAAACACCTGTCCCCTTTGAGCATCAATTTATCGCCAACACGACGGCATAAGCGACATTTAGCGTCTATATAACGTGCCATTTCTAGACTCGCCTTCTCTTACGAGGTCGGCAACCGTTATGTGGAACAGGGGTTACGTCCTTAATTCCGGTGACTAAAATCCCCGAAGCCTGGATGGCTCTGATGGCCGCTTCGCGGCCGCTGCCGGGACCTCGGACAAATACCTCTACCTGACGCAAACCGTGTTCCTTAGCTTTCTGAGCCGCTCCCTGGGCTGCCAACTGAGCCGCGTAGGGTGTACCTTTTCGAGAGCCTTTAAAACCAGCAGTGCCGGAACTCCCCCAGGCGATAACTCCACCTTTCTGGTCAGTAAGAGTGATGATTGTATTATTAAAAGAAGATTGGATATAAGCTTTACCTTCAGCTATCTGTTTGCGCTCTCGCCTTCTTACGCCGGTTTTCTTTTTCTTAGGCATATACTTTTCATCACTCCTTTACTTCTTAGCCGTTCCACGCCTTTGTCCGCGGCCAGCCACTGTCTTGCGGAGTCCACGCTTGGTCCGGGCATTGGTTCGCGTTCGCTGTCCTCGCACCGGTAGTCCACGACGGTGCCTGAGACCACGGTAACTGCCGATTTCAATAAGTCTCTTGATATTAAAATTAACTTCCTTGCGTAGCGCGCCCTCTACTTTATACTCTTTATCAATGACCTCTCGAATACGATTAACTTCTTGCTCGCTAAGGTCCTTCACCCTGGTATCAGGGTTTACACCACTGGTAGATAAAATCCGATGGCTTAAATTAGGACCTATACCATAGATATACTGCAAAGAAATCTCTACTCTTTTATCTTTTGGAATGTCTACACCGGCGATACGTGCCATATATTACAACTCCTGCATTATCCTTGACGCTGCTTATGTTTGGGGTTCTGGCAAATAACCCGAACCACTCCGCGGCGCCTGACAATCTTGCATTTATCACATCGACGCTTAACAGAAGACCGCACTTTCATTTAATCACCTTAAAGCAAAAAACCCTATAATAATAAACTTTGTTACCATTTATGTCAATAAGCAAACACTCATCCCTACTTGAACCGATACGTAATTCTCCCACGATTCAAATCATAAGGCGAAAGCTCCACTAACACCTTGTCTGCCGGTAATATTCTAATATAATGTTTCCTCATTTTACCCGAAATATGTGCCAGAACCTCATGTCCGTTCGCCAATTCCACGCGAAACGTAGCATTAGGTAAAGATTCAATAACTATGCCTTCAACCTCTATTGCTTCCTTCTTAGGCATACTGCACTTCTATATATATTATAATAAAGTCAATATCTCTGCTTCATCCTCGCTAATAGCGATAGTATGCTCAAAATGTGCAGCGAGGCTGCCATCTATAGTTAGTACTGTCCATCTGTTGCCGGCAAGCCGCGTCCGCCAATCGCCGATAGTCACCATCGGCTCTACTGCCAAAGTCATGCCCTTTCTTAAAACAGGCCCTTCGCCGGGGGGGCCAAAGTTCGGTACTAATGGATCTTCGTGCAAGTCTCTACCTACTCCATGTCCCGAATACTCTCGAACCACAGAAAATCCACTTGTCTCAACATAGTTCTGGATAGCCGCTGAAACATCTCCCAGGTGAGCACCGTTATGCGCTTCCTTTATGCCAACCATCAAGGCGGCTTCAGTAACGGCTACAAGTTCCTGAGCTTTAGAACTAATTCTACCTACCCCAACCGTTATGGCTCCATCGCCATGGAAGCCATTAACGATGGCACCAAAATCCAGCGAGACGATATCACCGCTATTCAACTCCCGCTCTCCAGGAATGCCATGTACAATCTCATCATTAACTGAAACACATAGATATGCCGGGAATCCTCGATAACCTTTGAAAGAAGCTTTAGCCCCGCATTTCTTCAGTTCACTTGCAGCCACTGAGTCAAGGTGGCTCGTTTTAATCCCCGGCCTTATTTCTTCTGTCAATCTTTGTAAAGTTTTCGCTACGATTTTTCCAGCCTGACGCATAATAGCCACTTCCTGCGGTGACTTTATCACAGTCATTTAGCTTTCACCGACCTGGGCCCGAGAACATTAATTATTTTCTCGGATACAGGCTCAATACCACGATTACCATCTATTGCAGCAAGCTTACCCTCCACTTTGTAATAATCAAGAACCGGGGTAGTTTGAGCGAAATAGACTTTAAGTCGCTCTCTTACCGTTTCCTCGGTATCGTCCGACCGTTGATATAGCTCGCCGCCACATTTATCACACTTCCCAGTAACCTTGGAGGGTGAACTCACCTGATGATAAGGCGTTTGGCACTTTCGACATATCCACCGCCCACTAAGACGCTTAAACAGCTCTTTTTCAGGTACCTCAATATATATTGCTTTGTCTATAGCCTCGCCACGACTGGCTAACATCTTATCAAGTGCCCTGGCCTGCTCAACAGTTCGAGGAAAGCCATCGAAAACACACCCGCTCTTACAATCAGGCTCATTCAGCCGTTCTGAGATTAGCTGAATGGTCACTTCATCAGGAACAAGGGCGCCTTTGTCCATGTAAGTTTTGACTGACTTCCCCAGCTCAGTTCCTTTTTCTACTGCCTGTCTGAAGAGGTCACCGGAAGCTATATGAGCCAAACCCAATTTTCGTGAAATCACGGCGGCTTGAGTTCCTTTACCTGCCCCTGGAGCACCGAGAAAAACTAAAAACATTTATCTTCCTACTTCAAGAAACCTTCATACCGGCGCATTGTCAGCTGCGCCTCAATTTGTTTCATGGTATCTAAAGCCACACCTACAACAATAAGAATACCCGTGCTGGATAAAGTCAGCACACCGATATCCGTAACCTCCCGAACCAGGAACGGCATTACCGCTACGGAGGCCAGAAAGAGAGCCCCACCCCAGGTTATTTTATTAATTACATTATTGAGGTAATCGGTGGTAGGTTTCCCCGGCCGTACACCGGGTATGAAGCCCCCTTGACGTTGTAAAGTCCGCGCCAGGTCCATTTGCTCAAATATAACCATAGTATAGAAGAAGGTAAAAGCTACCACCATTAAGAAATAAACAACCCAGTAAAACAAACCCACAGGTAGAGGTGTATTCGGGCTGAACCACGTCTGAATTGTGTTAGCAAAATTGGGAGGTTCTCCCGTGGGTTTGGCGAAATAACTGGCAATCGTTCCCGGGAAAATCATCAGTGACAGGGCAAAGATAAGTGGTATCATTCCGGCAGTATTCACCCGAAGGGGAATATGAGTGGCACCCGATTGGCGGTACATGCGAGCTCCACGGAAGGCGGTTCTCGCATATTGCACCGGAATGCGGCGATGACCCTCTGTAAATATGACGATAAGCGCCACCGTAGCCAAGCCAACAATAAGAAAAACGATCAGGCCGACAAGGTTCTGTCTGGCTATAAGACCTCGACCCACCATCTCCGGTAAACCGGCCACAATTCCGCCAAAGATTATTATGGACACACCGTTTCCAATGCCTCGCTCGGTTATTAGCTCACCGAGCCAGACAAGAAAAACAGTCCCGGCCGTCATGGATAGTATTATAGCCACGGTTTGCAAGGCTGCAGCTTGCGCCACCGCTCCCTGGCTGCGCATGAGCGCCAATTGGGCATACCCTTGAAGAGCTGCCAGAGGTACAGTCAACCAATGTGTGAATTGATTAACCCGGCTCCTACCGGCTTCCCCTTCTTGAGATAAATTCCGAAGGGCTGGGATTACCGGAACCAGTAACTGCATAACGATTGAAGCAGTAATGTAGGGATAAACTCCCATAGCTGCCACGCTGAAGTTCCTCATGGCGCCGCCACTAAACAGGTCAAGCATACCCAGCAGTTGATTCTGCTCAAAAAGCTGCTGCAAGGCAGCAAGGTCAACACCCGGCAGCGGAACGTGAGCGATGAAGCGAAAAACTACCAGCATACCTATGGTGAAAAGTAGACGCCGTCTCAGATCCGGAAGGGAAAAAGCATCAAACAACGCTTGAATAAGACGGGGTCTTGAGCTCACTTGCTGCATTTAAATTGCCTCCACTTTACCACCAGCAGCCACAATCTTCTTTTCAGCAGCGGCGGAGAATTTGTTGGCCTTTACTACCAGCGGACGGTCAATATCACCGCCGCCGAGAATTTTAACCGGATACTTGAAAGTCTTGATGAGCCCGATATCAAATAACTCTTTAGGCGAAATATCGGTGTTAGGAGAAAAGGCTTTAAGCTCTCCCACATTAACTATGTTATATTCGGTTTTAAAAATATTAACGAAGCCGCGTTTTCTGGGTAAACGTTTTATTAAGGCAAGCTGGCCGCCTTCAAAACCAAGGCGAACCCCGCCTCCTGAGCGTGCTTTCTGTCCCTTGCAGCCTTTGCCCGAATAAGAGCCATGTCCGCTGCCATCGCCACGCCCTACGCGTTTTCTCTTATGCGTGGCACCTGCCGGAGGCTTCAAGTTATGCTGCAGCATTGCTTACCACTTCCACTTTAACTAAATGACTGACTTTAGCTATCATACCTCTAACCGAAGGCGAATCTTCCTGCTCTACTGTTTCATTAAGACGATGAAAACCCAGAGCTTTCAAGGTTCGTTTCTGTACTCTGGCAAATCCGATATCACTCTTTATCCATTTAATACGCAATTTAGCCATTCGACCTGGCCTCCCTAACCTCAAGCTCAGCTTTACGTCTGGCTACCGCTGCCTCAGGGTTTTCTAAGCTAGCCAAAGCCAATATCGTCGCTCTAACTACATTAACCGGATTAGAGCTACCCAGAGACTTGCTAAGTACATCCTTTACACCCGCAGCTTCAAGCACCGCTCGAATACTGCCGCCGGCGATGACTCCAGTCCCGGGTGATGCCGGCTTAAGTAATACCTTCGCCGCTCCCGACTTAGCCAGAACCTCGTGAGGTATGGTAGTCGCTGACATAGTTACTTTATAAAGCCCCTTCCGAGCTCTAACACCAGCCTTGCGAATTGCCTCGGGTACTTCCTTGGCCTTACCCAAGCCAAAACCCACATGCCCGTTGCTATCGCCGACAACTACCAGCGCCCTAAAACGAAGACGCTTACCGCCTTTGACAACCTTGGTTATGCGGTTAAGTGACACTAGCTTTTCGCTAAGTTCAAGCTCGCTAGCATCAACTCGGGTTTTTTCTTGAATTAACTTTTTAATTGCTTTCATCTGTAAACCTCAAAAATCCAGGCCAGCTTTTCTGGCAGCTTCCGCCAGAGCTTTAATTCGTCCATGATACTTACAGCCGCCTCTGTCAAAAGCTAACTGTTTAATGCCTTTGTCTAGGGCACGCTGAGCCACGAGGGAGCCGACTTGTTCAGCAACTTCCGTTTTTTTCTTTCCCGTGATTTTGTCCTTTATGTCTGTGTCCAAACTGCTCGCCGAAACCAGTGTATTCCCGGTGGAATCGTCTATAACCTGAGCATGAATATTTTTCAAGCTGCGGAAAACGCAAAGCCTCGGTCTAGCGGTAGTACCGATTACCTTGGCTCTAACCCGCGTGTGCCTTCGCTTTCGCGCTACTCTTGCATCTGTCTTAACCGCCAATGCTTATTATCCTTTCAGTGCTGCCTTGCCCGCCTTGCCGGGTTTCAGACGGAGTCTCTCGCCGGCGTACTTAACACCCTTGCCTTTATATGAGTCCGTAGGCCTTATAGCTCTAATTTGAGCTGCGGTCTCGCCCACAAGCTCCTTATCAATGCCAATAATCTTGATACGGTTAGTCCCTTCCACCACAATCTCTACACCAGCTGGTGGCGAAAAATCTACCGCATGGCTGAAACCTATTTGTAGCGATAGTTTATTGCCGGCTTTCTGTGCCCGGTAGCCAACGCCACTTAACTCAAGAACCTTTTCATAGCCTTTAGTTACACCCTCAACCATGTTAGCCAAAAGACTCCGGGTTAAACCGTGCAAAGCGCGATGATTTCTATTATCGGTAGGTCGCGCCACTATCAAACTTCCATCCTTTAACGCAACAGAAATATCAGGGTGGAACAAGCGTACCAGCTTACCCTTACTCCCCTCCACAGTCACTTCATTGCCCTTAATATTGACTTTGACACCTTGAGGCACGGGTATAGGCATTAATCCTATTCGAGACACTAATTATTCTCCCAAAGCTTATTTACCAAACATAGCATAGCAATTCACCGCCGAGGTTTTTACGCCATGCCTCTTGACCTAACATAACACCTTTGGACGTTGACAAAATGGCGACGCCCAACCCACCATAGACGCGGGGAATTTCCCGATGGCCAACATATAGCCTGAGGCCCGGCTTACTAGCTCTTTCCAAACCGGCAATTGCAGGGCGTCCGTTTATGTATTTTAGAGATATCTTGATTATCCGCTGCGGTTTGCCCTTGAGAACAGTATAATCGGTTATAAATCCCTCATCTTTAAGTATTTTAGCGATAGATAGCTTAATTCTCGAAGCTGGCATCTGCAAGCTGTCATGGTGTGCCATGATTGCGTTCCGAATTCGAGTTAACATGTCGGCTATCGGGTCAGTAATCATTAATTTATGCCTCCAGCACTTTCAATCACCAGCTAGATTTTCTAACCCCCGGGATTTCACCTTTCAAAGCCAGCTGCCGAAAACAAATACGGCACAAACCGAATTTGCGCATATAGGCACGCGGCCTGCCGCATAATTTGCATCTGCTTCGGTGCTGCACTCGGTACTTAGGAGGACGCTGTGATTTTAAAATCATAGATAACTTTGCCATCGTATGAGAACCTAACTCCTTCTAAAAGGCATGCCTAGAGACTCAAGCAAGCTCCTGCCTTCCTCATTGCTGTTTGCAGTAGTGACAATGATTATTTCGAATCCTCGTGGCTTATCCACTTTGTCATAGTCAATCTCAGGAAAAACTATCTGTTCCTTAATTCCTAAGGTATAGTTGCCTTGGCCATCAAACGAATCTCGGGACACTCCTTGAAAATCCCTCATCCGCGCTAAAACAACACTGACAAGCTTATCGAAGAAGTCATACATCCGTTGGCCCCGTAGTATCACCATCATGCCGATAGGCATGCCGGCTCTGAGTTTAAAGGCAGCAATAGACTGCTTGGCCCGAGTGATTACTGGATGCTGTCCCGAAATAGCCGCCAAATCTTTTTCAGCGCTTTCCAAAGCCTTCGGGTTTTGTGTCGCTTCGCCTAAGCCGATATTCAGCACGATTTTGCTGAGTCTTGGCACCTGCATCACATTCTTATACCCGAACTTACCCATCAGTTCGGGCACTACTTCCTTGTTATACTTTTCCTTCAATCGGGATACTGCCAAAATGCACCTTCCAATTAGTCGATTACTTCATCACAGGAGCGACAAATTCTTGCTTTTCTACCATCAGTGAGAAAACGGAAGCCCACCCTGGCTGGCTTATTACATTTGTTGCAAATCAATATGACATTAGATACGTCTAGCGGTGCTTCTAACTCAATTATGCCAGCCTGCCTAGCTTGACCTTTAGCTCTGGAATGGCGCTTAATCATATTAACGCCTTCTACTATAACCTTATCGTTCTTAGGCAAAGCCTTTCGTACCTTGCCCTTCTTTCCTAGGTCTTTGCCGGCGATAACGAGAACCGTATCATTTTTCCTAATCTTCATTTCACAGAACCTCAGGAGCCAGGGATATTATCTTCATAAAATTTTTATCTCGGAGTTCTCTGGCAACGGGACCAAAAATTCGAGTCCCTCTGGGGTTGTTTTTATCATCTAAGATAACTGCGGCGTTGTCATCAAATCTAATGTAAGAACCATCCGGGCGATGATGCTGCTGGGATACACGCACCACCACTGCTCTAACGACCTCGCTCTTTTTGACCAGACCGCCGGGTATGGCTCGCTTCACGGTACCTACAATAATATCGCCGACACTAGCATATCGCCTCCGCGTGCCGCCGGGCACGTTGATACACATTAACTGCCGGGCTCCGGTATTATCGGCTACTTTTAGTCTGGTATAAGGTTGAATCACTGTTTTTATTCCTGACTGAATTTATATTACTTCCGCCGGCTCCTTCTCAGCCACTTCCCTTCTGCCTACTACTTCAACAACTCTCCAACATTTATCTTTAGATAAAGGACGTGTTTCAACAATTTTTACCACGTCACCAACTTTACAGGTATTAGTCGCGTCGTGGACCTTGAATTTGGAGGCATCCCTGACCACCTTCTTATAAAGAGGATGACGCCTTAAACTTTCCACCAATACTACGACCGTTTTATCCATCTTATCGCTTATTACGGTGCCGGTTCTCGTTTTTCGTTTCTCTTTCATAAGCTATCTTATGCCAAGCTCCCTCTCTTTTATTATCGTCTCCATTCTGGCGATTTTCTTCTTGACTTTAGGCAGCTCACGATGATTGGCCAGTTGCCGAGTAGATAAGCGAATTTGTAAATTAAAAAGCTCCTGGCGAGATTCACCTAAGCGCTTCAATAATTCTGCATCGGCTAAAGCACGAACTTCATCGATTTTCAACTTGTCGCCTCTTCTTTAACCGTCTCTTTGGCTACAAACCTGGTAGCAATAGGCAGCTTATACGAAGCTAAA
>Ga0214473_10005093_pt1 | contig 15767 bp, 12 predicted proteins | sample RVTome_7_FD_203509 | JGI IMG/M metagenome (GOLD analysis project Ga0214473, IMG submission 203509) | Soil microbial communities from uranium-contaminated site in the Upper Colorado River Basin, Wyoming, United States - RVT98D197 | ecosystem: Environmental > Terrestrial > Soil > Contaminated >... | reverse complement strand
CCGTGGTGTCGGCCCGGGCCGCCGAGTCGGCCGCCAGGGCGGCCAGCGAGTCGCGCACCGCGGCCTCTGCCGTGCGGAGCGAGTCGTACGCGGCGGGGAGCAGGACCGTGTCGAGGGCCACCGGAGTCGAGTCGGGCAGGAGCATCGCCGTCACCGCGCCCGAGTCCGGCTCGCCCGGAAAGAGGTGCTGGCTGAACTCCAGGCGGACGGTCACGCTGTCGAGTTGGGTGGCGGTGCGGAGCTGGGGACCGACGGTGTCGTGCACGAAGGCCCACAGCGTCCGGGTGTCGGTGGAGTCGAGCCGGACCGTGACCGAGTCGAAGGCTTCGCGCCGGTCGCGCCGCCGGTTGCTGTTCTCGTCCACCGTGCCCACCAGGAGGTAGTCGCCCGGGGGCAGGGCCCGCAGCGCGAACTCACCCGCGGAGTCCGCCTGGGCGGCATAGACCAGCGAGTCGGGCGTTCCGGCGCCGCTGATGGCCTCGACCAGGGCGCGGAGGGCGAGGCGCGCGGCCGGCCAGTTGACCACGGTGCCGGAGAGGCGGGTGTCCGGGATGTCGGGGCCGGTGGAGAAGATCAGCTCGTGCCCAGCCGTGAGCCGGTTGTTGCGCAGGTCGGCGATGCCGGGCAGGAGCCGCACCTGATAGACCGTGCCGGGCCGCCAGCCGCCCTTGGGGCGCACCTCGATGCGGTTGCGTTTCCACGAAACCTGAACCCGCTCGGGGCGCGGCGAGACGAGGACCAGGTCCTCCAGCTTGCCGCCCGACTGCTCGCTGATCACTTCGTCGAACCGGAACTCCGCCGCGTCGCGGAACCCGGGTTGCACCGTGCCGGAATCCGGCACCACGGCGACGACGGTCGGCGGCCGGAAATCGGGCGGCCCGCCCGGCGGCTCCTGCGGTTTGGCGCAGGCGGCCGCGAGGGCTAGCAGCCCAAGATGTGCAGCTTGCCGGCCAGGGCAGCCCGCTGCTCCCGCCACGTCGCCTCCTTCACACGCTCCCGTTCGACCACGTCGGCCGGCGCCCGCCGGAGGAAGTTCTCGTTGCCGAGCGTCCGGGCGGCCCCGGCCAGCAGCTGGTCCACCCGATTCAGCTCGTCCCGGAGGCGGGCGCACTCTCGCCCAACGTCGATGGCGTCGCCCAGCGGCACGAACACCGACGAGCCGTCGCCCAGCACGGCGTGCGCGCCCACCACGCCGGCCGGCACCGGCCCGATCTCGAGCCCCGCGATCCGGGCCAGCCGCTCGACCGTCGCCTGCTCGGCGTTGAAGGCCTCGGCCGCGTCGAGCGAGGCCGGTTGCACCACGGCCCGGACCGTCTGGCCCGGCGCGACGCCGTACTCCGCCCGGATGTTGCGCACGGCGCCCACCAGCGACTGGACCGTCGCGAAGCGGCGCTCGGCCTCGGGGTCGGCCAGGGCCGGAAGCGCCGCGGGCCAGCGGGCGCCGGCCAGCAGCGGCTCCCGGTCGCCCGGGAGGTGCGACCACAGCGTTTCGGTCACGAAGGGCATGACCGGGTGGAGCAGCCGGAGGGCGGTCTCGTACGAATAGGCCAGCACGGCCCGGGCCTCGGCGCCGCCGCGCAGCGTGCCGTAGAGCCGCGGCTTCACCTGCTCGACGTACCAGTCGGCCAGCTCGTCCCACAGGAAGTGGTAAATGCCGCCCACCGCGTCGTTCAGCCGGAAGCGCTCCAGCGCCTCGGTGGTCTCGGTGATCGCCCGCTGGGTGCGCGACAGGATCCAGCGGTCGGCCAGCTCGAGCTGAGCCGGGTCGAGCGTGCCGGGGTGGGCGGCCGGACCGTCGAGGTTCGAGAGAATGAACCGCCCGACGTTCCACAGCTTGTTGGCGAAGTTTCGGCCCGGGGCGAAGCTGGTCTCCAGGTCCTGGGGGTCCAGGATCACGTCGGTGCCGATGGCCGATCCGGCGAGCATGGTGTAGCGCAGCGCGTCGGCCCCGTATCCCCGCACTACCTCGAGCGGATCGACTCCGTTGCCGCGGGACTTGGACATCTTCTGATGCTGGGGGTCGCGCACGATGCCGTTCAGGAACACGGTGGTGAACGGCCGCTCGCCCAGGAAGTGGTAGCCCGCCATGACCATCCGGGCCACCCAGAAGAAGATGATGTCGGGGCCGGTCACGAGCGTGTGGCCGGGATAGTAGCGCTCGAGGTCGGGCGTGGGCCGGGGCCAGCCCAGGGTGGCGAAGGGCCAGAGCCACGAGGAGAACCACGTGTCCAGCACGTCCTCGTCCTGGCGCACCGGCGCGCCGCACCGGGCGCACGCCGAGGGCGGCGACTCGGCCACCGTGATGTGGTCCGCGCCCGCCTGCTCGCAGTACCACGCGGGGATCCGGTGTCCCCACCAGAGCTGGCGTGAGATGTTCCAGTCCCGGATGCCTACCAGCCAGTTCTCGTACACGCCGCCCCAGCGCTCGGGCACGAAGCGCAGCCGCCCCGCCCGGTAGGCGTCGAGCGCGGCGCGCGCCAGTGGGGCCATCTTCACGAACCACTGGTCCGAGAGCCGCGGCTCGACCACGGTGTGGCAGCGGTAGCAGTGGCGCACCGCGTGGCGATAGGGCTCGACCTTGACCAGCTGCCCGTTCCGCTCGAGCGCCTCGACGATCCGTTTCCGGGCCGCGACCCGATCCAGCCCCCGGAGGTCGGCCGGCACGCGCTCGACGTCGGCCATCTTCGCGTCGGCGGTGATCACCGTGGGCCGGTCGCCCCCCGGATCCAGGTCGCCGGCGATCTCGAAGTCATTGGCGTCGTGGGCCGGCGTGATCTTGAGCATGCCGGTCCCGAATTCCCGCTCGACCGTGGGATGCGTGCCGATGGAGATGCGTGTGCCCGAGAGCGGGATCTCGACCATGCGGCCCGCCAGGCCGGCGTAGCGCTCGTCTTCCGGGTGGAACGCCAGGAAGACGTCGCCGAACATCGTTTCGGGGCGGGTGGTCGCGACCACCACGCCACCTGCCGCTCCCGCCGCTTCTGCCGCGGTGGAGGCGGGGAGGAGCCGGTACCGGACGTGATACAGCTTCCCGTCCGTCTCCTCGAACTCGGCCTCCTCGTCCGACAGCGAGGTATGGCACCGCGGGCACCAGTGGATGACCCGGTAGCCCCGGTAGATCAGCCCTTCCTGGTGGAGCCGGACGAACACGTGCCGCACCGCGGCGGAGTAGTCGTCGTCCAGCGTGAACCGGGTGCGCGACCAGTCGCACGAGGCGCCGATGGCCTTGAGCTGCTCGAGGATGGTCCCGCCGGTCTCGTGCACGTAGGCCCAGACCCGCTCGACGAACCGCTCGCGGCCCAGCGACTGCCGGCTGTGGCCCTCCTTCGCGACCAGCCGCTCCACCACGTTCTGCGTGGCGATGCCGGCGTGGTCGGTGCCCGGGAGCCACAGGGTCTTGCGTCCCCGCATGCGCTCGAACCGGATCAGCGCGTCCTGGATCGTGTTGTTGAGGCCGTGACCCATGTGCAGCCGGTCGGTCACGTTGGGCGGCGGAATCACGATGACGTAGGGCTCCGCGGGCGCCGCGTCGTCCGGCGCGAACACGCCGGCCTCCAGCCAGCGCCGGTACACGGCCGCCTCGATCGCGGCCGGATCGAACTGGGGCGCCAGCGGCGAAACGGTCATCCTCGGGGGCGCCGCGCCTCGGACCGGGGGGGCCACCTCTAGCCGCGGCGCGACGCGGGCGTGGCCGGGGTGGGCGGCAGGTCGGTCCCCTGGAGCAGGATGCGGTTCACCACCACGTCTACCCCCGGAACGGCGCGGGCCACGTCGCCGGCCGCCCGGCGGGCCAGCGCGTCGGTGACGGCGCCGGTCAGCTCGATCAGGCCCTCGCCGGCGGCGTGGACCTCGAGATCGAGGTCCCGGGTGGCTTCGTCGGTCCGGAGGGCGTCGCGCACCGCTCGCTCCAACTGCTCGGGCGAAGGCCGGCGGCCCGAGCCGCTGAGGCGCCCCAGCGCCTGCTTGACTCGGTCGGCGTGGACGTCGCCCACGCTGCCGCCCAGCACCGCCCCGCCCACGAACCCGAGTGCGAATCCCGCCACGGCCGCGAGCGTCAGGCCGAGTGCGCCGTCACGATCGTCGTCCCGTGCCCTCACCGCTGCTCTCCCGTGGCATCCTCTCGAAGGGTCTGCTACAATTGAAGGTTGTCGCGACCGAAGAATGCGCAAACGCGCGCGGCGACGCAACGCCGAACCACAGAGCTCATGCCCGACACGATCAGCCTCACCCTGCCCGACGGGTCCGCGCGCGCGGTGCCCGCCGGCACCACGCCCCGCGCCGTGGCGGAGAGCATCGGGCCGCGGCTGGCGGCGGCCGCCCTGGCGGCGCGGGTGGACGACGCCGTGTGGGACCTGGACCGACCCCTCGGGCGCGACGCCCGCTTCGCCGTGCTCACCGAGAAGGACCCGGCCGCCCTCGACGTGCTCCGGCACTCGGCCGCGCACGTGCTGGCCACGGCGGTGCGCCAGCTGTTCCCGGAGGCCCACATCGGCTTCGGCCCGGCCATCGAGGACGGTTTCTACTACGACTTCGCGGTGCCGCGTCCCTTCACGCCGGACGATCTGGCCGCCATCGAGGCCCGGATGCGCGAGGTGGCCGCGGCCGACTACCCCTTCCAGCGGGAAGAGGTCTCGCGCGACGAAGCCCGCCGCCGGTTCAAGGACGATCCGCTCAAGCTCGAGCGGCTGGAAGAGCTGCGCGACGACGAGGTGATCTCGGTCTACACCGACGGCCCCTTCGTGGACCTGTGCCGCGGCCCGCACCTGCCCGCCACCGGAAAGCTCCGGCACTTCAAGCTGCTGCACGCGGCCGGCGCCTACTGGCGGGGCGACGAGCGCCGCCAGATGCTCCAGCGCATCTACGGCACCGCCTGGTTCAGCGCCGCCGATCTCGAGGCCTATCTCCACCGGCTGGAAGAGGCCCGCAAGCGGGACCATCGCGTCCTGGGGAAACAGCTCGACCTGTTCTCGATCGAGGAGGTCGCGGGGCCCGGGCTCATCTTCTGGCATCCGCGGGGGGCGCTGATCAAGTTCCTGCTCACCCGGGCCGTGGAAGACGACAACCTGGCGTCCGGGTATCACCTGGTCTCGACCCCCACCATCACCCGCGAAGAGCTGTTCCACATCTCGGGGCACTTGCCCCTCTACGCCGCCAATCAGTATCCGCCCATGGCGGCGGGGGCGGGTGAGGCCGAAGACGTGCGCTACCGCGTGAAGCCCATGAATTGTCCCATGCACTGCCTGGTGTATCGGAGCCGGCAGCGGAGCTTCCGCGACCTCCCGCTCCGCCTGTCCGAGGTCGCCAACCTCTACCGGAACGAGAAGTCAGGCACGCTCCACGGGATGCTGCGGGTCCGGGGCCTCACCATGGACGACGCCCACATCTTCTGCACGCTGGAGCAGGCGGAAGACGAGATCTTCCTCTGTCTCGACCAGGTGGAGCGGGTCGTCCGGAAGACGTTCGGGCTGGAGCTGGATTTCGAGGTGTCCACCCGCCCGGCGGAGAAGCTGGGCGACGACGCCGCCTGGGACCGGGCCGAAGCCATCCTCCAGGGCGCGCTGGACCGGAAGGGCATCACCTACCGGGTGGACGCGGGCGGCGGGGCGTTCTACGGGCCCAAGATCGACATCAAGTTCAAGGACGCCATCGGCCGCTTGTGGCAGGGGCCCACGGTGCAGCTCGATCTCCAGTTACCCGAGCGGTTCCAGCTGGAGTACACCGGCCCCGACAACCAGCCCCACCGGCCGGTCATGATCCACCGGGCCCTCTACGGCACGCTGGAGCGGTTCGTGGGCTGCCTGATCGAGCATTTCGCGGGCGCGTTCCCCCTGTGGCTGGCACCCATCCAGGTCCGGCTCCTCCCCATCACCGACACCCAGGTGGAGGCGTCGGAGGCCGTGGCGGCCCGCTACCGCGCCGCCGGCGTCCGGGCCGAAGTGGATGCCCGGAACGAGACCCTCAACTACAAGATCCGCGATGCCGAGACGCTCAAGATCCCGTACATGGTGGTGGTGGGGCCGCGCGAGGTCGAACAGGGCACGCTCGCCGTCCGGACCCGCGGGGCGGGCAAGAAGCAGGAGATCCTCCCGGCCGAAGCGTTTCTCGAGCGGGTGCTCGACGAATCCCGCCGCAAGAGCCTCGCGCTGGGCGAGGGGGGATGAAGGACGTTACCTTTTCATCCTGAGCAGATGCTTCGAGGTCGCCGTGACTGATACGGATCGAATACCGGTAATCGTGAGCGCCACCCGCACTCCCATCGGCAAGTTCCTGGGGGCGTTGGCCCCACTGACCGCGCCCCAGCTTGGCGCCATCGCGATCCGCGAGGCGGTGAAGCGGGCGGGCGTGTCGCCCGACGCGGTGGACGAAGCCATCATGGGGCAGGTGGTGCAGGGCGGGACCGGCCAGGCACCGGCGCGCCAGGCCGCGATCCATGCGGGGCTCCCCGGAACGGTGCCGGCGCTCACGGTCAACAAGGTATGCGGGTCGGGGCTCAAGGCCGTGATGCTGGCGGCCCAGGCCGTGAAGGCCGGTGACGCCCAGTGCATCGTGGCGGGCGGCATGGAATCCATGTCCAGCGCCCCGTTCTACCTGTTCGGCATCCGCAACGGCGTGAAGTTCGGCCACCAGAACCTGGTGGACGGGGTCATTCACGACGGGTTGTGGTGCGCCTTTGGCGGGGTGCACATGGGTGTCCACGCCGAGTACACCGCGGCCAAGGCCTGCGTCTCCCGGGCGGAGCAGGACCAGTTCTCGCTCGAGAGCCAGAACAAGGCCGCCGCGGCCATGGACGGGGGCAAGTTCGCGGCGGAGATCGTGGCGGTGGAGATCCCCGGCAAGGGTGGGGTCACGCGGGTGACCCAGGATGAGCCGCCGCGGCGCGACACGACGCTCGAGGCCCTGGCGAAGCTCAAGCCCGCCTTCCAGAAGGATGGGACGGTTACCGCGGGAAACGCCCCGGGATTGAACGACGGAGCGAGTGCCGTGGTGGTGATCTCGCAGGCCTTCGCCAAGGCGCACGGACTCAAGGTGATGGCGCGCATCACCGGGTATGCGACCGGCGGCGGCGACCCCAAGGATCTGTTTTTCGCTCCCATCGTCGCGGTGCGGAACCTCATGGCCAAAGAGGGCACCAGCATAGACGACTACGATCTGATCGAGGCCAATGAGGCCTTCGCCGTGCAGGCCCTGGCCGACGGTAAGGCGCTGGGCTGGGATTGGGACCGGGTGAACGTGCACGGTGGGGCCGTGGCGCTGGGCCATCCCATCGGCGCGAGCGGCGCGCGGGTGCTCACGACCTTGCTGTACGCGCTGGCCGACCGCGGCAAGCGTACCGGTCTGGCGACTCTTTGTCTGGGTGGCGGCAACGCGGTGGCCCTGAGCGTGGAGCGGGTATGACGGAAACGACGCGAACAGTCGAGCAGGCGCTCTCCCCTTCGCTGGCCCTGCGGGTGGCGGTGGCCGTGGTGGCGGGCGCGGTCCTGGTGGCGCTGGGCGCCCAGGCCGCGGTGCCGATCCCCGGAACCCCGGTCCCCATCACCCTGCAAGTCCCGGCGGTGCTGATCGTGGGAGGCTTGCTCGGGCCGTCGCTGGGCGCGTCGAGCCTGGTCTTCTACCTGATGCTCGGGGCGACGGGGCTCCCGGTCTTTGCCCCCGGCGGGCTGCCCGGCGTGGCGCGGCTCTTCGGTCCCACGGGCGGATACCTGCTGGCCTATCCGTTGGCGGCGGCCATCGCCGGTCTCGGGGTCACGGCCGGGCGGCGTTGGGGCCGGCTGGCGGTGGCACTCGTGGCCGGCACGCTCATGATCCACGTGGGCGGTGTCGCGCAGCTCGCGGTCTTGGGGGGCGATCCGGCCACCGCCTGGCGGCTGGGATCGTTGCCCTTCCTGCTGGGAGACCTGGCGAAACTGCTCTTCGCCGGGTTGATCGTGGGCCGGTTCGCCGCGCCCGTGCGTCGCGCGCTCCACTGAGGGCGCGCGAGTTGCTTCCGGGTCGGGCGCGCGACCTGGGGCTGGCCGTGCTGGCCCTGGTGGCGTTCTACCTGGTGTTCGGCGGACTGGCGCGGGTGCTGGACGTGGTCCAGGACCGGCTCGCGGGCCGGACGGTGTGGATGACGGCGGGACGCGGCCTGCTGGCGGCGTCGGTCCCGGCCCTGGTGGCCGCGCTCGGGATCTACGCCGCGATCCTGCGCCTGGGGGGCTGGACTCTCGAGCGGTTGCGGGTGCCACGAGGGACCGCCGCCGCGCGGCGCTTGGCTGAGGGTCTCCTCTGGGGCGTGGGCCTGGGCGTGCTGGTGCTGGGACTCAGCGTCGTGGGGGGCGCCCGGTTGATGGTCGAGCCGAGCCCCGAACCGTATCTCGCCGTGGCCGTCCCCGCCGCGGCCGGCATGGCCGGCGCCGCCCTGCTGGAAGAGCTGCTGTTCCGAGGCTTCCCACTGGCGCGGCTGGCCGACGTCACGGGCGCGGTGGTGGCGAGCGCGGCCCTGGCCCTGCTGTTCGTGCTGGCCCACTGGAAGAACCCCGACGTGTCCGGTGTGGGACTGGTGAACATTGGGCTCGCCTCCATGCTGCTGAGCGCCGTGTTCTTCTCGACCAGCGGCCTGCCGGCGGCGGTGGGCCTGCACCTGGGGTGGAACGCCGGGTTGGCGCTGGCGGCCGACGCGCCGGTGAGCGGGCTGCGGTTCCGGCTGCCGGCCCTCGAGTACGCCCCCGGCCCGAGGGCCTGGTGGACGGGCGGCGCGTTCGGGCCGGAAGGGGGCGCGGCGGCCGCGATGGTCTTCCTGGGAGCGCTGGTGTGGTGGTGGCGACGCGGATTCCGGCAACGGGAGGTGGGGGCGTGAAACGGGTGGCGGTGGTGGGGGCGGGGACCATGGGCAACGGCATCGCCCACGTGTTCGCGCAGCACGGCGTGGCGGTGGCCCTCATCGACGTCGACGCGCCGCAGCTCGAGCGGGCGGTGGCGACGATCCGCGCCAACCTGGACCGGCAAGTCAAGAAACAGGTGCTGGCCGAGGCCGAGCGCGATCAGGCGCTGGCGCGCATCACGCCGCAGGCCCAGCTCGAGGCGGCGGCCGGCGCCGAGCTGGTGATCGAAGCGGCGAGCGAGAAGCCCGAGGTCAAGTTCGATATCTTCCGCCGCCTGGACGCGATCGTGCCGCCGGGCGCCATCCTCGCCACCAACACGTCGTCCATCTCGGTGACGGAGATCGCGGCCCGCACCGGCCGGCCCGACCGGGTGATCGGCATGCACTTCATGAACCCGGTCCCGGTCATGCAGCTGGTGGAGGTCATCCGCGGCTTGGGCACCTCCGACGACACCACCCGCACGGTGATGGGCGTGGCGCGGGCGCTGGGCAAAACGCCGGTCGAGGCCAACGACTACCCGGGCTTCGTTTCGAACCGCGTGCTCATGCCCATGATCAACGAGGCCATCTTCTGCGTCATGGAAGGGGTGGCCACGCCCGACGCGGTGGACACGGTCATGAAGCTGGGCATGAACCATCCGATGGGCCCGCTGGCGCTGGCCGATCTCATCGGACTCGACGTCTGCCTCGCCATTCTGGAGGTCTTGCACCGCGGGCTGGGCGATGACAAGTATCGGCCGTGTCCGCTGCTCAGGAAGATGGTGGCCGCCGGCCGGCTGGGCCGGAAAACGGGCCGTGGGTTCTACGACTACAGCAAGTGAGCGCCGCGTGGGGATGAAGCGCAGGGTGAAGACCGGCAAGCGGGGGACCGGCAGGGCCGCAGGGCCCAAGGGCCGCCCGTCGACCGACGTCATCGAGCAAATGGGGGTGCACCGGCACGAGCAGGTGAGCCACTGGTACGATCCGGACTCGGGGTACCGCGGCATCATCGCCATCCACAACACCGCGCTGGGTCCGTCGCTGGGCGGCACGCGGTTCTGGAACTACGCGAGCTACGCCGACGCGCTGGCCGACGTGCTGCGCCTGGCGCGCGCCATGACGTACAAGGCGGCCGCGGCCGGGCTGCACCTTGGGGGCGGCAAGTCGGTGATCATCGGTGATCCGTCCCTGAATCACCGGCAGCGGGAGCGCGTGTTCCGGGCGCACGGCCGCCACGTGGATTCGCTGGCGGGGCGCTACATCACCGCGGAAGACGTGAACACCAGTCCGCGCGACATGGCCTGGGTCGCGGAGGAGACCCGGCACGTCAGCGGCCTGGTGGGGCACTCGGGCGATCCCTCACCCGTGACCGCCTGGGGGGTGTTCCGGGCGGCCCAGGCCTGCGCCCGGTTCGTCTGGGGCAGTGATTCGGTCGAGGGCAAGACCGTCGCGGTCCAGGGCGTGGGCGCCGTGGGCTACCATCTGTGCCGGTTCTACCGCGAGCACGGGGCGTCGCTGGTGGTGAGCGACGTGGATCCGGCCAAGGTGCGGCGGGCCGTCACCGACCTCGGGGCCAAGGCGGTGTCGCCCCACGCCATTCACGGCGTCAAAGCCGACATCTTCGCCCCCTGCGCGCTGGGCGGCGCGATCAACGACGACACCGTCGAGGCGGTACGGGCCCCGATCGTGTGCGGCGGAGCCAACAACCAGCTGACCGAGGCGCGGCACGGTGACCGGTTGCAGCGGCGCGGCATCGTCTACGCGCCCGACTATGTCGCCAACGCCGGAGGCGTGATTACCGTGGGCGCGGAGCGCGAGGGCTGGTCGCCGGAGCAGGCGCGCCAGAAGACCGGCGAGATCTATGACACGGTCCTGCGCGTGCTGGAGATGGCCCGCGACCAGGGCATCCCCTCGTACCGCGCCGCGGACCGCCTGGCCGAGGAGCGCGTGGCCCAGGCCGAGCGGGCCAAGAACCTCCCGCACCGGACGTGAGCCGATGACCGCGCGTCGCCAGCCCCTGGCGGAGACGGATCCCCAGATCTACACCCTGATCCAGCGGGAAGTCCTGCGCCAGGAAGAGGGGCTCGAGCTCATCGCCAGCGAGAACTTCGTGTCCCGCGCGGTGCTGGAGGCCGTCGGGAGCCCGCTCACCAACAAGTACGCGGAGGGCTACCCCGGCCGGCGCTACTACGGCGGCTGCGAGTTCGTGGATGAGATCGAGCGGATCGCCATCCGGCGCGCCTGCGACCTGTTCGGCGCGCACCACGCCAACGTCCAGGCGCACAGCGGGGCCCAGGCCAACCTGGCCGCCTATTTCGCCGTCCTCAAGCCGGGGGACCGGCTGATGGGCATGGAGCTGGCGCACGGCGGGCACCTGACCCACGGGTCGCCGGTCAATCTCTCCGGGCAGCTGTTCGAGGTGGGGCGGTACGGGGTGGACGCGGTGACCGGCCGGATCGACATGAACGTCGTGCGGGACGTCGCCCGCGCGTTCCGGCCGCGGTTGCTCATCGCGGGCGCCAGCGCCTACCCGCGGGCCATCGACTTCGCCGGGTTCGCCCAGATCGCGCGGGAGGTCGGGGCCATCCTGCTGGTGGACATGGCCCACTATTCGGGGCTGATCGCCGCGGGGCTCTATCCCTCCCCGGTGCCGCACGCCGACCTGGTCACCAGCACCACCCACAAGACGCTCCGCGGCCCGCGGGGCGGTTTCATCCTCTGCACCGAGGCCTACGCCAAGGCGGTGGACAAGCAGGTATTCCCCGGCATGCAGGGCGGTCCGCTCGAGCACGTGATCGCCGGCAAGGCGGTCGCGTTCGGCGAGGCGCAGCACCCCGAGTTCCGGGAGTACGCGGCGCAGGTCATCGCCAACGCCCGGACCCTGGGCGAGGCGCTGGCGGAGCGGGGCTATTCCCTGGTGTCGGGCGGCACCGACTGCCACCTCCTGCTGGTGGATCTCCGGTCCAAGCGGCTCACCGGGAAGGTGGCGCAGGAGGCCCTGGACGGCGTGGGTATCCACCTCAACAAGAACACCGTTCCGGGCGACCTCGAATCCCCGTTCGTCACCAGCGGGGTCCGGATCGGCACCGCCGCCCTGACCACCCGCGGCATGGGACCGGCCGAGATGCGCCGGGTGGCCGAGCTGCTCGACACGGCGCTCGGGGGCCGGGAAGACCAGGCCCTGCTCCGGCGGGTCCACCGCGAGGTCCGGGAGCTGGCGGCGGGATTCCCCCTGGCCGGCGTCCCGGTCAGCGTGGGCGACTGAGACTCTTGCTCGGCGCGGAGGCCGCCCGCACCTTAGTACCGTGACTGACCTCGGATTGGCGGACGATCTGTTCGAGCGCTTATCGGCCCGGGACCGGTATCAGCCCCAGGCCTATGCGTTCGTGCTGGCCGCCCTGGAATACTGCCAGGAGCGGCGGACCGCGCGCGGCCACATCACGGGCGACGAGTTCGCCTGGGGGTGCCGCGATTTCGCCCGGGAGCAGTACGGCCTCACGGCGCGCACCGTGCTGGAACACTGGGGCATCGAAACCACGCACGACATCGGCCGTGTCGTCTACCATCTGATCGGCGCCGGCCTGCTCATCAGCCAAACGCAGGACCGGATCGAGGACTTCGCCGACGTCTACAACTTCGCCGAGGCCTTCGAGGGGCAGTATCCGTGGTCGGGGGTGAATCGGACCAGGGCGGCACCCTAGGGCGGGGCCGTGGACGGGAGGGGGGCACCATGGAGACGAGGGAGTGGCCGAGCTGCCGGAAGTGCGAGCGAGGAGTGCTGGTGCCGCTGTCGGACTACGGGCGCGACGGAGCGCCCATCACCTACAAGGCCTGGGTCTGCACCAGTCCCGACTGCGGATTCAATCTGCGCATCGATAACGGCGAAATCTCGCTCGGCCGCACGATCGGGCAGAGCTTCAAGTAACCCCCCAAGTGCTGACCCCGCGCGCCAGCGCGGGGCCGCCGCTCATGCCTGAGCCTCCCTGGATTCCCGTCGTCACCGCCGCCCAGGCGGCACTCTGGGACGAGCGGGCGCGCGCCGACGCCGGGATCCCCAGCCGCGTGCTGATGGAAGCGGCGGGCCGGGCCGCGGCCGTGATCATCGGGCGGGAGTTCCGCGAAGCACTGGGCCGGGGCGTCCTGCTGGTGGCCGGTGCCGGCAACAACGGCGGCGACGGGTGGGTGGTGGCCCGGGCGCTTCGCGCGGTGGGGGTCCGGGTGATCGCCACCGAGGTGCCCAAACCCCGGTCGCCCGACTGCGAGGCCAACCGTGCGCTGGCGCTGGCGGACGGCGTCACCCTGCTCGAGCCCGAGGCACCGTGGCCCGCGGTGGGGCTCCTGGTGGATGCCCTGCTGGGCACCGGCGCGGGCGACGCTCCGCGGGGCGCGGTGGCCGAGCTGGCGCGCCGCGCCGCCGATCACGGCCCGCCCATCGCCGCCATTGACGGCCCCACCGGACTCGATCTCAGCAACGGCACCGCCCACGGTCCCATCCGCGCCGCCCTCACGGTGACGTTCGGCGGGCTCCGCCGCGGGCACCTGCTGGCCCGCGAGTGGGTGGGCCGTTTGATGGTGGTGGACATAGGGTTCCCGCCGCCGGACCCCGACTGGCCCAGGTTCGTGACCGATGCCTGGGGTGCCCGGACCCTGCCCCCGCTGGCGCCGGCCATGCACAAGGGCGACCGCGGCCGGGTGCTGGTGATCGGCGGCGACGTCGGCATGGCGGGCGCGGCCATGCACGCCGCGCGCGCGGCCTTCGCCTGCGGCGCCGGGTTGGTGAAGCTCGCGCTGGCCGAGCCCTCCATCCGGGCCGCGCAAGCCAATCTCGCCGACGCCCTCACCGTCACCACGGCGCTCGGACCCCGGCTCGAGCCCGAGCTGGCCGAGGCCGTCGCCTGGGCCGACGCGATCGTGCTGGGGCCCGGCCTGGGCCGGGGCGATGCGCGAGCCGCCCTGGTGCTGGCGGTGCTGGAGCGCGCGACCGCGCCGATCGTGATCGACGCCGACGCGCTCCACGTACCGGGCGCGCGCGCGGCCGGCAACGCCCCGCGAGTGCTGACCCCGCACCCGGGCGAGTTCGCCGCACAGTTCCCCGAGATCGCCGAGCTGGCGCGCCGTGATCGTTTTGCCGCGCCGGGGGCAGCGCTCGAGCACTGCCCTCCCGCCGAGCGTCCTGGGTCAGCTGTGCTGCTCAAAGGTGTCCCGACTGTCATCGCGGCCCCGGAGGGCACGCGGGTCGTCGGCGCCGGCAATCCGGCCCTCGCCACCGGCGGGACGGGCGACCTCCTGGCGGGTACTATTGCGGCGTGGCTCGCCCGTGGCTTGACCCCGCTCGATGCGGCGGCGCTCGGGGCCCAGGTGATGGGCCGCGCCGCCGATCTCGCCGCGGCCGAACGTGGCCCGCGGGTCACCCGGCCGGAAGACGTCGCCGCCCAGTATCTCCACCTCTGGCGGCGCTGGGCCGAGCCCGAGCCACCCGAGCCGCCCGTCCTGCTGCGCCTGGACCCGCCGGCGGTCGGCTGATGCGCGCGGGCGTGTGGGCCGCGCTCCTCGCGACGGCGGCGCCGCTCGCCGCTCAGTCTCGCCAGTGGACCGAGCGCGAGCGGGTGATCGTCTCCGACTTCCGGAACGTGCGCGCCCTCGCGGCCTCGGAGGCGCGAGTCTACGTGGCCTCGGAAACCGGACTGGGCATGTACGACCGCCGCTTCCAGCGTTGGGAGCCGCCGGTCACGATGGCCGAGGGATATCCACGGGAGCCGGTGTTCGCGGCACTGGCCGACCCCGCCGATGACGCCCTCTGGCTGGGCACGGCGCTCGGCGTCGTCCGGTTCCGCCCCATCTTCCGTCAGTTCGAGGTCTTCCTGGTGCCGGGCGGCGTGCGCGATTTCCTGTACGATCGCGACGACCCGTTCCGCGGCATCTACCTGCGCACCACCGGCGGATGGGAGTTCCTCTCGCGGGGCGCGTTCTCTCCCAGTCGCGAGCCCCTGCCGCCGGCGTCGCGGCGGGCCGGGTCGCTGGGCGTCGAAGCCCTCATGAGCCGGGAGCCGGTGGTGGATGCCATGCGCGCGGCCGTCCTGATGGACGAGCGGATGCGCACCTTCAACTACACCGCGGCCGCCGTCGTGCCCGGCACCGACGAGTACTACCTGGGCACCAACGGAGGCGGGGTGGTGCGGTTCGACGCGCTGATCCAGCGCTTCGAGCCGCTGCCGTTCGGGCTCTTGTCTCCGGGGGCGGGCGCGGTGCTGGCCGTGCCCGGTGGCGTGTGGGTGGGAACCGACGGCCGCACACCGCGGGCCGGCCTCACGTTCGTGGCGGAGGATCTCCAGCGGTACGCGTATGAGGAGGGTCCCCGGGGCACCGCGTTCGGCGGCCATTCCGTCCGGGCCCTCATGGCGCGGGGCGGTGAGGTCTGGGCGGCCACCGACCGCGGCGTCGTGCGCGTGGTGCCGAACGGAGAAACGAGCCGGCTCACCACCGTAAACGGGCTGCCCGACAACGAGACCTTCGCCCTGGCCCAGGGTCCCTCCGGGGCGTGGATCGGCACGGCGGCGGGCCTCGCGTTTCTCCCCCGGGACGGCGACGACGTGCACGTCGCCACCGGCGTGCCGGTGCCGGTCCTGGCGCTGGCCGCCGCGCGCGACACCGTGTGGGTGGGCCTGACGGCGGGCCTGGGGCTGGCGGTGCCGGGCGGGGACATCCTGATCCCGCCGGGCTGGGATTCGACCCCTGAGCTGCGCGAGGCCATCGTCGCGATCACCCGGGTGGCGGACACGCTGGTCGTGGCCACGGTGAACCACGTGCTGTGGCAGCCGCCCGAGGGCCGGTGGCGAGTGGTGCAGTCGGTGGGCCCGCAGGTCGGCGCCATCTATACGCTCGCGCCGGACGAGGGCGGCGTCTGGGTGGGCGGGCGCAACGGGCTGGT
>Ga0214473_10005092_pt1 | contig 15768 bp, 10 predicted proteins | sample RVTome_7_FD_203509 | JGI IMG/M metagenome (GOLD analysis project Ga0214473, IMG submission 203509) | Soil microbial communities from uranium-contaminated site in the Upper Colorado River Basin, Wyoming, United States - RVT98D197 | ecosystem: Environmental > Terrestrial > Soil > Contaminated >... | reverse complement strand
GTGGGCCTCCACCTGCCGCGTGGAGTGCCGACGGGCCGCCTCCAGCGCAAACGATTCGCTGTAGGGATGCGCGTCCTCCGGTGTCTCGTGCCAGGCCCGCTGGGTGGTCGCAAACCGTACCGTCTTTCCCCTCATGACGACTCCTTTTCCGCCGTGACTGTGCGACAGCGTTCCCTCTTCCCCGCGGGGGTCCGGAGTTCCTGGCGGGAGGCATGCTGATTCGGCCCAGAGTAGCCATGTCTTGCTGACATAATGGAGAGCCCGGTCAGGTGGATCGGAGGCAGAGGCGAGAGCTGTGCTGCGTCAGCTTGTCGCTTCCTGTCCTCCGACGTACCGGCGTCGGCGCGACCCGCTAGCCCGGCTCGCGTGACACCAGGCCTCCGCGGTGGTCCGCTAATGATCCCTCCACGGGGGTGTCCCTCACGTCGCTTCTGTCCACTACTTTGCGCGCGGTTCGCCACAGGATCTGGAGGTCCAGGGCCACCGATCTCGTCTCCACGTACCGTGCATCCATCTCGAGTCGTTCGTCCCAGCCCAAGCTGTTTCGCCCGCTAACCTGAGCGAGGCCGGTGAGGCCGGGACGGACGAGGTGGCGACGGCGCTCGCGGTCGGTGTAGTACGGCAGGTACTGGAGGTGCAGCGGCCGCGGTCCGACCAGAGACATGTCTCCGATGAGTACGTTCCAGAGCTGCGGGAGTTCGTCCAGACTGAGGTAGCGGAGGCACCGTCCCAGCCGCGTCAGCCGCGCGGAGGCGGGGAGCAGTTCGCCCTGAGCATCTCGGGCCTCGTTCATAGTGCGGAACTTATGGAGCGTGAAGGGTCGCTCGTCACGGCCCACGCGTACCTGACGGAACAACACCGGGGAACCCATCACGAGCCTGATGACGAGCGCCGAGGCCAGCATGAGCGGCGCGGCCAGGAGGAGGCCGAGCAGCGCGCCCAGCATGTCCAGGGCGCGGTGCTCCGCGACGATCTTCATCTTTTCAACCGGCATGTTCCTCACTGCGCTCACGGCCTGCTTGGGCACTGCTCACTCTCCGATCCGACAGCGGCGATCCCGAGGGGGGACAGTCGGCCAGCGTCGCCGCCTCCACAAACACGGCTTGGTCGTAGCGGAGCATGGCTAGACCGTCCTGCCAGCCGTCGAACGATGCGTCCAGGGGGATCCCCAGCAAGTCCTGGAGCATCCATCTTGGGAAGTCCGCGCCAGCCTGGCGCGCGAGGGGATAGCCACCCCCAAACCGGGCATTGATCTCGATTACCCGGATATCGGAATCGCCGGCGAGGAAGCATTGGAAGTTGAACGCACCGTAGGCGCTCGGCAAGGCCTCCGCGATCTGCTTGGCGAGGGCCGTCATTCCGCGGTGCTTCACGGTTACGGCCTTGCTGACCTCGCCTGCGCGCACCTCCAGGCGCAGATGGGGTACTGCACAAAGGCACTTCCCGGCGCCATCCACCAGGACATTGATGGTGTGTTCATGACCGGGGGCAACCTCCTGCACGACGGCGTCGGGCTGCAACTGTGGGATCGCGTGCAAGCCCGCGCGCGACGTGACCACATCCACTCCCTTTCCCGCGCTTCCCCACCGGGGCTTGATGATTAGGGGAAACCCCCATTCCTCGGAATGCGCCAGGAACTCCTCGGCGGTGGTCTGGCGCACCGTCGGAAATCCCCGGGTGGTTAGCCATGCGTGCGTGCGCACCTTGTCGGCGGCGATGCTCACGGTCTCCGGCCCCGACACCGACACCACCGTGCCAATGGCGGCGAAGGCCTCGCGATGGGCCGCGTATGAGGGTAGCTCGGTATCTATGGTCGGTACCAGGAGGTCAACCCGCTCGCGTTGGCACAGCTCCAGCATGGTAGGGATGAAGCCCGGTTCGCGGCAGCTTGGAACCTGCCAGGCGGCATCGGCCAGGTGCACGGCCGGGGCCGTGGTGCAGGCGTCCACGGCGAACACGTAGCCGCCGATGCCGAGCCCGCGCAGCGCGTCGCGGAAGCCCTGCAGCAAGGCCACTCTTCGGCCCGCCGATGACAGGCAGATGTTCACTGTCGTCCTGTTCCGGATCATCACAGTGAGAGCTGACGCAGGCTTTCCTTCAGGGCGCCGACCACCCACTCCACATCGGCCTGGCCGAGCTCGTTGTAGAAGGGCAGCGCAATGGTTTGGGCTGACACGCGCTCTGTCACCGGGAAATCCCCCTCCGCGTAGCCAAACAGCTCCCGGTAGAACGGCTGGAGATGGATGGGGTAGAAGTAGTTACTGCATCCCACCCCACGCGCTCTCAGCCCCTCAATCACTCGCTCCAAGTCTCGTCGATCACGACACGCGGGTACGCGGACAACATACACAAACCAGCTGATCTCGCTTCCGGGCGTTTCCCGAGGGGCCTCCACGCCCGGCACCTCCTCCAGCATGCTTCCGTACCATCCTGCCACTCGCCGCCGAGCCGCCAGGATCTCAGCGACCCGTTGCATCTGCGCAATCCCCAACGCACAATTGATGTCCGAGAGGCGGTAGTTGTATCCCAACCGCGCGTGGCAGAGCCAGTCCGCGCCCTCGTCCCGGCCCTGGTTTCTCATGCTGCGGCAGAGCCGCATGATGTCCTCCCGGTCCGTGACGATCATGCCGCCTTCACCGGTGGTGATCTGCTTGTTCGGGTAGAAGGCGAAGCAGCCCGCCTCCCCCAGGCTCCCCGCCATCGCCCAACCTCCGTCGGAGAAGCGGTACCGCGCCCCAAGCGCCTCACAGCTGTCCTCGATCGCGGCGAGATCGTGCGCCGCGGCGATAGCACGTAATCGCCCCCAGTCCGCCGGCCGGCCGAACACATCTACGCCCAGGATCGCCCGCGTGCGCGGTGTGATCGCGGCTTCCACCTGCTGGCAATCCAGGTTCCAGGTTACCGGATCGATATCTACGAATCTCGGCATCGCGCGCTCGTAGAGCAGGCAGTTTGCCGAGGCGACGAAACTGAACGGCGTGGTGATGACCTCGTCGCCCTCACCGAGACCCAGCGCGCGCACGATCAGGTGCAGGGCGCTGGTACCGCTGCTCACGGCCACCCCATATCTGCACCCGACATAGTCGGCTACCATCCGCTCGAACTCCGGCAGCTTGGGCCCTAGGGACAGGCGCCGTCCGCGCAACACCGCGGTCACCGCGGCCACTTCCGCCTCGGTGAGGTCCGGGCCGGAGAGTTCGATTGCCCTGGCCACCGCTAGCGGTCCCATGCTCTCGCTACCTCGCGCGCTCGCGGCAGGTGGCAAGGAGCGGATGACGGTAGCGCGGGAAGAAGGAGTCATCGGAATCCACTCCAGATCTCGCGCAGGCCGTCCGGCAAAGGTCCTCATAGGCCTTCCGGTTCACGATGTGTCGCCAGATCGAGTAGACATGCTCGCGATGGCTGAAGCCGGCCTTGAAGTGGTAGAGCGAGTCTCGCCTGCCGCCCACGCCGCCCCCGAGATGGAGGATGTGCGCCCCACTCCGGTTCGCCCACTGCCGCGCCACGTCAAATAGCAGCTTCGTTGGGGGCGGCCCGACGTAGTCGGCGCGCGTGCCCGAGAGGTACCACTGCACGATCCCGCGACACCGGGTGAAGATCCCTCCCGCGATCGGGAGGCCGTCCTGCAGACACAGGAATAGATGCGCCACATCTGGCAGGTCCGCCATCAACCGATCGAAATACGACCGGCTGAAGTAGTACTCTGGCGCCGCCCCAACGCGGTCCATGGTGCAGTAGTACATGGTGATGAAATCGTCCAGCCGCTCCGGGCCCGCCTCCTCGCACACCATACCGGACTCGGTCAGCTTCCGGATGTCCTGGCGATGATTTCTGCGATAGCAGGCCCGCTGCTCGTCCTCCGACTGGGAGAGGTCGAGGGAGAGCGTCCACCCCACCGGCGTCACCTCTCCGTATCCCTCGAGGAGAAGGCCCTGGGACAGGAGTGGGTGCAGCCGAGAGAAGGCCGACACTACTCCATGCTCCCGGAAGAACTCGTCCACGAAGTCCAAGAAGGCCTGCCTGGTATCCTCCGGAATCGGGGTGATCGAGGCGACAGGGCCGACGTATCCGTACACGGAAGTCACATCTCGCAACGCCCCATCGAGGTGCGGGCCCGCGCTCTCGGGAAGGGGTCTGAGCAGGACGGGGAAGGCGATGGTCGTATCTCCGTCTCGGAGGACAAGCAGACGCGCGGCTCCATGCCCGCACTGCTCCGCCAGCCGGTTGAACGCCGGCAGATGGCAGTAATCATACTCCTGCACCCGCGCAAGCGCTTCGCGCCAGCGGGACTCGTCCGCAGTGGTGAGCACCTCACAGTTGATCCCTCGACCCATCGCTCCGCTCCCCGAGAGTCACAGCTCAGATGGTCTCTCCTCGACCCGGCCTGATCTCCTTCAGGTACCTCCAGAAGCCCCGATCATCCACTTCCGGGTCTTGGCAGACCATCCGCTCCCGCGACCACAGCATCTTCGGCAGGGTGAGTACCAAGATCTTGAGGTCGAGCCAGAGACTCCAGTGCTCGGCATACCAACTGTCCCATTCCAGCCGTTCGCTGAACGGCAACGTGTGTCGCCCGTTGATCTGCGCACACCCGGTGAGGCCGGGCTTCACCGTATGCCGCACCCACTCTCGTTGCGTGTAGGCCGGCAGATACTCCGGCAGCAGCGGCCGCGGCCCCACCAGACTCATCTCGCCCTTGAGCACATTCCAGAGCTGGGGCAGTTCATCCAGGCTATAGCGTCGCAGCATCCGCCCCACACTGGTCAGGCGTTCCGCGTCCGGCCGCAGTCGCCCGTGTTGGTCCACGGCCTGTGTCATCGTTCGTAGCTTGTGGAGCATGAACAGCTTGCCGTCTTCTCCCGCGCGCCGCTGACGAAACAGGGCGGGCGGCCCCGAGGTGACCCGGATCACCAGGGCCGAGAGGGCGATCACAGGAGTGACGACTAGTAGCCCTACGGTTGCGCCGAGGAGATCGAGCGCGCGCTTTGCAGCCCGGCTGACCGGACCGCCTTGACCGGCCTGCGAGGCGGGTGCGTTCCGCTCCCTCAGAAGCCGGCGGTACAAGTCTGCCAACTCGCCCCACACCCGCTCCTGCTGGAAATCGCGCTCCACCCGAGCGCGCGCGGCGCGGCCCATGCGCGCGGCGAACGCCTCATCTTCCAGCGTTCGCACCAGTGCCTCCGCCAGGGCCGACGCATCGCCCACCGGGACGGTCAACCCCGTGACGCCGTTCACCACCGCGTCCACCGCGCCGGTGGCGCGCGTCGTCACCACCGGCTTGCCTGCCGCGGAGGCCTCCAACACCACGGTGGGGAATCCCTCGCGATAGGTTGGCAGCACGAGCACATCCATCACGTGGTAGTAGCCCGCGGGATCCAAGACATAGCCGACGTGGACAACGCCAGGGTCACGCGCGATGAGACAACGCGTCTCCGGGGGGATCGGGTCGCCCGTCTCGAGCCGGCCGACCAGAAGCAGTCGCGCGGCCGGCAGGCGGCGGCGCAGCATCAGGTAAGCCTGCATCAGCTCCGGAATCCCTTTGTCTCGTGTCAAGCGCCCGACGAAGCCCACTACCGGCGCCTCCGGTGCGATCCCTAGGGCCGCCCGGGCCTCGGCCGCGGCTTCGGTCCGCGTTGCAGTGGGCACGAAGCGCGCGGCCTTGACTCCGTTGAAGCTGCCCGTGCCGAGGACAGCCGTCTTCTCCCCGCGCGTCAGGCCCAAGTCCACGGCGCGTTGCCGCACGCTTTCGCTTACGCACAGTACCCGATGGGCACAACGGCAGGCGACCTTCTCGGCGCAGGCCAGGGCCTGGCGTTTCCAGCCAGTGGTGGTCTCCAGCCGCAGACCGTGCAGGGTGTAGATCCGGCACGGCACTCCGGCGAGCCAGGCCGCCAATCCGCCGAGCAGCCCAGCCTTCGCCGTGCCCACGTTCACGAGGTCGGGCCGCAGTCGTCGCAGCAGCCGCCAGAGCACCCACAGGCTGTGCAGGTCCCGCCACGGCGCGATCTCCCGCTCCATGGGGACCGCGATCCTCCGCACCCCTTCGTGCGCGGCCACCATGTCCAGTTCCTGGCCGGGCGCCGACACCAGGATCACCTCGAATCCCGCCTGGCTCATGGCGCGAAGCTGTCCCAGCATCAACCGCGTGGTCGGCGCACTCGTTACCGCGTGCAGCACGCGCGGGCGCGCCGTTACGCGTGACCGGTCCGTACAACGCATGTTAGTCCCCACTATCTCCACTCCTGCTCGCGCACAACTGCTTCGGCCGAGTGGCGTGCCACCGGGATGGAGGGCAGTGACCGCTGCGCCCGTACCCGCTCTGCCCGGGTTTCAGTGGCCAGCTTGGCTACCAAAACGCCCACCGCCAGCCAGAACAGCCTGAAGTTGTCGAGGCTGATCGCGAGGCCCCCGACCAGGCCGATGCACAGCGCGATGGCCCACGGCCGTGTGGCGCGGCGTTTCACCCCAGCTCCCAGCCAGAAAGCGAGCGGGGCCACGAAGACCAGGAAGCCGACGAACCCGACATCGGCGATTACCTGGAGGAAGGTATTATGGGCCACGTCCCTCCTCCTCGTCACCACCTCCCAATTGCCTCGGCCGATCCCAAACAACGGACGCTCGGCCGCGGCCCTCAGCGCGCGCGACCAGAGTTCCTGCCGGTTCCCGAGCGTCGTCTCGTACCGGGCAATCCGCCGGGAAAGGGAGTTGGCCGTGAACGTCCGCCAGGCCCCGGCCACCACCAACAGACAGATGGCCATGATCACGAGGAATCGGCGCCACCCTATATGCAACGCGCTCAACGTTAAGGAGGCGATCATGGAGAGCAGGCCGGTGCGTGATAGAGTAACCGCACCGCCGGCCAGGAAGATCGGGATGATCAGCCAGGCCGCACGAACCGACCCCGCCAAGGCGATCTGCATGGCCAGGAACACGCCGAAGGCATTGGGGTCAGTGAACGTTCCCACCACGCGCGAGTCAGTGATGAGGAACGCAGGCTGGCGCGCGACGTAGGCGCACACCGCGCCGAGACTGATGATGACCGACGACGCCGTCAGGCTCCGCAGGAATACGCGCTCGCTACGCACCGAGCTTCCGAGGCCGTACCCGACCAGCGCGTAAAGGAGGCAGGTGATCACCTTGAGAGCTTCCCGCAGGAACGCCTGCGGCGCCAGCATGGAGAGGGAGAGCGACCAGGAGATGAGATTGACCACCCACAGGGCGAACAGCCATCGCCCCAAGGCCCCGCTCCGCAGCCATCGCTTCCGCAGCGCGAGGGCCAACGGCAGCAGCACGGCATCGGCCGCGCACAGGTTCGCCCTCTCCCCCGCGACTGCCAAGTAGCGCATGATCGGCAGCAGCAGGCCGAACAAGACGAGCAACGCGGAAGCAGTCGCGCCCAATTCCCCTGCCCGGCGCGCTCCGGAGGAGGGGAACAGATCACGTGGCCGCGTCAGCGCTCCTGCCGTCATGGCCTCCTCGCGATCACAGCCCGTCCGGCGCGGTCATCATGACTCCGTCCATCGCGCCGCCTTTCGCCCCGCGTCGCACCGCGTACAGGTTGACAGCCGCCGCTCCCAGCAGGAGCACCAGCATCGCCGCGCCCATCGCCCATGCTGCGCCTCGTAGCCCGTACCTCGGAATCAGCCAGCACGAAGCGGCGGCACAGGTGAGCGCGGCCAGCGCATAGAGCGGGGCCTGGGCCCGCAGATGCCGCGCCGCGGTCATCGCGCAGACGAGGAATCGCGCCAGGTATCCCACCGCCGCCGCCGCCATCACCCACACCAGCACGTGCGCATGGGCGGCGTATTCCGGCCGGTAGAGGGCCGAAAGCAGTTGTCGCCCCACGGTTAGCGCCAGGAGCACTCCCACTACACCGAGTCCCAGCCCGAACTGCATCAGGCCCCATACCAGCCGCCTGAAGGCCGCGGGATCGTTGACGAAATAGCGCGCCAGCCGGGGGGCGGCCGACTGGGCGAGGGCCATGACCACCATGTTTCCGGCCACCATCACATAGGCCAGCGCGGCGAAGTGCCCAAGCGCGGCCTCGCCCAAGGTGTGCTGGACCACGTAGCGCGGGAGATTGGAATCCAGCGAGTCCAACAGCCCCACCACACCCAACGGCAGCGCCAGCCAGGCGAGCTGCGGGAGGGCCGAAAAGCGGAGACGCGCCGGTGCGGCCTTCGCGCCTCGCCAGGCCTGCCGCCGCAGCATCCGGCGCGCGTTCAGAGTGTCGTAGGAGAGCAGCAGGCATGTCCACACCAGCACCAGCCCGAGCACCGCCCAGAGCAAGCTGCCAGTCATGCGCATGATCGCCCACAGGGCGGCGAGAGAAGCCGGGCCTCTCAGCAGTAGGGAGACGGCGATCAGATCCAGTCGCTCGTGCTTCTGCCACAGCCCATAGATCACATCGCTCACGCTCTCCACGGCCTTGGCCGCGCCGACGGCCAGGATGGTGAGCGCGACCTCCCCGCGGTATCGGCCCAGCACCACGATGCCACCGACCAGGGCCAGGGCGATGGCACTGGTCATCAGCCGGAGCCGGAGGTAGTCCGCGAACGAGTACTCGCGGCGCGCGTCCGTCGCTTGCACCGTGCGGAGCTGCAGGTTCGTGAGCATCACCACCGGCGCGCACAGGGCCAGCCCAAGCGCGAACCGCCCGACGATGTCCGCGCTCCCGAGTTTGGCCAGCACGATCAGCATCCCCCACTGGGAAAGGCCGTAGACTCCAGTACCCACCAGCGTCCAGGCGAAGTTAGCCCGCAAGGACAGCGGACGGACACCCGGGACCTGAGCCACGGCCAAAGAGGTTGGGCCGAGGGGGTCCTGCAGAGGACAGCCGAAACTCATGACGCCTGCCTCACCAACTCAGTTTCAACCGGGCGATCGCTGGTACGACTCTGTGCATGCGCGGCATCGGGTGAGTAGGTCGGCACGATCTCCCTCAGCATCCGCACTACCCGGTCGGTGCAATGCGCTTCTGCTGCCCTCCGCAGTTGCTTGATCTGGAAAAGCAGTCGGCTCAAGTGCACCGGCTCCGCCGGGGCAATGTAGAAGGGCCCGTCCCTCCGCGCTCCCATGGTCTCCGTTTCGTTCAGGAGGTCCTCCTGGAGCTTCTCCCCGGGGCGCCGTCCGATGATACGAATCGGCACGTCCTGGTCCGGTACCAGACCGGAGAGTCGGATCAAGTCCTTTGCCAGGGCGAGCACCCGGACCGGGTGCCCCATGTCGAGCACGAACACCTCCCCACGGCCCCCGATCGCCCCGGCCTGCAGGATAAGCTGCGCCGCCTCCGGAATGGTCATGAAATAGCGCACCATGTTCGGGTCAGTCACCGTAACCGGCTGACCGTTCTGGATCTGGCGCTTCATCAGCGGGATGACGCTGCCGCGACTTCCCAACACGTTCCCAAACCGGACGCTTACCATGTTCACGTTCTTTGCCACCGCGAAGCCTTTCACGATCTTCTCGGCCACCCGCTTCGTCGAGCCCATCACGCTAGCCGGGTTGACGGCCTTGTCGGTGGACACCAGCACGAAGCGACTCACCAGGTACTCGACCGAGAGGCTGACGGCATTGAGCGTGCCTAACACGTTATTTCTGATCGCCTCCGCCGGGTATTGCTCCATCAGTGGGACATGCTTGTGGGCGGCGGCGTGGAACACCACGTCAGGGTGGTAGTGCGCGAACACCCGCGTCAGGCTGCGACGATCCTGTACGTCGCACACCACTGGGACGACCTCGCGGTCGACCCCCCATTCCTCCCCCAACGCGTTCAGCTCCTGCACGATCTCGAACACGCTGTTCTCACCGCGGCCCAATACCAGCAGGCGTCGTGCACCCACCTTGAGTACCTGCCGGCACAACTCCCCGCCGACCGACCCTCCCCCGCCGGTGACCAGCACCGTCCTCCCCTGTAAATAGCGACTGATCGCCTTCTTATCCAAACTGATCTCTGCCCGAGGTAGGAGATCCTCCATGCGCACCTCGCGCAGCCCGGAGAGGCTCACTCTTCCGTCCATCAACTCTCGCAGGGGAGGCACGATCCGGATCGGCAGACCGATGGGCTCACAGATCTCCAACACCTCGCGCAGCCGCTCGGGCGACAACGATGGAATCGCGATCACGATCTGGTCGGCGGCGAGACGCGGCGCCAGGTTCACCAGGTCCCGAATGGCTCCCATCACCGGCACCCCCAGCACTCTCTCCCGGTATCGTTCAGGGTTATCGTCCACCAGCGCCACCACTTTGTACTCGGTGTCGGAGTTCTGGATCTGCCACACCAGGGAGCGTGCCGCATCACCTGTCCCCGCGATCAGCACGCGCCTCCCGCCATTCTTCCCGCGGTAGCTCGTCACCACCGTACGCGCCCCGATCCGCGCGCCGCCGAGCAGCGTCAGGTAGAGCGCCGGCTCCGTCATCAAGAGGAGATAGAGCCGAGGGAGGCCCCCTATTCCCAGCGCGGCCGGAAACGCGAAGAGCAGCGCGCCAAGCAGTGGCACCGCTAGGGCCGCGCTCCAGGCCAGCCAGAGCGCATCGTGGCTTGACACTCGCCGCCACGGCATGCGGTAGAGCCGCAGTGAGTGATACACGAGCAACCGAATGCCGACGACCGCGAGCACAAACCACCAGGCCTGGCACGCGCCCGGGGCCTGGGCGGCGCAAATCAGCCAGGCCCATCCTGCCGCGCCCACCATCAGGATCAGATCAATCCCGCTCTTCGCCGCCGCACGGGTCCGCGCGCTTCGCGCCGCCCGCAACAACCACGCGTGCAGTGACTCCTGCCGGCGATCGACCGCATCTATGTGCCCGAACGCCCGGCCGCTTCCACGATTAGCAAGGCCCACATACCCCATCCCATCACCCCAACTGCGAACACCCCCCTCGCCCCCGTAGCCTGAGCCGATTCCACGTCACCCCCCTGCGCAAGCTGGCTAGTAGTAATAGTGCCGGCTGTGGTATCCGTAGCCCGCCCTATGTCCCACCTTGTTCAGCACGACGCCGGTGATGCTCTCGCCAACATGAGACAGCAGTTGGCGTGCCAGTTGCAGATCATGCCGATGCGACTCCCCTGCGACGGCTACCATCAACACCACGTCCGCCAGGCCGGAGAGCACCAGCGTGTCGGCCACCGAGAGCACCGGCGGGCTATCGAGGACGATCAGATCCGTCTCTGCGCGCAGTCGCGCCATCAGGTCGCGCATCGCCCGCGAATCCAGCAGCTCGGCCGGATTCAGCACCTGCTTGCCAGAGGTGATGAACAGCAGCCCGGTCTCCTCGTGTCGCTGGAGGACTTCCGGTAGCTCTGCTTCCCCCATGAGCAGGTCCGTGATCCCCTTCGTTTCATGCACCTCCAGCATCCGCCGTAGACCCGAGCGCCGCAGATCGGTGTCAACCAGCACCACTTTCCGTCCGGTCAATGCCACGGCCATCGCCAGGTTGAGCACCGTCGTCGTCTTCCCCTCCGCAGGGCCCGCGCTGGTGACCAGCACCACGTGGCCCCTCTCCCCAGGGGTGGCGAAGTCCAGGCAGTAGCGTAGCGCGCGGTACGCCTCAAGCGCGGTGCCGTGGACCGCGCCGTTGAGAGGCATCGCCCGCGCCTCGGGCCGCGCAAAGGCCGGAATCGTTCCCAGCACCGGCGCGTGGGCGAGCCTGGCCGCCTCCCCCTGGTCCCGCACCGTGTCGTCCAGTTGGTCTCGGATCACCGCTACGCCTATCCCCGCCGCCAGGCCCAGCAGCAACCCCAGCACCAGGTTCAGCAGGACGTTCGGTCGGACGGGCAGCCGCGGCCTCGCGGCCGCTTCCGCGATCTCCGCGTTACCCAAGGCCATCACCCGCCCCACCTCCACCTCTTGGCTACGCTTCAGCAAGTCGGCATAGATAGCTTCGGCTACGTCCAGTTGCCGCTGCAGGCCGGCCAGCGTGAGCTGACGCCCGGGGATCCTTCCCAACTGGGTCTTCGCCTGCCTCAGCTCGGACTGCACCTGAACATGGCGCCCGTCGATGGAGGCCACCTCCGCCTGCGCCTCAATCATCCTGCTGGTCAGCGTCTGCTGGATTGTGAGATCGCCCCCGGTGCCCCGCACCACCTGCTTGATCTCCGCGCTCAACTGCTCCTTGACCGATTCGATCTGCTCGTCAATCTGGCGCAGAGGGCCCGCATAGGCCGCGGTGTACTTGGCTTGCGCCGCGAGCCGTCGCCCCTGCAGTTCGGCCAGCTTGCCGCGGAGTTGCTGGATCACCGCATCGTCCCTGACCTGCCCGGCCTGAATCACTGCGTTCTGCTCCTTTAGCTGGGCGTTGATCTTCGCCAACCGCTGCCGCGCCTGGGCCAGGTCGGCTCCAGTCTTGTCCGCCTCGCCCCGGAGCGACGCGGCGCGGGAGAGCAGATCGGCCGCCGACGCGTCCGTGGTTACCGTGCCCGTAGCCTCCTTGAAGGCGCGAACCGCGTGCTCCGCGCGCGTCAGATTCTGCTTCGCCAGCGCGAGCTGCTCGCCCAGATACCGCCCGGTGCTCTCCGAGGACCCCCTCGCCCGGCGCCGATTCTCGGTGACATAGGCCTCCGCGGCCGCGTTGGCGGCGGCCTGGGCCTCCTCCGCGGTGCCGGCGACTGTGATGACGCGGATCAACTGGGTGTCGCGCACCGCCTTCGCGCGCGTCCTCGTCTTGACCGCCTCCGGACTCAGATCCGGGCCTCCGTGCTGACGAAGCCACCTGGCCGTGGCCTCCGCGGTGGAATCTCCCTCCAACAACTGCACGTGGGTATCCAGGTTCGGCGAGCCCATGGAGGTGAGGGTGGAGGCGGCGCCGCTTGATGGCTCCTGCGAGTGTTCATTCCGGGTTTCGCTCACCAGGAGTGTGGCGCTCGCCTCGTAAGTGCGCGGGGTGAGCGCCGTGACGAGAATGCTCAGCGCCACAATCCCCGCCACTGGGACGATCAGTTCCCATCTCCTGCGAAGGACCATGCTCACATAGTCCTGCAGTCCTGTGGCCGGCGATTCCCACTCCTCGATCACGCCCAGTCCCCGAGTCGGCTGATGCGCTGACAGCGCCCCGTCGCGGCCAACGCGCGCGGGCAGCCGCGAGTCGTCGTTCATCTGAGACATCCCCATCACCTCACCTTCTGTCAGTCCGTCGGCCCGGCGCTGGCCTCGTCGCAGGCCCTGCGATCGCCGAGCGCGAACCGCTCCCGTCACCCACTACCTTCTACCAGCCCCTGAGGAACGGCAGGACAGCGATGATCGTCCGCCAGGCTTGCGTCTGATCACCTCGCGGCGGGACGAACAGCACATCCCCGTCTTGCAGCACCACATTCTGCTTCTGTTCCCCCTTCCCCAGGAGATCCCCGATGTTCACCTGGATTGAGGTCGGCTGGTTGTTGGCGAGTCGCACAATCCTACCTTGCGAAGGCCGAGCGTTTGTGGTAGTCCCACCCGCGGCGTTCAGCAAATCCAACACCGTGGCATTCACGGGCAGGCTGATTCGCCCTGGGGCCCGTACCTCGCCCATGGCATACGCCGTCACCACCCTCCGGCGGGGCACGGTGAGCACATCCCCCGACTGCACTGCCTGGTTCTGCGACGTGTCGCCCCGCAGCAACGCCACCAGATTGAGGTAGGTGGTGGTCCCGTTGCGCGTCAACTGCGCGTGCTCCAGGTCGGCTGTCCGACTTGGGTCGTCCAAGCTGTCTTGGGATCTTCCGCCGCTCTGCAGATCGCTGCTGGGCGTAAGCAGGCCCGCCTGCTCCAGGGCATCCAGCACGCGCACTTCCCCTCTCACCGGCATATCGAACATCCCCGGCTTCGGCACGTCGCCCAGCACCGCGTAGCGCATCTCTCGTTTCCGGAGCACCAGGATCACGTCTCCGGGCTCCAACGTTGGGTTGGCCGCTCCGCCGGAGGTCGCTCCATCTCCGAGCACAAAGGTGGAGGATTGCCGCGTGCGCGCCTTCACCAGGCTGATCTCGCCACTTGCAGCTTCGCCCAGACCTCCGGCCGCGGCCAGCGCCTGGATGTAACCTGCCCCATTCACCAGTGGGTAGGCGCCCGGGCTTTTCACCTCTCCCATCACGAACACGCTCATGCCAGTCGTGCCGTACTGGCGCACTGTCACCGTAACCTCGGGAGTTTTCAGGTACTTTGCGAGGTCCGTCTCAAGCTTGCTTCTCAGGTCCGTGCAGGTCGCGCCGGACACCGGAACATCGCCGAGCATCGGGTAGGAGATGGTGCCCGACCCGTTCACCTGGCACTCGCGCGTGAACAGCTCCTCGCCCATCACCACGACACTGAGAACATCTCCCGGCGCAATGCGATAGGTGTCCGACGCCGGAATGGGACCTGGGCTCTCCGTAGTCGTGATCACCACGGCCGGTTCCACCGGGGCCGCCTCCGTCCCGGCCGCCGCGTAGTCCCGCGCCCAGCACAACAACACCCCCGTGAGCAGTGCGAGCGTCGCAGTTACGCGTAGCATGTCCTTCCCTCCCCACCGCGGGGACGCCTCAGGACTATGTCCGAGTGAAGCTGGAGCAGCAGACACCGTTCCCTCGCGACCCCACAGATGCCACTCTCGTTGAGCGGGGATTGACTCTAACCCCGCTCCGCGCTGGAGGGTAGGCAGTTTGCAGGAGCCATGTGGAGAAAAGGGCACATTGTGACGGAGGTGGCGCCGCGACAACTCCGCGCGGCGCAACGGATCTAACCCGCGGCTCTCCCCCGACAGCGACCAGGATGTAGAAAAGGCCCTCCTGCCATTGCGGGAGGGCCTTCGCTGTTTCTACCACGCGCGCACGTTGTCACACGGCTATCGTCTCATGTCCGACTACTCCAGCACGCAGCACGGTCTGCCTGTCAGTATGCAGGCGACGTTTGGCCTATCTGCGACGCGTCGGCTTCACCGTGATACGTGTCTGCGCGGTGCCGATCGCGTCACCGCACCGTGCCGTCACCGTCACTGGCACGCTCACGTTCCGACGAGTGGGATTCGCCGCCGGCCGATAGGTTGGATTCCGCACCAGGGAGGAGGGTAGGAACGTCCCGCCCGCACCAGCGTCAGACCACGACCAGTCGGCGATGGTGTGTCCCAGGCTATCCGTCCCCGTGGCTGATAGACTCGTCATGCCACCCGAGAGCACCGTGCTCGGGCTGGCCGAGGCCGTGACGGCCAGCGCGTGCGCGATTTCTGAGACCACAGTGAGACTCACCTCCGACTGGCTCGAGATCCACGTCGGGAGCCACTTGCAGGTCGCAGTGACGGTAAGTACGGCGGCGCGACTGACGCCGCTGGTGTTCGCCTGAGCCTGATAGACCGGGTTCTGCACTGTCGCGCTGGGCAGGAAGGTTCCTCCCGCGCCGTTGTCACTCCATGACCACGCGAATCCGGTGTGGCTCAGGCTGTCCACGGCCGTCGCGGCCAGTGTCGTTGTGCCACTTGAGGGTACGGCAGTCGGACTCGCAGTGGCCGTCACGGTGAGCGCGTGTCCGGTGTCTGAGGCGACGGTGATGTTGACACTTGCGCTGCCCGAGATCCAGTCGGGCGTCCATTTACAGGTGGCGGTGAGGGTGAGGGTGATCGCGCGCGGGCTGCCGGAGGGGTTCGCGGGCGCGGTATAGGTGGGATTCTGCACGGTGGCGCTCGGAGAGAAGGCGCCTCCCGCACCCCCGTCACTCCACGCCCAGGCGAGCCCCGTATGGCCGAGGCTGCACACGCCCGTCGCACTCAGCGTGGTACTCCCGCCAGAGGATAGAGTGGTGGAAGTGGCCGCCGCCGCCACCG
>Ga0214473_10005091_pt1 | contig 15773 bp, 13 predicted proteins | sample RVTome_7_FD_203509 | JGI IMG/M metagenome (GOLD analysis project Ga0214473, IMG submission 203509) | Soil microbial communities from uranium-contaminated site in the Upper Colorado River Basin, Wyoming, United States - RVT98D197 | ecosystem: Environmental > Terrestrial > Soil > Contaminated >... | reverse complement strand
GCATCGCTTTGGACGTTGGAGAGGATGCGGTCCGCTTCAAGAATCCCTACCTCCCGCTTACACGCTCCGAAATGGCACTCCCCTTGATCACCCACGGTGAAGTGATCGGCGGCATGACCATTCAATCTGAAGTGTCGTCGGCCTTCTCACGTGTGGATATTACTGCTCTGCAAACCATGGCTGACCAGATCGCCAATGCCATCGATAATGCACGATTGTTCACAGAGCGCGCCTCCCTGATCAGCGAGTTGGAGAAACGTAATGCCGAACTCGAACAATTCACCTACACGGTCTCGCATGATCTGAGGTCGCCTCTGGTGACGATCCGCGGCTTCCTCGGATACCTGCACCAGGACGCGGCTTCGGGTGACCTGACACGCTTTGGTAAGGATATGAACCGCATCGCTAACGCCGTAGACAAGATGCAGGTGTTGTTGAACGATCTCCTCGAACTTTCGCGCGTGGGCCGAATTATGAACCCCCCCGAAAACATTCCTTTCGACCAAATCGTGAAGGAAACCATCGACCTGATGATGGGACCGCTCGATGAACGCAAGGTCAAGGTGGACATTCAGGAAAATCTCCCCATCATTTATGGGGATCACACACGTCTGATCGAAGTGATGCAGAATCTTATCGGCAATGCTATCAAGTTCATGGGCGATCAGGCCGATCCGCGGATCGAGATTGGGACGGCAGGGTTTGATGAGAAAGACAACAAACCTGTTTTCTTTGTGCGCGATAACGGCATCGGGATCGATCCTCAATACCATAAGCGGATTTTTGGACTTTTCAACAGGCTGGATCCCACTACGGAGGGTACAGGCATTGGGTTGACACTGGTCAGGCGGATCATCGAAGTCCATGGCGGGCGCATCTGGGTGGAATCTCAACTTGGAGCCGGGGCTACCTTCCTTTTTACGCTCCCGATGTAGATGCTCCTGGCCGTTTCCTTTCAAAACCTCTGCAATTCCGCCACCAAAATTCAAAATACGGTTAGAATGCAAACACGCCGCAGCACTGCAAGGAGAAATTATGACAGGAGAGCCCATCCTCGTTATGCTCATCGAAGATAATATAGACCACGCCGAGCTGGTCATCCGCACCATGGAAGAACATCGCATTACGAACAAAGTACGTCATTTCCTCGACGGGCAGTCCGCGCTGGACTATCTCTTTCGCAGGGCAGAATACTCCGAATCGGCGGAGAGCCCGCGACCGCATGTGATCCTGCTGGACCTGCGCCTCCCGCGCGTGGATGGGATCGATGTGCTCAGATCAATCAAAGAAGATGAAGGACTAAAAAGCATCCCCGTGGTGGTATTGACCACCTCGGAGGCGGAAAAAGATGTGGCCAAGGCCTATTACAATCATGCCAATAGCTATCTGGTAAAACCCGTGGGATTCGAGGATTTCAAAAGGTTGATGGATGATCTTGGGTTTTACTGGCTTGGCTGGAATATCAATCCCGACATCAAAGGTTGAGGGGAGTTCGCTTCACAGCCTGAGATTCAAATCGATAAGGTGTGTTTCCCATGATGGATGATTCCATCCAAATTCTATTGATCGAAGACGACCCTGCCCACGCAGAATTGATCCAGCGCGCCTTTGAAGATCGAGGAAATGGTGCGCGCCTGACTGTCGCTCATACACTCACAGACGCGCGCACACACTTGAAAGGCTTCCATCCCACACTCATTATCGCAGACTGGCGTCTGCCGGATGGTGATAGCAGCGCATTGCTCACCGAGGCACGGAACGAGCAATCGCCGCCCATCATCATCATGACCAGCTACGGGAGCGAGCGGAACGCAGTGGAAGCGATCAAATCCGGTGCGCTGGATTACATCGTCAAGTCATCTGAATCGATGACGGACATGCCGCACATCGCAGAGCACGCCATCCAGCAATGGAAGATCCTGCAGGAACGAGAGAGGATACAAAATACCCTGGCAGAGCGCGAGGCACAGTTTCGCCTGCTGGCTGAAAACTCCTCCGACCTTATCTCGCGGCATGACACAAAAGGGATTTTTCTCTATGTCTCCCCCGCCTGCCGCGCATTATTGGGATATGAACCGGAGGAACTCATCGGTCAACCTGTGATCCCTCTTGTCCACCCGGACGATGCAAAAGACATATTCGATTTGCTGGCCACCTCAGATTGGAACGATCCAACGGCAGCAATACCATACCGGGCCCGCCATAAAAACGGGGAATACGTCTGGCTGGAAACCACTGCCAAAGTTATCTACAACCAGGAAAGGAAAGCCACCGAGATCCAGGCTTCGTCGCGCGACATCACCGAGCGCAAACAATCACAGGTGGCACTGCAACAAGCTCATGAAGGCCTGCGAGAAGCTTACGACAAAACCATCGAAGGATGGGTGCTGGCGCTCGACCTGCGTGATCGCGAAACGGAGGGCCACACACAACGAGTCACCGAAATGACGGTGAGACTGGCACGTGAACTCGGTTGCGCCGATGAAGAGATCGTTCACATCCGGCGCGGTGCTTTATTGCATGATATGGGCAAAATGGGTATTCCGGACGAGATCCTGCAAAAGCCCGGCCCGCTGACAGAGGAGGAGTGGATGATCATGCGCCGGCATCCGCAGTATGCCCACCAGATGCTCTCACCGATCAGCTATCTCAATCGGGCCCTGATTATTCCTTATTACCATCATGAGCGCTGGGATGGCTCGGGCTATCCACAAGGGCTCAAGGGTGAAGCGATACCCCTTTTTGCCCGCCTCTTCGCCATCGTGGATGTTTGGGACGCGTTATCCAGCGACCGTCCCTATCGAAAACGACTGCCATCTAAAGATGTCACCGAATACCTGGAGAGAGAAGCAGGGCGGCTCTTTGACCCGACGCTTGTAGAAAAATTCCTATCCTTAATATCAACCAAATAACGAAAGCAAAACGATGTCGCGTTTTGAGCATCGTCAAATATCCACAGAAAACAGCACAGCACAATGCTCGAATTGACATCCCCTCTTACTTCGATTATCCTTACCGCCGTCCGGGCAGGCCCGGCGCGGCAGAGCCTTCCAAACCCCGCCAGGGTCGAAAGACAGCAACGGTAAGGAAGTGTCTCTGGGTGCCGCCGATCCCCTGCTCGGATATTCATTCACATGAAAACAGGTCGCTCCCTTTGGGTATTCATCATTCTCGCGCTGGCTGCAGGCATAGGCCTGGGTTTGGCTTATGGCTGGTTCATCGATCCAGTTGACTTCTTTGACCTTACACCTGACACATTACGAGCAGATTACAAAGCCGATTACGTTCTGATGACGGCAGAGGCCTATCGTCTCGAACAGGATCCCGGCCTGGCCGCCCGCCGATTGGCCATCTTCGGCACTCAATCTCCCTCTGCCATCGCTGCCAATGGCCTCACCTATGCGCGCGCCAACGGATTCGCCGATTCAGATATTGCCCTGATACAGGAACTTGTCACTGCTTTACAGGCCTGGAGTGGGATCCAATGAGGCGCGTTCTCTGGAGTGTTCTGCTTGCGCTTCTTGCCGGAGTGGGGCTTGGTCTCGCTTACTCGTGGGTACTCTCCCCTCTGCGCGTCACTAATTCGGAACCGATCGCCTTGCGCGGCGATTTCAAAGATCAATATCGTTCTTCCATTGCCGCGGCATACGCTGCGACTGGTAACCTGCCCCGCGCGCAGGCCCGCCTCGCGCTGTTAGGAGACACAGATCCCATCGAAGCTCTGAACGCGCAAGCACAGCGCATGCTTGCAAGCGGTCAATCCTTCGAGCAGGCTGACAAGGTCGTAGCGCTCGCCGTAGCCCTGGGTGAAAATCTTAATGGCGATGCACCCATTCCGACATCCACATTTGTAGTTGTGAAAAATGATGAGCGTACGTTCACCGCGACCCCTCTGCCGACTTCTCCTGACACTTCTGTTTTGCTCACGGAAACACCACAAGCCATTGAGACTCAACCAATCATTAGCGAATCGACGCCGCGTCCCACGCAAACATCCATCCCAACGCTTGGCGCGCCCTTCACCCTCACCGGGCAGGACACAATCTGTGATTCAAATCTCCCCGATGGCTTGTTGCAGGTTGTCGTATTGAATTCAAACCGCAGGCAATTGGCTGGCGTGGGAATTGTCATTGCATGGGATGGCGGCGAAGAACAATTCTTCACGGGTCTCAAGCCGGAGATTGGCAACGGCTATGCTGATTTCATCATGACGCCGGATACAACCTATACTGTGAAACTCGGCCCGGGCAGTGATATTGCATCAGGTCTAACTGTTCCCACCTGTCAGGCATCCGGTGGGGAATCCTTCTTCGGCGGAATAAAACTCACTTTCCAACAACCTTAAATAAATTCCCCTCTCCCCGCTTCGATTGCGTAGCACTCAGCGCGAATGGGAGAGGGGCCAGGGGTGAGTGGCTATGGCATTGGGTTGCTATTTGCCCAGTCATTTCCAAGCCTCACCTCCACATCTGCAGTGGAAGTGGGATCAGGGCTGATCAGAATCTGCGTGCTGGAACCGATGCCAAAAACAGCCTGTAGGTATCTCAATGTATATAGTTTCGGCGAGTACAAAACGATGACTGTGCGATCATAGGCGCGGTCTGCTGGGCCGACTTCGGTCACTGGAACACCCTGCGTGAGGAAATAATTACCGGTGCTTTGTTCCAGGCCCGGAGCAAATGAACCGTTTAGCAGTCGTACGCGCGCCGCATCTGCCCTCATCAAAACATTAAGTTGATCCAGCGTCTGCTCGCCCTGCGCCGCCAATGGGCTGACTGCACCGGCTGATGTGAAGATCTCATCGCGCAGCACGCGGATCTTATCTGGCAGTGGTTTCATGACACTGGCATCCTGCCCGCCAAGGACCGTGTTGTCCAGATTGACCATACTGTAATCGATCACACCCTGTTCAATGCTTTCCACTGGAATATCCCTTGCCAACACGCCTAACTGGATAGCGGTATCAAACGGCATATTGGTACGGATGCCAGCGGAAAACTTCTCATAGAACTCCTGGGCCTGGCCCACTAAAACAGGGAAGTTTTCTGGGCTGAGCACTTTATCGCGGATCGCGAGAATCACCCTTTGCTGGCGCCGGGCGCGGCCAACGTCTCCATCCTTACCCTTGCGAGTACGCACATAGGCAAGTGTTTTGGTTCCGTTCATGGGCCGCATTCCACAACAAGTAATACGGATTTTGTCCTGACCAGCGCCGAGTGGATCCAGGATCAGCTCCTCATCGTTATAAACTTCGATTGGGCCGATCATATCAATGAATTCGACGAAGGTATTGAAATCGACCTGGGCATAATATTGGACGGGTACGCCAATGAATTGTTCGACGGTCTTCCTGGCCAGCTCGGGTCCGCCTCCCGGTAATTTGTTGCCCTCACCAGATGCGTAGGCCATATTGATACGACCATATCCGAAGCCAGGAATATTCACCCACATATCGCGTGGAATATTTAGTATCCCTGCGGTTTTTGTGAGCGGGTCAATCGTCAGGAGGATCATCGTATCGGAGCGCGGGGGACCTTCATTTGCAACCCAATCTCGATAATCCAGGCCGATGATAAGAATCGTGATCCGGCTGGCGCCATCCCAGGCGGGTGGCAGATTGCTCTCCTGAACAGGGATCGGAGGCGGCAATTCTTCAACAGGCGGGATGGGCGTGCCCTCTTCATTCAGTGTTGGACCATCCAGTCCGGCGGTCACCGTACCGCAATCCGATGGGGTCATGCCCGGCAACGGCGTGATCGTCCAACAGGTGACCAGCCCGCGCACAAAGAAATAACCACCCACGGCCAGGCCAATGGCGATCACTGAGAAAATAATCTGTCCGAGGGAGGGGCGTCCGAATTTGATGTTTTTGAGAAAGGTCAGGTTTTTCATACGGGTTTAATATATACCATATCCAGGCCGAGTCGTTCGAGGCCTTCTTTTGCCCAGTGCTGCAACAGGGCTGAATCTTCTTCCATAACTTTCATCATCACCGGGATGGCGCGCTGGTCATGGATCTCTGCCAGCGCGCGCAACGCATGGATGCGGGCCGACTGCGCCGCGCTCGTCACGACTTCGATCAGGGATGGAACCGCTGCGCTGCCAATTTTGACCAGGGCATTCGCGGCCAGACTTCCCACCATTGGATCCTCGTCGCTCAACGCTCGGATAAGAGGCTGGATCGCGCTTTCATCGGGCTTCGTCGCCAGCCCAAGCGCGGCACACTGACGCACTTCAGCGGCGGGATCGTTCAGAAACGGGATCAACCATTCGGTCCGAGAGTGAGGCGACTGTGCCAGGACGCGGAGTGCCCACCAGCGGGAGTCTACATCCGAAGAGTGGGTCAAATCCAATAACGCGGGAATCGCTTCTTCACCCAGACCAATCAGTGCGGGGACTGCCGCTTCCGCGCGGGGTTCGTCTCCGCTGGTCAAGTCATCCAACAAATCCTGTAATGAGGACACGTTATTTCGCGGGGGGCGGGACCGGCAGTTCACCTTCAGCCACGTTGACCCACTTATCTCCCTCTTCGATCAACATGACCGGAATGTCATCCACGATGGGATATTTCCGTCCACAATCCTGGCAGATGAACCAGGCATCTCGGTGCAGTTTGAGTTGGCCGCCCGTGGTTCGCACGCAATTCGGACAGCGCAGGATTTCAATCAGTGTCTCACTTATCATTCATTCTCCATTTCTGGGCAGCGGGAAATTCTACCACGCATAGGACAACTGCTTATGAAGATGGGCTACGGCAGATTTCTTTATCGCTCGCCAGTCTTTCAGGGTTTTTTGTGTCGGGACCATACTGGCAGATCGCCTGCCAGGGTTCATAATGGGTGGTGATGTCATGCTGGAAAAGAATCGCGCCATCACGCCAGACGGTGCGGGTGACCACTACATCCGCGCCATTGGCGGACCAGTCTACCTGCTTGATCTGGTTCTTGCCGAGTTCATCGTTCACTTCGAAAAGTGGCGCCGGCGCAGGGACAACATTGGTAGGCCCGGTGGTTTCCCACGTTACCGAACGTCCATCCGAGGTGGAATAGAACTTCCACGTCAGCGAACGCGCGCCAACGTTGACGTATGTTTCCATCAAGATCCAATAGGGCGTATCATTGGTGAACTTGAAATCAACGAGAGGAAAATAGACTGTTGCATCCAAACCAGCCAATCTAGGGTCTACTGCTCCACTGGCCGTCTGTTCATAATAAGAGACTCGATAAGCATGCGGAGTCCGTTCAACGATTGGAAATCCCGCGTTGAAAACTGCACGGAAGAGAGTGGTGCTCACCTGGCATACCCCCCCTCCGACGCCCTTAATCGTCCTTCCACCATAAATAATGAGCGCTTCGGCAAAGCCATTGTCGAGGCTTACATCTCCCAGGTGTTCTCCCATAGAGAACGTCTCACCAGGCGCAACCAGAACGCCATGAAATTGCGCAGAGGCAGCTTCGATATTTTGGATCCTCTCCGCAGATGAGCCATAAAAATAAGAAGTCTCCGCCCGGACCAGTTCAGTAATACCCAGCTCCTGCCCGGTTGCCGTTGCAGCGACCCTGGGCTGCGCCTCATTGATGACCAGCGAAGCTGCATGCTCGCCGCGCAATAGCGCGTCATTGATGGATTTGACGCTGGCCTCTATATCCATCGTACGACCAGTTTTCGAATCTTCCATCAGATCCAATTGCCGTGTTTCATCATTGAAAATAAATTTTGCATCTGACGGCAAGCGATCCACCTGGTTCTTGACGGGCACCAGCAGATCACGCAATTCTCTCGGGTCAAGAGCCACCTGCACGCCCTGTTGATCTCCATTTTGCACGCGTTGCACACTGATCATATTGGCGATCACTTCGACGTTATAGACATAGGGTCCCGGATCGCCCTCCGTTGCATTCGGGATCGCGACCGTAAGCGGCTGGCTGAGGATCTGCCGGGCAGCATCCGCTTGCGCGCTCACATCCAAAACGAGCGGTTGGATTTCCTGCACAACCAACTTAACTTCACCATCGCTGAACGTCTGCAACTGCGCGCCGAGATAAATGAGTGTGGCTTCGATCTTCAACTCGCGTCCCACCTGTCCGGGCTGTGCAATGATATTCGTCCCCTCCAGGCTCAGGCTGGCTTCCACAACCTGTTGGTTGACCTGTGATGCGATCTGGCTGAGATATTGGAACGCGACGCGCTGATCAAAGAGGATTACAGGTGGGACATGTATCCCGCCTCCGCCAGCGCGGATCTGACCGGATAGCGCACCGAACAAGCCGCCGCTTCTTCCCAGGCTGTAAGCTGTTCTCGCACTGGACGAGGGATCGAATACCATACCGAGTTCCGCGGGGGTCGCGATCCAGGCTTTTTCACCGTGACGAAAAAGGATCTTCCCGCTGATGGGATAGGACAAGGTTTGATTCAACTTCACCGCCGCGTCAGAGGGCGTCATGCCTGAGAGGTCCACGCCCGCAACTGAAACGCCGGGAAAGATGCGCCCCGCGTACCTGAGTTGATAGCCCAACGTCCACATGATGAGGATCGCGAAGAAAAGGGTCAGACCACCGAGGAACCCGGCAACGATTTGTGGAAAGATGGGGAGTCGTTTATATGGATAAGAAATAGTAGCCATGATCGAAAATTATACCTTGTCGGAAACCGCAAAAGTTAAGCCAGATGAGTGCGGGATTAAGACGAACCGGGAAAATTATTTGTTCCCTCGTAATTTCCCCGCTGGCGCGCGTCGCTGCGCGCCCGTCTTCGACAAGCCAGGGATGAGCATGGGCGTCACAGAACGGTAATTTGCATATTGCTGTCCAAACTCGCGCAGGAGTTTTCGCTCTTCGAAGAAAATTCCTATAAGTACATATGCCGTCAGTGCCACATAAACAACGAATGAATTCAGGCTTACAGACGGAGAAAACCAAAGGATCAATAAGCTGAACGTATAGAGCGGATGGCGAACAAAGCGATATAAACCACTGATTACCAGACTTCCCTTTTTCTCTTCTTCGATCAATTGGCGCAGGCCAACGAACGAAAGTACATCAGTCTGCATGACTGCGATAACTAGCAGCAGCAGAGATGTTCCCTGCCCCGCAAGCATAAGATAACTCCATGGAGATGGAACCTCATAGAGGATTTTATCAGGCAGTGAAACCATAAGATAAAGAACTGGCACAATGCTAATTACAGCAAACATGTTATAGAGCAAACGATAGAATTTCATAAATCCCTCCCCCAGCGCGCGGCGGAGGAATTCCTTGAAGCCCAGAGAGGCCAGCAGTGAATGAACAACTCCCCACAGGATGATGACGAAGATCAGCCAGAACATTTTTCTCCTTTTGCAGAAATGTCATTGCGAGCAGGATTGAGACGCTTTGCGTCGAAAGCCGACGAAGCAATCTCCGATTAAGGGGTTAAGACTCCTCGATCAGATTCTTCCGTTTACTTGGAGATTGCTTCGTCGCGGCGAACGCTCCTCGCAATGACATACAGGTTTTAGTTTTACCCAGCGCCAAAAGCAGGTAACTCAAATGTATCCGAGTCGGATTTGATGAAGTAGTACGGCATCCACGCCACGCCAAACAGTTTGACGAAAACATCCGTTTTCTTCGGCGTGATGGTGACCTCAGTAATTTCATTTACCACACTGCCCCAGCGGTTGTTGATCTCAGCGATTGTTTCTTCACGACGCTTTTCAAGATCGGCAATCTGCTGCTTGAACTGTTTGATCGCCTCGACAGATTCTTCCACATCTCCTTTTGCCTGTTCGGTCATGCGGCGCTTGGTGAGCGAGGATGACAATCGTGTTGATTTTCGCCTTCCACCAAAGAGACCGGTGAGGTTTTCGAGATGAGTCCCGGCTTCTTCCACCTTGCGATGCGAAAGTTCGGCTTCATCTTCGCTGAGTTCACGTTCTTCGCGGGCAAGCTTATCTTCGAGGGTCTTGAGTTGGCGGTCCAGTTGGGCAGTCCGTTTGGCAATCTCGGTATCGCGCGCATCCCGGGCAGCATCGGCGCAGGCTTTCATGAATTCCGCCTGGCTCACATCTGGCCCGGCGAAAACTTTGAGCACCTGATTGGCACGCGCCTTGACAGAGGAGTTGCGGAATACCCAATCCGTGAAATCCTTTTGTAAAGCCGTCATTAATTTGACATCGTTCAGTGGCGAGTCAATGCTGCTAAAGCGCGCGGAGGGCACAGGAGAAGTATCGATATTATCCAGGATGTGACCGCCGAGCGGATAATCCTCCCAGCGGACGGTGCCTCGCTTTTCGGGCGATCCGATCAACGCGGAACGCGTCACCTCACTATCCACGCCATGCTTGCGGTCCAGGATGCGCACTTGCGCGGAGGCAAGTAAGGTGGGACGATAAATGACTCCGTCGATCATCACTTCGGCGGGCATGGAACGCCCCGCCGCCGAGAATGCCTCGGGCAGGCTGTAATTTTGCGGAAGGAAGTATTCCCGAATCCAGGCGGGGATGGGAGGTTTGGTGCTGGAGGATTGAGCATTAGCGGCTGGCGGTTTCGCGGCGTTGGGGATTAGGGTTGGGACAGTTGAGTTAACGGGAGCAGATCTCGGCTGCGCCTGAAGCGCCTCACCCGCATTGACAAGTTTGTTGAGTGCGGGAATCTGACTCCGCGTCAACGGGCCCGCCAGGAAGTTCATCGTCGAGCGGGTTTGAAAGAGCTGAGGTTGCTTCGCATGGATGTTATGCAAAATAAAAACGCGCTTGCCGAGGGAGGAGATCAACTTATCGAAGATGGTGCGCGAGATTCCGCCCGCCGCGCTCTCAAGACCATCCAGCAATCGGTTTTTATCCTGTTCGGTTTGCAGTTTGCCGATGAACCACGTGCCCGCGTTGGAGAGGGCTTTGTAATCCACATCGACGGGGTTTTGGGTGGCAAGCAGTAAACCCAACCCAAATGCACGCGCTTGTTTCAACATACGGAGCAGCGGCTGTTTGGAGGGTGGGTTGCGCTGCGGAGGCAGATAGCCATAAATCTCGTCCATGTAGAGCAGGGCGCGCAGAGATGGGGCTCCACTCTGCGTGCGCATCCAGGTTTCGACTGCGGACAATAGCAGGGTGACAAAGAACATTCGCTCGGCATCTGATAAATGTGCGAGATAGAAAACATTATGACGCGGGCGGCCATCTTCCGTGTAAAGCATGGAGCCAATGTTGAGCGACTGTCCCTCACGCCACGTTTCGAAAGCAGGCGCAGCCAGGATGTTATTCAACACCATGGCAAGTTCCATGCGGTCTTTGGCTGGAAAAAAAGTTTCGACTGGGAATGCGCCAAGTTTTTCGAACGGAGGAGTTTGCGTTTGCAGGATCAGTTCTGTCAGTTCGACATCCTTGCCCTGGCTCCAGGCGCTCTCGAAAATATTGGCGAGCAAAATGTGCTCACGCGAGCGAAGCGGATCAATATCTTCATATCCGACCAGCCCCAGCAACGCGGTGACCGTGCTGGTGATTTTTTCACGCAGGACCTCGCGGTTATCCTTCCACGATATTTCAGGCGCGACCAGTGAAGACAGAACACTGACAGGGATTCCGGCATCCGAACCGGGTGTGAAGATGGCAAATTGCGCTGCATTCTTCAGGGCAAGTATTTTCTCCCGCGCGATTCCCCATTCCTTCAAACCATCGCGCCAGGAGATGGAGGCCTCTGTCGAAAGCTGGTCGAGACTTTTGCCTGCACGGCGCGCGAGTTCAGCATCGATCCATGGCTGAAAATCCTGCGGAGCCAGATCGGGGAAATGCAACAAGAGATTTGTGAGATCACCCTTCGGGTCAATAATAATGGCAGGGATACCTTTCAACGCAGCTTCTTCGAGCAAAGCAATGCACAGACCTGTTTTGCCTGAACCCGTCATGCCGGTGACGACCGCGTGCGTGGTCAAATCAGCGGGGTCATAAATCACTTCTTTCTGTGTAACGGTTTGTGCCAGGGGGTCGTACTCGCGTCCAAGATAGAAACTTGAGTCGGTCATAGGAAAGCTCTCTTGAAAGAACATATGGGTGAACCTTGCGAAGGTTTTGATCCCCCGGGTTTTATCCTCAGGACAAACCTTCGCAAGGTTCTGCAGTTAGAACGCACGTGCTAGGAGCCAAATGTACTCCATTTTCAGACATCTTACAAGGAAAGCCCGATTAAAGTTTCTTGCGGAGGCAAAACCTCCGCAAGATCTTCATCAACTTCTGTCTGTACCAGAGCCAATCAATCGCTGCTAATCATGGCCGTTCTCATTATCGTTACCATTATCGTTGCCATTATCATTGCTGTTATCATTATCATTTTTGTTTTCATTATCATTGCCATGATCTTCATTGCTATTACTATTGTCATTTTCATCATTGTTCTCATGCGATCCCGAACCACCATCGCTATCCGAGCCGCTCTTTTCAAACTCAATCTTGGTGACGATGAAGACACCTGCTGAATTGGTATATCCTTCCACCTTCACCGCCCCGCCAACTGCCGGCGTTCCTTTGATCTCCGCAGAGCTTACATCCATGGAGGTGCCGTCGACAATCCACACATCATTTTCCATGGAGTTCACGATGCCTTCAAAGGATTCCTTATTGGCCTCGGACTCAGACTCGGATGAGTTGGCATTTTCGACATTCGGCGCCTCGCCTTCGGACCCTTGGCCTGAATTGTCCTCATTTTGTTGATTCGGTCCCTCGTTATTTTCCTCTTCGATCTCAGGCTCATCGTCTCCTCCCTCCGGAAGTTTCGCGCCCGCGGACAATAACTCGATTCGTTCGGCCAGGACGATCTTATCGCCCTGTGTCTGACCTTTCACCCGTACCGCAGCGCCCTCCACAACCTGTTCATCAGGCAGGCGCGTCTGGGCGGAGATGACCACCAAGATCCCAGAGACCCGCCACTCGGTCTCGCTTTGACGCGTGACATATCCCGCGAAATCCACCTCTTCGGAACGTCCTTCCGCAAAGAGTTCGTGCAATTCCTCCAACCGTTCGTTTTCGTGTTCAAATTCCAATGCTTCACGCTTCTGCACATTGAATGTAAAGAGCAGTAAAACATCCTCCCAGGTGCGTTTGACGGGATAGAGATTGTCGCCGGGCAGAGTCGTCGATGCTGCGCGCACCAGACTCGTTCCACTGACAAAGAGCGCAGCAACGACCGCCAACGTCACGGCCACGCGTCGCAGTGAGGCAAACCAAAACCGCCCTGAAGATGGCTTGACTTTCCCTTCGCGCAGCTTCGCAGCATGCTGGAGCAATTTTGCCCGGTTGCGTCTCACAGCCTCAGTAGATGGAGCCGGTACAGCCAGCCCCTTTGCACTGACGGATGCTTCCAGGATGGGGCGCAGTTCATCGGCAAGACCGGGATAGCGGAACAGAACTGTCTCGATATCTGCCCCTTGTTCGATATCCTGCAAGCAAATTTCCAGAACTTCGTATAAATTATTCATGATGATCTACCTCCCCGATCTGGCGCTGGAGGGCAGCCAGCGCCCGAAATTGGAGGGCTTTCACAGCATTAATGTTCTTCCTCAGGTGAGCAGCGGTTTCTTCAATAGAGTAACCCTGACCGAACCGCAGGGTCAGGACGTGCTGTTGTTCAACTGTTAATTGAGCGTAGGCAGTTCGCACCAACCGGTTTTGCTCACGCTCATCCACTTCGGAATTTACGCTGGGCGCACGGTCAGGCATGGATTCAGACAGGGCTTCGACCGGCCGGCGATATTGCCGGCGCAGATGATCATTCACAGCATGAGAGGCAGTTGCGATCAACCAACCCTTGAGGTTGGCCTGTGGTCCCTGCTTCTTTTGCACAGCTTCAAGCAGACGCATGAAAACATCACTTGCGATATCTTCCGCAGTGGTATCGTCGTTGATCCTGTAGCGGATATAACGATAGATTTCTGAAAAATATTGATCGTAGATGGCGCCTATGGCTTGCGAATCCAGCTCTCGAAGTCCACCAAGCGCGCGGTGTTCATCATAAACAGACATGGTTTGCACAGCCCCCCGCGTTAGGGTTGGCATAAGAAGATTTTGTACGGCATACATATTGAGTATATCATCCTTGACATAAGTACAGCCTGGGTTTGGCGTAAATGTGAGTCACGGCTCGATCACCTCAAAGATGGCGGACTGGTCATCGCAATAGACCATCTTTAAGCCCGGATCCTCTCCCGCGGCTTGCAGGAAGCCTTTGTGGTTCAGGTCTGTATGAACATAATGCGAACCAAAGGTATTAAGGATGATTTGTGAAGGATGATCAATATCTCCTTGTGTGATGTCAACCCAAAGATCGTAGAGAGCAGGATCATAGAGCTGCATATAAGTGGGATCAAGGCCCACCAGGTAGGTATTGTGTGTATTATGAAAGAACAAGCGAGGGAAATCATCCCAGTCCGTTTGGAATACGCGCGATCCAGCCGTTGTGTTCTTCTCCAGCCAGGCAGACGCGTCCGCGTACAAGCCATAGGGCTTGGACTTCCCAATCGCAGCCTGGGCCGCGGGCACCGATTTCGCAATGCTGGCAGAGATGAGAATCGCCAGAAGCATAGCCGGTAGAAGCTTTCGCACGGTTGACCGGGATTGGTAATGGGGCAGTTCGATCAACGGGACTGGAGGAAACGTCGGGGACACGAGAAGAGGCGTCCAGGCAAAGGCAGAAAAGATCAGCGCGAAAGGCGGGAAATATTCCACGAAGCGACGGGCTTGAAGGAGCATCAATCCAAAGAACAGGGAAACAAGCAGGCCGAAAGCGGTGCGTATGTCCATTTTACGACCCGCGAGTCCCAGGGCGAGCACCCCACTTGCGAATGCAACAAGAGATGGCAGAGAGTTTTCTAAAATTTGGCCTGTGTCGTAGGGATACCATTCGTTGCCAACGCTTATGGAAGTGGCATGCGCAAGTTTGGGCAGAATGTGTCGATATGAAAAGATGATGTTATCGGGGAAATATGGGTTGATCAGCACACCCAGGATGATCCCACCAGTAACATAGAGTAGTGGCCGAAGTTCAAGGCGGCGTTCTGTAAGCACGATTGCAATGAGATGTAAAACAGCCAGGACCAGCATGAAAGGAAAGGCATCATAGAGCCAAACATAGATAAAAGATAATATCGCCAGATGTTTGTATTTCCCCTCGAGAAGCCAGGCAAATCCAAGGACAAGGACGGCAAGGGAAAGTGACTGTGCGCGCGTCACACTCATTCGATATAAAAAGGCATCTGAGATCCCGAGCAAAGCCAGCGCCCACAGTCCTGCGAACGGCACGCGCTGACGATGAAAGAGAACCCACACAGATAGAAACGCCAGGCTGGCAAAGGTCACTGCCGCCCATTTGGCGCCGATATATAAATCGCCATACGTAAAAGGGATAAGCGCCACGTGGAAGAGAAAGTGATGGTCATAGAACTCGTTCTGATTAAGTATGCTGAGAGGCAGCCAGGAAAAATCAGGCTTCAGTCCTTCCATGCGCATGAGCCAGGCAAGTTTGATGTGGTAGAAGCCATCGTTATCCGGCATGTCTGGCGTCGCAAATTGAATGAGAGCCATACCAAGGACAAATACGGAAAGCAGCCCGAGCGGAAAAAGAATGGAGAAAAGTCGTTTGCGCATGTAATATTTCCAAACTTTGATGAACAGATCGTCTGGAGTGGTCTGACACTCCAGACGATGCAATCGATTTGCCTCACAAACTCCAGACGATTAGGCGCTTAATCATCGTTGTCATTACTTCCTTTATTGTCATCATTGCCATTGCCATTGTTGTCTTTACCGTGAT
>Ga0214473_10005090_pt1 | contig 15775 bp, 14 predicted proteins | sample RVTome_7_FD_203509 | JGI IMG/M metagenome (GOLD analysis project Ga0214473, IMG submission 203509) | Soil microbial communities from uranium-contaminated site in the Upper Colorado River Basin, Wyoming, United States - RVT98D197 | ecosystem: Environmental > Terrestrial > Soil > Contaminated >... | reverse complement strand
CTATGGGACTCCAAGAGATTTACGTTCTGATCTGACTGGGTTTCGATGTCAGGTCTTGACATGAGATACCTTGAAGTGTCACTAAGAATGTATTACATATTTAACAAGACGAGGCGATCGTGAAAATCGAAAAGATCTCATGGGATCAGGAAACGGTGGATCATATTTCGAATCACTCGGTTTCGCCGGAAGAAGTGGAAGAGGCATTGTTCAACGAAGAAGCTCCTCCACTTATCATGCGCGGCAAAGAAGGCAGGCATCTTGCTTACGGAAAAACCGATGGGGGGCGGTTATTGTTCATCGTATGGGTGTTGAGGTATCGAAAGACAAAAATAATTACAGCCAGAGACATGAATCAGAAGGAGAAACGGTTTTATAAAAGGAGTAGAGAATGAAAGTGCCTAAATTTAAGAGCCTGAAGGAAGAAAGAGACTTTTGGGATACTCATGACTCAACGGATTATCATGATGATTTTGGGATGGTAAAGAACGTTGTGTTCGTTCGGCCCAAGAAGGAGGTCATTTCCCTTCGTCTCGAACCTGAGATTATTAGGAGATTGCGAAAACTTGCCGATAAGGAAGGTTTACCCCCGACGACCTATGCGAGGATGCTGATTGTCAAGGGTATTCAAACGCGCAGCACATGAGTCAAATCCGCATTGGAGAGCTTTGGCCTTGGATATTTGGATTTGGGAGGCGGCTCTCGCGGAGGACGCGGAGAGTGCAGAGCTTTATTTCTCACAGAGGCCGCAGAGAAAAGGCAGGATGGCCAGTTACCCAGGTACTCCATACGACTCGTCACCTCATTCAGCTACTAAATGAAAATGCAAATAAGTAACATCCTGGAAACCCGGGCCATTGGTTAGGAGGCGATAATTCGATAACCCCTCTTTTTCTATAATAGACCTCGCGACAAAATAAGCATCAGTCAAATATGGGGAATCGGCTTCAGACGCTTCCCCAATATTCTTGATGTCCTTCTTCGGGACGATAATGTAATGAATTCGACTCAAGGGATGTGGGTGCTGAATAACAATTGTTTTGTCCGTTTCGAAAATGACCGAAGGGAGAAGCCTGGGAAATCTCTGGATTCCGACGGAGGCAACCAGGCCGAGAAGGTCTTCGGGGGATAGACAATTCTGGCAACGATTTAATGCCAGAAACGACCTGGGTTGCGATTTAGAGAACAAATAGCCGCCGATTAGAATTCCTATGCCTGTGGAAATCAGAGTTAAAAGAACGATCTTCATTGTTCCCATCGCCATGTTTCCGCAAGAGGTTGCGTGATAAGAACATTATACCCTTTACACTTATCATTTCCAATCATTCTTGTTATTCGGGGAAGCGGGAATTGCTCTCGTTTTAGACGGCAACGATATCAAATGAGATTTATGGTATAATGATGTCAGCCAAATTGAGGTAGATTCATCGTTAGCAGTGCAGAGGAGAATCCTTAATGGGACTGAGGATGCCGTTTGAGATCATTCATCTCGGTGGGGATCAGTGTGTGACAGGCTCATGTCATCTTGTGCAGGCCAACGGGCTCAACATCCTGTTCGATTGCGGGTCGGCGCAAGGGGGAGATCAGGCCCTTCCCATGGACGCCTGGCCGGTCAAGGCATCTCAGATCGATTTCCTTTTCGTCTCTCATGCTCATATCGACCATATCGGGCGCATTCCGGAATTGATCCAGAAGGGGTTCAAAGGCGAGATCATCACCACCCATCCAACCAAGGACCTGCTTCTTCCCATGCTGAAGGATGCCATGGCCCTTAGCGGTCTGGGTGAAGAGGAGGCTGCTTCTGTCGCACAGGCGACTGACGAGCTCAGCTGGGGATTTGAATACGGCCAGGCATTCGATCTCAAGAAGGCCGTCCGATTCACGTTCCATCAGGCAGGCCACATTCTGGGTTCCTCGTTCCTTCTTCTGGAATCAGAGGGTCCGCACTGCTCCGTTCTCTTCTCGGGCGATCTTGGATGCAGGAGTACCCCTCTCCTTCCAGATCCCGATCCTCCGCCCCCCTGCGATCTCTTGGTCCTCGAATCCACCTATGGGGACAGACTCCATGAGACTCGTGAGCGCCGAACCGAACAGCTCGGGAGGATTCTGACACGGGCTCTGTCCGATGGCGGGAAGGTATTCATCCCCGCTTTTGCTTTTGGCAGGACCCAGGAATTGCTCTACGAACTGGACCGGCTTTTCTCAGATCGTTCCTTCAGGAAGCAGTTTCCCCAGCTTGCAGAGAGTGGCCGCATCCCGGTTGTGCTGGATTCGCCTCTGGGGCTCGAATTGACGAAGATCACGTCGAGCCTCTCCGGGTACTGGGACAGGGAAGCGAAAACCCTTTTGAGCCATGGTGACGACCCCATGGACTTTGACCATCTCTACACCGCCAACAGCCATAAAGACCACCTGAGGCTTCTTGAGCGCCCAGGTCCTGTACTGGTCATCGCAGGAAGCGGGATGTGCACCGGAGGAAGGATTGTCGATCACCTCAAGGCCGGCATCGAAGACCCCATGAACGACATCGTCTTCGTGGGATACAATGCCCGAGGCACCGCGGGCCGGGAGATTCAGCAATGTGCCTCGACGCCCGGCGGCGATGTCACTCTGGATGGGGAGAGGTATCGAGTACGGGCCGGTGTGCACACGCTTGGGGGGTATTCCGCCCATGCGGATCAGAAAGAACTCATGGAGTGGGTAAAGCTCATGCCCGGGAAGCCTCGAATCATCAAGCTCGTTCACGGAGAGCCCTCTGCGCAGAAAGCGCTGGCGAATGAACTGAACCGTTGGGGCTACAAAAACGTCAATACGTAAATACGTAATGAAACGGTGTCTCTCACAGAGTGCACAGAGATCACGCTTGCGCGCCGAAGCGCTTCAGCGCGCAGGCACGGAGGACTGGAGTCTTTGAGTCGAATCGTTGAGAGGACGATTCGACTCAAGCTGCCGCGATAATGTTCTCAGCGACCTCTCTGCGAACTCGAGCGAAGCGGGCGAGAGAGAATGGTGATTTTGCTTAATAAAATTTCAAGATTTTGCACGTTAGCAGTGCGGAGATCGCAGAGAAGAAGAGAAACAGCATCGAAAGATCAATTGTCTTCGAGCCAGGAGAGAATGTATTTGGAAAAGGTTTTGAAATCATCGAGGTTTTGAAGGGTTTCAAAAAGCTTGAGGGCATCAAATTCATTGGGCAGATAATCGTGAACGATTCTGTTCCTGAAGGCTGGCATTCCTTTGATCTTTTCAGCAAACTCTTTTGGGAAGATTCCTGCGTCTGATAGGGCCAGGATGGCTTCGGATTCACTTTCACGGACTTTCCAGAGAGAAAGAGCGGATGCGATATGGGCGCAGACCCGGCTCACATCCTGAATGGCACAAGCCACGCTATATTTGATTGCTTTTATTTGAATAGTTTTTTCCTTTTCAAGGAAGAACTCTTTGCTCGGAACCGGAATCGAGTTAATGTCCTCGACCTGCTTCATCATATTATCCAGATACTCCAGGATCCTTTCTTTCCTCACCAGCTTTGCAGGCGCCAATTAAGCACTCCTTATTTTCTCTGAGAGCATCAGCCGGTACTCGTCGAGGTATGGCTTTAATTCAAAAAACCTGATCATGACACTGGTTTCAAAATCTGCCCTTTGAATCTCATCCCGGCTCAAAACAAGGGTTCCCTCCTTTAGAATACTGTGTTGAAGAACAAGGGGAAGCACGTTAAGGATTCTAAGATCGATTTCATCCGTGTGAAGTTGAGAAATCAACAACCCCGTTAGCTTGGCCTCTTTCCTGAGATATTCGTCCATGTTCGAAGGCTTGAGGTAAACGGCTATATCGATGTCGGCACCAGAGAGGGTAGGATCATAGACAGAAGACCCATAAAGATAGGCAAAAAGGACGTCTTTCTCATGATCCAGGGACTCCCTTATTCGCTCAGCGAGGATTGCGGGGTTTTGAATCTTGGTCATGGTGCTTGGCTCTCTAACAGGCTGCTCAAAAATGCCCAGACGCAAGGCGCTCGAAATCCTGAGAAGTGAGGCGTACTTGGTCGTACGCCGCAACGACGAGGGATGAGAGCAACGACGTAGATGGGCGTTTTTCAGCAGCCTGATAAAGATTTTATCTCATATTTGTTAATTCTTGTCAACGAAAAGCCGACTGGGCCGACTGGGAATAACTTGCAAAAGAATGTCAAAATAAGTAAAATGTTCGTGATAAACCACTGGAGACGTATTACCGTGGATGATGGAATGTTGGAGTTTTTAAGGGACTATTTCGCCGAACCCATGAGGGAATCGACTCAAACCGTAACCCCTCAGTTACGGTGCAAGATTTACGTAGGGCACTCGTCCCGAAGGTCGATCCGCTCCTTCCTCACGTTTCAGAAGGCGGGTTCGTTGAGAGTATGGGGAACGAAGGGTGAGTGCTCTGAGTGGCTATGGCAGGGCATCGGGGTGGCGGTCATTCTTGGGAAAGTGGTTCCCGCCGCTGAAACGCTGCGGGTGAGCGGCCCGACCTCCGGGACCAGCAACAGGCTTGTAATCTAAATGAGAGTCCAAGTAACTGAGGGGTTACCTCAAACCTCTGATTTTAGTTGACATTTCAACAAACGGGGCGTACGCTTCTTCTGGGATCTCGTTCGGAGGACAATGTTATGGAAATGAATGCAAAGGAGGGAAGGAGCAGATTGAGCGAGGTTTGAGAGGGGAGATGACTTTTGACAATACGCATCGGGACCGAAGGAGGGGAATATGGAAAGGACAACAAAAAAGCGAGGGATGGGGTGGATTCCGGATTATCCGGATTTCAGAGACTACACGGAAAAGACGGAGAAGGTTCGCCTGACTTTGGGCACTCCGAAAGGTCTGAAGGCGAAAGGGCTGCCGGCCTCGGTCGATCTCCGTCAGTGGTGCTCGCCGGTCGAGGACCAGGGCAACCTCGGCTCGTGCACGGCCAATGCAGGGACAGGAGTGATCGAATATTACGAGCGCAAGGCCTTTGGCAGGCACATGGATGCATCCAGGCTTTTCCTTTACAAGGTTACAAGGAACCTGATGAAGCAAAAGGGAGATACAGGAGCCTATCTCAGGACGACCATGGGTGCCATGGTTCTTTTCGGGGTCCCACCCGAGGACTACTGGTCCTATTCGGATGATGAGAAAAAGTTCGACCTGGAGCCTCCGGCCTTTTGCTACGCCTTTGCCCAGAACTACCAGACGATCACGTACTTTCGCCATGACCCTCCGGGCACAAAGGCCGAGGAGGTCCTCAATAAGGTGAAGACCAATCTCTCAAAGGGCCACCCGGCCATGTTCGGATTTTCGGTCTACAACTCCATCGAGCAGGCAGAGGCCACCGGAAGGATCCCGTTTCCCTCTCCGAAAGAGGATATCGAGGGAGGCCACGCCATTGTCGCCGTGGGCTACGACGACAAGATGAAGATCAAGAACCCGTCTGGAAAGATTGAGACAACGGGCGCCCTCCTCATCCGGAACTCCTGGGGAAAAGACTGGGGAGAAAAGGGATACGGGTGGCTGCCTTATGATTACGTCTTGAAGGGACTGGCCGAAGACTTCTGGTCGATCCTGAAAAAGGAATGGGTGGACACGGGAGAATTCAAAGAATAAAATGAATAAGAAGACTAAGGGCTGAATCTTAGGAAATGCTGCGGTGTTGCAGGAAACTAAAAAATGCAAAATTGGCCAAAAGAGGGTTCCGGGTTTCGAGTTTCGAGTTAAGTTGCAGTGAACTAAAAAATAAAAAGTACGCCAGAAGAGGGCTTCAACAGTTTCTAGCTAAGGCCCCATGCCCGGAGGGCACCCACGCCTGCGTGCCGAAACACGGCACTTCGGTGTGCAGGCACGAACCATGAAAATCTAACTTCCCCTCCCCCTTCGATGGGGGAAGGCGAGGGTGGCCGCCGGCTCAGAGAGCCTCTGGCTCGGAGAGGGGTGGACCCTTCGACAAGCTCAGGGCAGGCCTGTGGTGAGCCTGTCGAACCATCCCCCCTCACCTCAATCCTCTCCCACCGAGGGGAGAGGAGGTTTTTTAGCGGTGCTGTTTTAGATTTCTCTTTTTGTTTTAGTTAGTTACGCTATGCGCCATGCGCTTTGCGCTATGCTATTTTCTAATTAAGGCATTTGGGGCTCATTCTAATGAGTTTTGATTTTCTCATATCACTTATTGTTACGGTAGGTTGCATTGCCATAGCCATTTTTGCCTTTTTATGGAACAGGCGATCCTTCGTCCACGGGATATTCGCAATCGGCATGGTTGCTCTGGGCGCAGAAGCTGTGCTTAACGGGCTTTGCTTTCGAGCCTCCTTGCCATCAGAGATCGTTCGATTGCAGCGATTGAGATTTTTAACTGCCGCTTTTATCCCGGGGATTTGGCTGCTTTTTAGCCTCAGCTTCGCACGGGCAAACTACAAGAATTATATAGCAAAATGGAAGTGGTTAAACATCGTTGCCTTCATCTCTCCCCTCGCTTTGATCAACTTATTTGGTGGGTCCTTTTTTAGCGGCTTGCCTGCGATAGATGGATCGTCGGGGTGGGGAATTCCTCTTGGGTGGTCTGGGTACGTTTTCCACATTCTATTCCTGCTTGGATCTGTCATGATCATTATGAATCTTGAGGGCACACTTCGCGCTTCATCCGGCGCAACTCAATGGCATATCAAGTTCATGGTTCTCGGTGTTGCGGCCTTTTTTGCGGTTCGAATATTCACGGCAAGTCAGGCTCTGCTCTTTTATTCTGTGAACATATCAATGGAGGTTTTTAATGCTGTTGCCCTTCTCATCGCTAACATTTTGATTCTTTTTTCACTCGGTCGATCCCATTTGTTGAATGTTGATATATACCTCTCCGAAGGATTTCTGTACAGATCGGTTACGGTATTCATCACTGGCATTTACCTCCTCGTAGTTGGAGTTCTAGCTAGATTATTTAGATATTTTAGCGGTCAACAACCTTTTTGGCTTGAGGCTCTATTCGTTTTTCTTGCCTTTCTGGGGCTAACGATCGTGCTTCTTTCGAACCAACTTCGTCAGCAAATCAGGCGATTTATTCATCTCCATTTAAAACGTCCGAAGTATGATTATCGACAGGTATGGACCTCTTTCACCCAGCGGTTAAGCAATCTGCCGGAAATAAAGCATGTCTGCGCATCGATAAGCAAAGTGGTTTCGGAAATATTTGGGACCCCCTCGGTCACCATCTGGTTGCTGGACGAAGCAATGGAGCGTCTGACGTTCGGGGGCTCTAACGTCTTCGCAGCTCAAACCGCGAAGGGCCTGAAGATCGCGGGAGATCCGGGCTGCAATCTTATCCGTTTCATGAGCGAACATCTGGACCCAATTGATTTTGACGAAAATATTGGCTCGATAAAGGAATTCAAAGATTCGAATCCGGACGTCATACGAGAGGCGAATATAAGATACTGCGTCCCTTTATTTGCCGGTCAAGGATTGCTGGGGATAATGACTTTGGATGAAAAGCTGACCGGAGACTCGTTCTCTTTCGATGACTTCGAGCTCCTTAAGACGATTTCTAATCAGGCAGCGGGGACGATCCTCAATATTAAGATGTATGAACGCCTCAGGCAGGCAAAGGAGATGGAAGCGATCCAAACCATCTCCTCTTTCTTTGTCCATGACCTGAAGAATCTGGCTTCAAAGCTTTCCATGACGATGCAGAATCTACCCGTCCACTTTGAGAATCCGGAGTTTCGGAGCGACGCGCTTCGTGCTATCTCAGAAAGTGTAAATAAAATCAATACGATGTGCAGCAGCCTTTCATTGCTCCGACAAAGCATTGTTCTTCAGCCCGTTGAAGTCGACTTGAACGAACTTATCAATACAACTCTCGAAAGTTTAAATGACTGTAAAGCCTCCGTTATACAGGAATTCAATCCATTGCGAAGTATCTCCCTGGATCCTGAGCAGATACAAAAGGTTGTTACCAACCTCGTTTTGAACGCCAATGATGCCATCGAAAGGGGGGGGGAAATGCATGTGGCCACAAGGCAAGAGGAAAGGTGGGCTATTCTTTCAGTTCGCGACAATGGATGTGGTATGTCTAAGGAATTCATGGAGAATTCACTCTTTAGGCCCTTCAAAACAACAAAAAAACAAGGAATGGGTATTGGCTTATACCATAGTAAGATGATCGTCGAAGCACACGGTGGCCGAATCGAAGTAGACAGCGAACAAAATAAGGGAACAACTTTCAGGGTCATGCTTCCCCTGAAAGGGGGGAGCGTGTAGGGAGTCGTAAGAGGGAGTAGTGAAGTAAGGTTATAGGGTGTAGCAATAATGAAATCAAGGAGGAGGCATGCAAAGCTATTAGGACTTGATTGCTTACGAGAAAGGATATAAGATGGTCTCGTAGAAAGTCCTAGTTTGTCACTCTGAACTTATTTCAGGGTCTCGTAAGTTACTTATTTTGTTAGATGTCCCGCCATCGGCGGGATTCAGCATAACATTTTCCGCGTTTTTTGACTTTTTACGATTTTATCATATAAGATGGTCTCGTAAAAAGTCGTCTCACCGGTGAAAACCGGTGTCCAGTGTTTTCATAACTATCTGAGATTACTGGATTCCGGCTTTCGCCGGAATGATGATTATTAGACTTTTTCGACTTTTTACGAGTTCATCATATAAGATTGCATTAGAAATCTGACCTCAACCTAATGCCCCATACCCGGAGGGCACCTACGCCTGCGTGCCGAAACACGACACTTCGGTGTGCAGGCACGAACCATGAAAATGGTTTTAGTTTTGGTTTTGATTTTTGTTTTGGGTCTTTACGCTATGCTATTTTCTAAGTAACCACCGGGGGGAAATCAATATGTCTGAACGAGATGAAGAACTCATTTCCCAACACCTTGCACCCATCACCCTTCACCCCGAGAAGCCAAAGCTTCTCGTGGTGGAAGACGATTCATCCCTTGCAACCCAGATGAAGTGGGCTCTTGCCCAGGATTACGACGTGTTCCTGGCTGAGGACCGGTCCACTGCCATTGAGTTGCTGAAGAGCGAACACCCACCCGTTGTGACTTTGGACCTCGGATTGCCTCCCCGCCCCGGGGGGGTCGAAGAAGGCTTCCTCGCCCTTGCCGATATCCTCGAACTGGATGGGTCCACGAAGGTAATCATCATTACCGGTCAGGGAGAAAAGGAGAATGCTCTCAAGGCGGTAGGCCAGGGAGCCTATGACTTCTTCTGCAAACCCATTCAGATTGAAGAGTTGAAGGTCGTTCTGAAGCGCGCCTTCCATCTGTCCGAACTCGAAGTTGAAAACCGGAGATTGCGGCAAAGAGCTAGTGAAAAAGGCTTTGAAGAAATACTCGGGACAAGCCCGAAGATGCACGAGGTGTTTGCCTCAATTCGAAAGGTAGCCACCGCGGAAGTTCCTGTCTTGATCACGGGGGAGAGCGGAACGGGCAAGGAACTCGTCGCACGGGCCATTTATCGCCAGAGTGCCCGAAAAGGCGGTCCATTTGTTGTCATCAACTGTGGTGCTATTCCCGAGAACTTGTTGGAAAGCGAGCTTTTTGGCCATGAGAAGGGTGCTTTTACGGGCGCTCACATGCAGCGAAAAGGGCGGATTGAAGCAGCCAGCAGTGGGACGTTATTCCTCGACGAGATTGGAGAGCTTTCCCTTCAACTCCAGGTTAAGTTGCTTCGCTATTTGCAGGAGCAGAAGATAGAAAGGGTTGGGGGAAGACAGGAAATAGTCGTTGACGCCCGGGTGTTGGCCGCCACGAATATGGACTTGAAGCAAGCGATTAAAGAAGGCCGATTCCGGGAGGACCTCTATTACAGGATCGGGGTAGTGAGCATCGATTTACCCCCTCTCAGGGAACGCGAAAGGGACATTTTACTCCTTGCTAATATCCTCCTCCAGAAATATGCGGCTGAAGACAAGAAAAAGATTACCGGATTCACCAAGCAGGCCCTTCGTGAAATCGAAGTCCATACCTGGCCGGGAAACGTCCGGGAACTTGAAAACCGCATCAAGCGGGCAGTCATCATGGCAGAGGGTCCAAAAGTAACGCCAACGGACCTGGAGCTCGCTTCACAATATTCCAAATACGAGGGTGGAAGCCTGAGAGATTCGCGAGACGCCCTGGAAAAGGACCTGATCGAAAGAGCCATGGCCAGGAACAAGGGTAACCTGACTAAGACGGCTGAAGAGCTGGCAGTGAGCCGTCCCACCTTATATGAAATGATGGAAAGATTGGGAATTGAAAAAGACAAGTGAAACCACCCCTCACTTTTCCCCCTCTGAGGCATAAGCGCTAACTTATAATATTCCCTCCCCCTCGAGTTCGAGATTGTGTCGTAATGTCATTCTGAGGCGATAGCCGAAGAACCTCTACGATCGATTCAGTTGAAATCATTAGATTCTTCACTTCGTTCAGAATGACAACCACCCCAATTCACATATTACGACGAGAATCGTACACAAAAACTACAGGCGGCTGGTTTTCGCCTTCTCCCATCCCCCTCCCAGCCTCCCCCTTGAAAGGGGAGGAGTCAAGGAAGTTCCTCCCACTAAAATTCCCTCCCCTTCAAGGGGAGGGGATGGGGGAGATTATGAGTGGCCAGACAAACAAGAAGACAAGTTCGGGCAAACTGCAGGGCGAAATTAAGGATCTTGTGGAAAGTCCCCTCCTGCCATTCCTCGATCCTCAACGAGGGAACATCCGCTCCGAGTCATTCTGGGAAGACCCCTCAGAGAGATGACTTGAAGTAACTGGTGTGCCCTCGCTGGGCATGGGGGTCTGGAATGATGTTATCCCATTTAGCTTTGTCTCTTCGGATTCTATTCATCCAATACTTGATGCTCTCGTAAGAAGTCTGGAATACGTTATTTCGTCATTCCGGCGAACCCCGGATCAGGTCCGGGGCAGGCGCCGGAATCCGGGTCATTTCAAAGAGTTAGAAATTCTTTTGACTCCGGTTTCCACTGGAGTGACGACTTTTTTCAACTTCATCAAAAATGGCTTTTTTCCTTTTTGGCCCCCACCCTCCCCTCGAAATTCGACTCTTTTGTCGGAATCCTTACAACTTCCAATTCTTTGAGCTTTAAACCTGCCTTCATCTAACATATTGTTTTTTAAAGTCTTTATTTTTTAAACTCGGCGCTAAACAGTCACTCCGGTTTCATATTGTCGGAATTCTTAACGTTTTGATTTAGTTTGGCTATACCGAATATAAGGCTTTTTTCACGCGTTCCAGTTAAAAAACTTTAATAAATTTAGTATGTTAATAATATTTTAAATCTGAAACCCCCCGATCGGCATATTTATTGAATATTAAAAAGTAACAAATTAGAAGGAGGAAAAAATGAAAGGCATAAAATATCTCATCTCTTTTTTAGTTCTGATGGCTCTGGTTTTAGGGATTCAAACATCTTCACATGCGATAGCGACCTTGTACCTCTCGGACGGTACTAATACAGTAACTGTCGCCGATGGCAGCGGCGGTGACTTAAATGGAGCTGCTGGCGCGGTTACATTCTCTGGTGCAATAGGGGGCTGGACCGTCAATGTAACAACAGGGATAACCTATCCTGTCCTTGGTAGCCCGGCTGATGCTCATTTTGACCTCAACTCTGTGAACGTAAATACCAATGCTGCCACTACATTGACCATCCGATTCAGTGAAGTGGGCTTTTTGGGTCCACTTTTGGGCGGGATTTTTGCCACCAACGAACTCGTTGGTGGTACGTTGAGTGCCCCTGCTGGTAGTACTGCAATCTTTGGGTCTTTTCTTGATCCTGCGAACGTCCTCTTTGCAATGACCAGTCCGTTAGGTTCAGCGGGGCCGTTTGGACCTGGGGCTTTTGCGGCGACCTTCGGCGGGAGTGCTGCTACAGGAACCCCCTTCTCGTTAACCAGTCAAGCGATTCTTGCTTTTACAGGAGCCGGAATCGCCAGCTTCGATTATGAGTTACAAGCAGTTCCTGAACCGATTTCATTGATTCTTTTTGGATCCGGACTGGCCGGGGTTGGGTTTTACAGACGGCTGAGGAAACCCAGAGGCTAAAAATAGAATTAGGTATTTTCAATTTCATCGGGGCCGACTTAAAATATAGCCGGCCCCATGAAAATTTTTAAGTAAGACAAACGAATGAAGGTTTTGCAGTGAAAAAGCGGCGCATAATATGCAGGGCTGTTTAAGGGCAGAATGTGAGAATTCCTCCAGAATATCGTTGACGATCTTGTGGTTCGGATTTCCCTCGTTATCTCGCTTCAGCACCAAAGGATCCCCATAACGATCAAATTTCTCGCTCAGGCACCCTGCAATCTCTTCTCCCACCGGATACTCTTCCGCCAGGGGTAAGAATTTATACCTCGAACTCAAATCCCGCATATTGCATGGAAGACTTTAAAGGCGAGGCCCAAGTCGTATTCCGTGCCGTCCATCGTCCCGGGCGATCCCTGGCATCAGATGCCTTTTTTCGTTTTTTGCCCTTATGCTCCTTCGAGATTTGGCTCTTTTGTCGGAAATCTTTACAATTTCTATTTTTCGAATTTTTAACCTGCCTCTTTCTAACCTACTGTTTTTTCACGTTTTTAATTGGCACTCAATGTTTAAAACAAATTTGGCTCTCTCGGTTGTCGGGATTCCTTACGATTTTGACAGACCTTCAACACTCAAATAGCAACATTTATGAGAAATAAACTTATATAAAACCATTTAAAATTAGTAGCTTATGAATACATGTAAATAGAAGCTAGAGTCTGGCACGTTTATTGGATTAGATCATACTAAATTTAATAAATATCGGAAATCCAAGTTTAAAGGAGGAAGAAAATGAAAGGCACAAAATATCTCATCTCTTTTTTGGTTGTGGTGGCTCTGGTCTTGGGGATTCAAACATCCTCACATGCGATAGCGACCTTGTCCCTCTCGGACGGGATTACTACAGTGATTGTCGCCGATGGCGGTGTCGGTGACCTGAACGTAGCTGCTGATGCGGTTACCTTTAGTGGAACGGTGGGGGCCTGGCTTATAAATGTATCAACAGGTTTGACTAATTCTGCGCTTGGTGGAACCCCTGCAGCAGCTCATATGGATCTCAATTCAGTAAATGTACTCTCATCAGGCGCCTCTACTCTGACGATTAGGTTTAGTGAGATCGATTATACGGGACTACTTTCTGGCGGAATTTTTAGTTCTATTTTGCAAGCTGGTGGTACATTGACTGCACCTGCCGGAAGTTCTGTAGGTTTTAGCGCTTTTCTTGATCCAGGGAACGGCCTGTTCGTACAAACAAGTCCGATAGGTACAATAGGGCCATTTGGACCCGGAGCTTTTTCGGGGACAGGCGGGGGGAGTGCTGCTACAGGGACACCTTTTTCTTTGACCTTAGACGGGATTCTTACGTTCGCAGGACCAGGTTCGGCGAGCTTCAACTATGAGTTACAGTCAGTCCCCGAACCGATTTCATTGATTCTCCTCGGTTCTGGACTGGCGGGGGTTGGTCTTTACAGGCGGCTGAGAAAACCCAGAGGCTAAGATTAGAAACTCTCCCCTCCCCGCGTGGGAGGGGATGAAGGGGAGGGGGAACCAAATCCAGACCGAGTACCCCTGTTCACCCTCACCCTGCTCCTTCCCCTTGCCTGCGGCAGGCAGGCATCGAAGGGGGAGGGGTATGTTTGGCTAGAATCAGGGACTTCAAAATCATCGGGGCCGACTTAAAATATACCGGCCCCATGAAAATTTTTAAGGATAAAACGAACCGAAGGTTTTCGTAAGAGTGAAAAAGCGGCTCCCCCTGGGAAAAAGTGATGAAAAAGGGGAGAAAGGAAGGGCGTGAAATGAAAATGCTTACAGGAATTATTTCCGTTGTTGCTGCTATTATTCTGATGATGGTGTCTCCAGGATTTGCCACAACCTTAACGTTTGATTATAATATTGAGTTTTCCGGGGGCACAGCCCCTGCAGGGGCAACACCCTGGCTCAGAGCAACATTCGATGACGAGGCTAACCCCGGTTTCGTCCGATTGACGATGAGTGCCCTGGGTCTGACCGGGGTGGAATTTGTTTCGGAATGGTCATTTAATCTCAGCCCATTACTGGATCTAATGCAGTTGACCTTCACTGCAGTCAATAACGCTGCATCAGTTCCAAATAGTATAGGCATAGGAGTTAATGCTTTCCAGGCAGCTGGAGATGGCAAATATGACATTTTGTTCGCCTTTCCTACCAGTGGCAGCGGAGGCGGAGTCTTAAGGTTTACCGCTGGGGAAACGGTTGTGTATGACATCGACTACAATGGCCTCGGGACTTTCAATGCAAACTCCTTTGATTTCCTGAGCGCGCCAGCCGGTGGGCAGGGGCCCTTTTTTTCCGCAGCTCATGTGCAAGGGATTGGACCAACTGGTGAGGATAGTGGTTGGGTAGCATCACTTGGGGAAGACGGCGGCGGTACGGGTGAAAGTGCCGTTCCCGAGCCGGCTACGTTGTTTCTCCTTGGAGCGGGTTTGGTCGGCCTTGCTGGTTACGCAAGAAGAAGAATGAAGAAATAGAACAAATCAACTAACCTTCATGTTTTAGAAAAGGCAGGTGGGGATTTTTTCCTTCCCTGCCTTTTTTGTGTGTGCCCCGCAGGGTGCACGTGCTTTGTGACAGAAGGGTGTCTTGGATGCGGATGTTGTCGCTTTGCCAAACCCGATTCTTGAAAACTTTTCAGAGTATTGCAATGATTACATAAATACATCTATAAATTACGCAAGTTCGTGCATCGGTGCAAGGATAATAGATCTTGTTTTGCCCATCTGAAGGCTCCACACAGAGGAAGTCGCGTTCATAACTCCAATAATTTCAAACTAATGCCCCATGCCCGGAGGGCACCCTCAAACCATGAAAATGGGTTTTGGTTTAGATTTTGCTTTTCGTTTTAGTTACTTACGCTATGCGCCATGCTCTATGCGCTATGCTATTTTCTAACTAATAATATCTACCCCCCCATTTTCCCTTCCTAAAAAGAATAAGCAGTTCTAATTAATTCTGCATGGTCCAATAGTTGCATGTAAGAATTGGGACTGTTCTCCAAGGACTAGTCATGCATGGAGGGAAGGAACAATGAAGAAGAAAGATCTAATAAAGCATTGTTCGATATATCGGCGTACAGCGCTAATTTGCACTATTCTGGTAGCCCTTTGTTTCACCGGGACAGGCTTGATATGGCCCGTCAATGCAATGGCAGGATATGTAGGTGATGAGCTGCTTGTGCAACTGAAGGCAGGAGTGCCAAGAGCCACCGTGGATGAGATAGTGGAGGCCGCTGGGGCTGTTGCTATAAGTGAGATTCCTCAGATTAGGGTAAAACAGATCAAGGTCCCTGTTAATGCCCTGGAGAATGTTAAATGGGCTCTCTCAAAGAACCCCCATTTTAATTTCGTAGAGTATAATTTCCTCGCTGAGGCAGTGACAACGCCCAACGACGCCTACTTTTCATCCCAGTGGCACCTGCCGATAATCTCTGCGCCGCAGGGATGGGATGTAAGCACTGGCTCTGGCAGCGTTCCGATCGCGATCATTGATTCCGGGGTGGATCCAACTCACCCGGACCTGTCAGCCAAGCTTATCTCCGGCTTTAATTTTCTTTATGACAACATGGATACCCACGATGTCCTTGGACATGGCACGGCGGTAGCGGGTGCCGCGGCAGCCACGACGAACAACTATAACGGAGTGGCAGGTGTAGCGTGGGGCAATCCAATTATGCCCTTGGTTGTGTTGAACGCAAGCAATTACGC
>Ga0214473_10005089_pt1 | contig 15777 bp, 15 predicted proteins | sample RVTome_7_FD_203509 | JGI IMG/M metagenome (GOLD analysis project Ga0214473, IMG submission 203509) | Soil microbial communities from uranium-contaminated site in the Upper Colorado River Basin, Wyoming, United States - RVT98D197 | ecosystem: Environmental > Terrestrial > Soil > Contaminated >... | reverse complement strand
GCATCGAGTTTCTTTTCCGGTGGTTCATGCCATGAATTCCTTTGAATGCCGAATCCGATCTGTTGAAAAAAGAGGGGAAGGCCTCTACGCAGACAAGATCGAAACGATCCAGGTCAACATCGGTCTGACCTGCAACCAGGAATGCCACCACTGTCACGTTGCCTCCTCACCCCGCCGCAGAGAACAGATGGACTGGACGACGATGGAACACATTCTCCGCGCCGCCCAAGACGCAGGGGCGGGGACGGTGGACATCACGGGGGGCGCTCCGGAGATCAATCCCCATTTCCGGAAGTTCGTGTCCACGCTCCGCGCGAATGGCTTCCACGCCATCGTTCGCACGAATCTGACCATCATTCTCGAACAGGGATACGGGGACCTGCCGGAATTCTGCCGCCAACATGGGGTGCACCTCGTCGCTTCGCTTCCCTGCTATCTACAAGAGAACGTGGACCGTCAGAGAGGAACCGGTGTTTACGAGCGAAGCGTGCGGGTTCTGCGCCAGCTCAACGCGGTTGGCTACGGGGTGTCGCCCGAACTCCCGCTCGACCTCGTTTACAACCCGATCGGCCCTTACCTTCCTCCCGACCAGCGGAGTCTGGAGGAAGACTACCGCCGGGAACTCAGGAATCGCTGCGGCGTCGAGTTCACACGTCTTGTTACCATCACCAACATGCCGATCGGCCAGTTTCTGGGCGATCTCCGACGGCAGAACCGTTATGAGGAATACACGGACTTGTTGCTAAGATCCTTCAATCCCAACACCCTTGAAGGGCTTATGTGCCGAAACCAGATCAGCGTCAACTGGGACGGCAACCTCTTCGATTGCGACTTCAACCTTGCGCTGAGGACGCCGGTCGACCACGGGGCTCCGACCCATATCTCCGAGTTCGACCCAAACAAGCTCGCCAAGCGAAGGATTGTAACCGGAGAACACTGCTTCGGCTGCACGGCCGGCAGCGGATCGTCCTGTCGTGGCTCGCTGGCGTGAGGGAAGGTCCCTCATCCCCAACCCTTCTCCCAACGGGAGAAGGGAGCAAAAACCCTCTCCCTCCGGGAGAGGGTGGCGCAAAGCGCCGGGTGAGGGAATGTGGGATTGAAGGGCCCACTGCCTAAATGACGCGGGAGGAAATCATCCGATGACCGTCGACACCGACTTCCGAACAAAAGTCCAAGAGTATTATGGCAGGGTCCTTTCGGGGACGCGCGATCTGAAAACTGGGGCCTGTTGCTCCCCCGACCGGCTTCCCGCCGTCTTGAGAGAGATCCTGACCGAGATCCACCCGGAGATCGTGGAGCGCTTCTACGGCTGCGACTCTCCCATCCCCCCGGCGATCGAGGGACGGGTCGTATTGGACTTGGGCTGCGGAACCGGCCGCGACGTCTACCTGTGCTCGAAGCTGGTGGGTGAAAGGGGAAGCGTCATCGGTGTGGACATGACCGGAGAACAGCTCGAAATCGCCCGTCGCCACGAGGAAGATCAGCGAAAGAGATTCGGTCATGAGAAGTCCAACGTTCGTTTCCTGCACGGTTACATCGAAGATGTGAAGAGCTTGGGGATCGAGGATGAATCGGTCGATGCGGTCATCTCCAACTGCGTCATCAACCTCTCCCCCGACAAAAATCGTGTGTTCTCGGAAATCCTGCGCGTGTTGAAGCCCGGAGGCGAAATCTACTTCTCCGATGTTTTCTCCGACCGGAGACTTCCCGCCAAGTGGAGAGAGGACCCCGTCCTCGTTGGCGAATGCCTCGCCGGTGCAATGTACACCGAAGACTTCCGCCGACTCATGCTCCGGCTCGGCGTTCCCGACTACCGCGTTGTCTCCTCGCACCGCATCACCCTCGACAACCCGGAGATCGACGCCAAGATCGGAATGGCGCGATTCTATTCCCTGACCGTTCGCGCGTTCAAACTCGAATCCCTGGAAGACCGATGCGAAGACTACGGCCAGGTGGCCTACTACCGAGGGACGATCCGGGAATCTCCGCACTCCTTCGTGCTCGACGACCATCACGAGTTCTTCACCGGGAAGCCGATGCTGGTGTGCGGGAACACGGCCGCGATGCTGAGTGAAACACGGTTCGCAGAGCACTTCCGCGTCGAAGGAAACCGGAGCGTCCACTACGGTCTTTTCGACTGCGGGTCCGGCGGAAGTGAGGAGGTTTCCTGTTGCGGAAATTCGGGGACACCACACTAATTTACACTCCGTTGGACCTCTCGCCATGAAGCGAGAATACCGTGCGCGGCAGGGAAACGCGATAAATTAGTGTGGTGTCCCCGTATTTCCGTCGCTTGATCTAGTCTTGACATTTTGGTAGTCTATCTTCGCTTTTGGGGATGGAGTCCCCCTGATAACCGCCTCAGCAGGCTGATGACTTCTACCGCGCAGGCTACTGCGGCAGCGAAGTCGTTGAAATGCGACCAAGAACCCGCTGCAAAGCGGGTTTTTTTGTGCCTGAGACATAATCGGTTGGCTTTCACGAAAGGAGAACGAGATGAGAGGAACAATCGAGTCGATCCAAGCGTTGGAAATTCTGGACTCCCGCGGTAACCCTACCGTCCGAGTGTTCTGCACTCTCGCGGGCGGCTTGACAGCTTCGGCCTCGGTGCCGTCGGGCGCTTCCACGGGCGAGAACGAGGCTGTCGAACTTCGCGATGGCGACAAGAAGCGCTACGGTGGCAAAGGAGTGCTGAAGGCTGTCGCGCATGTCGCCGACGACATCGCGCCGAAACTCGTCGGTATGGATCCCAGCCGCCAGGCCGAGATTGACCGGCTGATGATCGAGTTGGACGGAACGCCTAACAAAGGCAAGCTGGGCGCCAATGCGATACTGGGTGTGTCGATGGCGGTGGCGCGGGCAGCGGCCAAGGCGGCCGGGTTGCCCCTCTACGCCTACCTCGGCGGGCCGGGGGCCGTTCGCCTGCCCGTGCCCATGATGAATATCCTCAACGGCGGCAAGCACGCCGACAACAGCGTGGACCTCCAGGAATTCATGGCCATGCCAATCGGGGCTCCGAACTTTGCCGAAGCCTTGCGCTACGGAGCTGAGGTGTTCCATGCGCTCAAGAAGATCCTCGCCAAGAAGGGCTACGCCACCAGCGTCGGCGACGAAGGCGGCTTCGCGCCGAACCTGGGGAGCAACGACGAGGCCTGCGAGGTCATTGTCGAAGCCACCAAAGCCGCCGGCTACAAGCCTGGCAAAGACGTGGCCATCGCCCTGGACCCGGCTGCCAGCTCGTTCTACGAGGACGGCGCGTACAACCTTGCCAAGTCGGGCCAGGGCAGGAAATCCAGCGCCGAGATGACGGCCCTCTACAAGCAATGGGTCGCCAAGTATCCCATCGTGTCCATCGAAGACGGCCTGGCCGAGAACGACTGGGACGGCTTCAAGGCCCACACCGCCGAACTGGGCGGCGAGGTGCAGATCGTTGGCGACGACCTCTATGTCACCAACACGAAGTTCGTCGCTCGCGGCATGGCCGAAAAGTCAACCAATGCCGTGCTCATCAAGCTCAACCAGATCGGCACGGTCACGGAGACCATCGAGGCCATCAACATGTGCCGCGAGGCGGGCTGGGGGTTTGTGATTTCCCACCGCAGCGGCGAAACGGAAGACACCTTCATGGCCGACTTCGCGGTGGCGATGGGCGGCGGGCAGATCAAGACCGGATCGGCTTGTCGGAGCGAGCGCATAGCCAAGTACAATCGCCTGCTGGAAATCGAGGCGGAGCTTGGCAGAACGGGAGTATATGCAAATCCTTTCCCGCGTGTCTAAATAGAGTATGTTGGGTGATGGAGTTCGCCGGTAAATCGCCCGGGGCCGGGCTGATGACTCCTACCGCGCAGGCCTTTCCCGATGCCTGCGAGACGGCCTGATGACGATTACCGAAGGAGAACTCCATTATGGAACACATCTTTACTATCGCCTCCCTATGGGTTGGGTTGGCCGTTCTTTCCGCCGTTCTCGCGCATCACCTGCGGGTATCCGTCGCCCTGGTTGAGATCTGCCTGGGTGTGGCCGCGGCGGCCGTCGCGGCCGCATTCGGCAAGACGGACGCTCTTGGCTCCGATCTGGAATGGCTGCGTTTTCTGGCAGCATCCGGAGCCGTCATGCTGACTTTTCTGGCCGGCGCCGAACTTGAACCCCACGTGATCAGAACGAAGCTGAAGGAAGTGAGTGTCGTTGGTCTGATCGGCTTCCTTGCACCCTTTCTCGGCTGCGCGGCTATCGCGCGCTACGTTCTGGATTGGAATCTCCAGGCTAGTTTGCTTTGCGGTGTGGCGCTTTCCACGACCTCGATGGCGGTTGTCTACGCGGTCATGTTGGACACGGGTTTCAACAACACCGAATTCGGCAAGGGAATTCTGGGCGCCTGTTTCATCAACGACCTCGGGACGGTCATCGCACTTGGCCTATTGTTTGCCCCATTCACATACAAGACGGTCATTTTCATTGGCATAACCGCTATTGTCCTGGCGATCCTGCCCTTCACCAGTCGTTGTTTAACCCGTATCTATGCCCACCGTACGGCCGCGATCAGAACGAAATGGGTGGTCCTGGTCCTTTTCGGCCTGGGGGCTTTGGCGCTGTGGTCCGGCAGCGAGGCCGTGCTTCCCGCCTATCTCGTCGGCATGGTTCTGGCAGAATTCTCGAATGGGGACACCTTTTGGATTCGGCGCCTCCGAACCCTGACCGTCGGTTTTCTCACTCCGTTCTACTTCATTCGCGCGGGGACCTTTGTCTCCCTGCCGACACTTGTCTCCGGCCCGCTTATTTTCCTGTTCCTGCTGGGGGGAAAGGTCCTGTCGAAGATTTTCGGGCTGTATCCCGTCATCGGGTTGTTTCGTCGCCAACGGGACGAGAAATGGTACTATACGCTGATGATGTCCACCGGTCTGACGTTCGGCACCATATCGGCGCTGTACGGTTTGTCCCACGGCATCGTAACGCCGGGGCAATATTCCTTCCTGGTGGCGGTGGTTATTGCCAGCGCCGTGGTTCCAACAATCATCGCCGGGATGGCCTTTATGCCAAGACACCTTCTACCCGAGGCGGCGGAGAATGAAAGAGAAGCGCCCGAGCAAGTCGGTTTGGGTGACGAAGGATGAGTCGGACAATCGATAAACATACCCCCTATTTCGAGCTCTTGGAGTCGCTTCAGAATGCAAAGGTTTGCGCCTTGTGTGAAATGCGGGAGCGCAGCACCCATCGTTATCTTGAGAACCTGCTCTACGAGCACGTGAATGACCCCGGCCTTCGAGGTAAACTCGTCCAGTCGCGCGGCTTTTGTGGCCATCATGCGAAAGTCCTCGTGAGCTTCGGGGACGGCTTAGGGACAGCGATTCTCTATCAGGATCAGGTGAAACAAACGCTGGCCTTTCTTGAACAGCTCGAGGAGGCGAGCAAGAAGGCGCATCGCAGAAAAGCCATGTCTGATTGGGACAGGCACGCTCCATGTCCCGCTTGCACGTTGGAAGAGAGCCATGATGCCTCGAGAATCGGTACGCTTCTCGGCGGTATAGGCGAATCGGAAATGCGTGAGGCCTTCGAGGGCAGCCCGGGGCTGTGCATTCCCCATCTGCTGAAGGTTCTCGTCGCGGCAGCCAAGCCCTCAATCCAAGAAGACCTCCTTCGTCTCGAACGCGCCAAGTTCTCGAATCTCCTGAACGAACTTGAGGAGTATTGCCGCAAACACGAATACCAACACGCACGCAAAGAATATGGGACGGAAGCGGATTCATGGCAACGTGCAGTCCAAATGCTGCTGGGCCGGAGATGAGCCACACGGACGACGCTCGACGGGTCGAACTGGGTCCGGACCGTAGCATCCGTCTCCACGCGCTGCGATTCGTTCTGCTTCTGGGTCTTGTTAGCCTCCTCGCCGACATGACCTACGAAGCGGCACGAAGCGTGACCGGGCCCTATCTGGCGATTCTCGGGGCTAGCGCGAGCGCGGTGGGTGCGATCGCCGGCCTCGGTGAGTGCATCGGATATAGCCTCCGAATCATCTCGGGTGTGGTTAGCGACCGGACGCGCCGCTATTGGGCGGTTACCATCGTCGGATACGCCGTCAACCTGCTGGCCGTGCCCGCGCTGGCTCTGGCTGGAAACTGGGAAACTGCGGCGGTCCTGATCGTGACGGAACGCTTCGGCAAGGCGATCCGGACCCCGGCCAGGGACGCCATGCTTTCGCACGCGGCCCACGGCTTGGGAAGAGGCTGGGCATTCGGTGTCCATGAAGCCATGGACCAGGTCGGGGCTGCGATCGGTCCGATCATTGTGGCTGCCGTTCTGACTTGGAAGGGCAGCTATCAATACGGGTTCGCCGTGTTGGCCGTTCCGGCCGTTCTGGCCTTGGCTGTACTTGTCGTCGCCCGAATAACCTATCCTCAACCACAGGACCTTGAGCCCTGCTTCCAGGTTGGAGGGGCCAACGCGTTTCGTTCAACCTTCTGGCTCTATCTCGGCGCCGTGGCTTGCATCGCCCTCGGGTTTGTCGACTATCCGTTGGCGGCCTTCCATATAAAGACGACTGGGTTGGTGGCGGACAAGTGGATACCCTTGATCTACGCCGGGGCCATGGGAGTGGACGCCTTAAGCGCTCTCGTTCTGGGCCGACTCTATGACGTTAGAGGCATGTGGATTCTGCCGGTTGTCGTTGCGGCGTCCGCGGAGCGCTCCATTCGTATTCCTGTCCGGATCCGGACTCTTGATTGTGGGAATGGTTCTGTGGGGAATCGGCATGAGCGCGCAGGAGTCGATCGTCCGTGCGGTCGTCGCGGAGATCGTACCCCGAGACCGTCGAGCCACCGGATATGGGATTTTCAACGCGGGCTTCGGTCTCGCCTGGTTCGCGGGAAGCGCATTGATGGGCATTTTGTACGACCGGTCCCCGATCGGTTTGGTATCGTTCTCCGTAGCAACCCAACTTCTATCGTTGCCTTTGCTCTACTTGGTGCACAAGCGCTTGGGGAATTCGCGGACGGTGCACTGATTCATGCTCCGGCGGACCACTTGCCACAAAGCAAGATTCCCGTGCGCGGCAGCAAAATGCGGTAGATTCCGCTGATTCATGAAGATTGGCCACAACCGGAGGTCTCGGCACTCCCTTGGCGTCTCGAATACCAGGACACAAATCGGTTGACAATGTATATACAAAAAGTTATGATCAGGCGGGAATGGATATCATCTGGGATAAGCAAAAGAACGACTGGCTGAAATCCACTCGTTCGGTTTCATTCGAGCTGATAGCAGGCATGCTGCTCGATGGTGAATACTTAGATATTCTTGAGAATCCGGCACATCCGGATCAGCAATACTTCGTCATGACGATCCGTTCGTACACCTGGCTTGTCCCTTTCGAGATTGATTTGGAAGATCGGATCGTTTTGAAGACCGCTTTTCCAAGCCGGAAATATCACAGACTGTACGGAGAAAACCGATGAACTATCGCTTGACGCGGGAAGAACGGGAGATCGAGAAAAACGCTCATCAGTTGCGGAGCGTCAGCAGCGAGAAACGGAAACGTGTTGAGCGTATCATTGACCGTGCTCGAAAGAACCAGGCCATCAGCCTCAGACTCTCGGAATTCGATCTCGAGATGGTGAAGAAGCGAGCCGAGCAAGAAGGGCTTCCGTACCAGACACTGATTGCCACGATCATCCACAAGTTCGTGACAGATCAGTTCTACGACAAGGATGAACTCCGCAAGGTGTTGGCCGGCATACAAGAGATGCAGGCAAGGTAACCCCGGGATGGCATCGAGGGCGCTGCCGCGAATGAAGAAGGAACGACATCGAAGGCCCCAGTGGCCGCTGGGAGGGCCTGGAAAGGCGCTCTTCAACTTTCTCTCATCTGATGCTTGATTCTGTGGAAATATGGGGACACCACACTAATTTACACTCCGGCGGACCTCCTGCAACCAAGCGAAAATACTATGCGACGCAGGGAAACGCAATAAATTAGTGTGGTGTCCCCGTATTTTCTAGAGGTTAAGCTGCAGCTTCGCCGCTTCGCTCATCATGTCCATCCCCCAAGTCGGGTCCCAGACGAGCTCCACCGTGCAGTCGGAGACCCCGGGAACCGCGGCGGCCTTCGATTCCACGACGCGGGGAAGGATTCCCGCTTCGGGACAGTTGGGGGAAGTGAGTGTCATGAGGATGCGGATTTCGCCGTTATCCGAGATTTGCACGTCGTAGATGAGTCCCAGATCGTAGATGTTAACCGGGATCTCCGGGTCGTAAACGGTCCGAAGGGCGCCGACCACGTCCCTTCGCAGCTCGGCGATTTCCTCGCTTTCGCCCGGGGGCGGATCTCGCAGGACGTCCGGTTTGAAATTCTGTGGGTCCATGATCGCATCCTACTCCGTGGAGATTGTTTGGTCTTCTTTTTCAAGCGCCGCGTGCAGCGTGTGCCACGGCAGTGTGGCGCACTTCACCCGGATGGGAAACTCGCGGACACCGTCAAATACCGCCAGTTTACCCAACTCAGGTCCCTGTTTCTTCATGCCGTCTTCCTCCGTCAGCAACGAGTGAAACCTCTCGAAAAGAAGTCCGGCCTCCAACTCGGTCTTCCCCTTGAGACTCTCGGTCATCAGGGAACTCGAGGCGGTGCAGATGGCACAACCCGATCCCTCGAAGGAGATGTCTTCGATGGTCCTATTCTCCAGTTTCAGGAAGACCGTGATCTTGTCGCCGCAAAGGGGATTGTGACCGTGCGCGCACCGGTTCGCATCCGCGATCTTGCGGAAGTTACGCGGTTTCTTGCTGTGGTCGAGAATGAGTTGTTGGTAGAGCTCTCGCAGATCGGACATCAGGAAAAGAGTTCGTTGACCCGGTGGAGACTCTCCACGAGGGCATCGATTTCCTCCTTTGTATTGTAGACGGCCAGCGAAGCGCGCGCCGTAGCCGGGACGCCGAAACGGTCCATGACCGGTTGCGCGCAGTGGTGCCCCGTTCGAATGGCGATACCGTCCTGGTCGAGGATCGTCCCGATGTCGTGGGGGTGGGCGTTTTTCAGGACGAAGGACAGGATGCTCGCCTTCCTGGCAGCGGTTCCGATGAATCGCAAGCCACGCACCGACGAGAGCGCCTTCTCCCCGTAACGGAGGAGGTCTTTCTCATGGATGCGTATCTTGTCCAACCCGATGCCCGTGACATAGTCGATGGCGACGCCCAATCCCACGACCCCGGCGATGTTGGGAGTTCCCGCCTCGAATTTGTATGGGAGGTCGGCGTAAGTCGTCTTCTCAAAAGTGACGGAGGCGATCATGTCGCCTCCCCCCTGGTACGGAGGCATTCTTTCCAGGAACTCCGCCTTGCCGTACAGCACACCGATTCCGTTGGGACCGTAGATCTTGTGACCGGAGAATGCGAGGAAGTCGCAGTCCATGTCCTGGACGTCCACCTGCGCGTGCGCGATCGACTGGGCGGCGTCCACCAACACCGGGATGCCCCTTTGGTGGGCTATTTCGATCATTTTCTTGACCGGGTTGATCGTACCCAGCGCGTTGGACATGTGGACCACACCCACGAGCCGGGTACGCTCCGTCAGGAGAGCGGCGTACTCCTCCAACAGAAGTTCGCCCTCGTCGTTCATCGGGATGACCCGCAGCCGCGCTCCCTTTTCACTGCAAAGAAGCTGCCAGGGGACGATGTTGGAATGATGCTCCATGGCGGAGATCAGTATTTCGTCGCCCTCCCGGACATACCGTCTCCCGTAGGTGCTCGCGACGAGGTTGATGGCTTCCGTGGCGCCTCGAACGAAGACGATCTCCCGGATGGATGCGGCGTTGATGAATCTACCGATCTTGGCTCGCGCGCCTTCATAGGCCTCGGATGCGACCTGACTGAGGTAGTGAACCCCGCGGTGGACGTTCGAGTTTTGGCTCGAATGGTACCTCACGAGCGCTTCGATCACCTGACGGGGTTTCTGGGTCGTTGCCGCGTTGTCGAGGTAGACGAGAGGCTTGCCGTGGACCTTCGTCTGCAGAATGGGAAAATCCTCGCGGATCCTGGCCACGTCCAGCCCTTCCACGTCCGCAGTTGCGCGTGTCTCGATTGGGACGGCCGCCTGAGTCGCGGGCATCGGTCCTACCCCTCCTTGAAAGCCTCTTTACGGTAGCGCTTCGCGATGAAACCCTCCAGGTGGTCGCGTAGTGGTCCGATCCGTATCTGTTCGATGACTTCGTTGGCGAAAGCGTAGGTGAGCAACCCGCGCGCCGCGGCTTCATCGATCCCACGGGTTCTGAGGTAAAACACCGCGTCGGGATCCAGCTGACCCACCGTGGCCCCATGAGTGCATTTCACGTCGTCCGCGTAGATCTCGAGCTGCGGGTCCGGGTCGACCGTCGCCGAGTCGGAAAGCAGGAGGTTCCGGCTCGACTGCATGGAGTCGGTCTTCTGCGCGTTCGGCCGAACGACAACCCGACCGGTGAATGCACCGCTCGACTTGTCATCCAGGATTCCCTTGAATAGCTCGCGACTGCTGCAATGCGGTTTGGCGTGGTCCAGCAGGGTGTGGTTGTCGACGTGCTGGTGGCCGGCCGTCAGGAAGAGCCCTTGCATCTTACAGGTGATTCCTTCCCCGTCGAGAACGCTCGTAACGTCGTTTCGATTCAGGGCCGACCCGGTTGAGATGACGTGGGTCGTGAGGTGGCTGTCGCGCTCCTGATGGATCTGGACCGTGGCGAGGTGAAAGGCCTCCTCCTTTTCCTGCTGCAAACGGTAATGGTCGACAACCGCGCCTTCCCCGACGGCAATTTCGGTGACGGCGTTCGTGAGATAAACCTCCCCCGCACACCCAACATAGCTTTCGACGATTCGAACCTCGCTGGCACTGCCGCAGACGATCAGATTCCTTGGGTGAGACACGACGGGCGTGTTTTCTTCTCCCGCGGTCACGAAAAGGAGATGGAGCGGCTTTTCCAGAACCAACCCCGGAGGGATGCAGACGAACGCCCCGTCCCGCATCAGCGCCGTGTTGAGCGCCACGAAGGGATGTTCCTGGTGGCAGGCGTACTTCCCCAGGTGTGGTTCGACCGATTCTCTCTCGCTATTCAAGGCCTTTGCGAGACTGGTTAACTTGACGCCATCTCGAAGACCGCCAAGCGAGGACAGTTCTTCGCTGAACCTTCCGTTCACGAAAACGATTCGGTGGGCGTCCCAACCGCCGAACGTGAACTCATCGAGCCTCGCCCTGGCCTCGTCGACCTGCCGGGCTTCGGCAGCCGCCGGAGAGAAAGAAATCCTGGTCAGCGGGGAGAGGTTTGTATGCTTCCAGTCTTCGGCTCGTGTCGTGGGAATTCCGAGCTCCGCAAAGCGGTCGATGGCATGTCTCCGGATCCCCTGAAACCAAGCCTGACCGTTCCCCGAGATCTGCCTTTCGATCTCACTATAATGAGAAAGAAACAGATCGATGCCTGTGAGTCTGTCCTTCTGGGCGTTCATGGTTTCGTTCTCGCTCCTATCGAAAACGCCACGGTGGCGTATCGTTGTTTTCAAATTCTGCATCTATTCTGAAAATGGGACCCGCACGGAGGTCACGCTGACGCCCGTACGTCCGCGCTCCGTCTGCAAAGTCCGCCTTTGCGGACTGCCGGGCTCAGCCTCCTTCAGGAGGCTTCGTAGACGGAGCGCGAGGCTTCAGCCTCCGCGACACAACGCTTGATCAGTCGTCATTTTCATCGTCTTTCAGAGTGAGGAAACTCTCATATACGGCTACTTGGAAATCCGGAAGTTCTGCAATCAGCAGAGGCGCTAGACATGCGCCGATTGCGCTTCCGGTTCCGTTTCAATCCAGCCGTAACCCTTTTCCTCCAGGCGAAACGCCAATTCCTTCCCGCCCGATTGCACGATCCTTCCCTCTACCAGGACGTGGACGAAGTCCGGGACGATGTAGTTGAGCAGCCTCTGGTAGTGAGTGACGACGATCGCGCCGCGCGTCTTGTCCTGCCGGAAGGCGTTCACACCGTCCCCAACGATCCTCAACGCGTCGATGTCGAGTCCCGAGTCCGTTTCATCCAAGATCGCCAGCATCGGATTGAGGACCAAAAGCTGGAACACTTCGTTCCTTTTCTTTTCCCCTCCGGAAAACCCTTCGTTGATGGACCGGTTGAGAAGGTTTTCGTCCAGGTCCACGAGTTTCACTTTCTCCTTGACCAGCGCCAGGAAGTCGAAGGCATCCAGTTCGTCCAGACCCTGACTCTTGCGGATCGAGTTGAGCGCCGTTTTCAGGAAATAGGAGTTGCTGACGCCGGGAATTTCCACCGGGTACTGAAACGCCAGAAAGATGCCGGCACAGGCCCTCTCGTCGGCATCCATTTCGAGAAGGTTCTGTCCCTGGTAGATGACTTCCCCTTGCGTGACTTCATAAGCCTCGTGCCCCGCGAGAATCTGCGCGAGCGTGCTCTTGCCGGACCCATTCGGTCCCATGATGGCGTGAGTCTCGACCGGGTTGACGGTGAGGTTAATCCCCCGCAGGATTTCGGTTCCTTCCACGTTCGCGTGAAGGTTTCTGATTTCAATCAGTGCCATGGTCTCACTTCTCCCAGTCTTCGATGTGGCGGCGCATTCTTGTGCCGGTTATCCCACGCTTCCTTCCAGGCTCACGCCGAGCAGCTTCTGAGCTTCCACCGCGAACTCCATCGGTAATTCACGGAAGACCTCCCTGCAAAAACCGTTCACAATCATCGAGATCGCATCCTCGGTCGAGATTCCGCGCTGGTTGCAGTAGAAGATCTGGTCTTCTCCGATCTTCGAGGTCGAGGCTTCATGCTCGACTCGGGCCGACGTGTTTTTGACCTCGAGGTAGGGGAAGGTGTGGGCGCAACATGGAGTCGCACTGCGAGTAGTTCCGCGCCCCGGTGGCTCCCTTCGCGACCCTCACCAGTCCGCGGTAGGTGTTCTGGCCGAAACCGGCGGAGATGCCCTTCGAGACAATCGTGCTTTTCGTGTTCTTGCCGATGTGGATCATCTTGGTTCCGGTGTCGGCCTGCTGGTAGTTATTGGTGAGAGCAACCGAGTGGAATTCGCCGACCGAATTGTCCCCGAGAAGAAGACAGCTGGGGTATTTCCAGGTGATGGCGGACCCGGTCTCCACTTGAGTCCAGGAGATCTTCGAGTTCCGTCCCTGACACTTGCCGCGTTTCGTGACGAAGTTGTAGATGCCGCCTTTGCCATTCTCGTCGCCGGGGTACCAGTTCTGTACGGTCGAGTACTTGATCTGAGCGTTGTCCAAAGCGAGCAGCTCCACAACCGCGGCGTGCAACTGGTTCTCGTCCCTCATCGGGGCCGTGCAGCCTTCCAGGTAACTCACGTAGGCGCCCTCCTCCGCGACGATCAGCGTTCTTTCGAACTGCCCCGTGGAGGCGGCATTGATCCGGAAGTAGGTGGAAAGCTCCATCGGGCAGCGCACCCCCTTGGGGATGTAACAGAAAGACCCGTCGGTGAAGACCGCCGAGTTCAAAGTAGCGAAGAAGTTGTCCGTGTAAGGCACCACGCTCCCCAAGTACTTCTTGACAAGATCCGGATGGTCCCGAACCGCTTCGGAGAATGCGCAAAAGACGATTCCGAGTTCGCTCAGCTTCTCTTTGAAGGTCGTGCCGACCGAGACGCTGTCGAAAACGGCATCCACCGCAACGCCGGCCAGGATCTCCTGTTCTCGGAGCGGGATTCCGAGTTTCTCATAGGTGTCCAGGAGCTTCGGATCCACCTCTTCGAGGCTCTTGGGGCGGTCTTTTTCCTGCTTTGGGGCCGAATAGTAAGAAATGGCCTGGTAATCGATCGGAGGATAATGGACCTTCGCCCACTTCGGTTCCTCCATCGTCAACCAATGCCGGTAGGACTTCAGCCGCCACTCGAGCAGCCATTCCGGCTCCTCTTTCTTGGCGGAGATGAATCGAATCACCTCTTCATTCAAACCGGGCGGTACGGTATCCGCCTCGATGTCGGTGGTGAAACCGTATCGGTATTCACGGCTTGCGAATTCCTGAATGGTATCTGTAGCGGAAGCCATGGTGTTCCTTTCCCTCTTCCCGAGTTACGTTCAGTTCCCTCGTCAATTCAGCGAGCCAATGCCGGTTCGCTCTCTTTCTCAGGGAATTGAATTCCCACGGTTGCGTCGCTGCAACCACGTGCCGGAGCCATCTCCGTGATCTTGATTTGTCGCAGTGAGTCGATCACCGCGTTGTTGATCCTTCGCCAGTTGGTCTTCACCGGGCAGTCCATCTCGATCGAGCACCCCGAGGTTCTGCTGTCAACGCACTCGGTCAGTGCGATGGGACCCTCCAGAGCGCGGACAATGTCGGCCACACTGATGCCCTCGGCGGGGCGAGCCAGGCTGTACCCGCCTTTGACCCCGCGGTGCGAAATCAGGAGATCGTTGCGGGCCAAGGCTTTCATGATCTTGCTGACCATTGGACCGGGAATGCCGGTTTCCTCCGCCAGGTTTCGAGCCTTGAATCTTTCCCCCGGAACATCATTAGCAATATAGGCAAGGAGGACGATCCCGTAATCCGAAACCTTGGTCAGACGAATCATGTCGAACCTCCTCCTTTAAGAGTGGACCATTTTAGTCCTGTTTTTAACTTTAGTTCAAGAGGTCCCTGATTTCAAGCCCTCTTGAACGCTCATGGAAGAACCCCTTCTTGAATCCTACGAAAAAGGCTGGGAGGAGGTCACGCGGAGACTGGACCTGTCCGGTTCGCTTTTGGGAGATATGGCATCCGCTGGCTCTATATGAGGGGTTTCTCCAGCCTGGCCCTCTGGCGTGTGCTCAAGAGCAAGGGAGATCCCCGGGTGCTATCCGTTGACAAACTCCCATGCGGTGGATTAGACAGACCAAGCAGGTCGGACGGATTGGTGATTTGCAGGTGCGGTGAAATGGACAGCCGGGAAATCGAGTCGATCCTCAAGCAGAACATCGAAAGCCTGGAGGAGCGAATCCAGGAATCCTGCCGCAGAGCCAGCCGGGATCGGGGAGAGATCCGGCTTATCGCAGTCACCAAGTATGTCGGCGCCGAAGTCGCACGACTTCTGGTTTCGCTGGGTCTGAAGGACCTGGGGGAGAACCGGCTGCAAGTTGCCGCGCCGAAACTGGAAGCGTTGGCCGACCTTCCGGTCTGCTGGCACTGGATCGGACACCTGCAAACCAACAAGGTCAAGAACGCTCTCAAGTCCTTTCATGTTTTCCATTCTGTGGACAGACCTTCCCTTGTGGAAGCGTTCAACCAGCGGCGGGCCGACAGCGGTCAAGAGCCGCTGCCCGTCTATCTTCAGGTGAACGTGTCGGGGGAGGAATCGAAATTCGGGACTAAGGCAGAGGAAATCGAAAAACTGGGCGAGATGATCCTGGAGTCGCCGCAATTGGACTGGCTTGGACTGATGACCATGGCTCCTTTCGAGGAAGATCCGGAAAAGACACGTCCGGTTTTCGCCGGTCTCCGCGAAGTCCGGGACCGCCTTGAAGCACGATTTGGGATCTCGCTTCCGCGCTTGTCGATGGGGATGTCGAATGATTTCGAAATCGCCATTGAGGAGGGGGCCACCGACCTGCGCATCGGCACCGTTCTGTACGAGGGACTGTGGGGTTGATTCCGGAGAAGCCTCCCGCCGCGCAGAGCGGAAGGCGACACACTTCTGATGGGATCGTCGACGCGGACCAGACACACGTAGGGGCAGACCTGCGTGTCTGCCCCTACGTGTGTCAGGGGCCGGCATAGGGGCGACCCTGTATGGTTGCACGCGCGGGAATGGGGTGGACGCGCGCGTGGGGGCG
>Ga0214473_10005088_pt1 | contig 15780 bp, 12 predicted proteins | sample RVTome_7_FD_203509 | JGI IMG/M metagenome (GOLD analysis project Ga0214473, IMG submission 203509) | Soil microbial communities from uranium-contaminated site in the Upper Colorado River Basin, Wyoming, United States - RVT98D197 | ecosystem: Environmental > Terrestrial > Soil > Contaminated >... | reverse complement strand
CCCCCTCTGAGGGGAGAGGGTCAGGGTGGGGGTGACAACAATTGGGATATCAAGACCTTTCATTTCTATTCCCCCTCACCCCGCCCCTCTCCCGCGAGGGGAGAGGGAGTTTCCGGATGAAAACTAACTAGAAACGATCACATGGCCGTCCGGCCATCCGCGAACGATTAAAATCCTCCCTGCCATCCTTTTGCAAAAATGGGGGTTAGGAGGAATTTGGCGATTATTTTCTCTTCCGGACGGGCTTCTTTTTCTCTCCCGCCCCCTCGGCCAATTGTTCATAGATTTTCATCACTACCGTGGCATCCAATAGACCCCAACCATTATAAAGAGCCTTCAACATAAGCTGTTGATACAATCCCCCTACGGGTAACACGACCCCCAGTTTCTTGGCCGTTTCCAGGATGAGGGCCATGTCCTTGTTGGCGATGCCGGTAGGGCCTTTGGGCGCGAAATTGCCGCTGAGCATATCCTTTCCGCGGGCGACGAGCAAATTACTCGAGGCGGCTCCTGAGGTCATCACATCGAACAAGATGTCGGGATCGAGGCCCGCTTTAAGACCCAGGACCAGTCCCTCAATGGCGGCCGCCTGGTTGAGGTAAAGGGTGAGGTTGACGGCCAGTTTCAATGACGCCCCGTTGCCGCTCTTCCCGGCATAGACCGTCTTCTTGCCGATTTGGTCGAGAATGGGCTTCACCTTTTCAAAGATGGTTTTTTTTCCACCCACCATGAAGACCATATTGCCCACCCGGGCCTGGGCCGAAGATCCGGAAATGGGCACATCCATCCACTCGACCCCTTTCCCGGCCAGTTTCTCTCCCATCGCCCTGCTTTCCCATGGCGGGGACGTGCCGGTATCCATGATAATCTGGCCTTGGCGAAGACTCTTCATCACCCCATCTTTCCCGTCGACCACTTGGACGACCGCATTCCATGTGGGTAGGGATAACATAATAAGGTCTGCCCCCCTGGCTGCTTCTTGGGGAGAACGAGCGGCTCTCAGTCCCAGGGGAAGTAAATTGGACATCTGCTTCTTGATGATGTCAAAACCCGTTACCCGGTATCCGGCCTTCGTTAGAAAAGAGGCGAGGGGAGTTCCCATCAACCCCAGGCCGATGACCGAAACTTTCTTTATTTCCGCCACTGTTATTCCCTCCTTAATTTATCTGATCATTCCCTAGACTTTCAGGTCCACCGGTATTCCCGTGCGGGCCGAGTCTATGGCGGCTCGAATGAAAGCCAGGGCCGCCAGGGCCCCCGGTCCGTCGGTTTCTGGTTTTTTCCCCGTGCGGATACAGTCCGCAAACTCATCAACCTCTTCCAGGATCGGATCCCCGATGGATAACGGGATCGGTTCGGGTTTGTCTTTGCTCTTTTCGAAGATTTGCAGCAGAGTATATTTATCTATGACGGACCAGATCTGGAGGTATTCCGCAAAGGGCACATTGGGCAGAGAGAGTGTGCAATAGAGATGGGCATCGGTCCCATAGACATAGATCCAGTTCGACCGGGGGGAGACATAGGTCGAACCGAGGTAGCCCAGAACACCGGACTCAAATTGGAAGGTCGTCATATTCACGTCCTCGACCTCCGCGCGGATGTAAAGTTTGTTGAAAAAGGCGAAAACTTTTTTAATCGGCCCAAAATAATAGCGCAGGGTATCGGCGTGATGAATCCCCATGGTCATGAGCGCCCCTGCGGGGCATCCCGAATCGTCTCCGTACCACCGCCATTTTTCCGGGGTCAATTCAAACCCTAACGTTGCGGCGAAATTGGATTCCACCATGATCGGCTTACCAATTGCACCTTTATCAATGAGCTCTTTGATCTTACGAAATCCGGAGAGGCGGCGCATATCATGGCCAACCAGGAGGACGACCCCGGCTTTCTGGCACGCCTCCACCATCTTCTTTCCTTCCGCCAGCGCATTGGCGATCGGTTTTTCTACGAAGATGTGCTTCCCCTGTTTGGCCGCTAACAGGGCATGCTCGGCATGGACGGCATTCGGGGTCGTGAGCAGGAGGCCCTCGACATCATTCCTCTTCAGGACATCCTCAAAGCTCTTTTCTTGGTCACAGCCATACTTCTGGCTAAAGGCCTCCCGTTTCTCCGGCGTTCGGGTGTAGCACGTCACCATTTTTACCTTCTTACTTCTCTGAACGGCATTGGCGATCGCGCTGGACCAACTCCCGATCCCGATGAGGGCAACCCCTACCTTGTCCCCTCTGCTCATGGATCCTTCCTCCTTCTCTCCGAAGACTTTTCAGAATCGATCGCGGAATGGGAAATTTTTATTATCTTTTTGTTCACGGAACGGCCCGGGAATAACCTGCTTGCGCGCTGAAGTACCCCGGCGCGCAAGCAGGCTGGTTTCTCACTTGGGAATGATCGGCAACAGCACATACGCCGGCTGGCTCGGTCCCGTGTGCAGGGTCACCTTGCCTCCGAAGATCTTGGCCGGCCGGTCCCGGGGATCGTCATGGAAAAAGGGCCCCACACCCGTCATGGGTTTCTTCATATTCGACAACCTCTCCCCGGTTGTTCCCGGATATACGTAGTCCCTCCCCCGCACGGAAAACGCAATCCGGTAGCCGGCAGGCACGACAATGGAGGTCGGCCAAATCTCGACATCGAGCTCGTACACCTTACCGGGCGTCAGGGGCTGCTTTTCGTCGTGCGTATGATAGGGTCGGTATTTCGTCGTGAGCTTCGGGTCGAGCTTGCGGTGTGAAGCCCGCAGCCATCCCTGGGCGACCGGTGTGTGCGGGTCGAGCGCCCCCATGAAGACAACCTCCTTTAGGTCCGGAGCGAACACGCGCAGAACGGGGAACAGGTCTGCGTCTTCGGTCTCTGAGGATACGAAAAGCTTGGCGGCCAAGGGGCCGGTAATCTCGGTCTCCCTCTCAAGCGGGGGCGTCAGGAAGGTCACCCCATCACCGAGCCCCTCGTAAGTGACCGTCCCCCCGGTGGCCGGTGCCTTGGTGCTGAGGCTGAGGTCGGCGGGGTTAAGGTAAAACTGGGTCCACTGGGTACGGGCAAGCGGCCATTCATTTTCCATGCGCTGGACGAATTTGTTGATATGGCGCACCTGCAACTGCACGCGGGGTTGGTTTGGCCAGCCCGTGTCCTCCCCTTTTAAGAAATGGCCGAAGAACCGCTTCTGCAAGTTAACGCCATAGTCGGTGTAGAACTCCGTCCAGTGCTCGATGCCATGCACTTCGAGCCACTTATTCGTCGAGGCCGGCCGGACGAATCCCTCAAAATTCCCTCGAGGGTGAAGTCCTTGACCTCCCCAATTGGCTGCGGATAGGAGCGGCACCTTAACCTTTGACCAATCCGGCATGCGGGACTGCCAGTAATCGTCATTATCCATCGGATGCGCAGCGACATCTTCCCCAAAGTCACGGCGGTTGGCCCCGAGTTCTTCTTCGGTCAGGGTTTCCGGACCGGAGACCCAGTCGGCCACCATGCGGCTGCGGTAACCGCGCTGGCCTAAACCGTGTTGGACCGATAGAACCTGCATGGGGAACCAGAGCGAGGGCATCATCGAGAGAATGCCCCCGTGATGGGTAAAATCGCGGTAGAAGTCGGCCGCTCCCTCCCAGATGCAAATGGCCGCCAGGTGCGGGGGTTGCAGCGAGGCCACTTGCCACTGGTTCATGGCATAGTAGGAAATGCCGTTGAGTCCGACCTTGCCGTTGGACCAGGGCTGCGTACCCGCCCATTCGATGCAGTTGTAGAAGTCCTTCGTCTCCCGTGCCGACCACAAGTCTACGATGCCCGGGGAGCGGCCAGAACCCCGCGAGTCCACCCGGACAACCGCATAGCCATCCGGCACCCACTTTTCCGGGTCGACCACTTCCCAACTCTGATACTTGTTCGTCGAGCCGGCAGTCACGTCCGGGTGGTCGGTCGCCATCCGTTCCCAAGCGGTGATATACCCGTCCTGGAAGGTAAGGTACTTGCCGTAGGGACCGTAACTCATGATCACGGGATACTTGCCGTCCTTCGGTGGGCGGTAGACGTCGGCCCGCAACACGAGGCCGTCATCCATGGTGATCGGAACGTCCCAGTCAATCCTCATTCCATCCCTGAGGTCGCTCTTCTGGCTCATCTTTCCTCCTCCTTATCCCTGGTTGGTTGAGTTGATGGTTTGAATCGGGAGCCAAGAAATTTTACTCTTTCCGGCAGAAAGTATAGGAATATTAATTTTGAATGTCAATCATGAAATCCCCTGCAAACTCCCCAAATTTCCATTGACAACTTCATTTAACTCTGGTAAACGTCTTTTCAGATTTAGCAGGGTACTCCACAAGTCCTTGGCTATTGGCGACCTTTCTGGGGTCCTTTGGCAAGCGCCGTTGGGGCACAAGAGCGGGTACCGGCGGGAACGTGAAGGAATTTTCCCAAACCGTTGCGCCCTTGCGCGGGCAGACGAGACGACCATCCAATATTTTAGAATTTCTGCTGGAAACCAGCCGTTTGAAAGTTCCGGGCTTGATTCGTTCGGAGCGGTTTTCGGGTGTGGTTTACAATTTACTTTTCTACCAATAACAACAAAACAAATAGGGTGTCATGCGAGGAATGGAGCGATCCCGCCGGGGGCGGGACAATCCTGGCCCAAAAAGGGAATGTCGCCTGTTCGGGCTCGCCATCACTGTCCTGATCATTTCGTCGTTTGTATTCTTTTTTTGCTTTGAACGCCCAGGGGTCCTAGTTGATCGCCCGCTTCTTTTAGAGAAAATTGCGAGTGGTTGCATTCGAATAAGGAGGGTTAAAATATGACCAAAAAGGTTGGTTTTGTTGGATTAGGGATGATGGGGAATCCGATGAGTAAAAATCTCCTTAAGGCGGGATTTGGACTTACCGTTTGGAACCGGACCAAATCCAAGATGAAAGAAATTGTGGAACTTGGAGCCCAGCCTGCCGACTCCGCGAAAGAAGTCGCCCAGAAGAGCGAAGTGACCATCACCATGCTTGCGGGGCCTGCTGATGTAGAAGAAGTGATTCTGGGAAAGAACGGCGTTCTCGAAGGATTGAAACCCGGTCACGCCGTCATCGACATGAGTACCATCTCCCCGGCCGTGAGCAAGCGGGTAGCCGCGGAGGTTGGCAAAAAAGGATCTTTTATGCTGGATGGACCGGTGAGCGGAAGCGTCGGAGTGGCGGTGACGGCAGCGTTGACCATTATGGTGGGAGGAGAAAAGAGGATTTTTGAGGCTCACCGGGACGTCCTGGCCGCCATGGGAAAGAATATTTTTCATATCGGTGCAAACGGCATGGGATGCTATGTGAAATTGGTGGCGAATTCGATCATGGGCACCTATATGGCCGTCATTGCCGAAGCCATGTGTCTGGGGGCCAAGGCCGGAATCCCCAACGACATCCTGGTGGAAGCCCTGAAAAATACGGGTGCGGCCTCGCGGATCCTGGATGGCAAAAGTCCGAAGATCCTGCAGGGTGACTACTCCGCCCAATTCATGTTAAAGCTTCTGTTCAAGGATATCGGGCTGGCCCTGGATTCGGCTGCGGAGGGATCCATTGCGATGCCGATCATCGGCCTGGTCCGACAGGTTTATGCTCAGGCCATCGCGGACGGAAGAGGAAACGACGACTTCTCTGCGATCGCCGCTCTTGCGGAAAAACTTTCCGGAGCGAGTTTGAAAAAATAACCGGAGGGCTTATCTCCAGGTGGATAAAGGAAGGGCGCAAAGGGATCCGGAGACGAATCGGGGGGAAGATGGATCTTCGGCGATTCGGGAGGAAGACGCGAGAGGTGATAGGGGGGGAGAGGAAACCTCCCTGTGGGTCGGCGGTGGACCGAGAGCCTAGAAGATATTTATTTGTTCGGAGGTTGCCAACATGGATCAGTTGACGATTGGATATCTTGGGTTTTTAGCCTTCGTAGTCCTTATTTTTTTGAGGGTGCCCATCGCATACGGAATGGCGATCGTTGGCACCGCGGGACTGTTTTATGTATACGATCCTCAGGTGGTCTTCAAATTCATACCCCTGGAGGTGTATTCGCACACCTCCAACTTCACGCTCTCGGCACTGCCCCTCTTTCTCTTGATGGGCTACCTGTCCTTTTATGCCGACCTTTCGAAAGATTCCTATGACGCGGCCAGGGCCTGGTTCGGCAAGGTTCCGGGCGGGCTGGCCGTGGCCACGGTTTACGCCTGTGCCATTTTCGGCGCCTGCTCCGGGTCGAGCCTGGCGGAGTGTGCCGTCTTTTCGAAGATCTCCGTCCCCGAAATGATCAGAAGCGGGTATAATAAAAGATTATCCTTAGGGGTGGTAGCAGCAGGGGGGGGCTTAGACGTTCTTATCCCCCCCAGCATCATTATGGTGGTCTATGGGGTGATGACCGAGACATCGATTGGCCAACTTTTAATCGCCGGCATTTTGCCGGGGATTCTCTATGCCTGTATCTTCGCCGTGGCGATCGCCCTTTTCTGCTGGCTTAAACCCGCATATGCCCCGAAGACAGAAGGCATTGATACTTCATGGAACGCGCGCCTGAGGGCCGTTAGGGATATTTGGGCCGTGGTTCTGCTTTTCGGCGTGGTCCTGGGAGCCATCTACACGGGTTGGACCACCCCCGATGAGGCTGCGGCCGTGGGCGTCGTCGGGGCTCTTCTGCTGGTCGTCTACAGGAAAAAATTTACCTGGGAAAAGATGAAAACGGCAGCCATCGATAGCGCCAAGGCATCCGCGATGATCTTTCTCCTTTTGGGAGCCGCTTCCGTCTTCGCCGCCTTTTTGTCCGTCACCGGAGTCATCTCCTCCATCACAGAGTGGGTTACGAAAATGGGCTTTCCCTTTTGGGCAATCATCGCAGCCTTAATGGTTCTTTATTTAATCATGGGGTGCTTTCTCGACGCCATATCGATGATGGTCCTGACCATGCCCGTGGTGGCCCCTCTTATTCAAGCCCATGGAGCAAGCCTGGTCTGGTTTGGTGTCTTTATCAGCATGGTGATCGTCATAGGAGCCGTCACTCCTCCCCTGGGGCTCAACTGTTATGTGATGAAAGCGGCGATGGGCGACCAGGTCGATTTGAATGATATTTTCGCCGGTGCTGCGCCTTTCGTCGCTTTGATGATATTGATCACCATCATCCTTTGCATCTTCCCCGATATATCCCTTTGGTTGCCATCCCTGATGGTATCCAAGAGATGATTGAATTTTGGAGAGGATTCCCATGAGAAAGGAGAGGCTGTATGGAAAGATGGATCATGGCCTATGAGGAGAAATTCAAAAGAATTGGGACTTATATTATCTTCTCCCCCCTCATTGTGATGACTGTTATCGAATGCTTGAATGCCTTTGGCCGAAAACTCTACATTCCCTTCCCTTGCGCCTTAGAGGCGGTAGAGAGTCTCCTCGTCACCTCCGTCTATTTTGGAGTATCCATTGTTGCCCTGGAAGGCGGGCATGTGAACGTAACCATCATCACCCGAAAGTTTCCGGTGTGGATTCAACATCTAATGGATGCGATCGCCAATCTACTGGCCACCCTGGCATTCGGCTATTTGATGACCGGAGCTTGGGCGGAGGCCATCAAAGCGATCAGCATCTTAGAGATGCGCATCGGAGTTTATCGGTTTCCCCTCTGGCCCTTTAAAACTCTATATGCCGTAGGGATGACCTTCCTGACGATTCAGCTGATCATTAACACGATTAAATTTTTCTACCTAACCTCCGGGCGCGAAACGTATGCCGGTTTAAAGAGAGAAGTCGTAGAAGCCGAATTGATTATGACTTAGTTTGATCGGGCTTGGCGAATTGGATGAACTTGCCTCCCTGGCGGTCGGCCGGGGATTAAAAGTCAAATCGGCATAATGGGGGCAATAATGATCTGCATAGGTATGACAGGGAAGATTACCCGGTTTCCCCACCTTCTTCAAGCCCGGCGGCCATCGCCGGTCGAGGAGGGTTTAGTCAAGGAGGTGATGCTTATGAGGGTCTGAAAGGGGAAAGGTGTTCTTTAAAACCGGTCTTTAAGAACTCTCCACTTGGATAAGTGAGTTGTCCACTATCTTTAGAAAAAGGAGGAGGAAGATGAAGAAGATGTATACTCTACTCATTGCAGCGGTATGGAGTTTAGCACTCATTACTCCCATATTCTCGAGTACCTGTATGGCTCAGGAAGCATTTAAGCCGGTTACGTTGAAATATGCGGATGCTACACCGCAGAAGTCCTGGTTTGGCCAGCAGCACGAGTGGTGGGCAAACGAGGTGGAAAAGCGGACAGGGGGAAAGGTTAAAATCCAGATGTTCTGGATGGAATCGCTGGTCAAATGGAAGGATATGCTGCCGGGAGTCCAATCGGGGATCGCGGATCTCGGCTGGATTAGCAGTACGTACCATCCGAGCAACCTCCCTTTGTATCTCATGTTGGACAACCCCTTCGCTTTTCGTAAGGATTACTTCGCTGCTTTTCTGGCTCTCATTGATACGGTAGATAAGGAGCCGAACTTGAAAGCCGAAATGGAGAGGGAAGGTATCATTTTAATTTGCCCGCACATTAGCGGACAGATGCAGATTATTTCCAAAAAACCCGTTTCTTCGGCCAAAGATTTGAAGGGGAAGACGATTCGGACTTACGGCGGAGGAAGGGGGAAGTACCTTGAATCGTTCGGGTTAAATCCGATCTTTATGTCTTATAGCGATATTTACGAGGCCCTCGACCGGGGCACCATCGATGCCGCCGAGATGGTCATGATGCTCAGTCAAACCTTTAAACATTATGAAGTTGGGAAGTATGTCTATATGACCAATGCCGGTGGGGCCCTGGCTTCGGGGGTCTATATGAACCGGAAAGTCTTCAATAAGTTACCCAAAGACATCCAGGAAATGCTCATCAAACTCAGATTGGAGTACAGTGAGCGCTATGCCAACGGAACGCAAGATCTCGAGGTTGGCTTCTATCGTGATTGGGAAGCAAAACATGGTATAAAAATAGTATATCCTTCGCCAGGAGATCAGAAGGCCCTCCAGGAAGCCGGGCAAGGGGCCACTGAATTCATCCTGAAGAAGCAGGAGTCCGAGGGGCATACGGGGGCTCGAAAGGTGTGGGATTACTACATGACGGCCCTGAAGAAATATGAGGATCAAAGGGCAAAAAAGAAATAATCCACTGGATCGAGTGGAGTCCGAAAAGATTTTCCTTGGGTAATCCCCCGGCGATGCCGGGGGATTCACGCCAAGCGTCTTTTAATGTCACCCCAATCAAGGCCTGCGAAAAGGAGAGCGGAGATGAGAAAGATATATCTGCCAGTTGCGGTGGGAGTGAGTCTGTTGTTCCTCACTTTTGTATTCCCAGCGACTTGCCTGGCTGCAGAAACGTTTAAACCCGTTACGTTGAAATATGCGGCCCCTGTGGTGCAACAATCGTGGTACGGCCAGCAAAACCAGTGGTGGGCGAATGAAGTGGAGAAACGGACGGGCGGCAGAGTAAAAATTCAGATCTTCTGGATGGAATCCCTGGTTAAATGGAAAGATATGCTGCACGGAATCCAATCCGGCATAGCGGATATTGGGTGGTTCAGCAGCACCTACAATCCCAGCAACGTCCCTCTGTTTCTCATGTTAGACAATCCTTTAAATTGCCACCCAGGCCAATACGTGGCTGCCATACTCGCTTGCAACGACACGATGGACAATCAACCCGACCTGAAGGCCGAATTGGAAAGGGAAAAAATCATCATGGTGGCCAACCACAACAGCGGGATGGCGCAGATTGGATTAAAAAAATGTCCCGACTCGCTTAAAGGTTTAAAAGGGAAATCGATTCGATCTTACGGCGGAGGACAAATTAAAACCTATGAGAATCTTGGGATGAATCCTACCTTCCTTTCCTATAGCGATATCTATGAGGCGATTGATCGGGGCACGGTTGATATTTCTAACATAGCCGTTACGCTCAGTGACGCATTTAAACATTATGAAGTCATGAAGTGTGTCTACATGACCAACGGCGGGGTAGCCATTGCCTCGGGTCTCTTTTTAAATCGAGATGTTTTCAAAAAACTTCCCAAAGATATTCAGGATATTCTCCTCAAGTTGCGAACCGAATACGGTATCCGTTATGGCAAAGGAGTTGAGGAGGGTGAAACGACTGTGCGGGATAAATGGACGACTAAACATGGCGTGACATTTAAAGACCTTTCACCGGAAGATCAAAAAATCTTCGTGGAAGCCAGTAATAAGGCCACAGAATATTTGTTAAAAAAACAGGAGTCCGACGGGCATACAGCGGCGCGGAAGGTGTGGAATTATTATTTGAATGCCCTGAAGAAATATGAGGATCAAGAGGCAAAAAAGAAATAATAACAGACCCCCAATTATGGAGATGGGTAGCTGCATTCCTGTAGCTCAATCTTGCGTAGATTAAATGACTCTCCCTTGGCGAAGGATGGCGAATATGGCGGTACCGGTGAGGCTAATCAGGGCATCATTTAAAGGAGGCAGTCATGAATGAGGTGCGGAGCGATTTCAAGAGCGAATTCAGGGACGGCATGCGGATCGACTGGGACGTCCCTGTTGAGATGGACGACGGTATCGTCCTTCGCGCCGATGTCTATCGGCCGGTGAAAGAAGGCCGGTACCCGGTCATCCTGTCATACGGCTGCTACGGCAAGTACCTCGCCTTCCAGGACGGTTATATGACATGCTGGGAAAAGATGGCCGCCGAGCATCCGGACGTGACCGCCGGCTCGACCAATAAGTACCAGAACTGGGAAGTGGTCGACCCGGAAAAGTGGATGCCGGACGGCTATGCGGTGGTGCGCGTGGACTCGCGGGGCTGTGGCCGCTCCCCTGGATACGTCAACCACTTCTCGCCGAGGGAAACCCGCGATCTTTATCTTTGTATTGAGTGGGGATCCCAGCAGCCGTGGAGCAACGGAAAGATCGGGCTGAACGGCATTTCCTACTATGCGGTAAACCAGTGGCACGTGGCCGGGTTGAAACCGCCGCATCTGGCGGCGATGTGTATTTGGGAAGGGGCCGCGGACTTCTACCGGGACATGTCGCACCATGGGGGGATTCTGTGCACGATGCTGGCGAACTGGTACGACATGCAGTCCAAGACTGTGCAGCACGGGTTGGGCCAACGGGGGTACCGCAGCCGCGTGGTAGCCGATTGGGTCTCTGGACCGGAGACCTTGACCGAAGAAGAACTGGGCGCCAACCGCTGCAACTACGGTGAGGATATCCGCTCCAGTACGCTCGCCACTGCCGAATACTGGCAGGGGCGAATCCCGGATTGGTCGAAGGTCACTGTGCCCCTCCTCTCCGCCGCCAATTGGGGCGGTCAGCCCCTTCACCCCCGGGGCAACTTTGAAGGATTTGTACGCGCGGCGTCGAAGGAGAAGTGGCTCGAGGTACACGGAATCGAGCATTGGACGGAGTTCTATACCGACTACGGCGTAAACCTGCAGAAGCGCTTCTTCGACTACTTCCTGAAGGGGATCGACAACGGCTGGGGGAAGCAGCCCCGAGTTCAGCTGAACATCCGTCATCCCGGCGAGAAATTCGTGCTCCGCATGGAGAACGAATGGCCCCTGGCCCGAACGAAGTGGATCCGGTTCTATCTCAACCCCGCCGATCAGAGTCTCACGAATAGGCCGGTGTCTGTAAAGGGCACGGTCACCTATGACGGTCTCGGCGATGGGGTGACGTTTTTGACACCGCCCCTGGAAGCAGAGACAGAGATCATCGGCCCCTCGGCCGCGAAGCTTTTCGTGTCTTCGGAGACGGAGGACGCCGATCTGTTCCTCGTCCTGCGGGTGTTCACGCCGGACCTGAAAGAGGTGGTTTTCAAGGGAGCCCTCGACCCGAACACCCCCATTGGCGGGGGCTGGTTGCGAGCCTCGCATCGTAAGCTCGACCCGGAGCTCACCAAAGAATACCGCCCCTATCACACTCATGATGAAAAGCAGCCGCTGAAACCCGGAGAGATATACGCGCTCGACGTAGAGATCTGGCCCACCTGCATTGTGGTGCCTGCCGGCTATCGCATCGGTCTCAGCGTCCGTGGCCGGGACTACGTGTACCCCGGCGGCAGCGGCGGCAGGCTATCGAACATGAAAAATGAATTTACCGGAGTGGGGCCGTTCCTCCATGATGATCCGAACGATCGGCCAGCGAAGATATTTGGGGGAAAGGTGACCTTACACACGAGTCCGGACAAGCCCGCCTACGTGCTATTGCCCATCATTCCAAAAGGATAATCAGGCACCCGGTAGGAAATGGAAAATATTGTTTCCCCGTATCGCTCGCTGTATCATTTAGGAAAGAAGGTAGCTCTGAAGGCGGGGATATGCCGTCGTTTTCGAGAAACCGATCTCTTACGGGTGAGGCGCATTCACCAATATCATTAGAGAAGGAGGAAAGCAGATGAAAAGAGTTTCTATTCTGTTCGTTATCGCGTTGAGTTTGACCTTAGCGGTTTTTACATTCTCCACGACCTGTGGGGCTCAGGAATTGAAACCCATGACATTAAAAATGGCCAATGCGATCCCCGAAAAATCATGGTTTGGCAACCAACACAAATGGTGGGCCAGCGAAGTGGAAAAAAGGACCGGAGGGAAGATCAAAGTCCAGATATTCTGGATGGAGTCTCTGGTCAAATGGAAAGATGCCCTGCCCGGAATTCAATCCGGTATGGCTGACCTGGCCTGGGTCAGCAGCACCTACTTTCCGAGCCAGCTACCCAATTATCTCATGCTGGATAACCTCTTCAATTTTGGAGATGACTATGTAGCTGCGGTATTGGCGCTCATCGATACCGTAGATAATGAGCCGAATATTAAAGCCGAGTTCGTCAAGGAGGATATCATTCTGATCGCCCCCCACATCAGCGGACATGCGCCCATCGGAACCAAAAAATGCCTCAATTCGGTAAAGGATTTAAAAGGGAAATCGCTCCGGACCTACGGCGGTGTGCGGACTCAATTCTATACGAATCTCGGAGCCAACCCGATCTTCATGTCCTTTAGTGACATGTACGAGGCCATAGATCGAGGGACCATTGACGCTTTAGGCGACATGGCCATTGTCCTCAGCAATCCGTTCAGATTTTACGAGGTAGTCAAATGTGTGTATGCGGCTAACCCGCCGGGGGCACACGGGGATGGGGGAGCGATGGCCTCGGGATTCTACATGACCCGGAAAAAATTTTTTGCTTTTCCCAAAGAAACCCAGAAAATGTTTCTGGATCTGAGGAGAGAGTACGGCATTCGTTACGCCCAAACGCTTATAAACGATGAAGAGCCAACCAAGAACGAATGGAGGACAAAACACGGGGTGACCTTTAAGGACGCTTCGCCGGAAGATCAGAAATTCATACTGGAAGCTGGAAATAGAGCCAACGAAGAGATGTTTCAGAAGCAGGAGTCCGGAGGACATAAAGGGGTTCGACAGGTATGGGATTACTACCTGAAAGCTCGAAAGAAATATGAGACTGAAAGAGCGAAGAAATGAAATAAGACTCGGCGCTCAAAAACCAAAATGGTTTCTGTTTCCCGCTGCCTTCGGCGGGCTTAGCGGCTTGCCGAAGGCAGGTTCGCAGAATAAAAAAATGATGATCTCGTAAAAAGTCGTCACTCCGGTGGAAACCGGAGTCCAGAGAACTTCTAAGTATTTGAAATACGCGGATTCCGACTTCGTTAGAAAATAACTTTCAAATCCCCCCAACCCCCCTTTACTAAAGGGGGGCGAGGGGGGATTTTCATCCATTCGCGGGTGCCACGCCCCCAGGCGGAGCATGGAAAATTTCGCCGGAATGACGGAAATTTGTCTTTTCAGAGTTTTTACGAGAACATCAAAAATAGATTCGGCCGAAATTGAGTGATTTCTTATTTTGCCATTAAACTTCCTTTCCGCTCGCGCCCACGAAGCACGGTATCTCAAGTTTTTGCGGGTATTTGGGGGCCAGAAGGTATCTGAGAAGATGCGCGATTGATGAAAGTTCCTCTTTCCGCTTGGGGATTATTCTGAGCCCGTGATCAAAGCAATTGGAGAAAGGGAAAAATGTTATGAAGGTCAAAGTAGCAGCCATTCAAACCGAGACGTTTCTGGAGGCTGATCAGCAGAAAAAGAATATTGAGAAGGCGCGGGAATACGTGGCGGAAGCCGCCGGCCGGGGGGCCAAGTTCATCTGCTTTCCGGAAACCTATCCGGGCCCGTGGAAGGCGCCTCTGAGCTATTCCCCGGTTGGCCCACTGGAAGAGATGGCCCGAAAGCATGGCGTCTATATTGTAGCCGGAGCCAACTGTCCCGTGCCGGAAAATCCCAAGAGAGGCTATACTTCGCAGATTCTTGTCGGCCCGGATGGTCTGGTAGGAAGATACAACCGCACCATTCCCAAAGGCCCCTGGATCTACAAAGGAGGGCGTTTCTGGGATTACGATTACCAGGAGGCGGATGACCTGCCGGTCTTCGACACGCCCTTCTGCAAGGTTGGAATCCTCATCTGCAGCGAAGTCTATTCGCCGGAGCTCTCCCGCGTTCTGGCTTTGAAGGGAGCCGAGATCATCTTTTTGCCTGCGGGCATTTGTAAATATGAGCTCCAGGAGACCTGGCGGAACCTGATCTGGTCGAGGGCGATCGAAAACCTCGTCCATACGGTCACATGCCAGAATATACTGGGGGCTGAGCATGGGCTGGCCATGATTTGCAGCCCGGAGGAAATCCTGATCGAATCGCTCAAGCCCGGCATTTTCATCGCAGAATGTGACCTCGAACGGATTCGATGGCTCCAGGAGCAGCAGGACCTTTATGGACCGCCCATGCCCTGGAGGACGAAGCCGGGCGTTTTACGTGACTGGCGTCGCCCCGAGGTCTTTCGGAAAAACTCCCGAGATTGGTGAGAATGGGACAAATGAAGGTTGAGAGAATAAATCCTACAGGAGATAACAGGAGGAGTTTATGAAACATACGGCCATTGACATCCATACCCATGTGGAGTTTGCCGGTACCTTCGCCATCTTGAAGAAACGCTATTCGGAAGAGGAGATCTTCGACCGGTTCGTCGTTTCGGCCACGGGTCGTCATTCGGCAGAACTCAACCGGGGGATCATGTCCGGCATTCGTGACGCCTTGAGGGATCCCCAGAAAAAGATTCGGGACATGGAGGAGAAGGGCCTCGCGTTCAACGTGCTCTCTTCTACGCCCTTTGCTTTCCTTTACGAGGTGGAGGACGATCTCGCGATTGAACTGGCTCGATTCCATAATGACCAGCTCTCGGAGATGGTCAAAAAGTATCCGGACCGGTTTGCCGCGATGGCCACCCTCCCATTGCAGGTCCCGGACGAAGCCTTGAAGGAATTAACGAGAGCAACGAAAACACTGGGCCTGCGGGGCGTGGAAATCGGGTCCCATGTGGGCAAGCGGGAGTTGGGGGATGAGGTCTTTTGGCCGATCTATAAAGCGCTGGAAGATCTGAACATGCCTATTTTCATCCATCCGCACCACGTGGCTGGATTAGACCGGCTTTTGGAATTTTATCTGAACAACCTCATCGGCAACCCCCTGGATACGACCATCGCCGCCGCCAATTTGATATTCAGCGGTGTGCTGGAAAAATACCCGGGACTCAAAATTATCCTGGCTCATGCGGGGGGGCAATTTCCCTACATCATCGGAAGGTGGGACCATGGATACCAGGTCCGGCCTGAATGCAAGGAGAAAGTCCACCAGTCTCCCATGGCGTTTTTCAAAAATTTCTACTTTGATACCATTACCCACAATCCCGACGCGCTCCGGTACCTG
>Ga0214473_10005086_pt1 | contig 15781 bp, 14 predicted proteins | sample RVTome_7_FD_203509 | JGI IMG/M metagenome (GOLD analysis project Ga0214473, IMG submission 203509) | Soil microbial communities from uranium-contaminated site in the Upper Colorado River Basin, Wyoming, United States - RVT98D197 | ecosystem: Environmental > Terrestrial > Soil > Contaminated >... | reverse complement strand
AATAGCATTCCCTTTCATCAAATCGAAAATCTTTTTAGTCGAATCAATCTGAGTTTGGCTAAGTTTTAATTCCTTTGCTAAATCCAATACATGTTTTGGTCCCGGGAAGTGATTCAACTCCGCAGTTTTAGCTAAACCCATTCCTTCTCCATTCAGATAGTTTTTTATTTGTTCTGAAGTTAATGTTTTTATTTCGTTCCCGGTTTCTGAAGAATGGTGGGATTGCGTCTGCGCATTAAGCATCTTTATCGAAAAAATAATAACTAAAAAGAAATAAAAATTCTTCATAGATAAATCCTTTATTTTTTATTTAGTAATAATATGTTGTTTCGATTACATTTTAGTGGCATACTTTTATAACGAAAATTCAAATAAAAGAAAAATTACTTGCAGCAATCTTTTCCTTCACTTGCTTTCTTAAATTTTTTATAGGCGAAAAAAACTACTATTCCTACGAATCCTGAAACAACAATTATTTCCATTTTATGCTTCAATTAAGTTCTAGTGGGATAATAGTTTGACCTATACCTTTAACAGTTTTGCATTTATCGCAACGATAACTGTACTTGCCGACATTAATACTGCACCTAATGCCGGACTCAAAACTATTCCTGCTGAATACAAAACTCCGGCAGCAAGAGGAATAGCAATAATATTATAACCTGTTGCCCAAATTAAATTCTGAATCATCTTTTTATAAGTGGCTCGTGAAAATTTTATTAATGAAACCACATCTTTTGGATTATTCTTCACAAGAATTATATCTGCTGATTCAACAGCAACATCAGTTCCTGCACCTATGGCAATACCGACATCTGCTTGTGCAAGTGCGGGTGCATCATTCACACCATCGCCTGTCATTGCCACAATCATACCGCGATTTTGAACTTCTTTTACTTTTTCTGCTTTTTTATCGGGTAGTACTTCAGCAAAATATTCATCGAGTCCGAGTTCATCTGCAACCCATTTTGCAACTTGCTTATTATCGCCTGTGAGCATCATCGGTTTTATTCCTAACTCTTTGAGTTGCTTAATTGCTTCTTTGGATTCTTCCCTGACGATATCAGCTAAAGCGATTGCGCCGATTAGCTTATTATCAACCAAAAGAAATACAACTGTTTTACCTTGACCGGATAATTTTTCAATCTTTTCTTTTTGTTGAATCTCAATTTTATTTTCTTCAAGATATCCCGGGCTAACAACCTTAACGTCTTTGTCATTCACTTTTCCTTCGGCACCTTTACCGGGAATAGAGTTGAATTCCTTAACATCGTACTTGTCTCCTGATGAACGAACAATTCCCTGTGCAATCGGATGTTCGGACTCTGATTCAACCGCAGCAGCATATTTCAGAATTTCTTTTTCATCATAGTTCTCGTCAAAAGAAAATGTTTCGGTTACACCGAATTCTCCTAGAGTTAAAGTTCCTGTCTTATCAAAAATAATTGCCTGAATATTTCTTGCCAGCTCGAATGCGTTTCTATTTCTTATAAGCAAACCACTCTTTGCGGAAAGCGCAGTTGAGACGGCAACAACAAGAGGAACTGCCAAACCAAGAGCATGAGGACAGGCAATTACCATTACCGTTACAGTTCTGGTTAACGCAAAGTTGAAACTTTCTCCAGTGAACATAAGCCAAACAAACATTGTTAATGCACCGGCAGTAATTGCAATAATTGTTAACCAGAATGCAGCTCTATTAGCTAGGTTTTGAGTTTTGGATTTACTTTCCTGTGCTTCTTTAACCAACTTTACAATCTGGGAAAGAAAAGTTTCATCGCCCGTTTTTTCAACTTCAATTTTGATTGATCCTTCGCCATTTATTGATCCGCCAATTACACTATTACCTTCACCTTTTGAAGCAGGCTTTGATTCCCCTGTAATCATTGCTTCATTGATGGATGTCTTTCCTTCATATATTTTTCCATCGGCAGGAATTTTCTCTCCAGGTTTTATTAATAATTTATCTTTATGCTTAAGTTCGGAAACAGAAACATCAGCAACATTTCCGGCATCATCAATTTTGTGAGCTTCATCCGGCATAAGTTTAGCAAGTTCTTCGAGTGCTTTTGATGCACCCATTACTGATTTCATTTCTATCCAATGACCGAGAAGCATTATATCAATAAGAGTTGCAAGCTCCCAGAAAAAAACCTCACCTTTAACTCCAAACACAACCGCACTGCTGTAGAAATAAGCAACCGAAATTGCAAGCGCAATTAAAGTCATCATTCCGGGCAGCTTGTTTTTCAATTCATCAAACAGACCTTTTAAAAAAGGATAGCCGCCATAGAAAAAGACGAAAGATGAAAGCGCAAACAAAGCATAGATATCACCATTGAAACGCATAGCTACTTTAAGTCCGAGAAAATGCTGGATCATAGGTGAAAGAATAAGAATCGGGATTGTAAACGCAATTGAAATCCAGAACCGCTTCTTAAAGCCTTCAATCGTATGTCCCTCATGTTCAGAACGGCTATGTCCACCGTGCTCATCCTTTTTATGATTCATCGTTTTATGAGAACTTTGATCATTATGTTTTGTATGATTCATCTCTGAATGTTTATCCTCCTCCATATCGTGGGAGTCGTGATTATGATTTTGATGTTCGTTTTTCATAGTACACTCCTATTTTTTTAGATATTTTCATACTCCGCAGAATTCAACAAGTTACTGCAGTGATTTGAGCTATACCATCAAATCTTGCAAATCCTCGTCGCTCATATTCTAGCTTGGCATATCCTTTTTGAGTTCATCATCATTGGGGTGTTTACCGCCTTATCATACCGAGGTGATTTTTTTTACTGTGGGATCTTTACAACATAGCAGCCAAATTGTTGTTTATAGACTGTCAATCACTCTTTGCAGCCTCTGCCGGATTTCAGCAGCAATTGCGCCCAGCTTGGGATTATCAATTGCTTGCATTGACGCCACTGGATCGACTGCCGCGATTTCCACGCCGTTTTCGCTTTCCTGAACGATAACATTACAGGGCAGCATAACGCCGATCTTGTCTTCTGCCTGCAACGCTTTGTAGGCAAATGGAGGATTGCAGGCACCAAGAATTCTGTATGGACGAAAATCCACATCCATTTTTTTTAATGTTTCCTTTACATCAATCTCAGTTAAGATACCAAATCCCTCACTCTTTAAAGCTTCAGTTACTTTTTCAATTGCTTCTTCGAACCCCAAAGCCAATTTTTTTGAGAAATAGTAAGACATGATTATTCTCCTATCAAATTAATTGAATTAAAAAATTATGTTAAATCTTTTTTCATTCTTTCGAATTATTCTCTAATAATTATCTTCCCGTCGTTTTTGGAAGGCGGGAAAATGAATTTTTTCTTATCTCTTCTAATGATGAGATTCGTGATCAGATTTATTCTTCGTTTTAGTTGAGTCACTCATCATATCGTGTTTCATCATTCCATCTTTCATCATATCTTTATCATTCATCATCTTCATCATCGTTTTGTGCATTTCAGGATTATCCATCATTGTTTTGCACATTTGCATTATGCCTTCTTTATCATCCTTGCACTTATTCATCATCATATTCATCATCTGCATTCTCATAGTACTATCTGCGGCAATTTTATCCATGCATTTCTGCATATCATCATGCTGTATCATTGTTTGCATATCCTTTTTTTCGGAAGGTTTATCCTGTGCATTGGTTATCGTGCCAGCAGCTAAGAAAACTGTTAGTATTGATATGATTAAGAAATTTATCTTTGACATTTTATCACCTTTTTATTTTAGTGCGTAAAATAATTATTACTTAAAGATCTATTTTTAACCGGGGTCAAACTTTCTTATTGATAGTATAACTTTTAATATTAAAACTAAGTAGAAAACTTAGACCTAAGATTGAAATTCCATTAAACATTTTCTTCTTACATTTTCTGCAACCTCCTTTCTGAATTATTTAATACATGTAAATGAACAAAATAATTAAAGTTGTTTGAGTCGTAAATGCGTTACTACGTGGTCATTCCTTCTTCTTGAAGATTACCCAACCGAGCACGACACCGAGACCGAGTGTGATCAGAGCAGGAAACCACATCCAACTGCGTTCACTCATCCAGCCGCTTCCATTCATCCCGCCATTCATCATTCCTCCAGTCATTGCCCCTCCACCGAAGAGCAGGAAAAGCACGACAACGATTACAAACGCGATGACGAGAGGTGTATTGTTTTTTGTGTTCATTAGATTATTCTCCATCTGAAATTATACATGATTAATTATAAACCTAACTACGAAGAGGTGTTAGGAAAAGCAATCGCCCCAAAGGATGAAAAAGTAATTAATTCTTTCGGGTTGGGGATTACTGCACCTCAGCATCAGGTACTTGACAGGCCTGAATATCCAGGATATCATTTGAATAGCCAATAATCCTTTCTACTTTTTGTTTTTCATTCAATCACGATAAATCAATTTTGTAATTTTTATGCTTAAGCAATTAACTTGTTGCAATAATACCGCCGTAAAATCCTGTAATAGAAACAAGTATAAAAATTATGGTACCGATTATCCATGCATATTTTCTAAATGGTTTTGTAAACAGAAAAATTAACCATAACCACAATGCAATGGCGGATAATATTCCATAGGTTCTGTGCAATTGCACAACCCATTCTATCGATTCACCCTCAAACATTACGGCTTGCGATGAACCCGTAAAGTAAGCAGCTACACCTGCTATTGCTGAAATTAAAACGAGGATTTTTATTGTCCAATCGAATTGCCTCCATTTGAAATTTAGTAGTGTAAATAAAAATGCGGCTAATGATAAAGCGACAGTAAAATGGACGATCTTATTATGTGTATGCTCAAAAATCATATCAGGCATCTTAATTTCATACATTTCCTTCATGTCTTCTTTAGACATCTGGTTATGATTTAGCATATTATCCATTTGTTTTAACGAATCTGATTGAACAATCGTTGTATCTTTTTTTGTGTTGTGTTTCTTTCCTTCATGACTATAAATTCTCAACTGTATAAGCATGACTACCATAAAGAATAAAATTATTTTTGTCATTTTTCTAATCCTTTAAAATTCAGGGCAGATTAAAATCTGCACTCTGCCATTGATTTTTATTTAACCTTGTAACCATGTTTATTCAAATTCTCCTTTGCGTGCTTTAGCGTAACCTCTTTCAATGTCATTTTGCAAAGAGGGCATTTACCAGCTTTATCTGAAATTACATTCCAGTCCATCATGTCCTGAAATACCTTGTCGTCTTTGTTCTTATCAATCGCTTTTAAATCGATAATTCCTTCCCTAACTATATTTTCTACTTTGGAAGTATCTTTTTTCATCACTGTTTTAGAATGATTGCCGTGTTGGTGCTCTTGAGCTAAGATTGTTGCTGAAGACATTGTAATTAATGCACAAGCAACTAAAAGAATTTTCATCGTTTTCATTTTATGTACCTTTCTATTAAATGATTATTGTGTACTTACTAATTTGCGTTTTTATCACTCTTTTTATTTAGGCATATCCATTCCTTCCATATTATCCGAAGAAGTTTTTTTTTGTTCAGTTGGAGTTAACCCATTGCCATGCTGATGTCCGGTTGGCATTCCTGTTTTTAGTTGACTTTCGGAATCGATCAAGAAACCTCCGGTGGCCGCAATTTCATCACCTTCATTTAAACCGGAAAGGATTTGATATTTATCTCCAAAGCGATTACCGATTTGAACACTGTGTGCTTCAAACATTCCGTCTCCGGTTTTAACCCAAACGACGGCTCTTTTACCCGCTATTATAACAGCATCCGTCGGAACAAGTAATCCTTGTCCTCCAGCTTTATTGAAGACGGTTTCGCCATACATTTGTGGTTTAAGCTTTCCTCCGTAATTAAAAAATTCACTTCTTACTTTTACTGTCCGGGTTTGAGAATTAATAACAGGATAAATGAAAGTAACTCTTCCGCTAAATTCCTCCCCGGGATATGCACGTAAATGGAGTTTAACCGGGCTTCCAATTTTTACATTCGACAAATTATTCTCATACACTTCAGCGATATTCCAGAGTGTTGAAAGTTCAGCAACCTCATAGATTGCAGTTCCTTCATTCACATAAACGCCTTCTTGAACTTTCTTCTCAATCACAGTTCCGCTCGTTGGTGAGAAGTATGTTAAAGTGATACTAATCTCGCGAGTTTTCTCAAGTGTTTGTATCTGTTCGGATGTCAATCCGAAAATTTCCAATTTCTTCTTTGATGCTTTCAAAAGGGAAGTGGAGTTTGATGAATTATTCAGCGCGATTAAATATTCATTTTGCGCTTGTACCAAATCCGGACTGTATATTTCAAACAACGGCTGACCTTTTTTAATATAGTCTCCGGTTTTATCAACGAACAGTTTTTCAATTCTACCATTGAACCTCGCCGAAATTGTTTTGCGATTATTCTCAACAAAATCCAGATAGCTGTATGCAGTAACTTGTTCTTGAAGATTTTCTTTCTTCACAATAACTGTCGATACATTTGCGAGAACTTGTTTTTTGCCGCTAAGTGTAACCATATTTGCCATATCTTTGTCGGTTACCGGTTGTTCATTTTCATCAACGACTTTTTTGATAAGATCCATTCCGCAGATTGGGCAAGCGCCCGGTCTATCCATGTGAACTTGCGGGTGCATAGTGCAAGTCCAGTATTCTTTAGCGATAGGTTTTTTATTGTTTGTGTTTTCATTCTTTGAACATCCTATCAACACCATAACCAAGAGCATTGCTACGTATAATGGTTGATGGCTGATGGTTGATGTAATAATGTTTTTAATTGTTTTCATATTATTTTTTCTTTTTATTTTCTTGTGATGTTAATTTTATTGATGTAAAGATTTTACATAATTGTTCTGATTCCTCTAATAAAATCTTTACTTGAGCTTTTTGCTTTTCATCGTTTAATAACTCATTTAAAACTCTAAACCAAAATTTTGATTCTCTTGCCTCTTTAGAAACAATTCCAATTTTATGAACAAAATCTTCTTTCGATTCCGCAGCTTGTGATTCTTCATAGTTCGCACCTATTGAAGTAGAAGATTTCGCCAATTGGTAGATGATTACTTTATTTGCAATAGTGTGTGGCAATGTGTTAAGAAATTTTAAAGTATTTACTCCGAATAAAAAAGTTCTCTGTAACAATTCTTCTGTTTTTGAGTTCATATTTATTTATCCTTTTATTTATTTAAAAATATTTTTATTCAATCAACAATATTTCCCATCATACATCAACCGTCATCCCTCATCCATCAAAACTCATCCATCTTTTTCCCAACCATCATTTCAATTTCAGTTAGCGACATCTGCGTGTCTGCTTGCGACATGTAGAAGTTCATCTGCTGCATCAATAACATGCGATAAGAATCAATAACCGTTGTGACACCGGTTCTGTTGTTTTGATATGCTGAGACTTGCGATTCAGCAGCTTTGCTATAGAGTGGAATGACTTTCTCATTGTAAAGTTTTGTCAAATCAACCGCTGTGTTATATTTAACGAGAGCCGCTTTTAATTGAGAAGTCATCTCGCGCTGCATATCGGATTTTTCAAATTCAATACTGTTGATACCGGCGTACAATTCTTCTTCTTTTGCTTTGTATTTGTTAATCGACCAGGGCGCAAAGGGAAGATTGATTGAGAACATCAGTGAATACATCGTTTCCGTTTTCGGATCAAGCATTGCCAAATCTGATTTAGAAGTAAGAATCATTCCGCGCGGCATTCTCATAAACATTCCTTGAACCATTAAATCCGGAATTAACTCACGGTTGTTTGCGTCAATCATAGCTTTGTTCATCTCAATCATACTGTTCATCTTGCTTAGCGAAGGATTTAAGTTGGCAAGAAGTTCTTCTAATTGCGTTTGTGTCAGCTCTAATGAATCACTGTCAAATATTTCAAGAGCAAAAACGTCTTTTGAATTAAGATCTCTTCCGAGAAGTTTGTTTAGATTATAAACTTCAGCTTCTTTTTGTTTTTCCAGAATCAAAAGCTGTGTTTCGTTTGAAGCGATTTCACTTTGAAGCGTAAGAACATCCGCTTGATTGATCCTGTTTGTGTAGTAAGATGATTCGGTTGATTTAATCACATCGTTTATAAGAGTAATATTTTTCTTCTGGACTTCGACTTTTCTGTCAATCAACCAGAGCGTGAAGTAGGACATTTTTACTTGAGCAGTAAGATTGATTTTATATATCTCATAATTGTTCCCTTCAACCAGAGTATTCTTTCTTTCAACTTCCGCCATTGCACTTAACTTTCCGCCGAGCGGAAACATTTGCGATAGCGCAAAGTTGTTGGAAATGGATTGATTGAGAACATCGAACGTGTTTGTTGGAACTTGTGAAAACTCAACCGAAAAATTCGGAGCCGGTAGAGTGTTAATTGATTCAGTTCTCTTTTCCGATGCAGTGATTCTATATTGAAGTGATTTCAACTGCGGATTATTTTTTACCGCTTCCGCTATCAAAGAATCAACTGATTGTGCAATTGTAAAACTTGTGAAGCAAAACATTAACCACAAAGTGCACAAAGCAGGCACAAAGTTCCGCAAAGGTTTTCGTTTAATTACGTTATTTTTCAAGAACTCTTTTTTAATTTTTAATTTATAATTTTTCATTTAATCTCCTTCCTTCATCCAATCTGCCATTTTGGAAATTTCAAGTTTACCTTTTTTAAGTGCGTGTTCTTTCATGATTGCAAACAAAATCGGGGTAACTACGAGAACATGAACGGCTGAAGTCAAGAGTCCTCCAATCATTGGCGCTGTTAGTGGTTTCATAACATCCGAACCAGTGCCGGTTGCCCACATGATCGGGACAAGTCCAACCATTGCTGTAAAAACTGTCATTAGTTTTGGTCTCAATCTTAAAACTGAACCTTCGACTGTTGCTTCATAAATATCAACATCTGTTATTGGTCCTCTTTTCCCTTTTTGATGATCGCGAATTCTTCTATCTAACGCTTCGTGTAGATATACTACCATTATAACACCAGTCTCTACCGCAATTCCATAAAGCGCGATGAATCCAACCCAAACGGCAACAGAAAAATTGTAGTCGAGAATGAAAATCATATACATCCCCCCGATAAGCGCGAACGGAACCGAAAGCATTACAACTCCGGCCTCAACGTAATTTTTTAGTGTCATATAGAGAAGAAGGTAGATCAACAAGAAAACTATAGGCATAATAATTTCAATTGTCTGTTGAGCTCTTACTTTGCTTTCATACTGTCCACTCCACGTATAAGAGTAACCCGCTGGGAGTTTCAATCCATCTTCGATAACCTTTTTAGCATCAACCATTACGCTGCCCATATCTCGTCCACGTGTGTTCATAAAAACTATTGAACGAAGCATTCCGTTTTCGCTGCTTATCATTGGAGGACCAGTTACTAAATTTATATCAGCTAATTCAGCGAGAGGCAGATAAGTAACAGCACCTTGATTTACACTTGTAAGAGAAAAATCATTTTGAGTATTTGATACTTGCGGAATAATGCTTGCCTGATTTGAACTTCCCATCGAGGAAGACATTCCACCTGAGTTACTTTTGCCACCGCTCATCGAACTTGAAGATGATTGAGCAGCCATAGGATTTGATAATGCAACAGGAACAATCAAACTTCTCAATTCTTCAATATTGTCACGGTAATCTTTTTGATAACGCATTCTAATCGGGAAGCGCATTCTTCCTTCGATAACAACACCAAGGTTTTGACCGCCGATTGCTATTTCAATTATGTCTTGAAGATCGCGAATGTTTACTCCATATCGAGCGGCGATTCCACGTTTGATTTGTATGTCTAAGTAATAACCATTCTGAACGCGTTCGGCAACAACATCTACCGCGCCGTTTACTGTCTTCAATAATTTTTCTGCTTTGATAGCGTAAGTTTCGAGCGTATCGAGATCGGGACCAAATATTTTAAAACCGATATCGGTTCTAACTCCGGTTGAAAGCATATTTATTCTATTGATAATAGGTTGAGTCCAACCATTTCGCACACCGGGTATTTGCAATTTGGAATCGAGTTTGGCAACGATGTCTTGCTTAGTAATTCCGGGTCTCCACTCACTTTTTGGCTTAAGCAAGATTATTGTCTCAATCATACTAAGAGGAGCGTTGTCTGTTGCAGTTTCCGCACGTCCGGTTTTTCCAAGAACGTGATGCACTTCGGGAATTGATTTAATAATTTTATCCTGTTCCTGTAAAATCCTATTCACTTCAGCAATTGAAGCTCCGGGTAAAGTAACGGGCATGTAAAGAATTGATCCTTCATCCAGCGGAGGCATAAACTCACTTCCGGTATTTAAAATCATTGGAATAGTAATAAGTAAAGCAATCACATTTATTGCGATGGTAATCTTTCTGTGTTTGAGCACCCAATGAATCACCGGGGCATAAAGTTTTATGAAAAAGCGCGTTGTTGGATTTTTATCTTCCGGTTTGAACTTACCACGCATTAGCATAGTCATCAAAACTGGAATAAGGGAAATAACTACAATCGCGGATCCGATCAGCGCAAAAGATTTTGTGTATGCCAGCGGATGAAATAATTTTCCCTCCTGCCCGGTCAGCATAAATACCGGAAGAAAAGAAACAAGAATTATTAATTCAGAAAAGAAGATTGCTCTGCCTACTTGCTTTGCAGAATCAACAGAAATTTTTTTGTATTCATCCGGGGTTAAATGCTCTTTTTCTTCCAGAGCTTTTGCAAGATTGCGATAGGCATTCTCAACCAGAACAATTGAGGAATCTACAATTACTCCTACAGCTAAAATTATTCCGCCGAGCGACATGATGTTAGAGGAAATGTCAAACAAATACATAAGAATGAAAGCGATAAGAATTGCTATCGGAAGTTCAATTAAAATTCTGATAATGCTTCTAAAATGAAGAAGAAAAATCATAACCATAATTGAAACAGTAATTGATGCTTCAATTAACGCTCGCTCAAGAGTTCCTACTGCTTCTTTAATTAATGTGCTTCTGTCGTACGAAGTTATAATTTCAACTCCAGGCGGAAGACCGGGAGAGATTTCTTTAATTTTTTCTTTAATGCGGTCAATTACGTTTTGTGCATTCTCGCCGGTTCGCATGACTACTATTCCCCCAACAACTTCACCTTCACCATTCTTTTCCATCGCACCGCGCCGTATATCTCCGCCTAAAGAAACTGAAGCAATATTTTTAATGAGAATAGGAATTCCGTTAGGAGAAGTTTTTATAACGGTGTTTTCAACATCGTCTTTTGATTGAATGTAACCTTGCCCGCGCACGAAATATTCTGCATCGCTTACTTCCAAGATTTTCCCGCCAACTTCATTATTGCTTCTTTGAACAGCATTTACTACATCAGCAACTGTTAAATTGTAAGCGCGAAGATCATTCGGATTAACATCAACTTGATATTGCTTAACGAAACCACCGATGCTGGCAACTTCTGCAACGCCATCTACTGAAGAGAGTTTGTAGCGTATGTACCAATCTTGAACTGCGCGAAGGGCGCCGAGATCGTATCCTTTTCCTTCAACAGTATACCAATAAACATGACCGACTCCGGTTCCATCCGGTCCTAGAGACGGAACAACGCCGGAAGGTAATTGCGCTTGAATGGTATTCATTCTTTCGAGAACTCGGGTACGTGCAAAGTAAGTATCCACACCATCTTCGAAAATTACAAAGACGAAAGACATTCCGAACATAGAAGTTGCGCGAACAGCTTTCACTTTGGGTAATCCTTGAAGACCGGAAACAATTGGAAACGTTACTTGGTCTTCAATTATCTGGGGCGATCGTCCCATCCATTCCGTGAAAATTATGACTTGGTTCTCAGAAAGATCAGGTATAGCATCAACAGGCAAATTAACCACACTGAAAATGCCAAATCCGATAACGACTACATAAATTAAAATTACAATGAAGCGGTTATCTGCACTCCATTGAATGATTTTTTCAATCATTGGTAAACTCCGTTTTACGAGTTAATCAACTCGAAAGTTTTTAAAATAAATTAATTGAACGTGAGAACGAGAAACGGAGTATTAAATTAGGAAAACCGAATTTTGTAAGTAGAGATCGGTATGTTGAGCAGATGGGGGAGAAGCAGTCTCATTAATGAATTGATGATTTACTCTTAATTGCTTTGAAATTAAATCTGTTATGTAAACAACTGTTGAAGATTGTTCTTGTTTTACTTCTAATTTTAGAGGAATGAAATTATCAGATATAGACTTATCAATAATTTTTGTGTCACAGCATTGATCTGAATTTTCAGATTTCAATTTTAACGGATAATCATCCTTATCTTCACAGCAAGAACTTTCTTTTTCATTTTCTTCTAACGTACATACTTCACATTTCGAAAGGGAAGTTATCTTCAACATTTCACAATAATGCATAGAAATTGGAAGTCCTGTTGTAGAGAGGAAGAATAAGAATGTAACTATTATGATTAGTTTCTTCTTCATAACTGGTAGCGAACATAAATAATTGATAATCAAAAAGCAATCGCAATGCCAATGCCTAAATTCAAATTATTCGTAAATTCACATTGTTGGTTCTTCCATTTGGTAAAATTGGACAATAACATGCATCATTTTTCACAAATAGCAACCGAAGGTTCATATGAAAAAAATATTTTTAATCCTTACAATAGCAACCGCTGCGATAATCATTTACAGCATTTATCTATTTAACTCCGAGATCAATATAGACAAGTTAAATTTTATTCATAGGAAAATTGCAAGGAGTGTGATTGACTCTTGGGAGAATTATTTATCAAGCATTCCAAAAGACCGGCGGGCAATAGTCGATTATGATACTTTGATGAATAAACTGAACTATTACGAGAGAAACTTTGCTGAAAGAGTCTTTGAGATTGATCCGAAAGATTTGGGATTCAAGGGACCAAAATACTCAAAGGACAAACCCGGAAAACTTGTGAAAGTTGAATCGGTGAAAGTAGGGAATAGGGAAACTGGAATTCAATATTGTCCTGAGCAATCTTATGAAGATTATCTGCTGATGATAGACAAAATGAAAGAAGATATCGGTAAACAGCTTTTTATTGACAGCGGTTATCGATCACCGGGAAGACAGGCGTATTTGGTATTCTATTATTTAACATCAAGCAGTGATTATTCTCTGAAAGAAAACGCAAAATGGATTGCAATGCCGGGATACAGTGAGCATGGAAATCCAGTTAACCATGCAATAGACTTCACAAACGAAAATGGAATAAACGGTTTTAGCGATAATCAAACAGCGAGGGATTTTGAAGCATTACCTGAGTTTAATTGGTTAATGGAAAATGCAAACCAATTTAATTTTTATTTGTCCTATCCTAAAAACAATCCTTATGGAGTTGCTTTCGAACCGTGGCATTGGCATTGGGAAATGAAGTGAATACGGATTAATCTTCTTTACAATGAGCGATTTAAATATTACTTTTTAATTAGATATAAAATCACATAATAAAGAGTTAAGGATAATTATAGAACTTTTTATTTTAGAGAGTTATATAAGTTTGCTCGGACTTGTTTTATATTATCTACAAGTGTTTCCCGATTTTTGCCAGCTATAGCTTTAAAAAAATTTAAAAGCCATTCATACTGGCTAACTCGCACTTCATTAATAGTAATAAACTTCTTAAGCCCATTGAATGAACAATTAATTTTAAAGATATACGGTTGCTTGCCAACATTAAATTCCAATTTATTCAGTTTCTTTATCACGTTTTGAGTTCGATTGAGCATAAGCTCATTCGTAACGTCAATAACTTGAAGAAAAATTTTAGTACTGTCATCTATATTTGGTTCATCCATTAACTTTTCTATATATTTTTCACATTCAATAAATCGACCAGTGGTAAAGAGTTTTTCACTTAATTTGTACTTAGCTGAAATGTCATTAGGATGTCGTTTTAACCAATTTTGGTTTAATGTAAAAGATGCAGGGAAGTTGAATATAATGTCTTGATATAAATAGCTGGCGGTTTGATAAGCTTTTTCATTATCAGGATAAACTTTGAGGGCATTTTCATAACATGCTGCAACATTCAACCAATCTTCAAGAAGTTCGTATGTTTCAGCCAAATTTATTTGCGTTTGTGCCCAATCAAGAGGTAAATGTTCATAATTTCGAACTTGCAAAGCTAGATTAAGAGTTTTTACCGCATCATACAACAGTAGAACTTTTTCTTCTCCACCCTTCTTTTTAGCCAACTCCTTTGAAAGATTCCCCAGATTGTTTTGTGCCGTAGCCCACTGTTGTGGAAAATCTTCATGACTAAATACCTGCAAAGCATTTTCAAATGCTACTATTGCACTATTTAATGTCTGGGCTCCTTCATTATAATCCATCTGTTTACTTAATTCACTTAGTACAATTCCTATATTATTTTGTAACATGGCCCACTGTTGAGGAAATTCCTGATGTGAATAAACCTTTAACGCATTTTGATGAGCTACCATAGCATCGCGCAACATCAGAAATCCTTTATTACTACCAATCCGAATACCTAAATCCTTTAATACAATTCCTAAATTAACCTGAGTTCCTGCCCATTTTTGAGGAAATTCCTGATAGTTATAAACCTGCAACGCTTTTTGATAAGCTGCCTTAGCATCGTGCAACATCCGAGTTCCATTTTCCCCATACATCCGATTACCCATTTCACCTAGTGTATTTCCTAGATTGTTCTGTACTAAAGCCCACTGTTGCGGTAATTCTTTTTGTGTGTAAACCTCCATTGCATTTTGAAAGAATGCTAATGTTTCATGAAACATATGAACTCCTTCTTCGCCACCTATTCGAGTACATAAATCATTTAGAACAGTTCCTAGATTGAGTTGAATCCCAGCCCAGTCTTGTGGAAATTCTTGACGTGTGTAAACCTGCAATACATCTTTATAAATAAGCTCTGCATTACGCAACAAGGGAATTCCTTCTTTTCCAACTATCCGACTCCCCAAGTCGCTTAACACATTTCCCATATTGTTCTTTGTTTTAGCCCATTGTTCTGGAAATGCCTGATACGTAAAAACATGTAAAGCATTCTGATAAGCTCCCGCAGCATTTATCAACATAGAAGTTCCTTCTTCACCAATTTTTCGTGTACCCAACTCCCTCAGCAGAGTTCCCAGATTATTCTGAGTCATGGCCCACTGATGGGGAAATTCCTTATACGTATAAACATTTAATGTGTTTTGTATAACGGCTCTGGCATTGACCAACATACAGATAGCTTCTTCCCCACTGATCCGTGTCCCGATATCCTTCAATACAGCCCCCAGATTAAGTTGTGTCGAAGCCCAACCATGTGGAAAATCCTGTTGTGTATAAACTTGCAAGGCATTTTGATAAGCTGATACAGCATCATGTAACAATTTAACACCTCCTTCCCCAGTCATCCGCACACCTATTTCTTTTAGAACAATTCCCAAACTATTTTGCTTTCTTGCCCATTGTAGAGGAAATTCTCGTTGAGTATAAATCTGCAATGCATCCTGATACATTTTTATAGATTCATTAAAAAGTCGATTAATACGTTCACCTTCTGTTCGAATACCAATTTCAACATCTGTGTTTCCTATTAGAAACATGATTTCAGCCCATTGTTCTGGATAGTCTTCCTTTGTAATAAGATATTATGTTTAAAAAATAATAAAGGCATCCTTTCTGCAAATTAGATAAATTGGATTTTAAATAAATCATCTAATTAAAAATAAAAACAGAAAAGGATGCCACAATGAAAAATAGCA
>Ga0214473_10005085_pt1 | contig 15781 bp, 13 predicted proteins | sample RVTome_7_FD_203509 | JGI IMG/M metagenome (GOLD analysis project Ga0214473, IMG submission 203509) | Soil microbial communities from uranium-contaminated site in the Upper Colorado River Basin, Wyoming, United States - RVT98D197 | ecosystem: Environmental > Terrestrial > Soil > Contaminated >... | reverse complement strand
GGAACGGCCGTCGACGAAGGATCGACCGCCGTCGTGGTCGATCCCTCCGGAGTCGCCAGGCCCGATCCACTCGGTGCGCGTGCCATCCGGCGCTTCGATGGCGACCGCCACCGGCTGCGGAACGCGGCTCTGCAGCGAGACGCTCACATACCGCTCGGCTTCGGGTGGCTCCGGAGACGGGATCCACAGCGGAATGCGAGCGACCTCGCCACGCCCGAGGGTGCCCGCGGCATGTACGTCACGGTCTCCGTCGTTGCCGGCGGCGACGACGATCGGCAAACCCGCCATCGCGATCTCGGAGAGGGCGACCTCCAGGGGCTCGGTGCCGTCATGCATGCCGTCGTGCCCACCGAGCCCCAGCACGGCAACCGTGCGTGCGCCATCCGTGGGCGCCTCGCCGCGGCCGGCCACCGCAGCACAGAACCGCACGCCCTGTTCCACGTCGGTATCATCGAAACCCACCGCGCCCGGGCGCAGCGCGTGCACGACGATGAGGGACGCCTCCGGCGCCACACCTGCTCGCGGCCCAGGCGGACCATCGTCCGCATCGTCGCCCGCGGCGACCGAGGCGACCGCCGTCCCATGTCCGTGACGGTCCTCGGGTAGGGCGCTCCCGGCGGTGAGGGCCACATCGATCTCGGCGCCCTCCCACACGGCCCCGCCGAAGCGGCTCTCGAGGCTGGCCGCTGAGCCTCCACGGGGAGGCGCGCCCATCTCGAGCAGCCACCGAACCCGGGTCGCTCCCGCCCTGTCGCGGAAGTCGCGATGCGCGAGATCGATCCCCGTGTCGACGACGCACACCGTCGCGCCGCGGCCCGTGGTCCCGAAGCGCGCGCGTGCCTCCGGCACGCCGGCCGCTGCGGTGGCCAAGTCGAGCAGGGGCCTTCGGGGCCAGCGAGCTGGGCGCGATCGGGGACCCTTCAGAAGCGCCCGGGCGAGTATGCTCGGCTGAGCGACCTGGGCCGATGCGAGAGAGCCCGGGCCGAGGACCGCGAGGAGGAGGGCCACGGGCGGCCCGAGGACCCGCGCACGCGCCCGTCCCATCGCTACCGCCGTCGGCGCCGGCGCCGCGACCTCGGACGGTCTGGTGTTTCCGGATCGGGTTGTGCGCGCACGGGGCTCTCGGCCCAGTTGGGGGGACGCAGGCCGCGCGCTTCGCAGTCGATCGCGAACAGCTCCGCGGCATCTGCGAAGAAATCGCGGCGAAGGAGCGGACCGTGCTTGCCGGACCGCAGACGACCTTGAACGAGCACGATCGATCGCAATCGGTCCTTCAGCCGACGGGGAACCGCGAGGCGGAGCACCAACGCATCGAAGAACTCCTCGAAGGCGCGGGCAGGATCGCGAGTGCCCTCGAGCCACTCCTGAAGCGGACCGAGGAGGAGCGCCGCCGTCAGGACAGCATCCGTCGGGAGCCGTCCCTCCCGCTGCCGTCGATCGAGCGCGTCGAGGCGGTGCCAGAACAGCTCGGACCCGGGTGCGTCATCGTCGAGGAAACTGGCGACCTCGGGCAGCACCACGCACAGCACACCCGTGTCCCAGCACAGGTAGATCGATCGCTGTGAGGCCCCGCCGCGGAGCAGGCGCAGCACCTCTTCGAGGACCCTCGGCCTCGCGGCACGTTGGAGCTCATCACGATGGGTGACGAGCGCGTCGTAGAGCTCGGGATCGATGCCCAGATCGAGCCGCGCGCTGAACTTGATGGCGCGGAGGATCCGTATGGGATCCTCGCGAATGCGCACGTCCGGGTCACCGATCGTGCGCACGAGGCGGCGCTCGAGGTCGGGGACACCGCCGATGTAGTCGATGACCTCGCCCCGGTCGATGTCGTAGAACAGCCCGTTGATCGTGAAGTCGCGGCGGATCGCGTCTTCGTGGGGCTCGCCGAAGACGTTGTCCTGCCGGATCAGCAGATCCGCTCCGTCATCGCGACCCCTGCGATGCGGCACCGGGACCGAGTCTCCGTCGGTCTGGGCCTGCATCTCCTCTCGGAATTCCGCCTCCACCTCCTCGAAGGCCTGCATGGGATCTCGCCGGAACGTGGCGGTCTCGATCACCTTGCCGCGACCGAAGAGGATGTGGGCCAGTCGGAAGCGCCGTCCGATGATGCGGCAGTTCCTGAAGAGCCGGCGGACCTCTTCGGGCCGCGCGCTCGTGGCGACGTCGAAGTCCTTCGGTGTCCGCTCGAGGAGGAGGTCCCGCACACCCCCGCCCACGAGGTAGGCCGTGTGCCCGTGCCGCGAAAGCCGGCGGATGACCTTCACCGCATCGGGGTCGACCCGGTCCGAAGGGATCGCGCGGGCGTACCGAACCGGCAGCCCAGCCTTGGAGGGCCTTTGCTTGTCGCCAGAGGTCGAACTGTCTATATCGGGGATCACGGATTCCATGCAGATCCCGATTCGCGCGGCCTTCCTCGACCTCGGCGGGGCACTGCGGGGCCGGGTCCGGCGCCTACGCGCTGGCCAGGCTGGTGCGGTCGTCCGACCGCCCCAAGGGCTGTGCTTTAGCAACACCAGCGCCCGCCCGCAATCCGCCTGGGGCGACCGCTGGCCCGTGACCGGCATCGCCAGGCTTGGTCGCCCGGTCGAAATAATTCCTGCATTCGGCCACCGGGGCATCCGCGATGGCGGCGTTGCTTCGTCGGTCAGATACCGCGGGTATCTTCCCTCCTCGCGCCTTGCCCTCGCGGCGCCGCGGCGCCCTCGAGCTGATGGAATTATTTCGACCGGGCTCCTTGGGGCAGGCCGGGAGCGCGCATGGCCGAGGGTCTGAACCAGACGGCGGGTCAAGTTCTCGTGGCTGGATTCCACGGGGACTCCCTCGACGAGCGGGTGGGCAGGCTCGCGGGCGAGGCCTCCCTCGGGGGGGTGATCCTCTTCCGCCGCAACATCGTTTCCCCGGAGCAGACCCGTGACCTGGTGCGCGACCTGATCTCCCGGGCGCCCGCGCACCTTCCGCCGCTGGTGTCGGTGGACCAGGAGGGGGGCCGCGTGGCTCGGCTCGGAAGCCCGGTCCTACGCCTGCCTCCCATGCGGCGCCTTGGCGAGATCGACGACGCGGAGCTCACCCGGACCGCGGCCGCGGTCCTCGGCGGGCAGCTCGGAGCCATCGGCTTCAACTGCGACTTCGCGCCCGTGCTCGACGTGGACACGAACCCCGACAACCCGGTCATCGGGGACCGCTCCTTCGGACGCGAGCCCGAGCGCGTGGCGCACCATGGGCTGGCGTTCGCGGAGGGACTGGCGGCGTCGGGTCTGCTCGCGTGCGGCAAGCACTTTCCGGGGCACGGCGACACGGAGCTCGACAGCCACTTCGCCCTGCCCCGCCTCACGCATGACCGCACCCGACTCGACGCCGTCGAGCTGTTTCCGTTCCGGAAGGCGGTAGGCCGTCTTCCCATGATCATGACCGCCCACGTGCTCTTCGACGCTCTCGATCCCTCTCGACCGGCCACCCTGTCGCAGCCCGTGATCACCGGTTTGCTCAGGGACCACATGGGCTTCGACGGGATCATCGTGAGCGATGATCTCGAGATGAAGGCCGTGAGCGATCGGTGGGGCGTGCCTGAAGCCGCGTGCCTCGCCGTGGAAGCGGGGTGCGACGCGCTCCTGGTGTGCTCGGATGTCGAGGCTCTGCACGCGGCGAGGGCAGCGCTGGTCCGTCGCGCAGAAGGCGACGCCGCATTCGCCGCGCGGCTTCGCGAGGCGGCAGAGCGCTTCGTGGCCGCCCGGCGTCGACACCCTCCGAGCCCGGCCGGCGCGGATCTGAGCTCTGCCCTCACGAACCCGGAGTCGGATCGCGTGCAGGCGGAGCTCGATCGCCGCGTTGCAGGGAGCGCGGCAGGGATGCCGCCTGCTCGCGGAGAGAATCCGTGAGGGGGATTCGCCACATCGCTGTGCTGTGGATCGTGCTCGCCGTGTCGGCCCACGCTTCCACGGGCCGCGCGCAGGAGCCCCTCGTCGCCAGCGATTACGAAATCGATCTGGTCACCACGCCGGTGCTCGGGGCTGGGCGCATCGTGGGCCTCGGGGGCGCCTACACCGCCTTGGCGGACGGGATCGATGGGGCGCCGTGGAACCCCGCCGCCTACGGTTCGCGCACGCTCTGGGAGCTCGACTGGTTCGAGTGGGAGCTCACCGCCGGGATCCTCTTCCCGGGCAGTTTCGCCGACAATGATTTCTTCAACAGCGGGAGCGACTCGGGCTTCCGTTTTCGCAACTTCGTGTTCCTCAGCTTCGGCTTTCGGCTCCAGTTCGGGGATTTCGGTTTCGGCAGCCTCCCGCGCCTGCAGCTCTACGAGCTCGGCGACGGAGCTCAGAGACTCAGCGCCACGTTCACGGTGATCAACTACGGTCTCGCCTACCAGCTCCTCGACGGCCAGCTCGTCATTGGAGCCGGCCTGCGCTACGCCGCCCTCTCGCTGGCGCGGATCGAGACGGGCGAGAGCTTGGTCGACTTCAGCGGCACCGGGCCCGAGATGGGGCTCCTGCTTCGACTCGCGGGTCAGCCCTGGCGCCTCGGCGTCGCCGGACGCCTCCCGGTGCGGTCGAACCGCATCGGCGGAGACAACTTCTTCCTCGATCAAGCGACGGGCACGGGCTGCGTTCCCGCCAGCTCAGGCGCCATGACCTGCGCTGGCGGCATCATCTTGCCCAGCGAAGTGCACATGCCCTGGGAGGTCCAGGTGGGGGTGGCCTGGCAGATCGGGCGCAGACCGCTCAACCGCGCATTCGAAGACCCAGACGACGCGGAGCGGGAGCTCGGGCACGCCATGACCATGCGGCAGTGGGAGCGCGAGCGGGAGCAGGTGGGCCGGGAGCTGGGCGGGCCACCGCCTCCCACCGATCCCCATCGCTGGCTGCCGCGCCGGGCCAGGGATCCGGAGTTCTGGGGGCGAGAGCAGACCAAGCGCGAAGAGGAGGAGGAGCTGCTCGACGCTCAGATAGAAGAGGCCGAGGCGGCTCGCGATCGGGAGGTGCGCGAGCTGTCGCGCCTGTACCTTCTCATCAGCGCCGACCTGCTCATCACGGGTCCGACCGATGATGGCGTGGGTGTGGAGGGATTCCTGGCCCAGGAGCGAGTGGAATCCGGTCGGGGGACGCGCCTGGGCGCGCGCCTGGGCGTGGAGGGTGAGCCCTGGGGCAACCGCCTCAAGCTGCGGGCTGGGACCTACCTCGAGCCGTCGCGGTTCTCGAGCGCGGGCTACCGCCTGCACGCGACCGGTGGATTCGACCTGCGCCTCTTCACGTGGAACCTGTTCGGGCTCTTCGACGACTTCGATGTGCGCGCGGGGGTCACGGTGGACTGGGCGCCCCGCTACTTCGACTGGGGGGTGGGTGTCGGGTTCTGGCACTGAGCTGATTTTGGGCACATCATGGGCCATGCGCGTTCTCTTCGGCACGTCCCTCATCTCTTGCATCCTCAGCCTCGCCTCGTGCGGCGGCGGCGCGGCCTCCAGCGAGCAGGGCACGACAGGCGGCGGTATACCCGTGGAGTCGGCGGCGATGACCGAAGCCGAAGCCCAGGCCCAGGGTGGCTCGGCCGAGCTCGGTGCCCCATGCGACTACGGGGGCGCCGATCGGTACACTTGCGGCGCCAGCCACCAGTGCTGCTACGGCGCCCTCGCGACGCCCGAGGGCTTTGGCACGTGCCGGCCCCAGTGCGAAGAGTGAGCGAGCCGCAGGACGCTCACCGCAGCGCGACACGACAGAGGGCGAGTCCCGCATGGGCCAGGATGCGCATGGCCGCCTCGCTCTCGACATTGCTCGTGATGTACCCGTGCAGACCCGTCTGCGCCCGCTCGAGCTCGCCCATCGCGTCCTCGGATGCCACGGCGTCCAAGTCCGCGAACCGCACGACGGGCACCCTTCGCCCTCGATGACGACGAACGCACTCGGCGAGCACTTGCGCGTGGAAGACGGCGTGGACAACACCCTCGCCGCCGAGCTCGGTGTCGTTGGCGGTGAGCCAGCGGCTCAGGTGGGGTTGGCCCTGAACCAGAGCCCCCACGGCGACCTGGGCATAGTTGGGATCCTCGGCCATGCGCTCCGAGGTCTCGGCCACGACCGCGGCGACGACGTCCTCCGGGATCCCTGCCATAGGTTCAACGTAGCACGGGGCCGCGGACCCGGGGCATCGACTCATGTCCGAGCGGCCCCACGGGATGCGGGATGCGGTGGCGACAGAGAACGGCTGGACGTCCCCGATCGGGCACCCTAGGATCGTCCAACTTGCAGGTCTACGGAAACACGACGGGGCTCAGCCCATCCGAGACAAAAGCGCTCGAGAGGCTCTACCGTCGGCGCGTTCCGTTCACGCGACTCACGACCCCGGAGCTGACCCGCTCGCTGTGCGAAGTGTCGCACGCGACGGGCCGGCAAGTGGGCGTGCTCGTGGACCGCGTGGGAACGGTGCACTGGGTCATCGTCGGTACGGCATCCAAGCTCGACTTGCCCGACATCGGCCGCCTTCGCGGGGCGCCGGGTCGTTTCCGCGGCCTGCGGCTCGTCCACACGCACATCGGCAACGAAGCGCTGTCCCGTGACGATCTGGTCGACCTGACGCGGTTGCGCCTGGACATGGTCGCGGCCATATGCCTGGCGCCTGACGGTGCACCCCTCGTCGTTCACTGGGGACACAACGTCCCGACCGAGGACGGGACGACCGGGGAGCCGTTCCGGACCTACGGGCCGGTTCCCTACTCGCGCCTCGATGTCGATCCCCAACAGGTCGTCGGAGCCCTCGAGGAAGAATTCGCCCGCGTGGCCCGCACACGGGCCGTGAAACCCAAGGACGGGCGCGCCATCCTCGTTCACGTCTGCGAGAAGCGCCGGGCCTACGCCGCCGAGGCGTCCCTGCGCGAGCTCACGGATTTGGCGCGGACGGCCGGGGTCGCCGTGGCGGACACGGTCCTCCAGGTGCGCGATCGCGTGGACCCGAAGTACGTCCTGGGCAAGGGCAAGCTCGAAGAGGTCGTCATCCGCGCCATGCAACTCGACGTCGAGGTCCTGATCATCGACCGGGACCTGAGCGCTGCGCAGGCCGCCGCCATCTCGCGGGTGACGGATCTCAAAGTCGTCGATCGCACTCAGCTCATCCTCGACATCTTCGCCCAACGTGCACAGACCCGTGACGGCAAGCTCCAGGTCGAGCTCGCCCAGATGCGCTACCTGCTGCCGAGGCTCGGCACCCGGGACGACGCCCTGTCCCGACTGACCGGCGGTATCGGCGGCCGCGGCCCTGGCGAGACCAAGCTCGAGATCGGCAAGCGCCGCGCACGCGAGCGGATCACCAGACTCCAGGCCGAGCTCAAGCGCCTGGCCAAGCAGCGCAGGCAACGGCGCAAGCGCAGACATCGCCGCGGCGTGCCCATCGTAGCCATCGTCGGCTACACGAACGCGGGCAAGACCACGCTGCTCAACGCTCTCACCGAGGGGGACATGCTCGCGGAGGACCGTCTCTTCGCGACCCTGGACCCGCGGTCCCGCCGCATCCGTTTCCCCGAGGAGCGTGAAGTGGTCATCACGGACACGGTGGGGTTCATCCGCGACCTGCCGGGTGAGCTCTTCGACAGCTTCCGGGCGACCTTCGAAGAAGCGGAGGACGCCGACCTGCTCTTGCACGTGGTGGACGCGTCCGATCCGGCGCACGAGGAACATGTGACCACCACCGAATCGCTGATCGTGCGGCTGGGGCTCGAGCGGTTGCCTCGCCTCACCGTCTGCAACAAGGTCGATCGACTGGAGCCCGGGTTGGCCGATGCGATGGCACGGTCCGTCGACGGCGTGGCCATCTCGGCGCGCGATCAGGGGTCTCTCGGGCCGCTGCTCCTCCGGATGGAGGCCATGCTCTTCCCGCACGTTAGCGACGGTGAGGACGGGAACCCAGCGGTGCGCGCGGCCCAATGAGGGCCGACTACTTCGGAACGGGCTTGAGACCGACCTTGCCGTCCTTGACGACGATCTCGAATTCGATGCGCTTGCCTTTGTGCTTCTCGTGGAGCTTCGGGAGCATGTTGTGGATGCTCTTCTCCAAGGTCTCGTACCGCACGTTGTCGACCCGCTCGTTGTTGTTGCGCCGAGCTTCGACATAGCGGTCGTAGACCTGCCGGATGTCGACCCCGCCTCCGCCCTGACCCCGTACGGCAGCCGGCGCCGCCGGGGCCGGCCGGGGCGGCGCGGGCGGCGGCCGCTTGGGCGCGGGCGGCGGCGGCTTGGGCGCGGGCGGCGCCGGGCTGGGCTTCGCGGCGGCGCCGATGGCGGCGTCCTTCGGCACGCCCGGAGCGGGAGGCACGTAGACCTCGGCCGGCTTGTTGACGACGTTGGGCGTGCGCAAGGACGGCGACTTGGGTGTCGCCAACGCGGCCTCGGGGGCACGGCTCGGCTTGAGGGCGAAGGGGGAGATGACGGGGCGCGCGGACGGCCGCGGCGGCACGGTGCCGAGCGCGCTCAGGGCGCTCTCCACGTCGGCGGTCCCGAAGAGGGCATCCGTGTCGAGATCGACCACGTCGATGTCGATCTCCCAAGCGTTCTGCTTGGGCTTGGGCTCGGCCTCGGGACGCTCACGCTGGGCCGCCATGCGGGCACGGGCACGCACGACGTGCGGGTGGTAGGTGCCCTCTTCGATCTGCCGGACGATGCGCCGCCAGTACACCTGGTACGTCGTGTACTTCTGAACGATCATCTGGTAGCGGAATCGCATGGCCGTGTTGCGCGGTTGGTTGCGCATGAGGAGCACGAGCCGCCTGTCGACCTCCTTGCGCGGAACCACCGGCTCGGTGCGCTCGATGCCCTGGAAGTACTGCTCGTACAGCGATCGAAGTCGATCGAGACGACTCTCGACATCTCCCAGCAGCGCCTCGAAATCCTTTGGGTCCATCGAGTGAGAAATCCTAGGGCTGAGTCTCCCTCCGCTCGCCGGCGGCTCTCAGAGGGGAGTGATGCGCAGGTTGTCGAACGAGAGGGCCGCCTGCCAGTTGTTGAATCCGAAGTACTCGTGACCCCGGCCCTCGAGGGGGCTCGAGTCGTCCATCGAGGCCAGCTCGCGATCGTCTGCAAACGACTTGATGACGCTGCCGCGTCGCTCGATCCGCAGCCGATAGGTGTGCCCCGTTTCCACCGGCCACCGAGGCCCGTCCGCCCGATCGCTGGCATGCTCGTCCATCCGGGCGATGGCGTTGATCGTGTTGTTCCAGCCGCCGAAGATGATCACGTAGCTGGTCGCCGTGTAGCTATCCGTCTCTGCGCGGGACACGCCGTCTCCGAACACTTCGATCTTGATATCGCCGTCCGGAGTCTCGCTTCGCGCATCCATCTCGATCCGTACGTCTCTGGGCAGCGTCCGCCTCAACCACAGCGGCTTGTTGCGCGCCCCGCGCACGTGGAGCTGGCCATCGCGTAGCTGGTAGGGCCCTCCCGTGTTGTGCCAGTGGTCCCCCAGCGAGCTGCGCTCGAAGTCGTCGGTGAATCCGGACGGACCGATGGCAGGGTCCCCCTGCGGTGTGCAGCCGATGCCCGCGGCGGCGGCGCCCAGAATGATGACGAGGATTCTTTGGAGTAGCGAATGCACGACCGACAGCTTAACAGATCGTGGCGGGGTGCGGCCACGGGAGCGTCCCTGGGCTCAGCGACCGGCGGCGCGGGCAAAAGCCTGGGGCGCATTGGACATGGCACTGCGGACGGCCCCTTGCAAAGCCTGCTGCGCCAGGCGGATCTCCTGGTCGCTGCGCACGCGGCGGATTTCCGTACCGCTCGCGGCTCCCCGTAATTCGCCCCGCAGCGAGCGCTGGGGCTCGTCGAGGAGCATCAAGGAGACCTCGCAACGGATCGTGAGATCACGTCCACGCTGACGCCGCTCCAATGCGACCACGTTGCCGTCGAGGCGCAGCTTGGGGAGGCGCCGTCGGTCCATCTCCCGCCGTGCACGGGCGTCGACCGCCGACGGGCTCTGCATGACTGCCACGCCGCGGAGCAACTGCAGGTGACGGCCCACCTCCGTCCGCAGGAGGCCCGCCATCGTTCCACCGGCGTAGCCGCTCCTGTTGTTCATGTCGCCGAGAAAGACGACGTAACGAACCCGAGGCCAGGAGATGCTGGACTCCGTGGGCATGACCGAGATCGTGGGGTAGACGCCGGATCGATCGACGGCCGCTGCGACCTGGGTCGGGGCTTCGGGCCCCCTTTCGATCAAACCCATCGAGCGTTGGACCTGGAGACGCACCGCGGCCGAATCATCTCGGGTCGCGCGCCGCAAGGCCGGCAGGGCGCGATCGGAACCGATGCGCCCGAGGGCCGTCGCGGCCGCGGCGCGGACCGCAGGGTTGTTGTCGCGCAGGGCGCGCTCGAGCGGTGGGATGACGGCGGGGTCCCGCGTGTTTCCCAGGGCGAAGGCTGCCTGCACGCGCACACGAAAGTCGGCGTCTCCGTTGAGCACGCGCGAGAGCAGGTGTCGATCTTGTGCGTGCGTCGGCAGCCCGACGGACATCAGGAACCCGCCAGCGAGCACGGTCAGTGCTACGGACCTCAACCAGCGGTGGGCTCGACATCGACCGTGGGCGCGACTCATCCCTTCCCTCGAGACAACGGGGGTTCTTCCATCTTGCGGATGGAATAGGCGTGACGTCAACGCCCGAGACGGCGCCGAGCGCAGTGGAGCAGACGTTTCGCTCTAAAAGCTATTCACCGGATGGGTTCGCCTGTGGGACCGCAACCCCGGTTTCGGCACGTGTGACCACAACACGCCCCCCCGTGAGTGTCGGGTCCACGGCCACCGTGACGCGCGTGGCGATCACGCCGCGGACTGTCAGGGCCTCGCTCAGGGCCGCCGCGCGCGCCGCCGAAGAAGAGCCCATCGCAACCGTGAACCGATGGGGCCAGCGCGCGATCAGGTGCCGGGCGAGTTGGTCGAGGTCCGGCGCCGAGGTGGCCGCGATCGCGTCGGCGGCTCCGAAGCGGATTGTCCCGACGAGCCGCTCGGCCGCCGAGCCGGCTTCGCCCTCCACGCGCCATCTCGCCCGGCCGCCCCGATCGGGGCAGCCGTCTCCGTCGTTGACGCCGTTGATGACCTCGAGCCCATCGGGACAGCGGTCGTCCGCATCGAGGACACCGTCCCGATCGTTGTCGGGGTCGGGACAGCCGTCCGCGTCCTCGAAACCGTCCACATCCTCGGCCTCGAGGGGGCAGCCGTCGGCAGCGTCCAGCACCCCGTCCCCATCGTTGTCGGGGTCGGGGCAGCCGTCAGAGTCCTCGAAGCCGTCCTGGTCCTCGGGCTCCGAACGGCACGCGTCCGCCCCGTCCATGATCCCGTCGCCGTCGTCGTCCGGATCGGGGCACCCATCGTCGTCCTGGAAGCCGTCCCGATCCTCGACCTGAGTGGGGCAGCCGTCGGCCGCGTCCTCGACGCCGTCGCCGTCGCCGTCGCGGAACGGATCGGTGCACCCGTCTTCGTCCTCGTCCCGGAACTCCTCGGCCTGCTCGTTCGGGCAGAGGTCGTCCACGTCTGGAATGATGTCGTTGTCGTTGTCGGGATCGAGACAGCCGTCCGAGTCCTCGAAGTTGTCGAAGTCCTCTGGCAAGAACGGGCACTCGTCGCGGTCGTCGGGGATTTGGTCTCCGTCCGAGTCGTGGATGCGCGGCGCCCACCACAGTCCGAGGACGCCGCGGACTCTGGGCGATCCCACGCCGGCCGTGAACCCCGTGCCCACGCCCGCGCCGACGGTGAAGTCGCCCCTCGTGATGCGCACTCCGAGCTCGCCTTCCACGGCCGTCGTGGCCTCGTCGGCGAAGGGTGCATGGGCGTCGGTGACGCCGCGCACCTCGACGACGCCCTGGAAGTCGCGCGTGACGGGGATGGGGACCTTGAGGGCGAGGGTCATCTCGAGCTCGTCGCGGAACCTGATGCCGACGAAGTCCCTCGGCTCGAAGCGGTGCCGCCAGCCGAGCATCGCCCCGGCACCGGCACCGAAGACGTGGAAGTCGGCCATCGCCGCGAGCTCCGTCGTGACGCCGTGCTCGGCGGCCAGCGCGTCCTCTTCACCGGCCGGGATGCTGCCGGTGACCTGTACGGCGAGGCCGCCTCCTTCGTTGCGCTCGCGGTAGACGCGCGCGTCCTGGCCGAGGATGCGATAGCGCGCCACCAGGCGCGGATCCCCGAACGCGGTCGCGGACAGCTCGCCTCGCCCGTCGCCGAGCGCCTGTCCGTCGGTGTCCTGGAAGAGCACGAGGGGGACGTCGAGGGCGAGTCCGAGCCGGCCGCCGATGCCGACCTGGAGCTGGAAGTCGGTCGTGACGCGATGGGCGATGACATCGACGCTGGACCCGTCCGACAGGCTGAGGACCACTGGGTCGGTCGCCCAAGAGGTCCACAGCCCAACGTTCCACCGCCCAGGACCGGGCGTCGTGGTCCCCTGAAGGGTGAAGAAGCCGTCCGCGTCGAGCGCGGGTCGGAAGCGCTCCACCTCGATCCCGCGCTGGGCGCTGGCGGTCGAGACCCCAGCGCAGAACAGGATGAGGACCATTGCGAAGCGGCAGGCTCGGCTCACGTCTCGCTCCCTCCGGGGCGGAAGGTTAGCACCCCCGGCGGGCCCTGCGGGGAGGATCGTGGCGGCCGGCAGCGCGGCTTCACACACCCACCCGCCCTCCCCCGCCGATTCCTCCGCGAGGGGCCCATCCCCTCGGGGCTGCGCCCTACGCCTTCGGCGTCCCCACGAGCGCTGTCGCGCTCGGGCTCGGCCCGCCGAAGCTCGGTTCAGAAATTTACCTGTCCCCGGCGTTGCGTGCGGGGAGCGTCCGGTCCATGAGGTGCGAGAGCTTCACGTTGCCGAGGGCCGCGAGCATGCTCTGGCGCAGGTGGGGTATTCGTTGCTCGAGATCGCTCAGCAGTCGCTTGACCTGTTGGCGCTCGAGATCCGGCTGTGAGCCGCACAGATCGCACGGCAGGATCGGGAACCCCATGCCTTCTGCGAAGGCGGCGATCGTCGCCTCGTCGCAGTAGAGCAGCGGGCGGATCACCACATTGCGCCGGTCCTTGGTCACGAGCCTGGGCGGCATGGCGCCGAGGGAGCCCGCGAACATCAGGTTCAGCATCAGCGTCTCGATGGAGTCGTCCCGGTGGTGCCCGAGGGCGACGCGGCTACACCCGAGCTCGGTCGCGACGTTGTAGAGAATGCCGCGCCTCAGCCGCGAGCACATGGAGCAGTGCGTCTTGCCCGCGGGGATGCGTTCGGTCACGAGAGAATACGTGTCCTCTCGCACGATGCGATGGTCGAGACCGCGGTCGGCGAGCCACCGCTCGAGCGCCGTGCCGTCGTAGCCGGGTTGTCCCTGATCGAGGTGCACGACCACGAGCTCGAAGTGGATCGGCGCCCGCCGGCGTGCTCGGTCGAGCAGGTGGACCATCGTGAAGCTGTCCTTGCCGCCGCTCAGGCAGGCCATCACCCGGTCGCCATCCGAGATGAGATCGAAGTCGCCGATGCAGCGGCCCATCTCGCGGGCTAGCCTGTGCTCGATCTGCGACAGCGGCTCCATGGGGATCCGTGGTTATCCATGGAAGGACGAACGGCGCAAGCCCTCCGTCGGTGGATCGGGCCGGCTCGCGGGCCTCGGTGTTCCGAGCCCAATCCCGGTGCTATCGTCAGACCCGTGGTGCAATCGTCCCACTTCCGGAAGGCCGGACGGCAGCCCGTGACCCTCCACGTCCGCTTCCGGCGGGACGAGGACGGAGCCACGCTCGAGCACGTCGGCTTGACGCACGACCTCGGGCTCGGCGGGGCCTTCATCACCACGGAAACGCTTCCCGAGGTGGGCAGCCGAATCGTTCTCCTGGTAAGCTCCGCCAGCACCTGGGATCCGATGGAGCTGCGGGCCGAGGTGCGCTGGGTATCCGATGCGGCCGACGGAGAACGGGGCTTCGGTGTAAGATTCCCAGCCCTGAGTGGCCAGCAGGCCAGTGCGCTCTACGATCTCGTGAACGCGGCTCGATTCGCGGAGACCCCCCCCAAGTGAACGTGTCGACACCCCCGGCCAGCGAGTCCGTCGCAACCCCGCCCGATGCGTGGATCGGCAGGGTCATCGACGAACGCTACGAGATCGTCGAGAAGCTCGGCGAGGGCGGGATGGGCTCGGTGTACGTCGGCGAGCACCTCAAGCTCCACAAGAGGGTCGCCCTCAAGGTGATCCACCCTGAATTCGCAGGAGACGGCGAGGTCGCGGCGCGCTTCGCTCGGGAAGCCATGGCGAGCGCCCAGCTCGACCACCCCCACATCGCGAGCGCCATGGACTACGGCACGCTGCCGGAGGGCGGCACGTACTTGGTCATGCAGCTCGTCAAGGGCTCGAGCCTGCAGGATCTCATGGTCGAAGAGGGCGCTATGGCTTGGCAGAAGGCCTGCGAGGTCGCCGCCCAGGTGGCCGACGCGCTCGCGACCGCCCACGAAGTCGGGATCGTTCACCGCGACCTCAAGCCCGACAACATCCTGCTGACCCCGCGGGAGGACAAACACGTCTGGGTGAAGGTGCTCGACTTCGGCATCGCTCGCGTGCCCATGGAGAATCGCAACGCGCCCGCGGGTGCCGAGCCGGGCAAGGCCCTCACCCGCGTGGGAACCGTGATGGGGACACCGGGGTACATGGCGCCCGAGCAGGCCATGGGCGAGGTCGTCGACGCACGCGCGGACGTTTACTCGCTCGGCGTCGTCCTGTGGGAGATGCTCACTGGCAGGAACCTCTTCGAAACGCGCGACCTCACGGCCATCGTCACCGCTCAGCTGACCGAGCCGCCGCCGCCCGTCGCTCAGGCCGTCCCCCACGCCGAGATCCCGACGGCCCTCGACACCCTGGTGCAGTCGATGCTCGCGAGCGCTCCGGACAAGCGACCGGACACAGCCGCGAGCGTGCGCGATGCGCTCAGACACCTCGTGTACGGAACGGGACACGGGCCATCGACGGGCCAGCACGCGGTCGGAAAGGACGACGCGGGAAGGCCCGGCACCGACGCGACCGCCCGGACCATGTGGGCCGGTCCGAGCGCCACGGGCCGCGCCACGGCCCCGTCCCTGAGCGAGCAGCTCCAGAGCCTGGGCACCACCGCGCGGACGCACCTGCGGCGAATCCCGCTACCGTTCTTCGGCATCGGTGCGGTGGCGCTCTTGCTGATGGGCGGCGTGGCACTGGGCGGCTGGTTCCTCTTCGGTACGGACGACGACACGCCGGGAGCCATGCCGCGGGTGTCCTTGCCGTCCCTGCCGTCCCTGCCGACGCTCCTCGGAACGGGCCCCGCGGCCCCCGAGGAGGAGGTGCCGCCGGAAGTGGCCGAGCGCGTCACCGTCATGCTGCAGGGAGCGGATCGACGGGATCGCCGGCGAGCCGCCCAATGGATCATCGACCACGAGCCCGCGGACGACGTCCCGGCGTGGATACGTGGAGTCGCCGAGCTCGAAATGGCACGGGGATGCGATTCGCTCGAGGCGGCCATCGCGAAGATCGTGGAGGCAGGCGATCCGCGAGCGCTGCCCACGTTGCACCGGTACGCGCGCTCGCCTAGGCGCGGCTGCGGCTTCCTCGACATGTCGGACTGCTACTCGTGCATCCGCCCGGAGCTGCGCGACGCCATCCGCGGGCTCGAGGGCGTGCTCGACGCGGCCGAGGACTAGACCGCTCTCCATTTGACCTGATCCTGGCTTACGTGGACTAGGGTCCTGCGGACCCGTCGACAGGTCTGTACCCGCGTAGCTTCGTGGACTGCGTCCACTCCGCTGTGCGCGGCTACAGCCATGTTCGCGCTCGGC
>Ga0214473_10005084_pt1 | contig 15781 bp, 15 predicted proteins | sample RVTome_7_FD_203509 | JGI IMG/M metagenome (GOLD analysis project Ga0214473, IMG submission 203509) | Soil microbial communities from uranium-contaminated site in the Upper Colorado River Basin, Wyoming, United States - RVT98D197 | ecosystem: Environmental > Terrestrial > Soil > Contaminated >... | reverse complement strand
TAGGAGTTGTATTGGTTTTCCAATCCTTCCAAACCATCGGGATCCGTTCCGATGAATCCGATGACATGACTGGCCAGGTCCATATAGGGATAAAAACGCTGGGCTTCCTTGGTAAAGGCCACCCCTTCCAATTTCTTCGCCCGCACGGCCTCACATTCATCAGGGGAGGCCCGGCGTTTTAGATAAACAAAGGGTTTTGATTGATTGAGTTGGTTGGCAAGACGCTCCCGGTCCATGGAAAGTAAAGGACCTAAATGGTACGAGGCCTCTTGGATGTTCTTTATTTCTTTGGGTTGAGCGAAAATAGATTCCATTTCAACGGTCATAGCCAGTTCAAATCGATTTCGATCATAAATAACCCCGCGTTTTTGAGTTCGGGGGATCATCTTTTTTATTTCGCCGTCAGCAATCTTGGCCAGCTTGGATCCTTGCCACAATTGGAGCTGAACAGCCCGGCCGATGATGACGGCAAAGAGAAGACAAAACAGCCCAAAGATCCAAAACAAACGAAAATGGACCCTTTTGAATTTCGGTTCATTCATTTCAGAATCTCAATCTGCCCTTTTTCCGGAGACCTCAACCCTAATTGCGTTAAGGCGATCCCTTCGATCCTTTCCGGAGATTTCATATTGGCCAATTGGATACGTAGTTTTTTATTGATTTCCATCAACGCCCCTTTTTGTTTCTGTGCCCTGGCAATATCGTAGCTTAAATTCACGGCCTGAACGTGAAGCCAGATATAAACCAGCACCCCCGGCACAAAAAAGGCCAGCAGGATTACCAGATATTTCAAGGGGCCTCGGGGAAGTTTTTCCTTGGGTTGTTTTTTCCGTGAACGGGGTTGGGGTTTGATGGAAGTGTTCAAAACAAACCTCCCATTCGTTCCCCAACCCTAAGTTTTGCCCCTCGGGACCGGGGGTTCTCCTTTATCTCCTTTGGAGATGGGACCATTGGTTTGGAGTTCACCCTTTTAAATTTCGGCTGGTCCTTGGGGCGCAGGGGTTCGACCATCCCAAGGGGATCCCTCACCCCTCGTTCTAATTTTAAAAAGGCCTGTTTGATAAGCCGGTCCTCCAACGAATGATAAGATAACAAACAGATCCTCCCTCCATCCGCCAAGGTTTGGAGAAATTGTCCCAAAAAGGCTTTCAATTGGGCCAACTCATCATTGATCATTATCCGCAGGGCCTGAAAGGTACGGGTGGCCGGGTGAATCCGTCCTCCTCTGGGAACGGATCCGGCAATCAGCTCAGCCAGCTCCCGCGTGGTCTGGATAGACTTTCGGGCCTGTAAGGCCATAATCTTTCCGGCAATGCGTTTGGCCCGCCTTTCTTCTCCATATTCTTTTAAGATCCAGGTTAATCCCTTTTCGCTGGTCCGGGCCAGCCAGTCCCGGGCACTGATCCCTTGGGTCTGATCCATTCGCATATCCAAAGGGTCTTCCCGCTGGAAGCTGAACCCCCTGCCCGGTGTTTCAATTTGGAAAGAAGAAAAACCCAAATCAAGCAGGATGCCGTCTACCGTCCGAACACCCAAACCGGCAAGGATGTCTCTTAGGTCTCCAAATTTTCCCTGAACCAAACGTATTCGATTAGAAAAAGGCTTTAATCGTTCCCGTGCAACAGCCAGACCTTCCGGGTCTCGATCAATCCCAATAACCTGGGTCGTTGCAGGACTATGTTGAAGAATAGCCAGGGTATGTCCTCCAGTTCCGAGGGTGCCGTCCACAAAAAGGCCTCCCTTGACACACCGAAGATATTGAATCACTTCATGAACCATTACCGGCTGATGGATGATCGATGCCGTTACTCCTTTACCCAAACGTTTAAGTTTATAGACCCAGTGAGGCCAATTTGTCTTCCAATACGGGTAAGTTCTTTTTGCTCTTGGCCAGTTCTTCTTCGAACTTGACCTTGTCCCAAATCTCAAAATATTTAAGCTGGCCGGCCAGGATAACCTCTTTCTCCAATCCGGCATGCTCTCTAAGTGTCGGCGGGATCAAGATTCGGCTTTGACTGTCCAAGCTGCATTCACAGGCCCCGGAAATAAAAAACCGTTTATACGCACGAATATCCCGATCCACCAGGGAGAGCTGACCCACTTTTTCTTCAATCTCCTGCCATTCTTTATAAGTATAAACAGCCAGGCATTGGTCGGAGTTGGTCACAATCAGACGAGGGTCCCCGTTGGTTTTTATTAAGTCCCGGAAACGAGCCGGAACACTGACGCGCCCCTTAGAATCGATTAAATGGTTTGAACGGCCTCGAAACATCTTTCTGCTCCCCTTTTAATGATCCAAACCTCCACAATTCCCCATATTTTCCCACTTTCATGTAACTATAGTAAAAAAATAGCCTTTGTCAAGGAAAAAAATAGGATTAACGCTGGAAATTCTTTAAATTTCTCCCATCGCCGGAGAATAGGAGTTGAAGGTTGAAAAGGACGAGGGGATGCATTATATTTATTGCTAATCGGAGATAACCCGTTTAGCCAAAAAACGTTCATGGCTTTGCGGACAATTATGTTGGGTAAAAATAGGTTCCAGAAGACAGAATTCACAAGAATTCCCTTTATTCTGACTACTGGCCCCCGAGCATGAACAGCGAGCGCATTCCCCGCAGCTTGCGGTGTGGGTAAGCGAGCGAACTTTAAACAAGAAACTTGTTCCTGGCATGGAAGATTCCCTGCACCTTGGTGCAGGGAGCTTCGATTCCGGATGTTGTTTTTTCAGAAAAATGAGGGCGTATGAATAATTCAGAGAATGAAAAAAATATTCCCCGGGAATTTGATCAGAAACTCCCCACCCAAAAAGAATTGGAAAGGGAATTGAGCGATTATCTTTCCAAGAAATACGGGGACCGCGTAAAGATAATTACCCCTTTTGTTTTCCCAAAGGGGGAAACCGAGGAAGTCCAAACCCCTCCCAAAGACTCCAAAGGGATTTCCCAAAAAATCAATTTTAATCTTAAGCCCGAAGATCTGGAAGCTTATTTAGACGAATACGTCATCAGGCAGGATGACGCCAAGGCCGTGCTGGCCACAAAAATATGCACCCATTTTAATCGTATCAAATTCTGGGAACAACAGGAGAAGCAAAACGGGTCCGATTCGGTGGGGATGATCAAAAATAATATCATCATGATCGGTCCGACCGGGGTGGGGAAGACCTACCTGATTAAATTGATTGCCAAAAAAATCGGGGTCCCTTTTGTCAAAGGGGATGCGACCAAGTTCAGCGAAACCGGTTATGTAGGAGGCGATGTCGAGGATCTGGTCCGTGACTTGGTTTATGAAGCGGGCGACGATATCGAATTGGCCCAGTATGGTATCATTTACATTGATGAGATCGACAAGATCGCCTCCAGCAATCAGGTGATTGGTCCTGACGTATCACGAACCGGGGTTCAAAGGGCTTTGCTGAAACCCATGGAAGAAACCGAAGTGGACTTGAAGGTCCCTCACGACCCGATATCACAAATTCAGGCCATAGAGAATTATCGCAAAACCGGGAAAAAGGAGAAGCGAACCGTCAATACCCGGAATATCCTATTCATTGTCAGCGGGGCCTTTAATCATCTGGAAAAAATCATCCAAAAAAGGGTGCAGGAAAAGGGGATGGGGTTCGGGGCCGCCCTCAAATCGAAAAAACAGAACCCCAAACTGCTGAGTCAGGTCCGTGCCGAAGACCTGATTGTCTATGGGTTCGAATCCGAGTTTGTGGGACGCTTGCCGGTGGCCGTAGTCCTGGAAGAGCTGTCCGAAGAAGACCTTTATCAGATCCTGAAAAATCCCAACAATCCGATTATTCGAAGCAAGAAGAGGGATTTCAAATCCTACGGCATCGATATCCTTTTTGAAGAGGAAGCCCTGCACCTATTGGCCCAAAAGGCCTATAAAGAAAAGACCGGAGCCCGAGGCCTGGTTAGCGTGGTAGAAAAGGCCTTGATCCAATTTGAAAAGAAACTGCCCTCCACGTCAATCAACCAGCTTCTGGTCAGCCGGGAGGTGGTCCTCGACCCGGAAATAGAACTGAAGCAGCTCATCAACGATCCGGAAAACCCTGAGGTCAAGTCCCGTTTTCGGGAGGCCTGGGAGAAGGAACAAAAGGCCCTGGTTGAAAAGCTGAGAGGAAAGACCACGGAATTAACCGGCCGGTTTGATACCGGTTTAACCGACTTTCGAATGGCCTTGATCGCCCAACGCTCGATGGAATCGGTTCAGGACCTTCCAAGATCCATCGATGAAGTATGGCAGATGATCCGCCAGGTCCAGGAATATGAATTGCGTTTTTTCGAGCGGTTCGGGATCGGCTTGAAGTTTTCCGAGACTGGGATCGATGCGGTCCTTGAAAAAGCCCTGGAAGCCCAGGTGAGTGTCTGGTCCATCTGTGAAAATCTATCAAAAGATTTCGAGTATGGGTTTAAATTGGTACAGGAAAAAACCGGGATGAGCCGGTTTCTCATTACCCCGGAGGCCGTTTCCAATCCGGAAGGGTATATCCAAAAATTAATCCGCACCCATTATCGGACCGGGGAAAGCCAGTAATGTTTAGAATGCAGGAGTCAGGAGTCAGAATCCAGAAAAAAACCTGAGAAACCTGTTAAGGATTCGCTCTTATTCTGAATTCTGGCTCCTGGATTCTGAATTCAAGAATTTCAAATATCTTTGTTTAGCCTTTCAAATTCAAAACCCTTTTTCGGATATTTTTTACCATGATCGGAATATCCAAACTCTATTTAGGGACTGTTGAACCGTCTGACGCCTTACGCTATGGCCGGCATTCGGATCAATTGCCCTCTCATCTCCTCCAGTTTTCCCAGGATAAAAAACCAGTGGTGGTTTGGAATATCACCCGGCAATGCAACCTGAAGTGCCGCCATTGTTATGCCCAGGCCCAATGGAAAAAACCGAAAGGAGAACTGACCACCCAGCAAGGAAAGGTTTTGTTGGATGATTTGAGCGCCTTTGGGGTCCCGGTCATCCTCTTCTCCGGCGGGGAACCGGTCTTGCGCCCGGACCTCCAGGAATTGGCCGAGTATGCAGTAACCAAAGGGATGCGGGCGGTCATCTCCACCAACGGAACGTTAATTTCCGGAGAATTGGCCAAGACCCTGAAAGATATCGGCTTATCCTATGTGGGTATCAGCCTGGACGGGTTGGAGGCGGTCAATGATCGTTTTCGAGGGGTTTCCGGGGCCTTTGCCCAGGCCCTGGCCGGTATCCGGAACTGCCGGGAAGCCGGGATCAAGGTGGGGTTGCGTTTTACCATCAATCGTCTGAACAGGGATCAAGTTTCTCCCATCTTTGATCTTCTGAAAAACGAAGACATCCCCAGGGTCTGTTTTTATCACCTGGTCTATGCCGGCCGGGGATCCCAATTGATCGAAGAAGACCTGGATCATACCCAAACCCGGCAAACGGTTGATCTGATTATCGACCGGACCAAAGAACTGAACGATGCCGGCTACGAGAAGGAAGTGCTTACCGTGGACAACCATGCCGATGGACCCTATCTGTATCTGCGTCTCTTGAAAGAAGGTTCTTCTCGGGCCCCGGAAGTCCTGGAGCTTTTAAAAATGAACGAAGGCAATAGTTCGGGCCGGGGGATCGGCTGTATCAGTTGGAACGGAGAGGTCCATGCCGATCAATTCTGGCGCCATTATTCCTTCGGCAATGTGAGTGAGCGGCCCTTCAGCGAGATCTGGCAGGATACCTCCCATCCACTGATGGAAAGGCTGAAAGACAAAAAAAGATATGTCACCGGCCGCTGTGCCGGCTGCCACTGGCTGGATATTTGCGGCGGGAATTTCCGGGTCCGTGCCGAGGCCGCTACCGGAGATCTTTGGGCCCCGGACCCGGCCTGTTATCTGACGGATGAGGAAATAAGATAAGAAGTATCAGGTGGCAAGTGGCAAAAAACAAAGGATGAGACTTGAGGGACGAAGGACGAGGGACGATTTTTCTCGTCACCTGTCACTGGTCACCCGTCACTTTTATTTTGATGTTCCGGTCTCAACAAATCATTGATGGTCTTAACCGGGCTGAAGGTCTGAATAGGTACCTCCACGAAAAGGGTGATCCAATGGGCCATTGCCCCATTCCATAGCCCGGGCAATTCCAGGGCCTTAAGGTCCCGCCCATTTTGAAATTTCCGGGCAATAAAAACCGCTTCCGGATCAACATACCGGTTTAAATCAAAGGGCCGGCCTTCAAAATTTCGAACAGAACAGACCAGATCGACGGGATTGAAATGGGTGGAAGACGCCCAAATAGCCTTCTGCCCGGAGGATTCGGGATCGAGTTGAGCCTTTTCCACAATCTGTAGGGAAATTACCCCTTCACTATCTTTCACCCAGAACGGTCCGCCCCCGGGTTCTCCCTCGTTCTTGACCATACCGCAGACCCGAATAGGTCTGTTAAGAAAATCAAACAGAAAAGCCGTTTGTTCTTTGATAGACCCCTGTTGAAAATCAGGGGGTTCGAAAAAGCAAAGCCGGTCCCGGCAAAAAGTCCCGACTTCCACAAGAAGGGCCGGGGTAACCATTTCTTCTGTCAGCTTCCGGATAAAGTCGTGAATGATGTGTTGAATCTTAACCAGGTAGCCCCCTAGAATTTTTTTCCAGACAATGGTCGGTTTTTTCAGCCGGTCCGGCAAGACATTATCGATATTTTTGATATAGATCAGGTCACCCCGGAGTTCGTTCAAGTTTTGAAGCAAGGCCCCATGACCTCCGGGCCGAAAGAGCAGAGCCCCGGAATCCTCTCGAAAAGGCCGGTTTTCCAAATCCACGGCCAGGGTATCCCTGGAATGGCTTTGAAACGAAAAAGTGACTTTAAAACGGCAGTCGTATTGGTTCTCATAGGTCGGCTGTAGGGTCTTAAAAAAATTTCTGAAGGTCTCTTCATGTTCCGGTGAAACCGTCACATGAAGATGACATTGCCCGGTTCGATCACAAATCGTCTGCACAGCCTCAATCAGGTGTTCTTCAAAAGCCGTTCGCTTATGACTCGAATAGGTATGGAATTGATGCAAACCCTTGGGCCGGTTCAGGTAGTTCAAACCCCGTGTTGTTAAGAGATAATCCAGAATCTCCCGCCACTGTTTTTTCTGCAAAGTTTTTGTTATATCCAACCCGTCCCGGGTCATGGATTCCTTTAAATCCTCATAAAAAGCAAATTGTTCAATCCGTTTGAGAAACCGTATCAATTCCCCGGCCTCCGTATCGTTTCCGTTTAAATCCGGGTGAATTTTATCCAGGTCAAAGGAAGACCGGTTGAGATAAAAAGAAAGAAGCCCCTGAAACATCCGCGTAGCCGCACCGGAGGCGGGAACAAACTTAATAAAGCGGCTTTGCCGGGCCGCTTCTTCCTGCAAGGCAATCAAGGGTTCGGTTTCGTCGGTCGGGATCTGTTGAATTCCGTCACCGGGGGTGCAGGGTCGAAGAAGGCGAAGATATCCGGACGACCTTTGAAACAAGGCTATCTGCGCCCGCACTTGGTTTTCGGTAATCCCAAGTGTTGCCATCAGCCGCAGATCATCCTGATTGAATGGATATTCCCCCATGAATTTTTCTTTTCCTCATATTTTAAATAGGATTACTAACACTTTTTAATACATCTCCATTCAGATAGTCAAGGGAGATGAATTCGCCGTGTTTTCTTCCCTGACCTTTTTGAAATTAATTTCCTGAAAAATTCCTTAAAGACCCAGGCGGGATACCAGATAAGGCGATAAAGGCAAAGCGGTTGTTTTTCGGAAAGACCGAAAAAAAGATGCAGCCAAGACCTTGAAGGGAAGAGGGTTATTAAACAGAACCGGATGACCCCCTGTTCACGCCAGGACTGTACAGGCAGTTGAGGCCAGCCCTGGATAACCTCTTCAAAACCTGTGGATCGGGGCAAGTGTTCCTTTGAAGAATGCCTCCATAAATTTTCCGTCAAGGGGGTCATCCCCTGCAAGAAAAAAAGGGTACCGAGCAATGACGGATCTTCCTGGTTTAGTCTGTCCCAGTCAATCTTCTCCTCATAGTGTTCAGCCCAACTAACGATATCCGTTACCCAAATATATCTTAAGATATGCCTGCGCAAATGATTCCGAAGATATAAAAGGGTGTCTTCCATGCCTAATGTTTGAACCTTCATTCCGTTTATAGTGAAGCTTAGAAGAGGGGAAATTAGCTTTAAAAACGTTTCGCCGGGTCTCTTTTTTTCTCTTCCCCTATTCATCCTTGATCGGTCGGCCTGGCCGAAATCCCCATGAAGGAGAGGGGAAAAATGAGCAGGGGAGTGTATCTCAACTGAAATCGGAAGAGGGTCAACAAACCTGGAATAGGCCAAGCGATTAAAACCGTCCGGTTTCCATCCCGGGGAAGGGTCCATTTCGAATCCCAATGCAGTAAGCAGTTGGTGGGCCTTTTTTATCTGAGTCTTATCCACTAAGAGGTCTATATCGGACATGGTCCGCAGTACGGGTTCCGGATAAACCAGATAGGCGAGTGCTATTCCTTTGAGGAGCAGCGTGGTGATCCCTTCTGCCTCAAACCGTCCTAATATTTCAGTGAGCGTCCGACTGCGGACCTGCTCGGCATGCCGATGCTTAAGGTTCAACCCAACCAGAAGCCGTCTAACACTGTCAGGTATTGTTGCTCCAAGGTGACCTAAGTGGTGGTACAACAAAGGGGCCATCCCATGTTTTTCGGCTTCTGCGGGGAGGGATTCCCATTCCTCGAACTGATCCAATAATCCGGCCAGCCGGTCATAAAAAACAGGATGCCCCTTAGAACGGGCACAAAGGGCTAAAACCATCGAACTCTGTTTCATATATCTAATGGCTTAGGGTTGTTTTTAACCATTGCCTAACGGGTTCAAGATCAGAATAGATCACACGGTAAGCATTGACGGTATAGACTAAATGAGCGCTTGCTTTCAAACCGAAGTCAGGCAGGTTTCTGGCGTTCACCAGGTGCTGCATTAAGGAAAAAGCCGCATCAGCAGGAGATAGCTTCAATTCAGAAAAAACGGCCTCGGCCGAATATTGAAGGAAAAGTAACAGACTCGGTTTGGCTTTCTTTCGAAAGCGACCGGGAAATTGCCTTTGGGGATCAAGCCAGATTGAGCCGTCAGGCAGGGAATACCATCCTTTTGTTTGGTCTTGTTTCAAGTGGCTTTTCAGGACTGGAATTGCCCCCCTTTTCAATACCATGACGCGGGATAGGCCCCGGATATTTTTGTCTTGAATGGAAAAACCAATCAATTCATCCGTCAGGTAATCATAACCTAGGGCGGCCATCTGAGCGACAAAAGTCGACTTGCCGCTCCCGCTGGCTCCGCAGATGATTATTCCGTGGGACCCTAAGACCAACCCTGCGGCATGAAATAACAGATGTTCAAAACACGGATCAATCAGTTGGGTCAATACATCCTGGGTCAAAAATAAGGCGATTTGCTGAACTGGAGCCGCGGATACAATTAACTCCTCATTTCTAAAAAGCTGCACCAGATCATTTTGTATTTCAATAACCCGGTAAGTTATCGATACGGGCGAATGCCGATTCAGACAATATTGGTAATAAAAGGCCAACAGGTTGTACAGTCTGGTATTATTACACAGGATTTGAATCCCCTGGCCGCCAAACTGGATTTTGATGGATTTTGGGATGAAAGGAGTTACCCCCATTCAATGGCCCCCTGAGCTGAAAGCGACTCAAGTATTACCGGAACATCCGACCGAATTTGGGATGCGGATTCCGGATAAGCGTCACTCAGGAGTCGGATGATCTCCAAAATATCCCGTTGGCCGTTGCAAAGATGCCAGATCAGCGCCCCGCTGGAATTCAAGTGGATCAGGTTCCCGGAAATGAGGTGAACGAGGATGATGCCCCCCTCAAGGGACTCGGTTAATAAACCCTTCCCCTGAATAGGCTTATCGGTGGATTGCATGAAATATTTTGAGCCTTATGAACCGGTTAAGGGTGCCTTCATCAACCGAATATGGTCGGTGAAAAGCAGGACATGATCATAACATTGGCAAAAACCACCATGACGGATTATGCATTAATGGCCGGGGCCTGGCCGGATTTCAAAACGGCCCGGCTTCCTTGCACTATTTTGACTTAATTGAAGGTCACATTGTGTGTGTGACCGGAATCTGAAGTGCTTACCACGGTTGTCTGTGTTCCCGCCGCGATAGCGGTGACCTGGGCGGCGCTGAGAGATATTTGATGTGTGTGCGTCCCCCCCGTTAAGGTAAGCGTGACCGCCTGACCAGCCTGCTGTTGGGCTGCGGTCAGAGTTACGGAGTGCCCGTGATTCGCCGATATGGTGCCCACCTTGTCGGTGTAGACCGGGGAGGTTTGAGCATGAGCCGGGAGGACTCCTGTCTGCAACAAAGGCTGGGACCAATCCTTGGGTAAGTTCAGGGTGCTGCCGGCCAAGCCCCCGGCCGTTATGGCTAAGGCCTTTAATAGTTTCCGACGTCCTAATGATTCTCGACTCAAATCCTGTAGGTTCTCTGGTTTCTTTTGAGGATCCATTAAAATTCCTCCTTTGAAGATATTTTAGAACTTATTTTAAGTGGATTTGTCGGCAATAAAAGTCTTTGCAAGCCCGGCGGGCCGATTATCTTTTGATCTAATTTTAACTTGGACTAAAAAAAAAGTAAAGATCAATTCTGCGACACCTAAATACCCGACTTCATAAAGTCCTTCCGGATCAGCTCGACGATTTTATCGACCAGCTCGTTCATAAATTCAGGGTGCTCTTTGGCGACCTTATCAATAATGGTTGCCAAAGACCCCATGTCCAACGTCCCAATAAAATTGCTGAGAAAAACCCTTCGCCCTTGAAGGGTTTTATTGACCGCCCTGGATAACGGCACCGGCTGAAAACCTTCCAGGACTTTCGAGATAAGCAAGGGGTCTTGGGAAACCGTTTCAACGAGTATTTCACCCACCATTCGATGGTCAAGTGTTGTCAACAAGGTGATTATGAACGGCTTATTATGGTTCAGCAGGTGATTTTTCAATTCGGCCAGGGCCTTGGCATCCAAATATTTCAGCACCAAACTGATAGATTCCGGATTTTTCTTAAAGACGTTGTTCAAGCTCCCTGCAAACAGAGCAGGATCAATCGATTGTACAGACCGGCTTAACCATTGGGGGTCTTTCTCCAGAAGGCGGTTGAACATGGGGGCGACGGACTCTGTGGTCAGCGTTTTCGTCAGATCGTATAATATATCCGGATTTTTTTGAATCAAACGATTTAAACGGGGGCCGATAACGTTGTTAATCACCCCGATCATCATCCGATCCGAAAACCAGGCACTCCCTGCCAGAATAACAGAGACAAACAGTAAAAGAACGAGGGCAGTGTTCACTAATACCAGCCATTTCTGATAAAAACCATTCATCAGGAAGTTTTTTTTATGGTTATGGGAATCGTCCATTTTCTTTCCTTTTCACCCGGTCTTAAATTTCCAGCCCGATCTTGAGTCCGTCACTGATGGATTCGAATAACCCTCCCACCTGTCGGCATTGGCCGATGCGGTGCACCTTTTTTGTAAAACCCTCCAGTTCCCGTTGCAGTTCGGTATTGGAAACACTGCCCAGGGAAAGAACGATGGTATCCACATTCTCGATGCGGCTTTGCCCGACCCCTTTGTTAACAATGACGGCCTTCCCTTTAACCGCTTCGATACGCGTTCGGGTGCTTAAAGCGACATTCTTGCGTTGTAATCGATAAAACAAATGATAGCTGGTGACCTTTTCCAGGTCCAAACCTGCCCGATACTGGGGGATGAGGACCTCAACCCTTTTCCCCTGATCGGCCAGAAACTCAGCCGTGCTCAGTCCTTCCATACCGCCGTCCGCTGCGACAACGACTACGCTTTCCCCGGTTTTGGCTGTTCCCAGCAAGACCTCCCGGCCCTGGACCACCTGTCCCTTTTCAGCCCCGGCAATGGCCATTCCCTTGGGCAGACCCCCGGAGGCCAATATGATTTCATCAGGATTTTCCTGTGTGATGGTCTCTCTGGTGACGACCGTTCTCAAATACACCAGGACGCCAAGTCTTTTCAATTGATGTTGATAATACTCCACGGGCTTTTTCATTTCCGCCCGGTCGGCCGTTTTCGAAGCGATCACAAGCTGGCCTCCAAGATAAGCCTCCTTTTCGAATAAAGAGACCTCATGTCCCCGTTCGGCAGCTACGCGGGCCGCCTCCATTCCTGCGGCTCCACCTCCTATAATCATAATGCGTTTCTTTTTTACAGCCGGTGTAATTTTAAATTTTTCTTCATGGCCGACAGAGGGATTTAAGCCGCAGGTAATACCCTCCGGGTGTGCGGTCCTTGACCAACAAGTCATCAAACCGATACAAGGTCGTATCTCACCCAACCGGCCTTCTTTGGTTTTATTGGCCAGTTCGGGGTCGGCCATATTGGCCCGTGTCATACCGACCATATCGGCGCGCTTTTGGGTGACGATCTCCTCGGCCATGCCTGGATCCACGATCCGGCCGATGCAGAACACCGGGACCTTCACCACTTCTTTTATGCCCTCGGCCAGATAAACATAGGCCCCATGGGGAGTGCCCATCGGGGCGATGACATTATACCCGCCCAGGCTGACATTGACATAATCGAGATTCCCGGCCGTCACCAGGTTTGGTGTGATCCGCTTCATGTCGGAAAGGGTAAGGCCTCCGGGCGTTAACTCATCCCCGGTGATGCGGATGCCGACCGTAAAGTCGTCACCCACTTCCTGTCGAACGGCTTTAATCACCTCCATGGGAAAACGGATGCGGTTTTCCTCGGAACCCCCATATTCATCGGTTCGAATATTGTGAAGAGGGGACATAAATTGCAAAGGCAGATATCCGTGGGCACAATGGATCTCCACCCCGTCGAGCCCGGCCTTCCGCATTCTGGCGGCACTTTCGGCATAGCTTCGAACCAGGTCGCGGATTTCTCCGACCGTCAAGGCCCGGGGTCTTCCGCCATAGGCCGGGCTTGGAATGGGGGAGGAAGAGACCACTTCCTTGACGCTGTAAGAAAGGGTGGATTTGCCCGGATGCCAGATCTGGGCAATGATCCTGGCTCCGGACTGGTGAATTTCCTCGACCACGGGTTTGAAGGCCTCGACAACCGCATCCCGGTAGCATAGGATCATGGAAGGTCCTATCCCGGCCGTGGGATGGACAGGCTGGACTTCGGTGATAATAAGGCCGATCCCCCCTTTGGCCTTCGATCCCCAGTAATCCTTATGGCGTTCGGACGGCAAGCCCCGTTCGCCGAATCCGGTGAAATGGGCGGTACTCAGGATACGGTTTCTGACTGTAAAGGTCCCGATTAGAAGCGGAGTGAAAAGTTGTTGCAAATAGGGGCTCTTGCTTCCCGAAACGATATTCCCGATGTCTTGTTTCTGAGCGGCTTCGCTATTTCCCAAGGGAAGTCCCAGTGCAGCGCCGCTGACCGCAAACCCGGCGAGCTTCAACACCTCCCGGCGATTCATCCACCATTCACGATTGGATTTCTTTTCATCATCCACATCAATCTCCTGTTGTGAAGCTCATCCAGAAATTTCCTTTACCCGACCGAAACTGAACCCGTATTTATTTTGAAAATAATAAGCGAGAACGATTTCTTTTATCTCAATCCCGAAGGCCTTGGGCCGCCAGTCGTTATCATTGGGGGCGGCTTCAGGATGTCCGGTCAGGGTTGCCCGGCCGACCTGGACCTTGAACGTTTGGGGATACTTTTCGGATAATTCCAGCATATTGGTCTTGGCCTGTCTGGCAGCCGGAACAGGGTCAATAAGCTTTCCATTGCGAAAGTTAAGGGATGGAATCCCGGTTAAGCGTCTGAACCATTCCCTTTCTTTGTCGGTAACGGATCGGTCTTGGGTATCGAGAGATAATTCCAGGATGGTCTTACCGTCTGCCTTTAAACTCCCCGAAAAAATCGGCGCCTTACGGTCAAAAATGACCTCGGCCAACACTTTCGGGTATCCCAGGTTTCGAATCCCGCCGATGCGGGCCCTTTCCGAGGTAACCGGCATGGTGATACAATGCCAGATCTCTTCGCCTTTATATTTGGCCAAAAGGAAAACAGCGACCTCCCGGTAGGGTTCAAGTGCCCAGGGGGCCATCTTGTAATAATCGATCACGAAGACCTCTACCAGTGGATTGTCCGGCAGATCAAACGCATCCGGCAAAAGCGCTCGATAGGTTGCCGTATCCTTCGGGGTGTAAAAAAGCATGACGCCGTCGAATTCCTTATACATGAAGTCCTGGCTGTAGGCAGCCCCCCCCAACGGTCCGACTGTAAAAATCCCAACGACGCACATCAAAGCCAGTACGACAATCATATAGGCAGTTCTTTTCATGGTTTCTCCTTCTTGACGTTCTTTTTTTTAAGGAAAGTGGAAAAGTACATTGGCCGGTTTAAATCAACCGAGATACCTTGATTTCCCAAGTCTTATTTTTTTCGAACCGATGGGTTATCCTTTCCCTTGTATCAATCCTTCCACCATCTGTCCCACCTGAACGGACAGGATCTGCTCTTTTTCAAAAGGGGCCTTGCCTTCCAGGTCAGCCTCGATGATCTGGTTGTCATAGGGCAGGAACCCCAGAAAGGTAAATCCGGACAACTGCTGTTGAAGGAAGGCCTTGTCCTGATCGCCTCTGATCTTATTGCCGACCAGGGCGATATTTTTCAGCCCAATGTCTTTGGCCAAATCCTGGATGTGATGCGCGGTTTCGATGCTCCGTTTTCCGGGTTCGACCACCACGATCAGTTTATCCACGGCCGAGGCTGTGCCCCGGCCCAGATGTTCGATACCGGCCTCCATATCCAGAACCACCACCTCGTCCCTGGCCAGGATCAGATGGGTGATCAATGTTTTAAGCATCACACTCTCCGGGCAGATACATCCGCCCCCTCCTTTTTTGACACCGCCCATGACCATCAGACGGATATTGCCTTTCTGCTTGGACAGTTTTTCCGGCAGGTCGCTGACGTGGGGGTTCAATTTAAAAAAAGTGCCGTAAGAGCCCGGCTGGGATTCGGTTCGTTCCCCGATCAGATCCTTCATTTCCGAAATGGGTATTATGGTTTCCGGGTGCTCAAAACCCAAAGCACCGGCCAGATTGGCATCCGGATCGGCATCGATGGCCAGGACTTTATGTCCCTTGTCGCTGAAGGCTTTAATGATAAAGGCCGACAGGGTGGTTTTGCCCACCCCCCCTTTACCGCTGACGGCGATTTTCATAATGGCTCCTTTTAATTAGTTTAATCGAGAATAGATTATGGTTGATGGATTCGTAAAAAGTCGTCGAAAGTCCATTTACGTCATTCCCGTGAAGCTGGTCCTCGACCTGATCGGGGAACCGGAACCCAGTGTTTTTAATTGGTTACGAAAGGTCTGGATTCCCGCCTGCGCGGGAATGATGATTTTTCTGAAGTGAAAAAGGTTGAAAAACTCGTAAAAAGGTAGATCCCTCATTTGTGTTTGTGGGTTTATGGTTTGATATCCTTCGATACCCCAGGACTAGCTCTGCCACGAGCCCAGAATCAGGCAATTATGGTTTGAAATACCCGTTCGCCCTGAGGGTATTGATGGGCGAACCGGGTTTTTTACGAAACCGTCACTGTTGATGAGTCTTTTTCCAGCTTTTCTCCTCGTACATCCGTTTGTCCGCCTCGGCAATCAAGTCTTCGACCGAGGCCGGCTGGTCCGGATCATAACGCACCACTCCCATAGACAGGGAAAGGGGGTAAGACCTC
>Ga0214473_10005083_pt1 | contig 15782 bp, 16 predicted proteins | sample RVTome_7_FD_203509 | JGI IMG/M metagenome (GOLD analysis project Ga0214473, IMG submission 203509) | Soil microbial communities from uranium-contaminated site in the Upper Colorado River Basin, Wyoming, United States - RVT98D197 | ecosystem: Environmental > Terrestrial > Soil > Contaminated >... | reverse complement strand
CCGTCGAAGATGAGCTTCACGTTGACCGCCGGCCCGAGCCCCACCGCATCCATCAGCTCGATGGCGTTCAGATGACACCAGATCGGCCCCTTGTCGTCCGAGGCGCCCCGCGCATGGCAGAGGAGGCCGCCCAGCTCGTCGTCGCCGAGGCCCGCGAGCGCGACCGGGGGCGCCCCGTCCTCGGCGAGCCCGCGGCGGAAGACGGGCTCGATCGGGTTCGGCTGGAGCCAGCCCCTGGGCGGAATGGGCTTGGTGTCGTAGTGGCAGTAGATCAGCACGGTGCGCGCGGCGCCCGGCACCCGGCGCTCGCCGAACACGGCCGGGTTGCCGCCCGTCTCGAGGACGCGCCCCTCGAGGCCGCGGGCCCGCATCGCGGCGGCCAGCCACTCGCCGGTGGCGCGCACCTTGTCCGGCTCCTGGCTCACCGAGTTGAGGCGGAGGAACTCGACGAAGCTCTCGACGATGGCGCGGCGGCGAGACGCGAGCAGTCGGTCGAACGCGGTCCAGTCGGTGGTCATGGCGCGAGCATACCGCAGGCGGTCGCGTTTGACCGTGGCGGAACGATCAAGCTATGAAGTCGACGCCGGTGACGCGATGGCCGCGGGTGGCGAGCTCGAGGGCGAGGAAGCCCGTGCCGCAGCCGACGTCGAGCGCGTCGAGGACCCCGTGCCCGTCGAGGACGAGGTCGAGGATGCGGTCCCAGGCGGCGCGCTCGGCGGGCGTCTTGATGCTGTGGCCGAAGTCCTCGTCGAAATGCGCCGCCCGCCGACCCCAGTGGGCGGCGACTTGCTGCTTGACCTCGTCGGTGTCCCCGGACGTCATGGGATATGCCTCCCTCCCCCAGCGGGATCGGCGGCCGCGGCCTGCTGGAGCTGCCGCGGGCTCGCGCCGGCCGCCTGCGCGATCTCGGCCATCGTCCGGCCCGACACCGCCGAGAGGGGCCGCGTGATCGTGAGATCCTCCTCGCTCGCGTACTGGTCCCGGTGCTTGATCAGGAGCCATTGCCGGTCGCCGCGCGTCCGCACCAGCACCCACGAGCCGGCGAGCTTGTCGCCCAGCAGCACGAACTTGAGATCGCCCTTCCGGAGCTGGCGCTCGGCCTCGTCCTCGTCGCCGAGGCCGGCCGGCGTGGCGGGAGCCCAGACGCCCTTGTCCCAGATCATGACGATGCCGCCGCCGTACTCTCCCTCCGGGATGACGCCCTCGAACTGGTTGTAGTCCATCGGGTGGGGCTCGGTCTCCATCGCCAGCCGCTTCACGGCGGGATCGGGCGAGGGCCCCTTCGGGATCGCCCACGACAGCATCACGCCTCGGTGCTCCAGGCGAAAGTCGTAGTGGAGGTGGCGCGCCCGATGCTTCTGCACGACGAAGGCGAGGGGATGCCCGCGCTCGCGCGCCGCGGCGGTCCCGGCCGGCTCCGGCGTCACGCCGAAGTGGCGCTTGCGGTTGTACTCGGCGAGGCGGCCGTACTGGCTGAGGTCGGGCAGCGCGGGAGGCGCCGGCCGTGTCGATGCCCGCCTCCTCGCCGCGCCAGCCTTCTTCGGAGTCGCCCGCCGGGTCGTCATCGTGGGTGACTCCGAGGATACCGCATCCACGGCATTCCCTTCCTGGCCCCGAAGGACATCTCCAACAACGAGCTGCGTCACGCAAGCGACCCTGCTTCGCGCGTGGACGGGTACCCAGGCTTGACGAGGGCGTCGAGGCGCGCCGTCGCTCAGCGGGCGCCCGTTACCGCGCGGATCCGGTCGTGCAGGATCCGGAGCACGTCGATCATCGCGTCGACGCTCCGGGCGCCGGCCTGGAAGATGGCGGTGGCATTGATGGCGGCCCACTCGAATCCCATGCTCTCGAGCTCGACCACCCGTCGCACCACCTGATCGGCGTCGGCGTAGAAGCGCTTGCCGGCGGCATCCTCGTCGCGGGGCGGCGAGGCCACCATGCTCTGAAGCCCGATCGCGCCGGGGTCGCGCCCGGCCGCGATGGCATGGCGGCGGATGCCCTCGATGGCCTGCCTGGCCGAGCCGGCGTCCGTCACCCGTCCGGCGAGCCAGCCGTCTCCGTACCGGCCGACCCGGCGGTAGGCGGCCTCGGAGCTCCCGCCGATCCACACCGGCAGGGCGGCGCCTTGCGGGGGCTTCGGCTCCATGCCCATCGCGCGAAGCTGGTAGTGCTTGCCCGCGAAGTCGATCGAGGGCTGGCTCCAGCAGGCGCGCAGCAGCTCGAGGGCCTCGTCCATCCGCCGGCCGCGGGTCTCGAACTCCTCGCCGAGCGCCTCGTACTCCGAGGCCTGCCAGCCGACGCCGACGCCGAGGCGGACGCGGCCGCCCGAGAGGGTGTCGAGTGTGCTCACTTGCTTGGCAACCAGCACCGGCTGGCGCTGGGGGAGCACCACGACTTCCGTCCCGAGGCGGATGCGTCGGGTCACCGCGGCGATGTAGGCCAGGGTCATGAAGGCCTCGAGGATCGGCATGCTGCCCGGGTAGGGCCCCGGGGCGCGACCCGCGAGCGGAAAGCCCATGACCACGTGGTCGAACATGTCGAGCTCGTCGTAGCCGATGTCCTCGATCGCGCGGGCGAGGCGCGCGACGGCTTCGGGTCCTTCCCGGTATGCCACGCTCGGAAACTCAACCGCGAGCTTCATCCTCGCGCCTCCGGATCCGCCCCGGCGGGGTTGGGGCGGGGGACGATGAGCGCGTCGACCACCACGCAGCCGCGGCCGCGCTCCCGCACGACGATCGGGTTGACGTCGATCTCGGCCACGTGGTCCCGCTCCACCCAGGCAAAGTCGGCGAGCGCGGTCAGGCAGCGCGCGAGCGCGGTGACGTCGCCGGGCGGCCGCCCGCGGTATCCCGCGAGGAGCGCCCCGGCGCGCGTCTCGGCGATCATCGCCTCCGCGTCGCCCTCGCGAAGCGGCAGCGGGCGCAGGGCGACGTCGGCGAGCGCCTCGATGAGCACGCCGCCCGCGCCGAAGGCGAGGACGAGGCCCCACTCCGGGTCGGCGCTCACGCCGGCGAAGACCTCGAGCCCGTCTCGCGCCAGCTCCTGGACCAGGAAGCCGGCGATCGCGCCTCGCCGGCCGGTCTCCTCGAGCCGGCGAGACATCCGCTGCCATTCCTCGGCCAGCTCGCCCTCGTCGCGCAGCCCGACCGCGACGAGCCCGAGCTCGGAGCGGTGCGGGATGTCGTCGGACACGACCTTGAGCGCGATCGGGTAGCCGAGAGCCGCGGCCGCCGCCCGGGCCTCGGGCAGCCCGGTGACGAGGCGCTCGCCGGCGACGGGCAGGCCGGCCTCCGCGAGCACGCGCTTGGCGTCGTGCTCGTGGATGGTGGCGCGCCGACGCGCGGCGAGCAAGGGCGCGAGCCGCCCGCCGCGACCGGACCCGGCCGCGCGGGGCGGCGCCGGCGCCTCGGTCCAGCGCGCGAGGCGGTCGATCGCTCCGAGGCCCTGTCGCGTCCCGCCGATCACGGGGATGCCGTGCTCCCGGAGGAAGGCCAGCACGTCGCGGCGGAAGATGCCGGAGCGCGTCGTCATGTAGTAGAACGGCTTCGACGAGCGCGCCGCGGCCTCGGCGAGGATGCGCGCGTACGCTATCAGGCGCTCCGGCGTGCCGAAGGGCTGATCGTCGAAGCTGTCGCTGCAGAAGGTCACCGCATCGTAGCCGGGATCGGCGCCGAGCAGGGAGATCGCGCGGGGGAAGTTCGTGGCGTAGTCGCCATTGCCCCAGGCATCCAGCGGGTTGCCGTCGCCCGTCAGCGCGCCGAGCGCGCGCTGGACCTCGTCGCGCGAGGCGGCGGACAGCGGGGGCAGGCTGAGACCCGCCGCGGTGGCCAGGTCCAGGAGCAGCTCGGCCTGGCCGCCCGAGGCCGTCATCACCGCCAGCCGCCGCCCGCTCGGCCGGCGCGGGCCCTGACAGCACGCGAGCACCTCCACCATCTCGTCCAGCTCGCCGACCTCGATGGCGCGGTGCGCGCGCAGCACGGCCGAGAACACGCGCGCCTCGCCGGCGAGGCCGCCCGTGTGGCTCGTGATCGCGCGGCGCGCGCGCTCGGACCGGCCGACCTTCAGGACCACCACCGGCTTGCCGCGCTCCGCCGCGCGGTCGAGCGCCGCCACGAAACGGTCGGGCTCGCGCACGCTCTCGAGGAAGAGGGCGATGACCCGGGTGGCCGGATCGTCGATCAGGTACTCGAGGAAGTCCACCGCCGCCAGCACCGCCTCGTTGCCCGACGAGATCACGTGGCTCCACCCGAACCGCCGGCAATCGGCGAGGAGCCCGATGCAGATGGAGCCGCTCTGCGAGATCAGCCCCACGTCGCCGGCGAGCAGGGCGGGATCGCGCAGGGCCTGGATGTAGACGGAGCTTCGCGCGTGCGGGCTCACGACGCCCATGCAATTGGGCCCGCAGAGCGCGATCCCGGCCTCGCGACAGATCGCCGCCAGCTCGTCCTGGCGGCGCCGTCCCTCGTCCCCGCGCTCGGTGAAGCCGCCGTCGAAGATGATGGCGGCGCGCACGCCCTTCTCGGCGGCGGGGCGCATGTGCTCGAGCACCCGCGTGTGGTTCACGCAGATCGCGAGCACGTCGACCGCCTCCGGCAGGTCGGCGACCGACGGGTAGCAGGGGCGGCCGAAGAGGGTCTGGTGCTTCGGGTTCACGGGGTAGATCGGGCCCGGGAAGCCGATGCGATCCAGGCTCTCGATGATCATCCGGCCGGGCGACGGGCGATCGGAGGCGCCGAGCACGGCCACCGAGCGGGGCCGGAGGAGCGGATCGAGGTCGATCGCGCGTCGCGCGGGCGCGCGAGGCGGCTCAGCCTCGATCGGCGGGGGCGCCACCGTCAGCCGCCCGCGCGCCCGGCGGCTCGGCGGCGCGGCAGTGGACCGCGCAGAGCGGCCTCCATGTCCTTCTCCCGGTGAGCCGCCGAGTGACCGTCGAGATCGAGGGGCCACTGGGGCGAGCGCTCGCGGCGGCCGAACCACGCGTCCGGGGTCCGCCCGAGCGTCTGCAGCACGTCGGCATGGGCCCGGCGATGCCACTCGACGACCTCGCTCGGCCGGCGCCGGCGCCAGCGCCGGTAGATGAGGCGATTGATCTCGTCCACGTCGAGGCCGCGCATCTCCGGCAGCCGCCGCTCGCCGCGGATCACGCGGGCCGTGTGCTCTTTCCAGTAGACGATGTGGGCAAGGGCGTCCTTGACGGTCCACGGATCCCGGTCAGGGGGACGGGGGACTCGCCGGTTCCAGTCAGCCGGACGCAGCCGCGCCACGAGGTGATCGAGCCTGGCGAACTCCCGCCGCACGCGGGCGACGACATTCTTGCGAGTGTGGCGCATGTCCGCGGAGCATCCTATCGCACGTGACCACCCCGCGCCAGCGCCAGGACATCGCCACGTCGCGTCGGAACCAGCCCGGATTGTTCGCGAACAGGCACCCACCCTCACCCCGGCCCTCTTGATCGAAGAGGGAGAGGGAGTCAATTCGATGCCCTCGCCCCCGGAGGGGGAGAGGGTCAGGACGAGGGGGCGTGTAGGACGCCGAAGACGTGATCGTGAATGGAGCAGGCCAGACCGGCGGCCCAGTGGTCGGCGCCCCGGAACCGCGGTAAGATGCGTGGTCGCCCGGCGGCCCCGACGATGGCCGCCGGAGCGGGCAGACGGTGTCAACCGACCAACGCGGGGAGCGGGCGATGAGCGCACACGACAAGGTGGCGATCGTGACGGGCGCGGGGACCGGCATCGGCAAGGCGGCGGCGCTGGCGCTGCTGCGCGACGGCTATCGCGTGGCGCTGGCCGGGCGCCGCAAGGAGCTGCTGGCGCAGGTGGTGGCGGAAGCGGGACCGGCGGGATCGCGGACGCTGGCGGTGCCGACGGACGTGAGCGATCCCGAATCCGTGCGGGTCCTCTTCGCGCGGACCGTGGAGGCCTTCGGCCGCCTCGACCTCCTCTTCAACAATGCGGGCATCAACGCCCCCGGCATCCCCCTCGACGAATTGCCTTACGAGAAGTGGAAGGCCGTGGTGGACATCAACCTCACGGGCGTCTTCCTCTGCACGCAAGAGGCGTTCAAGGTCATGAAGAGCCAGGAGCCCCGGGGCGGCCGCATCATCAACAACGGCTCGATCTCGGCCCACGCGCCGCGGCCCGACTCCGCGCCGTACACCGCCACCAAGCACGCGGTCACCGGTCTCACCAAGGTGACCTCGCTCGATGGACGCAAGCACGACATCGCCTGCGGCCAGATCGACATCGGCAATGCCCTGACCGACCTCGCCGCCCGCATGGCCAAGGGGGTCAAGCAGGCGGACGGCTCGGTGAAGCCCGAGCCGCTCATGGACGTCCAGCACGTGGCCAGCGCCGTCGTCTACATGGCGAGCCTGCCGCTCGACGCCAACGTGCAGTTCATGACGGTGATGGCGACCAAGATGCCGTTCGTCGGGCGCGGCTGACCCGCGGTCACGCGAGGCGATCCTCGCCAGGCCGGACCATCCGTGGACTGGCGCCCCACCCTCACCCCGGCCCTCTCCCTTCAGAGGGAGAGGGAGTCGGTTCGATTCCCTCGCTCCCGGAGGCGGCGGGCTAGCCAGCCGGGTCGGTTCGGGCGTGGCGCTCCTTGGCGTACCACTACCCGGCATCGGACCGTCGCCCGACCCGATGCTCCAGGCGCGGCTCTTCGCGTACGGCGACGCGCACCGCTACCGGCTCGGGATCAACCACACGCGGCTGCCCGTGAACGCCGCGCAGGGGGTGCCCGGCGGCCCCCGCAACTACGGGCGCGACGGAGCCGTGCGCTTCGACGACAACGGAGGGCGCGCGAAGAACTACGAGCCCAATAGCTTCGACGGACCCGCGGAGACCGGTATTGCGTACGACCTCGGCTTTCTGGTGAGCGGCGCCACCGGCCCGCATCCGCCCGTGCGGCACGCCGAGGACGACGACTTCGTGCAGGCGGGCGCCCTCTACCGCCTGCAAACGGAGGACGCGCGGCTGCGGCTCGTCGGGAACATCGCGGCGAGCCTGTCGCAGGTGAGCCGCGACGAGATCGCCGAGCGGTCCATCGCCCACTTCAAGAAGGCCGACGCCGAGTACGGCCGGCGCGTGGCGGCGGCGGTGAGCGCGCGGCGCAAGCGAGCGGGGGCGCGCCCATGAGGGCCGACGCGGACGCGGCCCTGGCCGTCGCGCAGGAGGCGATCGAGCGTGCAGGCTAGTGAAGCTGACTCTCGCCGCCGGCCTCGCAGGCCGCGAGCCGGGCCGCGAGGAAGGTTTGCTCGCGCACATTGTCGGCGAGCGCGAGCGCCCGGCGATACTCGGCGGCCGCCTCCGGCCACTGGCCGAGCCGGCGGAGAAAATCGGCGCGGGCGGCGGGCAAGAGGTGATACCGGCGCAGTGCCGAGGCGTCGACCGCGTCGAGCGCGGCAAGCCCGGCCGCCGGCCCGTGCGCCAGGCCGATCGCCACCGCCCGGTTCAGCTCCACCACCGGTGACGGCGCGACCTCGGCGAGCACCCGGTAATGGGCGACGATCCGGGGCCAGTCCGTCGCCTCCCAGGAGGCCGCGCGCGCGTGACAGGCGGCGATGGCCGCCTGGAGCTGGTACGGGCCCGCGTGCGCCAGCGGGCCGGCGCGATCGAGATAGGCGAGGCCGCGGGCGATCCGCGCCTGGTCCCAGCGGGAGCGATCCTGATCCGCGAGCAGGACGAGATTGCCGTCGGTGTCGGTGCGCGTCGCCGCCCGCGAGGCCTGTAGGTCCATCAGCGTGAGGAGCCCCAGGACCTCGGGCTCGCTGGGCATCAGCTCGGCGAGCATGTGGCCGAGGCGGAGGGCCTCCTGGCAGAGCTCGTGGCGCACGAGGGCCTCGCCGCTGTGCGCGGCATAGCCCTCGTTGAAGATGAGATAGACCACCGCGAGCACGGCGGGCAGGCGCGCGGCCAGCTCGGCCCCCTCGGGTACCTCGTAGGGGAGGCCGCGGTCGCGGATCGTCCGCTTGGCACGCACCAGGCGCTGGGCGATCGTGGGCTCGGGCACGAGAAAAGCCCGCGCGATCTCCACCGTCGTGAGGCCCCCTACCAGCCGGAGGGTGAGGGCGACGCGGCTGTCGGCGGGCAGGCCCGGGTGACAGCACGTGAAGATCAGCCGGAGCCGGTCGTCGGGGATCGCCTCGGAATCCATCGCCTCAGGGTGCTGGTCGAGCGCGTCGAGCGCGGCCTCGTAGGCGAGCGTCTCGGCGCGCGCCCCGGCCCGCCGGGCGCGGCGCAGGTGGTCCAGCGCGCGCCGCCGGGCCGTGGTGAGGAGCCAGGCGCCCGGGCGGTCGGGCGTGCCGTCGGCGGGCCAGTGAGCGAGCGCCTGCTCGAAGGCTTCCTGGGCGATCCCCTCCGCCGCGTCGATGTCGCGCACGATGCGGAGCACGGAGGCGACCACGCGCCCGTACTCCTGGCGGAAGGCCTCCGCCACGCGCGCGTGCGCGCCGCCGTCCGGCGTCTGCCCGGGGGCGATCGATCCCACGGGCAGATCTTACTCGATGTGGTGGTTGTCCTCCGCCCCCTCACCTGTCTCCGCCCCCTCACCCTACCCTCTCCCCCGATGGGGGAGAGGGTCAGGGGCGGCCGCTCACATCTGCCAGACCGGCCGCACCTCGATGAAGCCGCCTTCCCCGAGTGGAACCTTCTTGGCCCACTCGACGGCTTCCTGCTTGGTGGCGCACTCGATCAGGTAGAAGCCGCCCAGGGCCTCCTTGGTCTCGGTGAAGGGGCCGTCCATGACCTGGCGCTGCCCGGCCTTCAGACGGACGCGGCTGGCGTCGCTGTCCGCGCGGAGGCGCTCTCCGTGGACCATCTTGCCGGCCGCGCGCAGCTCCTCGGCGAAGCGCATGTGGCCCTGCACCATGGCTTCCATCTCGGCCTTGGGCGGTGGGGCCTGGACCTTGTCGTCGGAACAGATGAGCAGCATGTAGCGCATGGAGTCCTCCTCGATGGTGAATGTCATGGCCGCCCGGGACCGGCAACCGGCCCGCCGACCACTCACTAGAACGACGCCGATGACCCACCGGGATCGACAGTCGCGCGCCGGCTGGGCCGAATCCCCTGGGGCGGGTCCCGTCCACGGCGTCGGAGCCAGCCGGCGGCCGTAGCGCATCGGCTCGGCGACATTGACGGTCCCATCGCCTCCCGCTACTGTAGCGCCCATGGTCGCGGTGATCGAGCCGCATCCGAAAGCTCGCGGGTGGGCATGATGCAGACTCCGCTCACGCTCCGGCGATGGCAACGCGCCGAGTACGAGCGGCTCGTGGATCTGGGGGTGTTCCGGGGCGAGCCCATCGAGCTCATCGGCGGCCAGCTCGTCGTCGCGGAGCCGCAGGGCGCCTATCACGCGTCCGCGATCAGCAGCGTCGACTACGCGCTGAGAGCCGTCCTTCCACCGGGGTGGATCGTGCGACTCCAGGCGCCCGTGTCGCTCGACGATGAATCCGAGCCCGAACCCGACCTGGTCGTGGTGCGGGGACGGCCCGCCGACTATCGGGAATCGCACCCTGCGCACCCGGCGCTCGCCGTCGAGGTGGCGGAATCGAGCCTCGAATTCGATCGCGGGCGCAAGGGCAGCCTCTACGCGCGAGCGGGAATCCAGGACTACTGGATCGTGAACCTCGTCGATCGCGTCCTCGAGGTGTGCCGCGCCCCGGAGCCGGACGCGGCCGCGGTGTATGGATGGCGGTACCGGTCGGTCACGCTCCTGACGCCCCCGGCCGTCGTCGTTCCCCTGGCGTTCGCGTCCAGTCAGATCGCCGTGGCCGACCTCTTGCCGTAGCGAGCGAGGATCACGCGGGAGCGGCCGGCTCGGCGCGAAGGGCGGCGCCGCATCAGGCGAGCGTCAGGCGCAGGCTCACGGGGACATTGAGGGCGCGGCTGATGCGACAGTTCTCGGCTGCCCCGCGAAGTCCGGCCAGTTGCGCGTCGTCGAGAGCGCCCTCGAGGACGAGCTCGGCATCGATGGCGATGATCCGGCCCTGGGCCTCCGTCGCTCCGAGTCGGGCCTCGAGCCGTCGAATCGGCCACGCCTGGCGCTCGGCGAACCGCCGAACGTTCGAGAGCTTTCAGGCGCCGATGGCGCCGAGGAGCATCTCGGCCGGCGACGGTCCCTCATCGCCACCCCCGGCTTCCCGGGGAGCATCCAGCACTACTCGATGCGGCCCGACCGTGGCTTCCGCCTTCATGCCCGTCACCCACTGCACCGTGACCTCTCGTGCCATGTCGTCCTCCTGGGACATCCCGATCGCGCGCCCTTCGCCCCCCCGGAGGGGGAGGCCGGCCCAGTCTGAGGCCACCCGGCGCCGAAGGCAACGGCGCAAGACGGTGGTGCAGGGCCACGCTTTCCGCGTATGCTGGCGTGCGATGCGGTTCGGGCTCGTCGCGCTGGCCGAAGCACTGGGCTTCGACGTGGCCTGGCCGGCGGAGATCCACTTCGGCACAGAGCGACGGGAGGACTGCGATGAAGCTCGGACTCTACATCGGATACTCGGGCGCGACGCTGAGCCTGCCCGTCGAGAAGGTCCAGCTCGCTGAGCGGCTCGGATACGACTCGGTCTGGACCGCCGAGGCCTACGGCTCGGATGCGATCACGCCGCTCGCCTACCTGGCCGCGGTCACGCGCCGCATCCGCCTCGGCACCGGCATCATGCAGCTCGCCGCCCGAACGCCGGCGGCGGCCGCGATGGCCGTGGCCACGCTCGACGCGCTGGCGGGCGGGGACCGCGCCATCGCCGGGCTCGGCGTGTCGGGCCCGCAGATCGTCGAGGGCTGGTACGGGCAGCCGTGGGGACGCCCGTACTGGCGTCTGCGCGACTACGTCGCCATCATGCGCAAGGTGCTCGCGCGCAAGGAGCCGGTGCGCCACGATGGCCGCGAGATCGCGCTTCCCTACACGGGCCCGGGCGCCCTCGGCGTCGGCAAGCCGCTCATGTCGATCCTGCACGCCAACCCGCGGATCCCCATCTGGCTCGGCACCGGGACCGAGGCCAACGTGAAGCTGACCGCGGAGGTCGCCGACGGCTGGCTGCCCCTCGGCTTCGTGCCCTCCAGCATGGAGATGGTCCGGCCGTGGCTCGATGAGGGATTCGCGCGCGCCGGCCACGGCAAGTCGTACAAGGACCTCGAGATCCAGGCGCGGACGCAGGTGACCATCACCGACGACGTGCGCGGCGCGCTCCAGCGGCTCAAGCCGCGCATCGCGCTCTATGCCGGCGGCATGGGCCACCGCGACAAGAACTTCCACAAGGACATGATGATCCGCCGCGGCTATGGCGCCGCCGCCGCCAGGATCCAGGAGCTCTACCTGGCGGGCCGGAAGGACGAGGCGGAGGCGGCGGTGCCGGACGAGTTCTGCGACGAGGGTGCGCTCGTGGGACCCGTCGCGCGGATCCGCGAGCGCTACCGGGCGTGGGCGGATTCCGGGATCACCGGCCTCACCGTCGTGGCCGATCAGCCGGAGGCGCTCGAGCTGATGGCCGACCTCGCCCGCGCGTGAGCCCGCTCATGCCGGGGACGACCACAACACACTCGTAGACAGGGGGGCAACTCGCTCACCTCCGCTCATCATCTCCCTCCATCCGCTGCTTCCAGTAGGGCAAACGGCCTGTTTTTCTAGGTTGCCTTGACATCGCTCACTGCAAGGTCGCAGAATATCGGGGCTATTGAGGCACGCGCCATGGCACCCGTGATGTCTGGCCGTGCTTGGTCCCTGTGAGATAGGGGCGCGAAAGGGATCCGCCACACGAGGTAAGAGACGGGGGGGAGATCATGGATTTCGGGTACACACCGGAGCAAGAGGACCTGCGGCGGGACGTGCGCGCCTTCATCGCGGAGCAACTGACCCCCGAGGTCATCGCGGAGATGGAGGGGCTGAGTGAGGGCTTCGGCGTCAGCCGAAGCGTCGCCCGCGGACCGCTGGTGAGCGAACTGTTCACGAAGATCGGCGAGCGGGGCTGGCTGGGCATCAGCTACCCCAAGGAGTACGGCGGTCAGGACGGCGACCGGATCAGCCAGTACATCGTCGAAGAGGAGTTCGCCCGGGTCAATATCGCCGTGGGGTTGGCCGGGAGCGGGGCGCCGGCGATCCTGGCGGCGGGCACGGAGGAGCAGAAGCGGTCCTTCATTCCCCGATTGATCAGCGGGGAGTTTTCATTCGCCCTGGGCTTCACCGAGCCCCAGGCCGGTGCCGACCTGGCCTCGCTGCAATGCCGGGCCGTCCGCGACGGCGACGAGTACGTGATCAACGGCCAGAAGATGTACACGTCCGCGGCCCACAACGCCACGCACATCTATCTGATGGCCCGGACCAACCCCGATGTCCCCAAGCACCAGGGCATCTCGATCTTTCTCGTCCCGATGGACGCGCCGGGCATCACGGTCCGGCCCCTGTGGACCATCCAGAACGACCCCCGGGCCCCCCTGGGGACCACGTACGGCGCGTACCGGACCAACGAGACCTTCTTCGACGACCTGCGAGTGGCCAAGACGACGCTGCTGGGCGAGGAGAACCAGGGGTGGGGCGTCGGGTCGATGGGGCTCAACCTCGACCGGGTCGGCGCCGCGCGATACCTGATCTCGGTGCGCCGGGACGAGGACATCGTGAACTGGGTCAAGGAGAACAGGTTCGGCAGCTACTCGCCGGCGGACGACCCCGCGATCCGGGACAAGATCGCGGAGCTGTGGATCGAGGCGCAGGTGTGCCGGCTCATGACGATGCGCAGCATGTCAATCGTCGAGCACGGCGGTCACTTCACCTACGAGGGATCGGCCGAGAAGGTGTGGGCCCCCGAGCATGGGGTCAGGACGTCGGAGGCGATCACCCAGATGCTGGGCCCCTATGGCCAGCTGCTGAACGGATCGCCACGGGCGGTCGAAAAGGGAATCTTCGCCCACAACCTGATGGGCGCATTCCAGTCCGGGATCAACCACGGGAGCGTCCAGGTCATGCGGGACCAGGTCGCGCGCCGGGGCCTCGGCCTGCCCTCGGGACGGAGGGCACCGGGGCCGCGTCAATAGCCACGGGCGCGCGGAGTGCGGAAACGATGAGACATCACGACGCTCTTCGGTAGAGGACACGCTATGGACCTGCTGCTGACCGAGGAAGAGAAGATGCTCCGCCACACCGCCCGGGAGTTCCTGGAAGCGGAGTGTTCCACGAGCCTCGTGCGTGAGATGGAGACCGACCCGAAAGGGTATCCGCCCCCGCTATGGCGGAAGACCGCCGAGCTGGGCTGGCAGGGCATGGCGCTGCCCGAGAAGTACGGCGGACAGGACCTGCCCCTGGCCTACCTGGGCCTGATCCTCGAGGAGGCGGGACGGGCCCTCGCCCCCCTCCCGCTCCACAGCACGGTGGTGGCGGCACTGACGATCGCCGGGGACGGCACCGTGGCGCAACGCGAGGCGGTTCTCCCGGCCGTGGCCAAAGGGGAGACGGTGCTGACGTGGGCGTTCACGGAGGAGGATCCGCGCTTCCTCTCCGAGACGACCCGGACGCAGGCCGTCGCCGACGGCGACCACTTCGTCGTCAACGGGACTAAGCTCTTCGTGGACAACTTCGTGGCTGCCGACCAATGCCTGGTCGCCTGCCGCACCGCGCCGGCCTCTCCGGGCAACGCGGGCCTCTCCCTCTTCCTGGTCGACACCAAGAGCCCGGGCCTCTCCCATGTCCCGCTCGTCACCCTGGCCAAGGACAAGCAGAGCGAGGTGGTGTTCCGGAATGTCCGCGTGCCCAGGGCCAACCTGATCGGGGAACTCCACCAGGGAGGCCCGATCATCGAGCGCATGCTCGAGCGGGCGACCGTCCTGCTCTGCGCCCAGATGCTGGGCGCGACGCGGAAAGACGCGGAGATGGCCATCGAGTACGCCAAGTACCGGGTGGCGTTCGGACAGCCCATCGGCGCGTTCCAGTCCATCCAGCACCTGTGTGCCGACATGATCATGTGGATAGACAGCGGTGCGCTCCTGACGTACGAGGCCCTGTGGAAGATGGACCAAGGGCTGCCTGCGAGCGTCGAAGTGTCTCAGGCCAAGGCCTTCTGCAACGAGAAGTGCGAAGCGGTGGTGCGCCTGTCTCAGATGGTCCACGGCGGCATCGGGTTCATGATGGAGTTCGATCTCCATCTGTGGTTCCGTCGGGTCTCGGCGTGGGCCATGAGGTTGGGGACCAGCTTCGAGCACCGAGCCAGGGTCGCCCACGCCCTCATCGACTGTCCGGGGCGTGTCGTCTTGGGCAGGCCAGTGCCCGTCGTTCCCGAAGGGTGAGGCCGGGACACCCCGGGCAGCTCCCAGCACGATCCACAGGAGGGGAGAAGCATGGCCGATTGTCCAGTGTGTGGCAATGCCGTGGATGAGGCGGCGGCGCGGGCGAAGACCGGCGAGACGGCGCACGGTGCCCTGGAGGTTGATCCCACCAAGGGCACGAGACAGTTCCACGGCGGCAAGTGGTACTACTTCGACAGCCTGGAATGCCGCAGCAAGTTCATGGCCCATCCCGAGACCTATCTGAAACAGGCGGGGGGGTAGCCAGGCGCCGCTGCGCGATGATCCCCCTAGCATTGGACGATGTTCGGGTGCTGGACATCAGTCAGGGGATAGCCGGCCCTCTCTGCGCCAAGCTCCTGGGCGACTTCGGAGCCGATGTCATCAAGGTCGAGCCCCCCGGTGGTGAGTGCGGCCGCGGCATGCCTCCTTTTTTTCAGGATGACCCCCATCCGGAGAAGAGCCTGTTCTTCCTGCTGACGAATTTGAACAAGCGTGGCATCACGCTCGACCTGGAGACGCCGCAGGGCGCCGACATCTTCAGGAAGCTGGCTCGCTTCGCCGACATCGTCGTGGAGACCTTTCCGCCCGGCTATCTCGCGTCTCTCGGGCTCGATCACGCCTCCCTGGAACGCGACAATCCCGGGCTCGTGATGACGTCCATCACCCCCTTCGGTCAGAGCGGCCCTTACAGCCGCTACAAGGGGGGAGAGATCGTCGCCTATGCCATGAGCGGGATCATGAGTATCAGCGGCACCACCGACCGGGAGCCGCTGAAACACGGCGGGTTTCAGGCCCAGTACGAAGCCGGCTTCAACGGCACCCTGGCCACCCTCTTCACGCTCTTGCTCCGCGACGCCACCGGCGCCGGTCAGCATGTGGACGTGTCGATCCAGGAAGTCGTGAACTCGACCATGGTGATCAACCAGCCGTTCTATAGCTGGGCGGGGGGCGTTCAGGGCCGGCGCCGCCCCAGGGGCACCATGTTCGGCAACGTGATGCCATGCGAGGACGGCTATTTCGTGGGCCAGGCGGGCGGTGGCGCCTCCTGGGACGACGTGGCGGAGTTCTACGGCCGCGAGGAGCTGAAAGACCAGCGCTTCGCCGATGCCGTTCAGCGGATCGCCAACGGCGAGGCCTTGGACGAGATCCTCATCGAGGCCGCCAAAGACCGCACCATGGCCGAGATGTTCCAGGTCGCCTCGGAGCAGTATCGCATGCTCTTCGGGATCGTCCAGACGCCCGCCGACCTGGCTCACTGCGGGCAGCTCGAAGCCAGAGAGTTCTATCAGGACGTGGAACATCCGGTGATCGGCAAGATCAAGGTCCCTTTCCGGCTGTGGAACATGACGGAGAGCCCTGCCCAGTATCGCCGGCCCGCGCCCCTGCTGGGACAGCACAATGCGGAGGTGTACACCCAGACCCTTGGCTACACGGAGGAAGAGACGATGAAGCTCCGGGAGCATGGGGTCATCTGAGGCGTGACGGCATAGTGGCGAGGCTCCCGCTCGA
>Ga0214473_10005082_pt1 | contig 15784 bp, 21 predicted proteins | sample RVTome_7_FD_203509 | JGI IMG/M metagenome (GOLD analysis project Ga0214473, IMG submission 203509) | Soil microbial communities from uranium-contaminated site in the Upper Colorado River Basin, Wyoming, United States - RVT98D197 | ecosystem: Environmental > Terrestrial > Soil > Contaminated >... | reverse complement strand
AGTAGGGGAAGACGTTGAGCACGGACTCTCTGATCTGATGGGCTAACGCCTCGGCCAGATCGTCCTCGGAAATGACGCCGCGGCTCTTGAGGACCTCCCCAAGGTTCTTGTTGGGCTCGATGTAAGCGTCCATCTTGGTGAGGGCTTCCTTGGGGATGCGCTCGAGCTTGTAGAGGATCTCGCCCAGCCGTTCGTCGGGCTGGTTCGTCTTGACCTGGATGATGGCGCCGTTCTGGAAGAAAAAGTACTTGAGGATATTCCCCCGGCGGTAGACCAGGCGGCCCGTCTTCTTGTTGAGGAAAATGTCCCTCAAGTGGCTGGCGATGTGATTCATTTCGGCTCGGGTCCTCTTGGAAGGCAAACTATAATGGAATCCGCAGCTTTTTTCAATCCGCTCGGCATTTGAAAATCGCCCCCGGTTTGTGCTACTTATGGGCCATGAAAGTCGCTCTCGCCCAGGTTTCGCCGCGGCTCGGGGACGTCAAGGCCAACGTCGAACTCCACCTGGACGTCCTCGAAAAGGCGCGCCGGGGGAAGGCCGACCTGGTCGTCTTCCCCGAACTGGGCCTCACGGGTTACACGCTGAAGGACCTCGTCGAGGAGGTCGCCCTCGACCCGGATTCGGACCCGCTCTTCCGAAAGATCACGGCCCGCACGCGAGGCCTTGCGGCGGTCGTCGGGTTCGTCGAGGAGAGGCCGTCGGAAAAGGGCCTCTTCTACAACTCGGCCGCCTTCATCGCCGACGGCCGCCTCCTCCATGTCCATCGCAAGGTCTACCTTCCGACGAACGGGATGTTCGAAGAGGCCAAGTTCTTCGCCCCGGGCCGCGATGTCCGGACGTTCGAGACGCCCTTCGGGCGCGTCGGCCTGCTCATCTGCCGCGACTTTCTCCACTACGGGGCGAGCTACGTCCACTATTCCTCCGGGGCCGACATGATCATCTGTATCTCAGCGGCGCCGGGCCGGGGGGTTGGGAGCGGCGAGGCCTTCGAAACCAGCCGGATGTGGGAGCTCATGGGCGAGGCCATGTCCTATTTTTCGACCGCTTTCGTCCTTTACGCGAACCGCGTCGGCATCGAGGACGGCGTGACCTTCGCCGGCGGGTCCTTCGTCTTCGCCCCCGGCGGCCGGCTCGTCGGCCGGGCCGCCTACCTCGACCCGGAGCTTCTCGTCCGCCGGATCGACCTCGCCGCCGTCCGGGAGGCCCGGAGAAAATGGCTTTTCAAGAGGGACGAGAAGCCCGAGGTCATCCTGAGATCTCTCGAAAGGGCCATCCGTGCCGCCGAAGATTAACGCTCCGTTCGTTGAGAAGGTCCTCGTCCGCTTCATCCGGGACGAGCTCGGCAAGTGCGGCTGCAAGAAGGGCATCCTCGGACTTTCCGGCGGCCTCGATTCGGCCGTCTGCGCCGTCCTCGCTGCCCGGGCCCTGGGGCCGCAGAACGTCCTCGGCCTGACCATGCCCTACGGGAAGGCTTTCCCAGAGGATGTCCGCGACGCCGAGAACCTGGCTCGGCGCCTGGGTATCCGGCACGAGACGATCGATATCGCTCCCCAGGTCGACCTCTACTTCGCCGCCCGTCCGACGACGAGCCGCGTCCAGCGGGGGAACAAGATGGCCCGCGAGCGGATGTCCGTCCTCTACGATTACTCGGCCCGGGAGGGGAGCTTCATCCTGGGGACGAGCAACAAGACCGAGCTCCTCATCGGCTACGGCACGATCCACGGCGACATGGCCTGCGCCGTCAACCCCATAGGAGACCTGTACAAAACGCAGGTCCGCGAGCTCGGCGCGCACCTCCGCGTGCCGGCCGCGATCCGCAGGAAGTCCCCGACGGCCGGACTCTGGCCCGGCCAGACCGACGAGGCGGAGATCGGGCTCGCCTACGAGGAGCTCGACGACATCCTCTCCGGCCTCGTGGAGGAGCGGAAGCGCCGCAAGGAGATCATCGAAGCGGGGCACAGGCCGGCCGCGGTCGACCGGGTCGTCCGGATGATCCGGCATTCTGAGTTCAAGCGCAAGCTCCCGCCGATCGCCAAGCTCTCGCTCCGCTCCGTCGGCCACGACTTCCTCTATCCTTACGATTGGGGAAAATAGGCCGTGACCGCCGAGCCGGGCGCGAACCGGCCGCCGGGCCGGCTCTATATCGTCGGAACGCCTGTCGGCAACCTCGAGGACATCACGCTCCGGGCCTTGCGCATCCTCGGGGAGGTCGAGGCCATCGCCTGCGAGGACACCCGCCAGACCCTCAAGATCCTGAACAGGTTCGGGCTGAAAAAGCCGCTCATCAGTTATTTCCAGCCGAGGGAGGGGCGGCGCATCCCGGAGATCATCGGGCTGCTCAAAGCGGGCCATGACGTGGCCCTCGTCTCCGACGCCGGGACGCCGGGCATTTCGGACCCCGGTTTCCCGCTCATCCGCGAAGCCCTCAAGGAGGCGATTCCCGTCGTCCCCATTCCCGGCCCCTCGGCCGTGACGACGGCCCTTTCGGCCGCGGGCCTGCCGACCCACCGCTTCCTCTTCGTCGGTTTCCCACCGCCCAAGAAGACGGGCCTGCGGAAGTTCCTCGAGGCCCTCCGGGACGAAAAGGCCACGCTGGTTTTCTTCCTCCCGACGAGGAGGATCCCGGAATTCCTGGAGGCCGTCCGCGTGCTCTTCGGGGACAGGCGGGTGGTCATCGCCAGGGAGCTGACCAAAGTTCACGAAGAGTTCATCCGGGGAAAGGCCGGGGAATTGGCCGGGAACCTGGGCCATAGAACCCTCAAGGGCGAAGCCACGGTCCTCGTAGAAGGTTGCTAAATTATCGAATAATCAGAGGTAACAAATGGCTATCATCAAATGGGATCCCTACAGGGATATCGTCACCCTCAGGGACAGGATGAACAGGCTTTTCGAAGACATGTCCGGCCCCAAGTCCGAGGAAAAGAACATCATGGCCGGTGCGTGGGCCCCGTCCGTGGACATCTATGAAAACGAGAACGAGGTCGTCCTGGCCGCTGAGATCCCCGGCGTCGACGAAAAGGACGTCGAGATCAAGGTCGAAGACAACAACCTGACCCTTCGCGGCGAACGCAAGTTCGAAAAGGAGACCAAAGAGGAGAACTACCACCGCATCGAGCGCTCTTACGGCTCGTTTTTCCGCTCGTTCTCCCTGCCGAGCTACATCGACCAGGACCGCATCGAGGCCGAACACGAGAACGGCGTCCTCAAGATCAGGATGCCCAAGCGGGCCGAACTCAAGCCCCGAAAGGTCAAGATCCTGACGCCAGTCCAGCCCCAGTCTGAGAAGCCCAAGAAGTAAACGGGTAAGCTCTCAGGGAAAAGCGGCCTTCGTCCCTGGCCGCTCTTTTTGGGTTCTTCTCCCGATCACGGGGTCTCACAAAGAGGTTTCCTGCCGATAGATATCGCCGTTATTAATTTGACGCCCCCGGAATCGTGAGAAGAACATTTTTTATGCTTGAGCCAAGGTGATCGCGCGGACCTCGCGCGCGCCGGCTTCGACAAGGACCCTGGCGCATTCGCGGAGGGTCGCCCCGGTCGTGGTGACGTCGTCGATGAGGATGAGCGTTTTCCCCCGGACCTTCTGCCGGCGTCTTACGGCATAGGCCTTCTTGACGTTCTCCTCGCGTTCGGCCGCGTGGAGACCGGCCTGCGGCAGGACGTTCTTCGCCTTGACCAGGTATCCCTCGAGTACCGTCATTCCCCGGAGCCGGCCCAAGTCGCGGGCGAGGAGGCGGGCTTGGTTGAAGCCTCTTTCCCGTTTCCTCGCGGGGTGGAGCGGGACGGGTATGAGGAAGTCCGTCCCCGCCCACAGCTTCGGGTCGGAGGCCAGGCATCGTTCGGCGAATCCGGCCAAGGGCCGGCTGAGCGGCGCGTACTTCCGGTACTTGAAGAGCAGGATGACGTCCTTGAGTGTCCCACCGTAAGCCCCGCAAGAGCGGTGGATGGAGTAAGCCGGCGCCCGCTCCAGGCATCTCGAACAGAGGTGGTCCTCCCCCTTCCCTTCATGAAACCGTCCGCAAAGCGGGCACGAAGGCCCGCCGCGGGGAGAGAGCTTGGCCAGGCAGGCGCGGCAGACGACCTTCTCGCCGGGCTCGTCGAGGGGTTCCGCGCAGAGGCGGCAGAAGGACGGGTAGACGAGGAGCTCGACGAGCTTGGCCAGAGACGCCGCCCGGGCCCGAAGATGGCCGGTCACTGGGCTTTCAGTTCTTCCTCGGCCTTCTCCTGGCAGTCGATGCAGTAGGGCGTCCAGGGGATGGCTTCGAGCCGCTTCCCGCCGACGTCCTTGTGGCAAAGCTGGCAGACGCCGAATTCGCCATGCTCGAGCCGCTTGAGAGCCTCGTCGATGAGCAGGAGCTGCCGCCGCTCGGCGTCCGTCAGGCTCAGGAGGAATTCCTTCGTGTAGGACGTTTCCGCCTTGTCGACAAGGTCCTGGGCGACGTTGGACTCCATCTCCTTGCTCTCGGCGATGGTTTCGCTAAGCTTCCTGATGATGCTCTCTTTTTTCGCGGCTAGCATCTTCCGGAATTCGTCTTTTTCCTTCTTGATCATTTTCTTGCCCATGGGAAAACCCTCTCATTTGGCGTATTGCCGGCCCCCGATGATGGTCAGGGCCCGGTAGACCTGCTCGAGCAGGAGGATGCGAGCGAGCTCATGCGAGAATGTCATGCGTGACAGCGACAGCCTCATGTCGGCCTTCTCCAAGATCCGGTCCGCGAGCCCGAGAAAACCGCCCACGACGAAGGCCACGGGTTTTCCCGAGTCTCTCTCCCGGCCGCGGAGGAAGCGCGCGAATTCATGGGACGTCATCTCCTTTCCCCTGTCCTCGAGCGAGATCACGTAGGCCCCGTCGAGATGTTTTTCAAGGCCTCGCGCCTCGAGGTCCTTGATCTTGTCGGCGAATTTTTCCTCGAGCCCCCGGGCCTCGCGGGTGGCGATGATGTCGCAGGCCGCGAAACCCCGGATGCGCGCCGCGAAAAATACCTGCAAGTCCCGCAACTCGGGGCTTTTCGTTTTTCCGGGCCAGAGGAATATCAGGCGCATTGCCGAAAACGCCCTAAAACAATAGCGATTCGACCTTGGCTTGTCAACATCTTTTTCCCGCCGGGAGGTGCGGAGCGGCGGGAACGCTTAGAAGTCCACCCGGGGGGCGTCGCCCCATAGCTTTTCGAGGGAGTAGCGGTCCCGCGCCGGCTGCGAGAAGACGTGGACGACGAGCGAGCCATAGTCGATCAGGATCCATTCCGCCGACTCCCGGCCCTCGACGCTCAGCGGGCGCAGGCCGGCCGGTTTGAGCGCCGCCTCGACCGCTTCGGCGACGGCCGCGTTCTGCCGGGACGATCTCCCGCTCATGACCAGGAAAAAGTCGGTGAACGAGGAGAGTTCCCGCAGGTCGAGGACGCAGAGGTCCTCGGCCTTCTTGGCGAGCGCCGATTCGACGGCCAGCCGGACGGACGCGGGCAAGCTCCTTTTGGTGAACCGTTTTTTCTTCTCTTTTGCCATGGCTCCTATCGACCTCGGTAGAGTTGATGTTCCCGGATATAGGCCTCGACGGCTCCCGGGACGAGTCCGTCGAGTGTTTCGCCGCGTTGGACCCTTTCCCTGATCGCCGTCGAGGAGATGTCCAAAGCGCGGATCGGCAGGAGGAAGATCCTGGTCCGCGGCGGGAGGGGCCCGCCGACGCCTTCGCCGCCCGCGAGCGGGCCGATCGCGTCCCGAAGTTTCCCGCCGAGGATGCCCTGGGCGCGATCGAGCTCGAAGCCCGGCCGCTCCATCACGAGGAACAGGCACTCCTCGAGGACCTGTTCGTATTCGAGCCACGTCCCGATGTCCAAGAAGGCGTCGACGCCCAGGATGAAGAAGAGGCGGGCGTCGGGCCAGAGGGCCCGGATCTTCCGCAGGGTCAGGATGGAGTAGGACTTTTCGCCGGCCTCCACTTCGATGGGCGAGGCCTCGAACCCCTTGTGGCCGCGGCAGGCGAGCCCGACCATGCGGAGTCGGTCGACCGGCGAGGCGCCCGTCCTCGGTGTTTTATGCGGCGGGAGGAAGGAGGGGATGAAGAGGATGCGGTCGAGCCGGGCCTGGCGGCAGACCTCGTTAGCGGCCCGCAGATGCCCGAGATGGATCGGGTCGAACGTCCCGCCGAAAAGGCCGATCGTCTCCATCAATCCGCCCGGCTCTTGTTCTTCTCGCCGAGCCGCTCGAGCGCGCGGGCCAGGGCCTCGACGAGCGGCTTGAGCCCCTCGCGCTTGATCGCCGAGATGGCGAAAAAAGGGATCTTTTTCCTGGCGGCCATCTTCCGGAGGCGCGTCAGGCGTGTCTTGTCCTCGCCCAGGAGATCGACTTTGTTCGCCGCCATGATCTGGGGACGCGCGGCCACTTCCGGGCTGAAAGCCTCGAGTTCCTTCATGATGACCCGGTAATCCACGAGGGGGTCCCGCCCCGAATACGGTGAAATGTCGACGATGTGGACGAGGATCTTCGTCCGTTCGATATGACGCAGGAAGCGGATGCCCAGCCCCTGGCCGAGATGCGCGCCTTCGATGAGGCCCGGGATGTCGGCTACGACGAACGAACGGTACTTGCCGATGTCGACGACTCCGAGGTTGGGGGCCAGGGTCGTGAACGGGTAGTCGGCGATGAGCGGCCGGGCCGCCGAGATGCGCGAGATGAGGGTCGATTTCCCGGCGTTGGGGAACCCGACCAGGCCGACGTCGGCGATGAGCTTGAGTTCGAGGACGATCTCCTTCTCCTCTCCGGGCCGGCCGGGCTGCGATTCGCGCGGCGTCTGGTGGGTCGAAGTGGCGTAGGAGGCATTGCCGCGGCCGCCCTTTCCGCCCCTGGCCGCCACACACTCCTGTCCGTGCGTCGTGAGATCGAAGAGGAGGCCGTCCTTGTCCTTGACGACGGTCCCGACGGGGACGCGGAGACGGAGGTCGAGGCCCCGCTTGCCATAGCGCTTGCCGCCTTCGCCGGGAGCACCGTTCTTGGCCTTGAGGATGGGATGAAAGCGATAGTAGGCGAGGGAGCTGACGTTCTCGTCAGAGATGAAAGAAACGCTCCCCCCGTCGCCGCCGTGCCCCCCGTCCGGGCCGCCCTTCGGGACACAGGCCTCGCGACGGAAACTGACGCAGCCGTTGCCCCCCTTCCCGGCCTTCAGCGTGACGGTGACCTGGTCGACGAACAACGGAGGATGCGGCTCTTCCTCAAGCGGGCAGGACGGAGACGATTTTCCCCTTCCGGCCTTTGTCGGAGAACTTGACGGTCCCGGTGACCGTCGCGAAGAGAGTGTCGTCCTTGGCCCGGCCGACGTTCAGCCCCGGCTTGATGGGCGTTCCCCTCTGACGGATGATGATGGAGCCGGCGTTGACCTGCTCGCCGCCATAGTGCTTGACGCCGAGCCTCCTTCCCGCGCTGTCGCGCCCATTTTTCCCGGCTCCACCTGTTTTTTTATGAGCCATGGCTTACTCCTTGGTCGCTTTCTTCTTTTTGGGGGCGGCCGGCTTCTTGACGGTTTTCGGCTTGGTGGCCTCTTTCTTGGGCGCCTTGGCCTTGGCCGGGGGTTTTTCGGGCTGGGGGGCCGGAGCGGCCGCCTTGGGCTTGGCCGTCTGGACGGGCTTCTCGACGGGGACAAGTTTTTCCTCGGCCAGATCCGCGGCCGTGATCAGGGTTCTGTCCGCGGTGATCCGGGCGATCCGGATCTTGGTCAGGGGCTGTCTGTGACCGCGGGTCCTGCGGTACTGTTTCCTTCTCTTTTTCTTGAAGACGAGGACTTTCTCGTCCTTGTAATTCTCGAGGACGAGCGCCAGGACCATGGCGTTATCGAGAACCGGCGTCCCCACCAGGATGTCGTCGCCGTCCTCGATCAGGAGAACGCGGTCGAACTGGGCCTTCCGGCCCGGCTCGATGTTCAGCTTCTCGACGGACAGAACGTCCCCTTCCTTGACGCGATACTGTTTTCCGCCTGTCAGGATCACTGCGTACATATTGGCCTATCCTTCGATCGGGATAAGAAAGTTGGACGTTAAATTTAGCATAGGACCCGCCGGAAGTCAAATATGGCGGGCCGGGAGCCCCCGCTCTCCTTGACCCGTTAGCCGAAGCTAGGCCCCGGCCTTGCCACCACCTTTGGCAGTGCTGCCGGTTGCCAGCACCGGCACTGCAAAGCCGGTGGGAAGCCCGGCTCAGGGTTAACCCCGAACAAGCCCCCGGCATTTATGCCGGGGATTCCTGGGGTTGACAGGGTAGGGGGTTTACTCTACCCTAGGGGCGCCCGGACGGACAAAAGGCCGCCGGTGCGACGGGCGGTTAGCTCAGCGGTAGAGTATCGGTCTTACAAACCGGGGGTCGCAGGTTCGAGCCCTGCACCGCCCATTGCCAAGTCCCCTCGACTCCCGGGGTCGGACGACGATCGGGCCGGAGAGGAGCGAACCATGTCCAAGCCGAAAACCGGGGCGACTCTGTATCTGGCCGCCGCCGTCGTCCTCGGCCTGGCCGGCATCGGCGGGTTCGTCTTCCTTTTCGCCAGGAATTTCAATATCTACTGGCTCATCCTCTCCCCGGTCATCATCACGCTCTACGAGCTTCCGGCTGTCTATGCTTTGCGGCTCTACAGAAAAAGACGCGCCGCGGGGGCTGAGCGCGAGGAAGCCGAGGAGCAGGCTCAAGGGCCGGACCGGTCCTGAAGACGGCCTGTCCCGGGAACTAAGGAAAGCGCCCCCGACGGGATTCGAACCCGTGTTGCTGCCTTGAAAGGGCGGTGTCCTGGGCCTCTAGACGACAGGGGCGATGACGTGAGCCGTGCTGGACTCGAACCAGCGACACCCGGCTTAAAAGGCCGGTGCTCTCCCTCTGAGCTAACGGCCCAGAAAAGACACTATTATAGTGACGGAGGGAAAAGAGTCAACCCCTCGACTCCCCGGCATTAAGGCCTAGGCCTGTTAGGAGTAACCCTGAGCCGGGCTTCCCACCGGCTTTGCAGTGCCGGTGCTGGCAACCGGCAGTCCCGGTCCTGCTAAGGGCCGGGGCCTCGCTTCTCATCCCCCTTGAAGGGCGGTGCTTAGCAGCGGCGAACGGGTCAATATCCGCCAAGAAAAGCCCGGGCCCCTCAGGAGAGGGGCTCGAACTTGAGGATGACCCAACGGCTGGGAGGGTTGATTTTGTTGACCTCGTCCCTGAGCACGTACCTCTTCATGGCGAGCTTGTAGTTCTTCGTCCCCCCGGCTTTGGTCGTGATCGCGACTTCGACATCCTTGGAATGGACGTTGCCGGTGAGTTCGCGGACGGTCGCGAGCTCGCGGGCGCCGAGGGAGAACATGGTCATCTCCTCTTCCGCGGCCGCGGCGGCCTTGGCGGTGTTATAGTCCTTCTTGAACGCCTGCATCTTGGCGTTCTCCGCGTCGTACTTGGCCTGAAGCTCGTCGATCTTCCTCTGGGCAGCGGCCTTGCCGGCGGCGGACCTGGACGTGTCCTTCTCGTACTGGGCGTCCTTGAGGAGCGCGTCGGCTTCGATCGTCGGGCCGATCTGGGCGTCCTGGGTTTTCTTCGCCTCGATTTCCGCCTTGTTCAGGTCGGGCAGCTTGGCCGGCTCGATCTTTTCCGGGCTGATGCTGACGATGTTCCAGGAGGTCATTTCGGGCTGGAAGGGCTCGAGGGCCATGCTGGACATCGTGTCGTTGTCGTTCAGTGTGACGGCGTTGAAATACCTGGAGAGAAGGCCCTTTTCAGGTTTCGACGTGCATCCTTGGATGACAAGAAACGCGACCAGAAGACCGATCACGAAAAGAGTCTTTTTCCTCATTGTTCCTCCTTCCTGGATTCGTCCGAAATCACTCTTTCTGAATATTATCCTTTTTCCGGGGCAAAAATCAAGCCTTTTTGTGCCGGCGGCCGGCGCCCGTTTTTCTTGATTTCCTTTTGTGCTACACTAAAATGCTAAAAACCTTGATATGAGGTTCGACCATGGCACAAGATACGAATTTTATCCTCCGGCATCCCAAGGACCCGTCGGCGCTCCTGGACATCATCCGGGACGTCCAGGGGCGTTTCAACCCTGTCCCCGAGGAGGCCGTTTCGGCCATCGCCCGGGCCTTCGAGGAAGAAGCGGGGTGCCTTTTCGGCGAGGTCACCGCCGACGGCCTCATCGGTCTTTTCCCCACCTCCTGCATCGGGATGAGCGACCAGGAGCCGTCGGCCATCATCAACTGGGAGGCCCTGACGGCGCTCATCGAAGGCCGGCCCCTCAACCTGACCTACAACTTGATCAAGCATGATTGAAGGGTGGATGGCCCTGGCTAGAAAGATCACGATCGAACCCGTCACCCGGGTGGAAGGCCACGGCAAGGTCACTATCAACCTCGATGACGCCGGGAAGGTCATCCAGTCCCGTTTCCATATCGTCGAATTCCGCGGCTTCGAGCGCTTCGTCCAGGGCCGGCCCTATTGGGAGGCTCCGGTCCTCGTCCAGAGGCTTTGCGGCATCTGCCCGGTCAGCCATCACCTGGCCGCGGCCAAGGCCATGGACGTCATCGTCGGGGCCGGGCCCGGCAAGCTCACCCCGACGGCCGAGAAGATGCGCCGGCTCATGCACTATGGCCAGATGTTCCAATCCCATGCCCCGCACTTTTTCCATCTTGCGTCGCCCGACTTCCTCCTGGGAATGGATGCCGATCCGGCCACAAGGAACGTCATCGGCATCGTCGCCCTCAATAAGGAACGGGCCGTCCAGGCCGTCCTCATGCGTAAGTTCGGCCAAGAGGTCATCCAGGCCACGGCCGGAAAGAAGATCCACGGCACGGGCGCCGTTCCCGGGGGTATCAATAAAAACCTCAGTCCCGAGGAGCGGGACCAGTTCCTCAAAGGCGCTCCGCCGTTCACCATCGACCAGATGATCGAATGGAGCCTAGCGGCCATCGAGCTCTTTAAGGACTATCACGGGAAAAACAAGGACGTCGTCGACGGCTTCGCCGCCTTCCCCTCGAACCATCTGAGCCTCGTCCGGAAGGACGGCGCGCTGGATTTCTATCACGGCGTGCTACGAGCGGTCGACGCCGAAGGCCGGAAGGTCCTCGACGACGTGGATTACCAGGATTATCTCGATTACATCGGGGAGGAAGTACGTTCCTGGAGCTACATGAAGTTCCCCTATATCAAGTCCTTGGGGAAGTCTGCCGGCTGGTACCGGGTCGGCCCCCTGGCCCGGCTCAACACCTGCGACTACATCCCCTCGCCGCTCGCCCAGGAGGCCTTCGAGGTCTACAAGGCCTACACCGACGGCAAGCCCAACAATATGTCGCTCCACACGCACTGGGCCCGGCTCATCGAGCTCCTTCACTCGGCAGAAGTCATCAAGGAGCTTCTCTTCGACAAGGACCTCCAGGGAACCAAGCTCGTCAAGAAGGGGAAGAAGGTTTCCGAGGGCGTGGGCCTCGTCGAAGCACCACGCGGAACGCTCTTCCACCATTACCGGATCAACGGCGACGACCAGATCACGATGGCCAACCTGATCGTCTCGACGACCAACAACAACGAGCCCATGAATCGGGCTGTCCACTGGGTTGCCGAGCACGTCCTGGCCGGCAAGTCCGAAATCACGGAGGACATGCTGAACCGCGTCGAAGTAGCCATACGGGCCTACGACCCGTGCCTGAGCTGCGCGACCCATGCTCTGGGCCGTATGCCTCTCGAGGTCGAGCTCCGCGATTCGCGGAACAACATCCTGACGAGGAAGGTCCGCTGATTTCCACGTCGACAAAGTCCAAGGCGCGCGTCCTCGTGATCGGCTTTGGCAATCCCGGACGCCGCGATGACGGGCTCGGGCCGACGGCGGCCGAACGATTGTCGGCCCGATCGATCCCAGGGGTTGTCTGCGACTCCGATTGCCAGCTCGGGATCGAGGACGCCCTGGCCTGCGCCGAGCACGACGTCGTCGTTTTCATCGACGCCGCCCGCAGACTGCGCAAGCCCTTCACGTTCACCCGGGTGCGGGCGGCAGGTTCCATGCCGGCCATGAGCCACGCCCTCAGGCCCGAGGCGGTCATGGCCATCGCCGCCGAGCTCTACGGCAAGACCCCCGACGCCCGGCTGCTGGCCATTCGCGGCAAGTGCTGGGAGATCGGTGAAGGGTTATCGGCCGAGGCCGAGGCGGACCTCGCCCTGGCCCTGGAGTTCCTGGAAGAATTCCTGAAGGGGGTCCGACCGTGAGCACGAAAACGATCCTCGTCCAGGCGGACCTCCTGGCCACCAACAAGCAGGTCGCGGCCGGGATCCGTCGCGAGCTCCGTTCCCGGGGCATCCTCGGCGTGAATTTCCTCAGCTCGCCCGGCTCGGGCAAAACGACCCTCCTCGAAACGCTCGCCGACCGCCTCAAGGGCCGTTATAGGATGGCCGTCATCGAGGGCGACATCCAAACGGAACGGGACGCCGAGCGCATCCGGGCCAAGGGCATCCCGGCCTGGCAGATCACGACCGGCGGCGCCTGCCATCTCGAAGCCCGGATGATCGGCAAGGTCCTCGGCGATGTCCCGGCGGCGATTGACTTTCTGTTCATCGAGAACGTCGGTAACCTCGTCTGCCCCGCATCCTACGACCTTGGAGAAGACCTGCGCTGCGTCCTGCTGTCTTCCCCCGAAGGCGACGACAAGCCGGCGAAATACCCCCAGGCCTTTCTCTCGGCCGACTGTCTCATCCTGACCAAGACGGACCTCGTCCCATATCTGCCGTTCGACCCGGCCAAGGCGGCGGCGGAAGCCCTATCCATCAAGCCCGGGCTCCGCGTCTTCACGGTCTCCGCCTTGCGCGGCGACGGCGTGGACGCGCTCGTCGAATATCTCGTCGAGGCCCTCGGACGGCTGAGGTCCGGCCGTGCATGAGCTGTCCCTCATAGCCTCGGTCTTCGACGTCCTCGAAGAGAAGGCCCGCGAGCACGGCGCGTCGCGGGTCACGGCAGTTGTGCTTCGGGTCGGCGTCATGTCGGGGACCGTCCCCGACCTCCTCGAATCGGCCTTCGAAACCTATAAGAATGGAACCTTGGCCGGGGGCGCCAGGCTCACGATCGAGGTCGTTCCGGTGAAGTTCCGCTGCCCCGACTGCGGCGGCACGAGCGTCCACGAGGAAACGAATTTCTCCTGCGCCGCCTGCGGTTCGCGGCGGGTCGAGATCGTCGAGGGGCGCGAGCTCGTCGTCGAAAAGATCGAGCTCGAAACCGACCAACCGTGACCTTCGACCCCCGGCCTCCCGCCTCTTGACAAAGCCAAAAATGTTCTGTTATAAATGCCATCTTATCCTTTGGTCTTTGAGTCTCCCGGCAACGCCGTTAAGGAGATTTTTATTTTTATAGACTATATTCGCCCGCCCCTGAGGCCGGCAGCCGGCACAATGTTGTATGCCGCCTTCACCCTGCCCGTCTCACAACAGGCCGCGTCGCGGCCGCGCCACGTTCTCCGACGCCCGACCATGAAGGAAATTCTCGCACTGGAGGGATGAGTTGGACACCGATAAAACGAAAATCCAATCCCTGATCGATAAACATCAGGGGCTCAAGAAGAACCTTATCGCCATCCTCCTCGACGTCCAGGAGAACTTCAACTACCTCCCTCCGGACGCGCTTCGCCAGGTCGCCAAGGCCCTGGGCATGCCCCTCATCGACGTCATCGGCGTGGCCACGTTCTACCGGGCCTTCAGCTTGAACCCGCGGGGCAAACACATGTGTCTCGTCTGCCTGGGGACGGCCTGCCACGTCCGCGGCGGCCCGAAGATCCTGGAGGAGATCGAACGCAAGCTCGACGTTCCGGCCGGGGAGACAACGAAGGACGGCCAGTTCACGCTGGAAACGGCTGCCTGTCTCGGGTGCTGCGCCATCGGGCCCGTCGTCGTCATCGACGGCGAGTACCACGGCCACGCCACCATCCGCAAGGTCGGGCCGATCCTCGGCAAGTACCAGAAACCGGAGGCTTCGTGACGGAAGCCACCATAGGGAACATGACGGAAAGGAAGGAAACCTGATGGCCGTAAAGAAAAAACTCCGCATTCAAGACCTGGCGAAGATCCGGGAAAAGACGAAATCCCTGATGACCATCCGGAAGGGCGAAGGCCGGGCCCGGGTGACGGTCCACATGGGGACGTGCGGCATCGCCGCCGGCGCCCGCGACATCATGGACGCCCTCCTCGACGAGATCAGTAAGGCCAAGGTCCAGGACGTCATCGTGACGACATCCGGCTGCGCCGGGCTGTGCAACGCCGAGCCCATGGCCACGATCGAGCTCAAGAACCAGCCGCCCGTCAAGTACGGCGACCTCACCCCCGAAAAGATCAAAAAGATCTTCGTCCAGCACATCCTGGGCGGCCAGATGGTGACGGAACTCGTCCTAGCCGTCGGAAGCGAAACCCTGTACTGAGAGGGACCCTTGAAACAATATCGAGCACACTTATTGATCTGCGCCGGTACGGGCTGCGTCTCCTGCGGATCCTTCAAGATCAAGGAGGCCCTCGAAAAGGAGATCAGGAAACGGAACCTCCAGGACGAGATCCAAGTCGTGGCCACGGGCTGCAACGGGTTCTGCGAGAGGGGCCCGATCGTCCTGGTCCAGCCGGACGGCATCTTCTACCAGCTTCTCACGGTTGAGGACGTCCCCCTTCTCGTCGAGGAGCACCTCCTCAAGGGCCGCCCGGTCAAGAAACTGATGTACGTCCCGCCGGCCGAGAAGAAGCCCGTCCCGAAGATGAAGGACATCGAGTTCTTCAAATACCAGCGGCTGATCGTCCTGCGCAACCGCGGCCGGATCGACCCGGAGAAGATCGAGGAATACATCGCCTTCGACGGCTACGAGGCCATGGGCAAGGCTCTTTCGGAGATGACGCCCACGGCGATCGTCGACGAGATCCTTTTCTCCGGCCTCCGCGGCCGCGGCGGCGCCGGCTTCCCCACGGGCAAGAAGTGGGCGGCCTGCGCCAAGGAAAAACGGTCGCCGAAATACCTCATCTGCAACGGCGACGAAGGCGACCCAGGGGCCTTCATGGACCGCTCCGTCCTCGAGGCCGACCCCCACGCCGTCCTCGAGGGCATGGTCATCGGGGCCAAGGCCATCGGCGCGGCGAAGGGCTTCATCTACATCCGCCACGAGTACCCCCTGGCCCTCAAGCGCGTCGAGATCGCCATCGAGCAGGCCAGGGACAGCGGCCTCCTCGGGGAGAACATCCTGGACATGGGGTTCGACTTCGACCTCGAGATCGTCCAGGGCGCCGGCGCCTTCGTCTCCGGGGAGGAGACCGCCCTGATCGCTTCCGTCGAAGGCAAGATCGCCATGCCCCGGCAGAGGCCGCCCTACCCGGCCCAGAAGGGGCTCTGGGGAATGCCGACGGTCATCAACAACGTCGAGACCTGGGCGACCGTCCCCAACATCATCCGCCGCGGCGCCGACTGGTTCTCGAGCCTGGGTACCGAAACGAGCAAGGGGACGAAGATCTTCTCGCTCGTCGGCAAGATCAACAACACCGGCCTCGTCGAGGTCCCCATGGGGATCACCCTCCGCGACATCGTCTACGGCATCGGCGGCGGCGTCCCCAAGGGGAGGGAATTCAAGGCCATCCAGATCGGCGGCCCTTCGGGCGGCTGCCTGCCGGCCAAGCTCCTCGACCTGCCCGTCGACTACGAGAGCTTGACTGCCGCCGGGGCCATGATGGGCTCGGGCGGCATGATCGTCATGGACGACAAGACCTGCATGGTCGACATCGCCAAGTACTTCCTCAACTTCCTCCAGGACGAGTCGTGCGGCAAGTGCGTCTCCTGCC